>JAANMT010000088.1_pt1 | contig 86224 bp, 91 predicted proteins | sample 7279711 | NCBI WGS metagenome assembly JAANMT01 (sample SAMN14094538, study PRJNA606508) | bioreactor metagenome | isolation source: A lab-scale SPAN reactor treating ammonium-rich wastewater day 1 | place: Ireland: Galway | collected 2017-01-16
GGCTGCGGAACGGCCCGAATGGGTCAATAATGAAGGCCATTTTCAGAAAGGCAAGACCATGCGCGCCCTGATCTGCTCGATCCTCATCCTTATCGCCGTCCCGACGAAGGCCGAGGACATGCCGGCCTGGTTCAAGGAATCCTTCCTCGACATCCGCGAGGACGTCGCCGAGGCGGCGAAGGCCGGCCGCCGCCTGATGCTCTACTTCCACCAGGACGGCTGCCCCTACTGCGCCAAGCTGCTGCGCGAGAACTTCGGCGACAAGGCCATCGCCGAGAAGACGCGCAAGCATTTCGACGTCATCGCCATCAACCTGTGGGGCGACCGCGAGGTGACCGACCTCGCCGGCAAGCCGACGACCGAAAAGGCCTTCGCGAAAGCCCTGCGCGTGCAATTCACGCCGACGCTGCTGATGCTCGACGAGCAGGGCGGCACGGCGCTGCGCCTGAACGGCTACATCCCGCCGCACCAGTTCCATGCCGCGCTCGATTACGCCGGCGGCAAGCTGGAAAGGAAGCAGAGCTACACCGACTACCTGCAGGCGCATGTCAAGGAGGCGGCCAGCGGCACGCTGCACGACGCGCCCTGGCTGATGAAGGCGCCGCTCGATTTGAGCAAGCGCGAGGGCAAGCCGCTGCTGGTGCTGTTCGAGCAGAAGGTCTGCGCCGGCTGCGACGAGATGCACGCCGAGGGCTTCCCGCGGCCGGAGGTAGCGGAACTGCTGAAGCGCTTCCGCGCGGCGCGGGTGGACATCGCCGCGAACGAGGCCGTGAAGACGCCGGACGGGAAATCGCTGCCGATGCGGGATTGGGCGCGCAAGCTGAAGATCGCCTACACGCCGAGCCTCGTCTTCTTCGACGCGGCCGGCAAGGAAGTCTTCCGCGTCGAAGGGTATCTGCGCCCCTTCCACCTCTCTTCGTCGCTCGACTATGTGGCGACGGGCGCCTACAAGAAACAGCCGGAGTTCCAGCGCTTCATCGAGGCGCGCGCCGCGGCGCGGCGCGCGCAGGGCGAGAAGATCGAGCTGATGAAATAAAGCCATCCCCCCGGCCCCCTTCCCGCGGAAGGGGGTGACGGAGGCTCGCCGCCTCGCGGCTCCATGTGGCTGACTGCGACGTCCTTGGGCCGGCCCGGCGGACGTCGCACACCGCTCAGCGCTTGACCTTCATGATGCCGAGCGCGTCCATCACCAGCTTCTCGAAGATGGGCTCGGAGGTGCCCTTCTTCATCTTGCGCAGGAAATACTTCTCGAAACCAATCTTGGCGAGGTGCACCCACTTGCCCTCGGAGAACCAGTTCACGTTGCGCGGAGGCACCTGCGGCAGGGCGACGAAGGCGACGCCGGTGTCGCCGAAGTCGGCCAGGCACACGGCGTTCCAGGTCGCCTTCTCGTAGGGCTCCTTGCCGTCGAGCTCGGCGCGGATGTTGTGCACCGTGGCGGTGACCATCGACTCGATCATGTAGCCGGTCTTCGGCACGCCGGTCGGCACCGGGGTCGGCTCGGGCGGCGCGATGGCGATGCAGACGCCGACCGAGTAGATGTTCTTGAACTTCGGGTTGCGCTGGTGCTGGTCGACGACGATGAAGCCGCGCGGATTGGTCAGGCCCTCGATGCCGAAGACGGCGTCGACGCCCTTGAAGGCCGGCAGCATCATCGAATACTTGAAGTCCAGCACGTGCTCCTTCTTCGGCGTGCCGTCGTCGTTGTGCTCGGTGACGTGCATCTTGCCGGCCTCGACCTTGGTGGTCTTGGCGTTGCAGATCCAGCGGATGTGGCGCTCGCGGAAGATCGATTCCAGCATCCCCTTCGAATCGCCCACCCCGCCGAGGCCGAGGTGGCCGATGTAGGGCTCGGCGGTGACGAAGGTCATCGGCACCTTGTCGCGGATCTTGCGGCGGCGCAGGTCGGTGTCCATGATCGCGGCGAACTCGTAGGCGGGGCCGAAGCACGAAGCGCCCTGCACCGCGCCGACGACGATGGGGCCGGGGGCCTTGACGAACTCCTGCCAGGTCTTCTCCGCCGCGGCGGCGTGGTCGACGTGGCAGATCGACTGGGTGTGGCCCTCGGGACCGAGGCCCTCGATCTCATCGAAGGCCAGCTTCGGCCCGGTGGCGATGACGAGGTAGTCGTATTCCAGCAGGTGGCCGTCGCCCAGCTCGATGCGATTCTGCTCCGGCTGCACGCGCTTGACGCCGGCGGCGGAGAAGTCGATGTTCCTGCGGCCGAGTATCTCGGCGAGGTCGAGCTCGATGTCGCCGCGGGTGCGCCAGTTCACCGCCACCCAGGGGTTCGACGGCACGAAATGGAACGTCTTCGAATTCGATACGACGGTAATGCGGTCTTCCTTGCGCAGGGCTTCGCGCAGCTCGAAGGCCGCCGGCAGGCCGCCGATGCCGGCGCCCATGATCACGACGTGTGCCATCCAGATCTCCTCAAGTGGTTTTTCTTGCCCGATACGGCGGGACTTCATTATCTTGCGCCCGCAAAACGGCCTGCAATCGCGATTGCAATGGGCGGATAACCGGAGCTTATCGGTTCAAGCTTGAAGTTTGTTGCCGCCAGACGTTGCGGCAGCCGGTTTCGCGCACGAACAGGGTGGCGACGGCGCCGAACGCGGCGAAGGCGGCCATCAGCAGCAGGCCGGTGCGGTAGTCGGCGGCCGAATACAGCCGCACGCCGCCGTCCATGGCGCCCTGCCAGCCGCGGTCCATGACCCAGCCGACCAGCGGCTGCAGGATCGACGGGCCGAGGAAGACGCCGACATTCACCACGCTGGTGGCCATGCCGGAGAGCAGCGGCGGATTGACTTCCTTGGCGCAGGCCCAGGACAGGGTGAGGCTGGCCGTCACCGTGCCCATGGCGATGCACAAGGCATAGGTGGCGGCCGGCGGCAGCGTCTCCGTGCCGAGCCAGAGCCACCAGCCGAGGGCATGCAGCACGGCGCCGCCGATCATCAGCGGCTTGCGCCGCCGCAGGCGGTCGGAGAGCGGCCCGATGATGAGACAGCCGAGGGCGAAGCCGCCGAAATAGGCCGTGATGTGATTGGACGCCACCGCTCGCGTCATGCCATGCACCTGGGTGAAGTAGGGCACGGCCCACAGGCCGGCGAAGGCGAAGAAGCTGCCGGCGACGCCGACGTTGACGAAAAATCCCGGCCAGGTGGCGCGGTTCTTCATGACGGCGAGCAGCCCGCCCAGCCAGGCCGTGCGGTCGGCGCGGGCGCCGGCGCGCGGCGTCGCGCCCTTCTCGCCGGGCCGGTCCTGCACGAGGAACCAGGAGAGCACGCCGATCGCCAGCGACATGACGCCGATGGCGATGAACACCGAACGCCAGCCGGCGCCCTGCGCCGCCCAGGCGAGCGGCGTGCCCGCCGTCATGGTGCCGACGTTGCCGAGGAACATCATGGTGCCGGTGAGCGTGGCGAAGCGGCGCTCCTCGTACCAGACGGCGATGAGTTTCAGCATGGCGATGAAGGCCACCGAGACGCCGAGGCCGACCAGGGTACGGCCGACCACCGCGACGTCGAAGGTCGGCGCCAGGCCGAACAGCAGGCTGCCGGCGCCGGCGACGAGGCCGCCGAGGGCGAGGATCTTGCGCGGCCCGAGCGTGTCGGCGAGCACGCCGACGGGAACCTGCATCACCGTGTAGACGTAGAAATAGGTCGCCGCCAGCGCGCCGAGCGAGGCGGCGCTGGCCTCGAAGGCGGCGGCGAGGTCGCGCGCGATGGCCGCCGGCGCGACGCGGTGGAACATCGACATGAGGTAGGAGCCGAGCGCCAGCAGCATGGCGAGATTGCGCAGGCGTTTCTGCGATTCGGTCAGTTCAATCATCGTGGGCAAAAGTCAGTCCCTGCGGCACGGCGGCGGCGGCGCCGGCGCGGCCGATCTCGTCGAGGTGGCGCTGCAGTTCGGCGCGCTCCATCGTCTCGAAGGACAGGCTGAGAAAGGTGAGGATGCGCTCGGCCAGCAGGGCGTAGGCCTTCATGAAGGCGGCGCGCTTCGCCTCGTCGCTGCCCTCCGCCGCGGCCGGGTCGTCCACGCCCCAGTGCGCGCGCAGGAAATTGCCCGGCCACGCCGGGCAGGTTTCATGGGCGGCGTTGCCGCATACCGTGACGACGAGGTCGAGTTCCGGCGCGCCCGGCGCGGCGAATTCGTCCCAGCGCTTGCTGCGCAGGTTCGCGGTGTCGAGCCCCTGCGCCTCGAGCAGTTCCAGCGCGAAGGGATTCACCTGCCCGGCCGGCTTGCTGCCGGCGGACAGGGCGCGCACGCGGCCGCCGCCGAGGGCGTTGAACAGCGCCTCGGCGAGGATGCTGCGCGCCGAGTTGCCGGTGCAGAGGACGAGGATATGCCAAGGCCGATCAGGCATGATCCGCGGATAATACCGCGCCGCGCCGTTGACGCGGCGTCAAGCCGCAGGCTTACAGTTCCAGCGCGTCCTTGATGGCGGCGATGCCGGCGTTGGCGCACTTCTCGTCGGCGTCGCCGCTCGGCGCACCGGACACGCCGATGCCGCCGAGGATGCTGCCGCCGGCCTCGATCAACACGCCGCCGCCGAGCGCCACCACATGGGGCAGGTTGCGCAGGCCGCTCGACGGCCGGCCCGGCTGCGATTCGGCCGCCAGGCCGGTGGTGTTGCTGCGGAAGCTCACCGCCGTCCACGCCTTGCCGATGGCGGTCTTCGGCGTGTGCGCGCCGGCGAAACGGTCGCGCAGCATCACCTGGGCGAGGCCGGAGCGGTCGACCACCGCCACCGCCACCTGGAAGCCGCCGTCGCGGCAGGCCTTCAGCGCCGCCTGCGCCGCCTTCAGCGCCGTCTCCGGCGTCAGGGTGCGGATGTTGTAGGTGGCCTCCTGCGCGCAGGTCGCGCCGGAAGCCAGCATGAGCGCCAGCGCGGCGCCGAGCATCGTCTTGCGGGTCATGGTCCCCTCCGTGGCAAAAGATTCGGGCGGCAACCCGCCGCTTCATTTCCGCGCGGCGGCAGCGGGTTCCCCGTTCCCATAATAAGCCAGCAGGGCGCCCAGCTCCAGATCGCTGAAGGGGTTGCGCCAGGCGCTGCCGCGGTCGCCGCGCACGCCGAGCAGCAGGCGCGCGGCGAATTCCGCGCGCGGCAGGCGCTTCGCCTGTTCGAAGAGGTTGAAAGCCGGCAGCGGCGTGCCGGTTGCCGGCGCGTCGTGGCAGCCGGCGCAGGCCTGGCGGTGGATGGCCTCGCCCAGGCGCAGGCGCTCGGGCGTCGCGGCTTGCGGCAGGAGCGCGCCGGCCGCGAAGGGATGCCGCTTCGTCAAAGCATCGAGTCCGGTGCGCAAGGCGCGCCAATCGCTGCGCGCGAGTGACTGGCGCAGCGCGGGCACGGCGGCGGGGTCGGCGCCGGCCTGCCGCAGCAGGAGGGGAAGCGAGGACAGCGCGCCCGCCAGGCGGGCGCGCAGGCCTTCGCGGTGCAGCGGCAATTCGTCGGGCGACCGGATGCGGCGCAGGTCGCCGGCCATCACCGCCAGTTCGGCGGCGAGGCGCCGCTCGTGCTCGCCCTGCGCCGCGGCGGCGACGGAACACAGCGCCGCCGCCGCGCAGGCGAGCACGCGAAGCGGGCGCACGCTCAGTTGAGCTTGACCTTCTGCTCCATGCCGCCGCCCTTGAGCAGGGTCCACTCGACCATCGAACCGTCGTACATGCGCGCCTTCTTGTTGCCCATCAGCTCGCTGGAGACGAACCAGCCCACCGAGGCCCAGTGGCCGGTGTTGCAGAAGTTGATCTGCTCGCCGCCGGTCGGCACGCCGGCCAGCTTGTAGAGCTGCTCGAGCTGCGACTTGTTGCGGAACTGGCCCATGCCGTTCACCGTCAGCCAGCCGTTGGGCAGGTTCTTGGCGCCGGCCAGCGTGCCGCTTTCGGGCGACCTCGGATGGCGGTTGATGCCGACGAACTGGTCCTCGGGCCGGTTGTCGACCAGCAGGATGCCTGAGGCCTTGGCCTTCTTGACGTCGTCCATGCTGACCAGCATCTCCTTGCGCAGGTTCGCCTTGAAGGCCTTCGCCTCGGCCTTGGCGGCGCCGGCCTGCACCGGGTTGGCCTTGCTCTTGTCCTGTTCCTTGGTCCATGCCGCCATGCCGCCGTCGAGGATGGAGACGTTGTCGTGGCCGAGCACCTTGAAGGTCCAGTAGACGCGCGTGGCGACGCCGACGTCGGTAGCGTTCATGCCGATCGGCACCAGCACGACGTGCGTGGCGTTGTCGATGCCGAGGGCGCCGATGTGGGCGAGCAGCTTGTCGAGCTTCTCCGGGAACATGTCCGGCACCTTGTCGGATGCGCGCTCCTCGCGCCAGCCGTCCTTGGCATAGTTGCTGTTCACCGCGCCGGGAATGTGGGCGCGCAGGTAGTCGGGCGGCGGCTGGAAGTCCACGATGGCGAGGCCCGGCTTGCCGAGGTTGGCCTTCAGCCAGTCCACCGTCACCAGCGGCTCGTTCGCCATGGCGGCGCGCGCCGAGAGCAGGAGGAAGAGCATTCCCGCCAGCAGCGCGCCCCATCTTGTCGCAAATATCGTCTTCATCCCTTGTCTCCTTCTCAGATGGTTATCGTCAGATCGGAACCGAGGATCGCCTCGATGACGCGGTCCCAGGCTTCGTCCGTCATGTCCCGGCGCCGTACATCGATGGACTCGACGCGATGCGCCGCCTCCATTTGCCGCAGGGCGGCGCTCACGGTCTGGGCGTCGGGAAACAGACCGGTGTTCAGTTCGAGGATCTTCTTCATAGGCTCAGCACCGCGTCGGCATCGGCCAGCGCCGCGGCGAGGCCGGCGGCATCCAGCAGCGGCAAATCGTCGGCCATCGCCGCGACGGTGGTCTGCGGCTCGATGCCGGAGAGTTCCAGCAGCTCGGCGTTGGCGGCGTTCTCGGCGGTTTCCGCCACCGGGCGGTCCATGAAGACGAGGCTCACGGCGTGGCCGAAGATGGTCAGCCCGGCCGCCACGCGCATGGCCTCGGCGTGGTCGCGCCGCGCCAGCACCAGCAATCTTTTCTCCTGGCTCACAGGCTCACCACTTTCCGCGCCTCGCCCATCAGGGCGCTGTTGACCGTCTGGCTGCCGAGCTCGACCGGGCAGGCCGCGTCGGCGCAGAAGCGATGCCAGGATTCCTCGCAAACAACTACGCGAGCCGCTCGCGCGCCGGCCAGCGCCGCCTGCAGCCCGGCATCGCGCAGCCCGCGCACGCCCTCGTGCGTGAAGAAGGCGCCGAAGGCATGGCCGCCGCGGCGGCAGGCGCGCGCCAGCGGGGCGAGCAGTTGCGCGCCGCCTTCGGTGGTGACGTGGAAGAGGATGTCCATCAGGCGGCCCTCCTGCGCGCGAACCAGCCGGCGGCGAAGGCCGTCGCGACGAGGACGAGCGCCGCGCCGAGCAGCGCCGGCGCGCGCGCGCCGCCGTCCTGCGCGGACTGACTTTTCTCTGTAGCGGGCTGCGCGCGCTCCGGATAGGAGACGGCATCGGCCGGCAGCGCGCCGTCGGCGGCCCACTCGGCCCAGCCTTCGGCATACAGCTTCGCCGCCACGCCGTGGCCGGCGCGCAGCAGGGTAAGGTAGGCGACGCCTTCGAGGGCATCGTGGGCGTAGGCCACCGGGCTGCCTTCCGGCAGGACGGGGTTCTGCGCCCCGCGCAATTGCGCCGCCGGCAGGCTGACCGCGCCGGGCAGGTGGCCGGCGCGCGCGGCGCGCGCCGTCTCGCCCCAGTATTCTTCCTGCGTGCGGCCGTCGAGCAGCGGCGCCTTCATGGCGCGCAGCTCGTCGCGCAGTTCATCGCGCAAAAGCAGCAGCCCGTCGCGCATCGGCGCCGCGAACACCGCCTCGCGGATCATGCCGCGGCCGCGGCCGGGCGCGGCGTTTTCCGCAAGCAGGCGGCCGACCGGCTCGGCCAGCACGCGCACGCGGCGCTGGCCGGCGACGTGGAGCAGCCCGGCGACGAAGTCGCGCGCCTGCGCCTCCGCGCCGACCACCAGCACCTCCTCGTCGCCCGTCAGCCCGGCCGTGCCGAGCAGCCAGAGCAGGTCGCGCGCGTTCGGCAGGCGGTTGTGGGGGCCGAGGAAATCCGCCGCCGGCAGGCAGCGCGCGCCGGGCAGGCTCTTCGCGGCGCAGTCGGCGGCCGGGCGCGCGTCGATGACGACGAGGCCGGCCTCGGCCGGCACCGCGCGCACGTAGGCGAAGTCCTCCGCCGCGCCGGCCGCAGCGGCGGCGCACATCAGGGCAAGGCAGGACAGGCGCTTCATGCTCAGCAGCCGCCGAAGCGCTTCACGGCCGGCGAGGCGTCCCCGCCGCCGCCCTTCGGCGCCGGCGGGTTCTCCATGTAGTAGCCGACCAACTCGATCACCGACACCTTGCCGAAGCCGCCGCCGATGTCGATGTCGGGCAGGGTCTCGGCCGGCGCCGGCCGCTTCGCCGCGGCGACGGTCTCGGCCGGCAAGGCCACCAATTTGAAGCCGGCGGCGCACACCGCCAGCGCGACGGCGAGGGACGCGCCGCAGAAAACCAGGCTTTCGCGGTTCATCATAGCCGGGCCCTTACAATGAGTCGCTGAAGAAGGCCAGCGCCATGGCGCCGAAGGCCACGCAGAACATGATCAGCTGCGCGATGGTCTGCAGATCCAGATTCATTTGCCCTCCCCCCGACCCCCTCCCCGAGGAAGGGGGTGACTGTCGTTCGCCGCTGCGCGGCTCCATGGCGTTGACTGCGCCGCCCTTGGGGCGGCCCGGCGGGCGGCGCTCATTTTCCGCCTCCCTTGTAATGCTGCACCAGCCGCTCGAGCGGGATCGCCTCGCCGGTCGCCGGATGCGCCACCGGCGGCGAGAGGTGCGGCACGCCGTCGCGGGTGACGCGCATGCCCTCCGGCGGCTTGACGTACACCCAGCCCAGTCCGCCGACGACGGCGACGACCGAGGCGGCGATGAACAGGCGCATGAGCAGGCGAGCCAGCATGTTCAGTCCTTCTTGATGTAGACCCGCCAGCAGGCCGGGTCCTTGATGGTCTCGAGGTGCGTCGCGTTGAGCTCGTCGCACATCGGCGGCAGCGCCTCGACCGAGGAGGGGTTGTCCACCAGCACCTCGACGACGCCGCCGGGCGCGACTTCATTCACCGCCTTCTTGGTCATCAGCTGCGGCCGCGGGCAGGAGTCGCCGCGGCAGTCGACGCGCCGCGCCACCTGCACCTTGCTGCCGTCGGAGAGCTGCGCCTCGCCGCCCCCGCCGGCTTCCTCGACCTTCTTCTTCGATCCGAACAATCCCATGTGCCTTCTCCTATGCGGTTTCTGCGGTTTCCTTCTGGTGCTGCTCGTGCTTCGTGTGCTGCGCCCGCTCGCGGCGCAGAATGCCGCGGTAGATGGCCAGCAGCACGGCGAACTGCACCAGGCCGAAGACGATGGCCGGCACGCCGAGCTTCTCCTGCAGCGTCTGCGCGTTGGCGAAGCCGAGCTGCAGCGCCGGCAGGTTCGGCTCGCCGGTCATGCTCTGCGGCGCCGGCGGCCACCAGTTCCACGACCACACCAGCGAGAAGAGGAACATGCCGACGAAGGTGAACAACAGCGCCCACAGCGCGCCGAGGTTGCCCTCGCCCGTCTTCACCCAGGTGGACACCGTGCACGCGCCGGCCAGCACCATGCCGATGCCGAACAGGAACAGGCCGGCGAAGGTGTTGAGGCCGACGTCGAAGCGCATCGGGTGGCCGGCGCCCAGGCTCATGAAGCCGGTGAAGCCGACGGTGAGGATCATCATCGCCATCAGCATCGCCTTGGTGTTGCGGTAAGTCTTGAACATGATGGCGTCGCGCAGCGCCGCCGTGTTGCAGAAGCGCGAGCGCTGCATCAGCAGGCCGACGACGGAACCGAACAGGAACGCGACCAGGCATTCGACGACGGGTGTCATGAGTTCTCCCTCAACCTTCCAGAATCTTCTTGTAGATGAGCGAGCCGACCCAGGCGCCGGCGAGGATGCCGGAGATGGCCAGATAGCCGCCCATGTTCATCTCCGGGATCAGCCCGAAGAAGGTGGACACGTTGCAGATGTAGGCGAGGCGAATGCCGAAGCCCATCAGCAGGCCGCCGAGGGTGATCATCAGCCACTCGGAAGCGCGGCGCGGCAGGCGCCAGTAGAATTCCTTGGAGAGCACGGCGCCGACGAAGGCGCCGAAGAACATGCCGAAGCTGATGTAGATCTTCCAGTAGTCGGCGTGCGGCGGGAAGACGATGTTCCAGAAGGGGATGCGCATCAGGTCCTCGCCCAGCACGGCCTGCGCCATGAGGCCGGTCATCATGGTCTCGCCGCCGCCCACCGTCCAGGCGCCCAGCAGCAGGAACAGGAAGATGTCCAGGATGGCGATCGCCGCCAGGGCGAACACCGGATCCAGGGTCTTGCGGAAAAAATCCATCATGCCTCCTGACGGGCCGCCCCGAAGGGGGCATGCGCCCCCTCGGGGGGCAGCGAACATAAGTGAGCGTGGGGGTGCATATCTTCTCCTGCGCTGGCCTCGGCCGGGGTTCTTCTTGTATGCTGCGGATTCTATTGGCCCAGCCGGGCAGGTGGTGGTAATTATTGCCAACTGCCCATCGCAAGGGAGCAGGCATGAATATCTACTCTGAAATCAACGACGTGCTGGACCACATGTTCAGCGCCTGCACGACCTCGCAGATCAACGAGTTCATCCCGGAGAAGCGCGGCTTCCGCATCCACGGCCACAGCACCACCATCTCGCTGGAGCGCGCCTTCTGGAACGTGCTGGACGACATGGCGCACGAGGCGAAGATGCCCCTGCCGCGCCTGGTCGAGAAGGTGCACGACGGCTGCCTGCTCGCCAACGACAAGAACATCGCTTCCTGCCTGCGCGTGATCTGCCTGAAGTACCTCAACGTCTACAGCGGCTGCGCCCCGGCGGCGCGCGCCGAACTGACGCGGGTGGCGTAAAGTCGGTCGCCGCCGGACGGCGCCTACCTGTCAGCCTTGCCAGCGCAGGACGGAAGTGAAAGGGGCAGGAAGATGAAATATCCGATCGCAATCGAGCCGGGCGACGACAAGCACGCCTACGGGGTCGTCGTGCCCGATCTGCCGGGCTGCTTTTCCGCCGGCGACACGCTGGACGAGGCGATGGACAACGCCCGCGAGGCCATCGAGCTGTGGCTGGAAACCGTCATCGACGACGGCGGCGCCGTGCCCGAGCGGCGACCGCTGGCCGAGCACCAGAAGAAAAAGGCGTTCAAGGGCTGGGTATGGGCCGTGGTAGCCGTCGATCTCGCCCAACTCTCCGACAAGGCCGAGCGCGTGAACATCACCCTGCCCGCCCGCGTCCTGCGCCGGATCGACGCCGCCGCCAAGGAAGCCGGTGAGTCGCGCTCGGGCTATCTCGCCCATCTGGCGCTGCGGGCATAAGCGGCGCACTCAATACCGCCGCTTGATCCGACCAGCCGTCAAGCCACGCTTGACGACTGTCAAACGCGGCTTTACACTCCTTCGGTGATTGCGAGCTTCAGGCACAGGGGGCTGGAAGAGCTGGCGCGCGCGAGCAAATCCGCCAAGGTGCGGCCCGATCTATGGGCGCGAGCGATACGGCGGCTGGACGCCATCGCCGCGGCCAAGACGCCGGAGGCCTTGCGGGTGCCGGGCTTCGATTTCCATCCGCTGCAGGGCGCACCGCGACGCTATAGCGTGCATGTCAACGGCCCGTGGTGCATCACCTTCGGCTGGGAAGGCGAGAACGCCGTCGAAGTCGATCTGGAAAACTATCATTGAGGAACGAACCATGAGCAAGACACGCTGCCCGACCCATCCGGGCCGGATTTTGCGCGAGGACAGCCTCCCGGCGCTGAACATGTCGGTGGCGGCCTTCGCCCGCGCGCTGGGCGTGTCGCGCCAGATGGTGCATGGCATCCTGTCCGAGCGGTCGACGGTGTCGCCGGAAATGGCGCTGCGTCTCGGCGCCTTCTTCGGCAACGGCCCGCAACTGTGGATCGACATGCAGATGCGCCACGACCTGTGGCAGGCGGAACGGCGAATGGCCGGCCATTTGCCGGCGCGCCATGAGAAACAAGCCGCGTAAAGTCAGTCTCCGCAGGACGGCGCTTATTGGCCTTCCGCCGCCTTGCGCGCCAGGTTCAGCGCCAGCAGGCGCCTGAGGATTTCCTCGTCGGGCATGGCGGGCGTGTAGTCGTCCCAGCCGTAGGCGGCGGCGACGGCCGCGTCGAGCGCCCGGTGCGCGTTGTCGAGCCAAGCGGCTTTTCCGTCCGCTTTGGCGTTGTAGAGGTTGGTGAGGGTGCGCTTCTTCAGTTCCGCCTCGTGGCCGGGCTTGGTGACGAGGCGGTCGGGATAGCCTGGCACTGGCCCATCTTGCGCAGGTCGCCCAGCGGCCATCATCCAGCTAGCGCACGTCCGGCTGCATGCCCACCACCACCGCCCGCGCGCGCACGCGCGAGAAAACGCCGGCGGGCACCTCCATCGGGATGCGCTTGACGGCGGAGAGCGTGGCGGTGTCGATGACGACGAGCGCGCCCCGCTCGAAGCCGGCGGTGCGGTCGCCGCCGGCGCGGGCGCTGACGTAGAGGAAGTCGCCGCGCGCGGTGTACTCGGGAAAGTGCGAGTGGCCCATGGTGCCGGCGATGGTCATGGTCTTCACCACTTCCAGCCGTTCCTTGTCGATGAACTGGATCTGGTTGGCCTTCGGGCCGGCGCCGACGATGTCGACGACGATGTAGCGCGACTTCGGATGCGCCGCCGGCGATTCGGTCGGGCCGGCGACGGCGATGCGCTTGACGACCTCGTGGCTGTTCATGTCGAAGACGGTGACCTCGAACGACTTGCAGTTCTCCTCGCCGATGTTGGTGCCGATGCCGAGCAGGCGGCCCTGCGCCTCGACGACGGCGCCGGAGCCGAGGTGCGGCTTGCAGCCGGAAGGGATCCTGGCGACGATGCGCCTCCCGGCGAGGTCGATGACGGTGTTGGTGTGGTCGTCGTAGGAAGAGACCACCAGGCGGCGGCCGTCGGGCGAGAGGAAGGCGTCGTGCAAATGGCGGCCGACGCCCGGGATGGCGGTGATCGGCATGTCCGGCTTGTCGAGATCCACGATCCACACCTGGCCCGACTGCTCGAGGGCGATGGCGAAGATGTCGGCGAAGGGCGTGCCGGCGATCATGCCCGAATCGGACTCGACCATCCTGCCGTTCGGATCGGCGCCGCGCAGGACGATCAGCTTGAGCGGTTCCAGCGTGGCGGCATCGAAGATCACCGCCGTGTGCGGCACGTAGGAGCCGGCGGCGAGATGGCGGCCGTCCCGGGAGAGCGCCAGCGAGGTGCCGTTCAGCCCGGCACGCACCTTGCGCACCGTCTTCATCGAATACAGGTCGATCTTGTGGATCCAGCCGAGGTCGTCGCGCACATAGGCCCAGCGCGCTTCCTTCGGATGGAAATCCATCAGGTGCGGCGCGTAGCCGGTCGGCACCTCGCCGACCTTCTTGTGCGTGCGGCCGTCGAAAAACACCACCTTGGCGTCCTTGCCGGCGGCGTAGTGGCCGCGCCCCATGACGACCATCAGGTCGTCGATGTCGGCGATGGCATAGGTCGGCCTGGGCGGCAGCTTCGCCTCGTCGACGAGGACGGCGAGCGATTTGCGAATGTCCTCGAGCCCCCATTCCAGCGTGCGCTTCGGCTGCTCGGTGATCAGCGCGGCGAGTCCGTCGCGCTGCTTCGCCGAGAGCCGCCTCGGCCAGACCGGATGCTGCGGCATCAGGGTGTTCGAGGTGCCCATCTGGATCTTGGCGTTCACCTCCGCCCGGCTCAGCTTCGTCTCGTCGCGGTTCAGCGCCGGGCCGATGTAGCCGCCGCGATCGGCGCCGTGGCAGACCGCGCAGTGCTCGGCAAACACCCGTTCGGCCTCCTCGAAATTCTCCGCCCGGGCGGCGGCCGCCATGCCGGCCAGCGTTGCCGTCCAGAGAATGGCCGCCGCGATCCGTTTCGCGCCATGGATAGGCTTGTTCATCCGCTTGTCCTCCCGTATCCGTGTGACCGTTGCGCAAGCCGGTTCCCCGCCCCGGCCGGCAACCCGCCTGCTCAGGCTGTCGCGCCCGGCCGCGTCAGCCGCGCGGCGATCCAGGTGACGCCGACCGCCACGGCCAGCAGGGCGAAGGCGACGCCGAGGCGGCTGACCCATTCCGGCGCGAAGAGCAGCAGCACGCCCAGCTCCAGCATCATCGTGCCGGACAGCAGCTTCAGCAGCCGCCCCTCGCGCTCGCCGAGCTTGCGCGCGCCGAGCGTGCGCACGAAGGCGGCGACGATGGCCGCCAGCGGCAGCACGTACACCAGATTGTAGAGGAGGAGGTAGAGGTAGCGCACCCCGGGCGAGGGCTCGCCCAGCGTCAGGATGCGCGTGTAGACCATCGGGAAGCCGGCGGTGCACAGCAGTTCGTAGAAATTGGCGGCGACGGCGAGGAGCACCGTGGCGGCCAGCATCGCCGGCAGGTTCTCCGCCGTCAGGACGGCCCGCGCCCGCCGGAACAGGCCGGGCTTCTTCGACTCGGGGATGGAGAGGCTGACGCCGCGGCCGAAGAGGAAAAAGTCCTTGACGTTGACCGCGCCGACGAAGACGGCGAGCAGCCCCGCCGCCAGCGTCACCCAGGCGAGCTGGCCGAGCAGCTGGAAGAGGTTCAGCCAGGCCGCCATGAAGGCGAAGTACATCAGGCCGGAGAAGAAGACGAAGATGCCGCCGACGGCGAGCATGCGCGCGCGGCTCTTCTGGTGCGCCATCATCGAGAGCAGGAACAGCAGCACGAAGAAGGCGCAGGGGTTGAAGGCGTCGAGCCCGGCCACCGCCACGGTCAGCAGCGGCAGCGAGAGCGCGGGGCGTCGAGCTCGCCGAGAAAGGGCAGGCGCAGCACGCCGGCGCCGGCCTCGCGCGGCGACTGCACGGCCGGCGCGCGGCCGGCGCGGATCGCTGCCAGCGCGTCGGGACAATCGGCGGCCAGGCAGCGCGCCACCTGGCGGCGGACCTCGGCGCCGGTGGTGGCGTCGGTATGGTAGCCGAGCGTGGCCCAGTCGCCGACGAGGATGAAGGGCACGCCGCCCTCCGCCACGCCGAGGGCGTCGAGCGCGGCCTGGAACAGCGCGCGGTTTTCCGGATCGCGGCTGACTTCGTAGTCGCGCACGACGATGCGCGGCTCTTCGGCGGCGAGCCGTGCGAAGAAGGCGCCGGCGTCCTCGCAGTGCGGGCAGCCGTCGGCGCGGAAGTAGTGGATGGTCAGCGCCGGCGGCTCGGCCGCCGGCGCGGCGGCGACGAGGGCGAAGAGGAGGAAGATCGCTTTCAGCATGAAAAGTCGGTCGCCGCGAGACGGCCGGGCAAACGGTGGGCGGCCGGGCTTGTCCGCGCCGCCTCAAGGAGTTTATCCGCTCAGGCCATCACTGGTACAGGATCCGCGGCAGCCACAGGCCGATGTCGGGGAAGATGTAGAGCAGCGCCAGGGCGATGATCTGGATGCCCATGAAAGGCATCATGCCGAGGAAGATCTGGTTGAGCGTGACGTGCGGCGGCGCGACGCCCTTCAGGTAGAAGGCCGCCATCGCCACCGGCGGGCTGAGGAAGGCCGTCTGCAGGTTGAGCGCCACCAGCAGGCCGAAAAACAGCGGGTCGATGTGGAAGTGCGGCAGCAGCGGGATAAAGATCGGCATGAAGATGACGATGATCTCGGTCCACTCCAGCGGCCAGCCGAGGATGAAGATGATGCACTGGGCGAGGATCATGAACTGCACCGGCGTCATGTCGAGCGAGAGCACCCATTTCTCGACGATCGCCTGCCCGCCGAGCAGGGCAAAGGCGGCGGAGAAGATGGAGGAACCGACGAACAGCCAGCACACCATGGCCGAGGTCTTCGCCGTGAGGAACACCGATTCCTTCATGACGTCCATGTTGAGGCGGCCGTAGGCCGCGGCCAGCAGGATGCCGCCGAGCGATCCGACCGCCGCCGCTTCGGTCGGCGTGGCCAGACCGAAGACGATCGAGCCGAGCACGGCGAGGATGAGCAGGGCCAGCGGGAAAAACGAGCCCAGCAGCATCTTGAAGATTTCCAGCCGGGCGAAATCGAAGATCCAGTAGAAGAACAGCACGGCGGCGGTGCCGACGCCAAGCACGATCCAGAAGCTCTCCGGCGCCGGCTGCGCCTCCAGCGGAGCTTCCGCGCCTGCGGCGCGCTGATCGCTCCCCTCACCCGCTTGCGGGAGAGGGGAAGAATCCGACGGCGGCTCCTTGACGGCGTCGGCAGGAGGTCCCTTGGCGCCCTCGGCGCCCTCGGCGTCCTCCTCCTCGGCGGGCGGTTCGCCGATGGCCTCGGCGCGCCCTTCCTCGCCCCCCTCCTCCGCCGCGACGGCGGCGCCGCTGCCCATTTCCTGCAGACCGCTGACGTCGAGCTGTTCCGGCGGCGCGGTGACGACTTTGTATACCAATCCCATGCTGCCGAACCAGAAGATCGCCGGCAGCAGGACGATGGCCAGCTGGCGCAGCAGGAAGGAAGCCGGAACCGCGGCGTTGGTGCGGCCTTTCAGCGCGCCGAGCAGGGCCGGCAGGGCCTTGCGGCCGTGGGTGGCCGCCACCGCCTGGCTGCCGGCCGGCAGCGTCACGATGCGCTCCTCGGCGGAGAGCGGCGGCGCCATGTGCGGCTTCAGCTTGGCCACCAGGATGACGTAGCCGATGTAGAGGCCGGCCAGCATGATGCCTGGGAAGAACGCGCCGGCGTAGAGCTGCACCACCGAAACGCCGGCGGTGGCGCCATAGACGATGAGCAGCACCGAGGGCGGAATGAGGATGCCGAGGCAGCCGCCGGCGGTGATGGCGCCGGCCGACAGCTCGATGTCATAGCCCTGGCGCAGCATGGCCGGAAAGGCGAGCAGGCCCATCAGCGTCACCACCGCGCCGACGATGCCGGTGGCGGTGGCGAAAACGGCGCAGGTGATGAGCGTGGCGACGGCGAGCGAGCCGGGAATGCGCGCCATGGCGAGATGGATGCTCTTGAACAGCTTCTCGATCAGGTTGGCGCGCTCGACCAGATAGCCCATGAAGACGAACAGCGGGATGGCGATCAGCACGTCGTTGCTCATGACGGCATAGGTGCGCTGCACCATCAGGTCCAGCGTCTGCTGCAGGGCGAGCTGGGGATTGGCGTGGCGGTAGGCGAACCAGGCGAAGAGCACGCCCATGCCCATCAGGGTGAAGGCGGTGGGAAAGCCCATCATGATCGCCGCCACCACCAGCGAGAGCATGAGCAGGCCGAGGTGGCCGTTGCTCATGTCGCCCCACGGCATGAACAGGAGGGTCGGCAGGAGGATGGCGGCCATCAGGCCGAAGCCGAAGCGCAGCTCGATTCTCATTTCCGCCCTTCCTCTTCCTGCCGGATGACGTACTCGTCGAGGTCGGCAAGGTCCTCGTCCCTGACGTGCACCATCTCCTTCAGCTTGTCGACGTCGACCTCCTCGACGTCCTCCTCGCGCGAGGGCCAGACGCCCTCGCGCAGGCAGATGGCGCAGCGGGCGATCTCGACCAGGCCCTGCAGCATGAGGATGGCGCCGGCGACGGGGATGACGAACTTGAGCGGATACAGCGGCAGCGGCTCCGGGTTGAAGGTGGTCTCGCGGATCGCCAGCGACTCGTTGGCGAAGGTCCAGCCGGCGTAGGTCATGGCGAAGATGCCGGGCAGGAAGAAGACGATGTAGAGCACGAGGTCGATCGACGCCTGGGTGCGCGGCTTGAAGAAGCCGTAGAGGATGTCCCCGCGCACATGGCCGCCCTTGGCCAGGGTGTAGGCGCCGGCCATCATGAACATGAAGCCGTAGAGCATGATCTGGGCGTCGAGCATCCAGCCGTGCGGCCGGTTGAGCGCGTAGCGGGAGAAAACCTCCCAGGAAATCATCAGCGTGAGGACGAGAATGGTCCAGCCGGTGACATGGCCGACCAGGGTGCTCGCCTTGTCGACGAGGAGCAGCAGCTTCCGCATGGGTTTTTCCTGAGGGAATCCCGCCCGGCGAGGGCCGGGCGGGCGCAGGGGCAGGATTTCAGCCCTTCTTGGCGGGGGCTTTCTTGGCGAAGAAGTGGTTGTAGGCCATCTTGTAGTCGACCAGGGTGTCGTTCTGCCAGCGGCAGGAGCGCTGGGCGAAGGCGCGCATCGAGTCGTTCACCTTCTTGAAGGCCGGGTTCTCGGCGCCCTTCGCCGCCATGATCTTGTCCCAGGCCTCGAGCTGGGCGCGCAGGATGGCGTCGGGTGTCTTCCAGAACTTGACGCCCTGCTTCTCCTGCATCTCGATGTAATCCTTCGAGTAGCGGTCGATCGCCTTCCACGACATGTCGGCCGAGGCGGCCTCGACGGCGTAGTTGATGATGTTCTTCAGGTCGGCCGGCAGGGCGTCGTACTTCTTCTTGTTGAAGAGTATCTCGAACTGCTCCGAGCACTGGTGGAAGCTCTGCAGCATGCAGTTCTTGGCGACGTCGGGGAAACCGAGCAGGCGGTCGGAGCTGGCGTTGTTGAACTCCGCCGCGTCGATCAGGCCGCGATCGAGGGCCGGCACGATTTCCGCGCCGGGCAGCGGGTTCACGGCGCAGCCCATGTCCTTGTACATGTCGACGGCGAGGCCGACGGTGCGGAACTTCATGCCCTTCAGGTCGGCCGCCTTGGTCACCGGCTTCTTGAACCAGCCGAAGGGCTGGGTCGGCATCGGGCCGTAGAGGAAGGACTGCACGTCGAGGTTGAGGCCCTTGTAGATCTCGTCGAGCAATTCCTTGCCGCCGCCGTAGTAGTGCCAGGCCAGCACCATGTTCGGGTCCATGCCCCAGGCCGGCCCGGAACCCCACAGCGCCACGGCGGAGTTCTTGCCGTACCAGTAGGCCACCACGCCATGGCCGCCGTCGAGCGTGCCCTTGGCGACGGCGTCGAGCAGGTCGAAGGCCTTCACCACGGCGCCGGCCGGCAGCACTTCGATCTTGAGGCGGCCGCCGGACATGTTGTTGACCTTGCTGGCGAAGTCCAGCGCGTATTCGTGGAAGATGTCCTTCGCCGGCCAGGTCGACTGCCAGCGCATGCTGATCGGCGTCTGCGCCACCGAGATCATCGGGAAGCCGAGCGCGGCGGCGCCGGCGGTACCGGCGGCGGCCTTGCTCAGAAAGGAACGGCGGGATAGTTTCTTGCCCTGGCTTTTGCCCTCGTTGCTCATGATTTCTCCTCTGATGAATTGAGATTGGATTTGCGGGAGCTCGGGCTCCTCTTCGCGTGTCTTCCGGCCGGGGGCCGGGATCGGACAACCCGGCTTGATGCTGAAGATGCATCAATCCTAAACTTATGTTACCGGCGGATCAACCGTCGCGGCCAAAGAGTGTTGCGGCCGAAGATTCGTCGCCCGGCGGCAATGCTTCGCCGCAGCGCGCGAATCCCAGTCGCCTCGGCACGGCGACAAAAAAGGACGGCCCGCCTGCGGCGGGCCGCCGTGGTGGATGGAACGACGCCCTACTTGTAGAAGCCGCGCGCCTTCATGCGGTCGCAGGCGTTCTGGCGCGGGCCGCTCAGGGTCTGGCCCTTCTCCTTGGCGCGCGCCGCCATCTGCTGGTGCTGCTCTGCCTGGGCGGCCTTGCATTCCTCGTAGGTTTTCGCCGCCATCATCTTGTCGTGGTGGGCGGTGCGCTCCTCCGGCGTCATCAGGCTCCAGCCGGGCGTGTTGTTCTGGTTGAAGCGGTACTGCATGCCCCTGGCGCCGGGGCCCATGCCGCCCATGCCGCCCATGCCGCCCATGCCGGGGCCCATGCCCGGCCCCATGCCGCTACCGGGTCCCATGCCCGGACCGGGCTGGGCGAGGACGGGCACGGCGAGCGAGGCGCCGATCAGTGCGGTTGCAGCAAGTGCAGCGAATTTCATGGTGAACTCCTTTCGTGGCGTTGGAACATCGCCGGCGGAGGTCCGCCGGCGCAAGCCGGCCGTGTTAACCCAATATAGTCACTCCGCTGCCCCAAGTCCAACCGGCGTGCGCCCGGACGGCGCTCAGCCGGGCCTGCGCCGCAGCAGTGCGGTCAGCACCGGCGGCGTCAGCAGGGTGGTCAGGATGACCATCACGACGATGACGGAGAACATCGCCTCGCCCAGCACGCCGAGCTGGCGCCCGGCGACGGCGAAGATCAGGCCGACCTCGCCGCGCGGCACCATGCCCCAGCCGACGACCCACGGATTGGCGCCGCGCCCGGCGGCGAAGCCCGCCGCCAGCTTGCCGGCCACCGCCGCCGCGGTGATGCCCAGCGCGACGGCCACCAGCAGCGGGTCGGCCAGCGTCGCCAGGTCGACCTGCATGCCGGTGAGCACGAAGAACACCGGCACGAAGAAGTAGCCGATCGGCTCGATCATCGATTCGTGCTGGTGCCGGGCGTGCTTCTCCATCAGCGCGCGCAGGCTTTTCCCCCGCTCGCCCGCCGGCAGCAGCGGCGCCGCTTCCCGCACGATGCGCGGCGTCTCGAAGTGCCTGAGGAACAGCGGCTCGAAGAGCAGGCCGGCGGCGAAGGCGCCGATGATCGGCGCCAGGCCGATCAGGTGGGCCAGCCAGGCGAGGAACAGGCCGGTGGCGAGCACCTGGGCGAAGAGCATGCTCGGACCGGCGTCGAGCCGAGCCAGCCAGCGGCTGGAATGCGGCGCGATCAGGCGGCCGATCCAGATCGAGCCGGCCAGGAAGAGCGCCGCCTCGGCGACGATCCGCGCCGCCTCGCCGGGACTGACTTTTCCCGACTGCACGAGCCCCGACACCACGGCGAGGATGACCAGGCCGAGCACGTCGTCGATGACGGCGGCGCCGAGCACGATGCGCGCCTCGCTCGAATCGAGCCGGCCGAGGTCGCGGAAGACGCGCCCGGTGATGCCCACCGAGGTCGCCGCCAGCGTGGCGCCGAGGAACAGATAGCCGTTCTGCGTGACGCCGGGCAGCAGCAGCGGCCCGGCGACGAAGGCGCCCAGCGCAAAGGGCGCGGCGATGCCGATCGCCGCCACCGCCGCGGCACGCCCGCCGACGCGCATCAGGTCGTCGAGGCGCGTCTCCAGGCCGATCTGCAGCAGCAGGACGATGACGCCCAGCTCGGCCAGGAAGGCGATGATCGGATCGCCGGCCACCGCCTGGAAGTAATCGATGCCGAACAGGGAGAGGTTGCCGAGCAGCACGCCGAGCAGCAGCTCGCCCAGCACGGCGGGGAAGCCGAGCCGCTGCGCCAGCGGCGCGAACAGGCGCGCCGACAGGAGGATCAGGGCCAGCCAGAGCAGGTTTTCGCCGACCGCGCCCGCCCCCGCGGCGTGGGCCACGCCCGGCGCGAGAAGCAGGCAGGCCGCGGACCTCATCGCTCCGCTCCGTCTTCCTCCCGCTCCTCGGCCGGCGCGAACTCGTCCGCCGCGGCGGACAGGTAGCGCTCGCGCAGGAATTCATAGCGCCGGCGGCGCGCCTCATCGACGTCGCGCAGCACGCGGCGCAGCGGCACATCGAGCCGCGTCAGCGTCTGCGCCGCCAGCATCAGGCTGCCCTCCATGACTTCCGGCACCACCTCGGTGGCACCGGCATGCCTAAGCTCATCGAGGTGGGCATCGTCGGCGGCGCGCACGATGACCGGCAGCTCCGGCCGGCGCGCGCGCACGATGCCGAGGATCTTCACCGCCGAGGGCACGTCGGGCGAGGTGACGACGACGATGCGGGCGCGCTCGAGGCCGGCGGCCAGCAGCACCTCGAGCCGCTCGGCGTTGCCGAACACCACGTTCTCGCCGGCGCTCAGGGCCTGCTGCACGCGGTGGGCGTCCATGTCGAGGGCGATGAAGGGGATCTTCTCCTTGTACAGGAAGCGGGCGACGTTCTGCCCGGTGCGGCCGTAGCCGCAGACGATGGCGTGATCCTGGATGCCCATGGCGTGGGCCGCCACTTCCTGCAGGGCGGCGGCGTGGCGCAGCCATTCGTCGCGCGACAGCCGCTCGCCGATCGCCCGCGCGCGCTCGATGACGAACGGGGCGGCGAGCATCGACAGCAGCATGCCGGCCAGCGAGGGCTGCACCACCTCCGGCGCCAGCAGGCCGTTGGCGCCCGCCAGGGTCAGCAGGACGAAGCCGAACTCGCCCGCCTGCGCCAGTTGCGCGGCGGTGCGGAAGGCGACCGGGGTGTCGGCGCCGGACAGGCGCGTGACGACCAGCATCAGCAGCCCCTTGCCGGCGACCAGCCCGACGAGCACCAGCGCCACCCATTCGATGCGCTGCCAGACGAGGGGGAGGTCGAGCTGGGCGCCGATGGTGATGAAGAACAGGCCGAGCAGCACGTCGCGGAAGGGGCGGATGTCCGCCTCCACCTGGTGGCGGTACATGGTTTCCGAAATGAGCATGCCGCCGAGGAAGGCGCCCAGCGTCAGCGACAGGCCGACCCAGTCGGTGAGGAAGGCCAGGGCGATGGTGATCCACAGCACGTTGAGCATGAACAGCTCGGCCGACTTGCGCCGCACCACGACGTCGAACCAGCGCCGGATCAGCGGGCGCCCGGCGACGATCACCAGCAGCAGCACGGCCACGGTCTGCAGCAGGGCCTTGCCCAGCGCCTCGGCGAGATGCGCGGTGTCAACCAGGGCCGGGATCAGGATCAGCATGAACACCACCATGAGGTCCTGGAACAGCAGCACGCTCATGGTGCGGCGGCCGGAGGCCGAATGCAGGTCGAGCTTCTCGGCGAGCAGCCGGCCGACGATGGCGGTCGACGACATGGCGTAGATCGCGCCCAGCGCCAGCCCGCCCTGCCAGGGAATGCCGCCGGTGAGGCCGATCAGCAGCGTCGCCAGCATCGTCGCAGCGACCTGGGCGCCGCCGAGGCCGAACACCTGCCAGCGCATGGACACCAGCCGCGGCAGGGAGAACTCGAGGCCGATGGAGAACATCAGGAACACCACGCCGAACTCGGCCAGGCGCTCGGTCTGCTCGCTCTCGTGCAGCCAGCCCAGCGCGTGCGGGCCGACGGCGATGCCGATGGCCAGATAGGCCAGCATCGAGGGCAGGCGGACGGCCTTGGCCAGCGCCACCATGACGACGGCGGCGGTGAGCAGCAGCAGGACGACGCGTAGCCCTTCGTGCATGGATGGCGAGCCGGTATCGGATTGCCGCTATTGTAGGTCGGCCTTCAGGCCGGCGGAGGCGGCAAATCGATCGACCATGTCGGCCTGAAGGCCGACCTACGGGGCCTTCGCCACGGGCAGGGCCTGAACGGCGGCCGGCGCCACGTCTTCCTTGTGCTTCTCATGCGGCTCCCAGCCGAGGATCAGCAGCAGGGCGAAGAAGCCGACGACGTAGCCGACGGCGATGAACCAGCCGTGGCGCAGCCACTGGCCGACCGACTTCGCCTCGGGGAACAGGTTGGCCAGCGCCACGCCGGCGGAGGAGCCGAACCACAGCATCGAGCCGCCGAAGCCGACGGCATAGGCGAGGAAGCCCCAGTCGTAGCCGCCCTGCTTGAGCGCCAGCGCGGTGAGCGGGATGTTGTCGAACACCGAGGAGATGAAGCCGAGGCCGAGCGCCGTCTGCCAGGAGGCCGCCGGCAGCTTCTCCACCGGCATCATCGAGGCGCAGGTGACCAGGGCGAGCAGGAAGATCGTGCCCTTGACGGCATCCGGCAGCAGGCTCCATTCGGGCTTCCTCAGCGGCGCGGAGACGAGCAGCGCCACCACCACCGCCACGCCGAGCGCCGGGAAATTGTCGGCCAACGCCGGGTACTTCAGGTTCATGGTGACGTTGGTGACGATGGCGGCGGCGAGGATGAAGGCGACGATGCCGACGCGCGCCCAGTCGATGCGGTGCGCGCCATGCGGGTTGCGCACGATGGGCTGGTGCCGGTTCTGCTGCAGCGCCGCCGGGATGCCGAACACCACCAGGGCGACCGCCGCGCCGACGTAGGCATGCAGCACGTCGATCGGGCTGACGCCGTCGATCCACATCATGGTGGTGGTGGTGTCGCCGACCACGCTGCCGGCGCCGCCGGCGTTCGAGGCGGCGACAATGGCGGCCAGGTAGCCGATGTGCACCTTGCGCTTGAAGACGCTGGCCGCCACCGTGCCGCCGATCAGGGCGGCGGCGATGTTGTCGAGGAAGCCCGACAGCACGAAGATGATGACCAGCAGCACGAAGGGGCCGAGCCAGCCTTCCGGCAGCAGCTTCGGCAGCACCTCGGGCACGCCGCTGTCCTCGAAGTGCCGCGCCAGCAGGGCGAAGCCGACCAGCAGGAAGAACAGGTTGATGAGCAGCACCGCCTCGTGCCCCATGTGCGCGCCGAAACCGGCGAGGCCGGCGCCGAACTTGAAGCCGGTGAACAGTATCTTGTAGACGGAAATCACCGCCAGGCCGGTCAGCGCCACTTTCAGCACGTGGTGGTGGAACAGCGCCACGCCGAGCAGGGTCGCGGCGAAGAGGATGAAATCGACCGGGATGCCGGCGACGGCCGGGCCTTCGGCGGCATGCGCCGCCGCGGCGAAGGCAGACAGGGCGCCGGCGGCAAGCAGGCGGGCAGGACGGATCCTTGTGGAATGCATGGCGGGCTCCAGAATCGGCAGCGCGGGATTCTATCATCCGGGCGGGAGAAATCCCGCCGCGAACGGCAAATTCCGCGCGAACAATGGGATAATCCCCTCGATCGCATTTCATCGAAGGAACCCGCCTCATGCGCAAAGCCCTCGTTCCCGTGGACGGCTCGTCCAACTCCGACCGCGCCGTGCGCCACGTCGTCGACCTGGCCAGAAACAACCCCGCCCTCGAGGTCTGCCTGCTGAACGTCCAGCCGGAAATCGGCGAGTGGGAGGTGCACAGCTTCCTGAAGAAGGAGGAAGTCGAGGCCATGCAGACATCCAAGGGCGGCGACGCCCTGGAATCGGCCCGGGCGATCCTCGGCGCCGCCAAGGTGCGCTACGCGCCGCAGGTGCTGATCGGCCCGGTCGCGGAAACCATCGCCAGGACCGCCCTCGAGCAGAACTGCGACGGCATCGTCATGGGCACGCGCGGCCTCGGCGCCGTCGCCGGCATGCTGCTCGGCTCCGTCACTACCAAGGTGATCCACCTGGCCGACGTGCCGGTGACGCTGATCAAGTAAGGGTAAGGGCGGAGGGATCCGCTCCCGCGCCGGCTGGGAGAATCATGCTGGTCTGGCTCAATCTCGCCATCTGCTTCGTCGCCATCGGCCTGGCCGGCGCGCGGCTGTCGCGCTACGGCGACGTCATCGCCGAGAAGACCGGGCTGGGCCGCAGCTGGGTCGGCCTGATCCTGCTCGCCACCGTCACGTCCCTGCCGGAGCTGGTGACCGGCATCTCGGCCGTCACCGTCGCCGGCGTGCCCGACATCGCGGTCGGCGACGTATTCGGCAGCTGCGTCTTCAACCTCGTCATCCTCGTTGCGATCGACTTCCTCCATCCCGGGGAGTCCATCTACAGCCGCGCCAGCCGCGGCCACATCCTCTCTGCGGCTTTCGGCATCGTGCTGATCGGCCTCGCCGCCCTTTCACTGCTGCTCGCCTCCCGGGGCGAGGCACTCGCCTTCGGCCACGTCGGCGCGTACACGCCGCTGATCGCGGCGCTCTACCTGCTTGCCATGCGCACGGTGTACCAGTACGAGCGGCGCGAGGTGGCCAAGTTCGTCGAGGAAGTGGCGGTGCGCTATCCGCATATCAGCCTGAGGAGCGCCCTGGGCGGCTACGCCCTGGCCGCCGGCGTCGTCGTCGCCGCTGGCGTCTGGCTGCCTTTCGTCGGCGCGGACATCGCCGAGACGATGGGCTGGCACGATTCCTTTGTCGGCACACTGCTCGTCGCCGCCGCCACTTCCGCACCGGAGCTGGCCGTCACGCTGGCGGCCGTGCGCATGGGTGCCGTCGACATGGCGGTGGCCAACCTGCTCGGCAGCAATATCTTCGACATCCTCATCCTCGCCTTCGACGACCTGCTGTATGTCGACGGCCCGCTGCTCGCCAGCGTGTCCCAGGTGCATCTCATCTCCGCCGTCTCCGCCATGATCATGACCGGCATGGCCGTCGTGGGCCTTTTCTATCGGCCGGCCGGCCCGCTCTGGCGCAGCGTGAGCTGGATCAGCGTATTCCTGCTGGCGCTCTACCTGCTCAACAGCTACGTCCTGTTCCGCCATGGCGCCTGAACCGCATTCCTGGCATACCCGCGGCATCGACGAGACGCTCGCCGCCCTCGACGCCGTCCCGCAGGGACTGACTTTTGCCGAAGCCGAGGCGCGCCTGGCAAAGCACGGCCCGAACGCCCTGCCGGAAGGCGGCGGCCGCTCCGTCGCGCGCATGCTCGCCGACCAGTTCGCCGACTTCATGATCCTGGTGCTGGTCGCGGCCGCCGTCGTCTCCGGCATCGTCGGCGAGCCCTCGGACACCATCGCCATCTTCGTCATCATCCTGCTCAATGCGACGATCGGCTTCGCCCAGGAGTGGCGCGCCGAGCGCGCCATGGCGGCGCTGCGCCTGATGGCGGCGCCGTCGGCGCGCGTGCGCCGCGACGGCGCCGTGGCGACCCTGCCGGCGGATCAATTGGTGCCCGGCGACATCGTGCTGCTGGAGGCCGGCAGCGTCGTGCCGGCCGACCTGCGCCTGATCGAGGCGGCGCAGCTGCGCCACGCCGAGGCGACGCTCACCGGCGAATCGCAGCCGGTCGAAAAGCAGGTCGGCCCCCTCGCCGAGGCGCGGCTGCCGCTCGGCGACCGCAGCAACATGGCCTGGAAGGGCACGCTGGTGGCCAACGGCCGCGGCAGCGGCATCGTCGTCGCCACGGGACTGCATACGGAACTCGGCCGCATCGCCCGCCTGCTTGCCGGCGCGGAGGAAGTGAAGACGCCACTGCAGAAGCGCCTGGCCCGCTTCGGCACGCGTCTGGCCTGGGCGGTGCTGGCGATCTGCGCCATAGTCTTCGTCGCCGGCCTGTTGCGCGGCGAGCCGCCGGTGCTGATGTTCCTCACCGCGGTGAGCCTGGCGGTGGCCGCCATTCCCGAGGCGCTGCCGGCGGTGGTGGCGATCTCGCTGGCGCTGGGCGCCGCCAAGATGGTGAAGCAGAACGCCCTCATCCGGCGCCTGCCGGCGGTGGAGACGCTCGGCTCGATCACCTTCATCTGCTCGGACAAGACCGGCACGCTGACGCAGAACCGCATGCGCGCGGAAGCCTTCTGGGTGGACGGCGAGGACGAGCGCGTCGAGCCCTGGCCCAGCCTGCTGCGCGCCCTGGCGCTGGTGAACGACGCCGTCCAGTCCGCCGACGGCGCGCTCAGCGGCGATCCCACCGAAGTGGCGCTGCTGGAAGCGGCCCTGGCGCGCGGCATCGACCACGCCGCGCTGGAAAGTCAGTTGCCGAGGCACGGCGAGTTCCCTTTCGACTCCGAGCGCAAGCGCATGGCCACCGTGCATGCCGACGGCGCCGGCTTCCTCGCCTGCGTCAAGGGCGCGCCGGAGGCCGTGCTGGAGCGCTGCCCGTGGCGGCTCACCGCGCGCGGCCCCGTCCCCTTCGATGCCGCCGAGGCGCTGGCGCAGGCCGACCGCCTCGCCGCGCGCGGACTGCGCGTGCTGGCCTTCGCCGAGCGGCGGCTGGACACCCTGCCGGCGGACGGCGAGGAGGCCGAGAGCGACCTCACCTTCCTCGGCCTGGTCGGCCTGATGGACCCGCCGCGCGACGAGGCGGCCCAGGCCGTCGACGAATGCCAGTCCGCCGGCATCGTGCCGGTGATGATCACCGGCGACCACCCCGCCACGGCGCGCGCCATCGCCGAGCGGCTCGGCATCCTCGACCAGGGCGGCCGCGTCGTCACCGGCGTCGAGCTGGCCGCCCTCTCCGACGCGGACTTCGCCGCGCAGGTGAAGGACATCCGCGTCTACGCCCGCGTCGACCCGGAACAGAAGATCCGCATCGTCAAGGCGCTGCAGGCGGCGGGCGAATTCGCCGCGATGACCGGCGACGGGGTGAACGACGCGCCGGCGCTCAAGCGCGCCGACATCGGCGTGTCGATGGGCCGCGGCGGCACCGACGTCGCGCGCGAGGCCTCGCACATGGTGCTGCTCGACGACAACTTCGCCTCCATCGTGCATGCCGTGCGCGAGGGGCGGCGCATCTTCGACAACATCCGCAAGTTCATCAAATACACGATGACCAGCAACTCGGGCGAGATCTGGACCATCTTCCTCGCCCCCTTCCTCGGCCTGCCGATCCCGCTGCTGCCGATCCACATCCTGTGGATCAACCTCGTCACCGACGGCCTGCCCGGGCTGGCGCTCGCCGCCGAGCGCGCCGAGAAGAACCTCATGCAGCGGCCGCCGCGGCGGCCCGACGAGAGCATCTTCGCCCACGGCATGTGGCAGCACATCGTCTGGGTCGGCCTGACCATGGGCGCGGTGTGCCTGCTGCTGCAGGCCTGGTCGATCCACCGCGGCGGCGCGCACTGGCAGACCATGGTGTTCACCGTGCTGTGCCTGTCGCAGCTCGGCCACGCGCTGGCGATCCGCTCCGAGCGCGACTCCACCTTCGCCCTCGGCTTCTGGTCGAACCCGGTGCTGATGGGCGCCGTGGTGTTCACCCTCGGCCTGCAGCTGGCGACGATCTACGTGCCGGCGCTGAATCCGGTGTTCAAGACCGAGCCGCTCGACTGGGATGAACTGGCGATCTGCCTCGTGCTGTCGACCGTGGTGTTCTTCGCCGTCGAGGCGGAGAAATGGCTGGTGCGGCGCGGCCTGCTCTACCGCGGCAGCGCGGGGAGGCCGGCGCCATGATGAGTCTCGCCCTCATCGGCGGCTTCGCCGGCGGCGTCGGCCTGTTCCTGCTCGGCATGGTACTGATGACCGACGGCCTCAAGCTCGCCGCCGGCCCGGCGCTCGAACGCGTCCTCGCCCGCTCGACGAAGACGCGGCTGCGCGGCCTCGCCTCGGGCGCGCTGGTCACCATCCTCGTGCAATCCTCCAGCGCCGTCACCGTTGCCACCATCGGCTTCGTCAACGCCGGCCTGCTCAGCCTCGGCCAGTCGCTGTGGGTGCTGTTCGGCGCCAACGTCGGCACCACCATGACCGGCTGGCTGGTGGCCCTGGTCGGCTTGAAGTTCGATATCGCGCTGCTGGCGCTGCCGCTGATCGGCCTCGGCATGCTGCTGCGCCTGACGGGGGAAGACAGCCTGCGCGGCGCGCTCGGCACGGCGCTGGCCGGCTTCGGCGTGCTGTTCCTCGGCATCGGCCTGCTCAAGGACGCCTTCTCCGGCGTCGCCGCCGATTTCACGCTGCCGCAATGGGACGGCCCGCTCGGCGTCCTCGCCCTGGTGCTGGCCGGCGTCCTGATGACGGTGCTGATGCAGGCCTCCGCCGCCGCCCTCGTGCTGGCCTTCACCGCCGCGCAGGGCGGCATCCTCGGCGTCGACGACGCCGCCGCGGTGGTCATCGGCGCCAACGTCGGCACCACCGTCACGGCGGTCATCGCCACCGTCGGCGCCACCTCGAACGCGAAGCGCGCGGCGGCGGCCCACGTCCTCTTCAACATCCTCACCGCTGTCGTCACCCTGCTGCTGCTGCCCTGGCTGCTCGCCGCGCTGGGCGCGCTGCGCGCGGCGCTCGGGCTCGACTCGGCGCCGGCCGCCAAGCTGGCGCTGTTCCACACCGCCTTCAACCTGCTCGGCGTGGCGCTGATCTGGCCGCTGACGGGCCGCCTCACCGCTTTCCTCGGGGCGCGCTTCCGCACCGCCGAGGAAGACGAGGCGCGGCCGCGCCACCTCGACCAGACCGTGCTGGCGGTGCCGGCCCTGGCGCTCAACGCGCTCGACCGGGAAGTGCGGCGCATGGGCGGCATCGCCCTGCGCATGGCGCGCGCCGCCGCGGCCGGCGCCGGCGGCGACCGCGCCGCGCTGGCGCGCGACGAGCGGATCGTCGACCGGCTCAATCTGGCCATCGCCGACTTCATCGCCCGCCTCTCCCGCGCCACCCTGTCGCAGGACAGCGCCGCGCGCCTGCCGCAGATCCTGCGCGTGGCCCGCTACTACGAGACGGCGGCCGACCAGGCGCAGGAGGCCGCCGCTGCCGCCGCCGAGTCGGATCCCGGCGATTTCCCCGCCGGCCACGAGGACTTCCGGCGGCAGGCCGAGGCCCTCTTCGCCCGCTGCGATCCGGCCGCCCCGCACGCCTCCCCCGCCGAGATCGATGCCGCCCTCGACGGCTTCGAGGCCGACTACCAGGAACTCAAGGCGGAGCTGCTGGAGGCCGGTGCGCAGGGCCGCCTCGCCGTGTCCGACATGGATGCGCGCCTGCGCGCCGCCAGCGCCCTGCGCCGCGCCGCGCAGCAGATCGCCAAGGCGGCGCGCATGCTGGCGGGCGGCGCCGTCCCCGCCCACGACCCCGCCCCCGCCATGGAAAAGACGGAGCGGAATGCCCCGCACTGAAGCCTGAACGGGCTGCGGCAAAAGTCAGTCTCCGGAATACGGCGGGAATGGCCAGGAGCGGGATTTGAGTTGAGGTGACGAACGTCTCAAGCTCGGCCTTATGTGGATATCCGCATAAGGCCGATCAGCGGGAGTTGGCCCTGAGCCAGTCAGGGTCTCATTGGAGGCGGCAGCGCGCGCTCGCCGTCCTGCAGCGACTGACTTTCCCCGGCCGCCCTCTCCTTTCCCCTTCGCGGCGTCGTCCCCGCTGGCGACGGCTCGCGGGACGGGAGTAAGATGTGCGGGTCGCCTGCACAGTCGAGGTATGCCATGACCGACAAGCCCATTGCGCCATCCGGCGAACCGAACATCACCTGCGCCGTCTGCCGTCACGAAGTGCCGCTCAGCGCCGCCTTCACGCCGGAGGGCGCGGAATACGTCGAGCATTTCTGCGGTCTCGAGTGCTACCAGCAGTTCGTCGCCGAGGCGAAGCGGCGCGGCGAGGGCGGGCCGGGCGGCAAGGCATAAACGGGAGGCTCCGCCATGCAACTCCTGCTGATCTTCGGCATCGTCTTCGCCATCGCCGCGGTATTGTTCGCCCTGCAGAACAATGCGCTGGTCACGGTGACGGTCGCCTTGTGGCATTTCGAGAGCACCCTGGCCGTGGTGCTGCTGCTGGCCATCGGGCTGGGCGTGCTGATCGCCGGTCTGGTCTCCACGCCCACGGTGCTGCGCGGCCAGTGGAGCGGCGCGCGGCTGCGACGCCAGGCCGCCGCCCTCGATAAGGAGAAGGCCGCGCTCGAGCAGCGTGTCGCGGCGCTGGAAGCCGAGGCGGCGCGCAACCGGCCGCAGCCGCCGCCGGATGCGGAGCCCGAGCGCTTCGCCGAGCTGAAATCGATCCTCACCGGCGGGGAGCAGGCGCCGAAGCCGCCGGCGGCGTGAGCCGGCAGGCCGCCGGCACGTCGCGATTCAGCCCCCTTCCGCGCTTGCGCCGCCCGCCGCGCCGAGGCTGAGGCGGACCAGCTGCGCGACGCCGTCCGCCTGGAGCTTCTGCATCACCCGCGCCTTGTGCACTTCCACCGTGCGCGGGCTGATGCCCAGCTGCTCGGCGATGTCGCGGTTGTGCCCGCCGGCGACGATCATCTCCATCACCTCGCGCTCCCGCGGCGTCAGCGTCGCCAGCAGGCGGGCGAAAGCGTCGCGGCGATCGGCCTCCTGCCGCGTCGACTCGCACTTCGAGAGGGCGTCGTCGAGGGCCGCCATCAGCCGCGCCTGGTCGAGCGGCTTCTCCAGGAAATCCACCGCCTGCGCCTTGAAGGCCTCGCGCGCCGACTCGACGTCGCCGTGGCCGGTCATGACGACGACCGTCAGGCCGCAGTCGAGCGCGTTCAGGCGCTTCTGCAGTTCCAGCCCGTCCATGCCCGGCATGCGGATGTCGAGCAGGACGCAGCCGCGCCAGTCGGGCCGGTAGGCGTTCAGGAAGCTTTCGGCATCGGCGAAGATCGCCGTGCGGTAGCCGCGCAGGCCGAGCAGCAGGCCGAGCGAGTCGCGCACGGAAGGGTCGTCGTCGACGATGAATACGGTGGTGTCAGGCATGCGGAGCTTTCCGTTCGAAGGGGAGCTGCAGAAGGAACACGCCATGGTCACCGACCTCGGCGCGTAGCCTGCCGCCGTGCGCCTCGGCGATCGCCCGACTGATGGCGAGCCCCAGGCCGAGGCCGCTCGACTTGGTGGAGCTGAAGGGCTCGAACAGGTGGGCGGCCGCCATGCCGGAGAGGCCCGGCCCGCTGTCCTCGACCTTGATGCAGACGCGGTCGGGGCCTTCCGGCTCGGCCGACAGGCGCACCTGCCGGCTGCCCGCCGGCTGGCCCGCCACGGCGTCGAAGGCGTTCGCGAGCAGGTTGCGGATCACCACCTCGAGCTGCGGCCGGTCGGCCATAACGATGCCTTCCGGCGCGGACGCAAGCATCAGTTCCACGCCGGCCTGCTCGGCTCGCATCTGGAAGGGCACGGCGGCGGCGGGCAGCAGCTCGGTGAGAGGGATCGGCTCGAGACGGGTGGTGCCGGTGCGGAAGAAGTCGCGCAGGCGGCGCACCACTTCGGCGGCGCGGAACGACTCGGACACCATCAGCCGGATGGCGTTCTTCAGGGATTCGCCAGTGTCGCCGCGTGCGAGCAGCTCCTCGCAGGCGGTGCCGTAGGCGGAGAGCGCCGTCAGCGGCTGGTTGAGCTCGTGGGCGAGCGCGCCGGCCATCTCGCCGGCGGCGGCGAGCCGCAGCGTCTGCCGCAGCTCGGCGCTGATGCGCTGCTGGGCGTCGACGACGATGCCGACGAAGAAGCCGACCAGGGCCAGCACCACTGTCAGCGCCTGGATCTCGAAGGCCGTGACGGCGGCAAAGCCGAGCGACTGCACGGCGATGATGATGCCGGTCTGGACCAGCGCGGCGCTGAGCACCGCGCCGGCCAGGCCCTGCCGCGCCGCCGCCCAGACGATGGGCACGAAGAGCACGTAGAAGTACTTGAATTCCGATTCGGCGCCGAGGCCGAAAGCCACCCACAGGGCCGCGGCCGCGAGCAGGACATGCCAGACGGTGTCGAGGCGCATCAGCGTCGCGCCCAGCTGGGCCCGCCCCTGCTCGTCGAACAGCATCCACAGCAGCGGCATGGCAACGAGGATGCCGACGCCGTCGCCGATCCAGTAGCGGCCGACGGCCTGGCGCCAGCCCTCCTGCGGAATCAGGCCGAGCGACACCAGCACCAGCACGAAGGCCAGGCTGGTGAGCAGGGTGCCGGCGACGACGATGCCGGTCCATTGCAGCATACCGTCGCGGTCGGAGAAGATCACCAGGCCGCCGAGCCGCCGCCGCAGCAGCTCGCCGATGGCGCCGTAGCCGGCCGCCAGCATCGCGGCGATGGCCAGCGAGACCGGCAGCGCCACCGGCAGGTCGCGCACCCACGCCTCGGCCAGCAGCACGGCCAGGGCGAGCGGCCAGGCCGCCTTCCAGCCGTAGCGCAGCAGGAACACCAGCCCGAGCGCCGGCGCCGGATTCCACGGCGTGATGTTGAGGCCGTGCAGGGGATGGAAGAAGCTGGCCCAGTCGAGCGCGACGTAACCCGCGATCAACAGCAGCGCATCGGTCCAGCGCAGTCGGCGGGCGGTGAGCATCGGCTCTTTCAGGTAGCCCCTGTCGTCTATCGAACGCTTATTGTGCGCAAGCATGGCGGATGGCGTAATTCGCTCGTGCCCCTACGTGGAGCGCGTATTCTCCTCCGATTCCCGCGCCGCATGGGAGGTTCCAGCAGGCGGGGTCGACCGTACGCTGGCACCCGAATGTTCAAGCCAGCTTTCTCTCTCTAGGATTTCCCCTGCTGCACCGTTTCCGCAACCGGGAGATCCCATGCTCCACGCCACGAGCGTCTTCCTCGTCCTGTATGCCTTCTGGCTCCTGCTCTCGGGGCTGTTCACGCCCTTCCTGCTGGCCGCCGGGGCCGGCTGCGCGCTGGCGGTGCTGGCCTTCGCCCGTCGCATGGACGTCGTCGACCGCGAAGGCCATCCGATCCACCTCGGCTGGCGCGCGGCCGTCTCCTACTGGCCCTGGCTGCTGCGCGAGATCGTCAAGTCGTCCTGGGACGTCAGCCGGCGCATCCTGCATCCGCGGTTGCCGATCTCGCCGACGCTGGTCCGCTTCAGGCCCTCGCAGGCGACCCCGCTCGGCCTGGTCATCCACGCCAATTCCATCACGCTGACGCCCGGCACCATCTCGGTGGAGGTGGCGCCGGGCGAATTCCTCGTGCACGCCCTCACCGCGGAAGGCGCGGCGGGGCTGGCCGGCAGCGAGATGGACCGGCGCGTCGCCGCGATTGAGCAAAGCAAATGATGTTCGCCGCCGCCACCCTGGCCCTGCTGGCGACGCTCGCCCTGGCGCTCGCGCGCGCGGCGCTGGGGCCCACCGTGTTCGATCGCCTGCAGTCGGCCAACACCATCGGCACCTGCGCCATGCTGCTGCTGGCGGTGATCGGCTTCCTCGGCGGGCGGCCGGACTTCCTCGACCTGGCGCTGGTGTACGGCCTGCTCAACGTCATCGGCACCGTCGCCGTGCTGAAGTACTTTCGCCACGGCGACCTCGGCGAGGGCGGCGAATGAACGCCTTCGTGGATGTCCTGAGCTGGATCTGCCTGCTCGGCGGCGGCTTCTTCTGCCTGGTGGGCGGCATCGGCCTGCTGCGCATGCCCGACTTCTACACGCGCATGCACGCCGCCAGCGTCGCCGAGACGCTCGGCGCCGGGCTGATCCTGCTCGGCCTGCTGCTGCAGGCCGGCTTCACGCTGACGGGAGCCAAGCTGGCGATGATCGGCCTGCTCGTCTTCTTCGCCAGCCCGACCGCCAGCCACGCACTGGCGAAGGCGGCGATGAGCCGGGGACTGAAGCCTTTACTGGCGGACCGGCCCTCTCCCCCGCCCCCTCTCCCCGCGGGGAGAGGGGGGCTTCGCGAGTCGCTGCACGACTGAGATCGGATGGAAACTCTGATCATCAACGTGCTGCTGGCGATGATGGCACTCGTCGTCGTCGTCCTCGCGCGCAGCCGCAACCTCTTCGCCGTCGTCGTGTTGGGCGGTGTGTACAGCTTCCTCATGGCGACGGTGCTGGTCGCCCTCGACGCCGTGGACGTCGCCATGACCGAGGCCGCGGTCGGCGCCGGCATCTCGACCGTGTTGCTGCTCGGCGCGCTGCATCTTTGCAAGAGCGAAGAAGCCAAGCCGGTTCACCGGCCCTGGCTGCCGCTGCTGGTCGCTTGCGGCACCGCCGCGGCGCTCGCCTACGGCACGCTGGGCCTGCCTGCCTTCTCCGATCCGCAAGCGCCGATCCACGTGCACGTCGCGTCGCGCTACCTCGCCGAAGCCATGACGCAGACCGGCGTGCCCAACGTGGTGACGGCGGTGCTGGCGAGCTACCGTGGCTACGACACACTGGGCGAGACGGTCGTGGTGTTCACTGCAGGCGCCGGCGTCATCGCCCTGCTGCGCCGGCGGAAGAACGGCCAGCGCCGCCCTGCGCAGACTGACTTTTCCGGGGAACGGAAACCATGAGGCACGACCTCGTCCTGCGCGTGATCGCCAAGCTGCTGATCCCCTTCATCCTGCTCTTTGCCGTCTACGTGCAGTTCCACGGCGACTTCGGCCCCGGCGGCGGCTTCCAGGCCGGCGTCATCGTTGCCGCGGCGGTTATCTTCTACGCCCTCATCTACGGCCTCGACACGGCGCGGCGCGTCGTGCCCGACTGGCTGGTCGAGACCCTGCTGGCGGCCGGCGTGCTGCTCTACGCCGGCGTCGGCTTCGCCGGCCTCGCCCTCGGCGGCAACTTCCTCGACTACTTCGTGCTGGCCGCCGACCCGGTGGCCGGCCAGCACCGCGGCATCTTCTGGGTCGAGGCCGGCGTGGCGGTCACCGTCAGCGGCGTGATGCTGAAGATCTTCTACATGTTCGCCGCGCGCGGCCGCGAGGAGGACTGAGCGTGAGCGCCCCGCACGACCGCCCGAAGGGGCGCCAGCCACAACATGGAGCCGCGCAGCGGCGAACCGTCGTCACCCCCTTCCCCGGGGAGGGGGCCGGGGGGAGGGTCCGATGACACTCGCCAGCCACTTCAGCTACTGGATCACCCTCTTCCTGATGGTGGCGGGGCTGTTCATCGTCATCGCCCGCGGCAACCTGATCAAGAAGCTGGTCGGACTGGGCATCTTCCAGACCTCGGTCTACCTGCTCTACATCGCGCCGGGCAAGCTGATCGGCGGCACGGCGCCGATCCTCGCCGACGGCTTCAAGGTCTACTCCAACCCGCTGCCGCATGTGCTCATCCTCACCGCCATCGTCGTCGGCGTCGCCACGCTCGCCCTTGGCCTGGCGCTGGTGGTGCGCATCCGCGAGGCCTACGACACCATCGAGGAAGACGAGATCCTCCAGCGCGACCATTCACACAAGGCGGAGGATGCGGCGTGAGCCTCGCCCTGCACCTGCCCGCGCTTCAGGTCGCGCTACCGCTCGTCGCCGCGCCGCTGGCGGTACTGGCGCGCCGCGCCAACGCCGCCTTCCTGCTCGTCACCCTGGCGAGCTGGGCGGCCTTCGCCGTCGCTGTGCTGCTCTGGCTGCGGGTGGACAGCCAGGGGACGATTTCCTATGCCCTCGGCAGCTGGGCGCCGCCGCTCGGCATCGAGTACCGCGTCGACCGGCTGACCGCTTTCGTGCTGATGCTGGTCGCCGGCACCGCCGCCGTGGTGCTGCCCTACAGCCGCCGCAGCATCGAGGCGGAGATACCGCGCGAGCAGCACTACCTGTTCTACGCCATGTTCGCGCTGTGCCTGACCGGGCTGCTCGGCATCGCCATCACCGGCGACGCCTTCAACATTTTCGTCTTCCTCGAGATCTCCTCGCTGTCGACCTACGTGCTGATCGCCCTCGGCCGCGACCGCCGCGCCCTGGTGGCGTCCTACCAGTACCTGATCATGGGCACCATCGGCGCCACCTTCATCGTCATCGGCGTCGGCCTGCTCTATCTCAAGACCGGCACGCTCAACCTGGCGGACATGGGCGCGCGCCTGCAGGACATGACCAGCCACCGCCCGGTGCTGGCGGCGCTCGGCTTCCTCACCGTCGGCATCTCGCTCAAGCTCGCCCTCTTTCCGCTGCACCAGTGGCTGCCCAACGCCTACACCTATGCGCCGTCGGCGGTGACGGCCTTCCTCGCCGCCACCGCAACCAAGGTCTCGCTATACGTGCTGCTGCGCTTCTACTACTCGGTGTTCGGCGAAAGCCTGGTCTTCCAGCGCCTGCCGCTGCCGCAGCTCATGCTGGCGCTGTCGCTGGCGGCGATGTTCGCCGCCTCCGCCATCGCCATTTTCCAGGACGACCTGAAGCGTCTGCTCGCCTACTCCAGCGTCGGCCAGATCGGCTACATCACGCTGGGGCTGTCGTTCGACTCGGCCAGCGGCCTCACCGCCACGGTGGTGCACCTCTTCAACCACGGCGTCACCAAGGCGGCGCTGTTCCTGCTGGTCGGTTGCGCCGTCGCCGTCGTCGGCGGCTCGGCGCTGTCGCGCCTGGCCGGGCTGGGCCGGGTCATGCCGCTCACCGCCTTCGGCATCGTGCTCGGCGGCCTCGGCCTGATCGGCGTGCCCGGCACCGCCGGCTTCGTCAGCAAGTGGTACCTGGTGCTGGCCGCCCTGGAGAAGGGCCAGTGGTGGCTGGCGCTGGCCGTCGTCGCCAGCTCGCTGCTGGCCGTGGCCTACGTCTGGCGCTTCGTCGAGATCGCCTACTTCCGCGCGCCGCCGGCCGGCCAGCCGGCGCGGCGCGAGGCGCCGCTCTCCCTGCTGCTGCCGGCCTGGCTGATGCTCGCCGCCAGCGTGTTCTTCGGCCTCGACACCTCGTTCACCGTCGGCTCCGCGGCGGGCGCGGCGGCGGAACTGCTGGGGGCGGGAAAATGACGGGGGCGCAGCTCATCCTCGCCGCCCTGGCGACGCCGCTCGTCGGCGCCGCCGGCATCGCCCTCAACCACCGCGCGCCGAACCCGCGCGAGGCGGTGACCCTGGCAACGGCGGCGGCGCTGTTCCTCTGCGTCGCCGCCCTGCTGCCGGCGGTGCTGGCCGGCGGGCGGCCGGCGCTGACGCTCTTCGAGGTGCTGCCCGGCCTGGCGCTGGCCTTTTCCGTCGAGCCGCTCGGCATGCTCTTCGCGCTGGTCGCCTCCGGCCTGTGGATCGTCAACTCGCTCTACTCGATCGGCTACCTGCGCGGCAACGGCGAGGACAAGCAGACGCGCTTCTACGTCTGCTTCGCCCTGGCGCTGTTCTCGGCGGTCGGCATCGCCTTCGCCGCCAACGTGTTCACCCTGTTCGTCTTCTACGAGCTGCTGACGCTGATCACCTACCCGCTGGTCACCCATCACGGCAGCGACAAAGCGCGGCGCGGCGGGCGCACCTACCTCGGCCTGCTGGTCGGCACCTCGGTGCTGTTCCTGCTGCCGGCGCTGGTGTTCACCTGGCACGTCGCCGGCACCACCGACTTCGCGCCGGGCGGCATCCTCGGCGGCCGGCTCGACGGCCTCGCGCTGGCCGGCCTGCTCGCCCTCTACATGTTCGGCCTCGGCAAGGCGGCGCTGATGCCCTTCCACCGCTGGCTGCCGGCGGCGATGGTGGCGCCGACGCCGGTCTCCGCGCTGCTGCACGCCGTCGCCGTGGTGAAGGCCGGCGTCTTCAGCGTGGTGAAGGTGGTGGTCTACGTCTTCGGCCTCGACGCGCTGGCCGGTGGGGCCGAGTGGCTGGTAGCTGTCGCCGGCTTCACCATCCTCGCCGCCTCGGTGGTGGCGCTCAACGCCGACAACCTGAAGCGGCGCCTGGCCTATTCCACCGTCAGCCAACTCTCCTACGTGGTGCTCGCCGCGGCGCTGCTGGCGCCGCTGTCGCTGGTCGGCGCGGCCCTGCACATCGCCGCCCACGCGCTCGGCAAGATCACCCTGTTCTTCGCCGCCGGCGCCATCTACACCGCCGCCCACAAGACCGAGGTGAGCCAGCTCGACGGCATCGGCCGGCGCATGCCGTGGACCATGGGCGCCTTCGCCGTCGGCGCGCTGTCGATGATCGGACTGCCGCCGGCGGCCGGCTTCGTCTCGAAGTGGTACATGCTCTCCGGCGCCATGGCGGCGGCGCACTGGCCGGCGGTGGCGGTGATCGCCGCCAGCACGCTGCTCAACGCCGGCTACTTCCTGCCCATTCTCTGGCGCGCCTTCTTCCGCCCGATCGCCGAGGGCGACGCCCACCACCCGCACGGCGAGGCGCCGCTGCCGATGGTGATCGCGCTCACGCTCACCGCCGCCGGCACGCTGGCGCTGTTCTTCCGCCCCGACGTGCCGCTGGCGCTGGCACAGCAGATGCTCGGAGTCGACTGATGGAAAAGCATTGGCTGGACAATCCTCGCAACGTGAAGCGGCTCTGGCGCCTGTTCCTCGCCGTGCTGGCGGCGACCGTGCTGGTCGAGCTGGCGATCCCCCTGCATCCGCATTTCGAGGTCGAGGCGCTGTTCGGCTTCCACGCCTGGTACGGCTTCGCCGCCTGCGCGGCGATGATCCTCGTCGCCAAGGGGCTGGGGCTGCTGCTGAAGCGGCCGGACACCTACTACGCGGCAGACGGCGATGAGTGAGTGGCTCGTCCATCCCGGCCTGCTGCTGGTGCTCGGCGCCTTCGCCCTGCCGTTCCTGCGCGGCGGCGCGCGCAGTGCGGCGGTGCTGGCACTGCCGCTGGCCGCCCTGTTCTGCCTCTGGCAGCTGCCGGAGGGGACATCGTGGCGCGTGCAGTGGCTGGGCTACGAGCTGGCGCCGCTCGTCGTCGACAAGCTGTCGCGCCTGTTCGCCACCATCTTCGCCCTGATGGCCTGCGGCGGCGGCCTCTTCGCGCTGCGGCAGCAGAGCCGCCTGGAGATTCCGGCCGCCTACGTCTACGCCGGTTCGGCCATCGGCGTGGCGCTGGCCGGCGACCTCGTCACCGTCTTCGTCTTCTGGGAACTGATGGCGGTCGGCTCGACGCTGGTGCTGTGGAGCGCCGGCACGTCGACGGCCTGGGCCGCCAGCCGGCGCTACGTGATGATCCACCTGCTCGGCGGCGTCGTGCTCTTCGCCGGCGTCACCGGCCACCTGCTCGACACCGGCGACGCCGCCTTCGTCCGCATGGCGCCCGACTCGGTGGCGCACTGGCTGATCCTCGCCGGCTTCCTCATCAACGCCGGCGCGCCGCCGCTCTCGGCCTGGCTGCCCGACGCCTACCCGGAGGCCTCCTGGAGCGGCACGGTGTTCCTCTCCGCGTTCACCACCAAGACGGCGGTGTACGTGCTGCTGCGCGGTTTCCCCGGCACCGAGTTCCTGATCTGGATCGGCCTCTTCATGGTGTTCTACGGCATCGTCTATGCGCTGCTGGAGAATGACATGCGGCGCATCCTCGCCTACAGCATCGTGAACCAGGTCGGCTTCATGATCGCCGGCATCGGCATCGGCACCGAGATGGCGCTGAACGGCGCCGCCGCGCACGCCTTCACCCACATCGTCTACAAGGCCCTGCTGCTGATGTCGGCCGGCGCCGTGCTCGCCGCCACCGGCCGGCGCAAGTGCTCGGAGCTGGGCGGCCTCTTTCACAGCATGCCGATCACGACGATCTGCGGCAGCATCGGCGCGCTGGCCATCTCCTCGTTCCCGCTCACCTCCGGCTTCGTCTCGAAGTCGATGGTGACGCAGGCGGCCGTCGACAGCCACCTGCTGTGGGTGTGGCTGGCGCTGGCCGCCGCCTCGGCCGGCGTCTTCCTGCACGCCGGCATCAAGTTCCCCTGGTTCGTCTTCTTCCAGAAGGATTCGGGGCTGCGTCCGGCCGACCCGCCGGCGAGCATGCGCTGGGCGATGATCGCCTTCGCCTTCCTCTGCATCGCGCTGGGCGTCTGGCCGGAGCCGCTCTACCGCCTGCTGCCCTATGCGGTCGACTACGTCCCCTACACGGCGGCGCACGTGCTGACGCAGCTGCAGCTGCTGCTGTTCTCCGGCCTCGCCTTCTTCGTCATGCTGCCCTGGCTGAAGCGCACGCCGACGCTCACGCTGGATGTCGACTGGCTGTGGCGCACGCCGCTGCCGGCCCTGGCACGGGCCGCCGGCCATGCGCACCGAAGGCTGCGCGAAGGCCTCGCTGCGCGCAGCGGGACTTTCGGCGCCCGTCTGGCCGCCGGCATCCGCCGCCACCGCGAACCCGACGGCCTGCTGCTGCGCAGTTGGCCCACCGGCAGCATGGCCCTCTGGGTGATGACCATGCTGCTGGCCTGGCTGCTCCTCTACTACCTTCCCTGACACCGGCCCGCAAGGATGAAAGGAGACCTCATGACCGACAAAGCGACCGATACCCCGGCCTGCCCGGAGACAACGGCAATGCGGCTGCTGATCCCGATCGACGCCACCGAGCGTTCGCGCTGGGGCGTCCGCTACGCCCTGCGTCAGCACCATGTCGGCAAGCCGGTGCAGGCCTGCCTGCTGTTCGTCACCGAACCGGTCACCAGCCTCGAGCTGCTGCGCTTCCGCACGCACGACGAGATCGCCCGCTTCCAAGCCGAGAACGGCCAGCTTCTCATCGAGGACGCCGCCGACCCGCTGGTGCGCGCCGGCATCCCCTACGAAGTGGTGCTGCGCGAAGGCGAGGTGGCCTTCCAGATCCTCGACGCCGCCGAACAGCTCGGCTGCAGCAGCGTCGTGCTGCCGCAGCCGCAGCCCCGCCTGGCGCGGCTGCTCTGCCGCGATGTGGTGCAGGAAGTGCTGAACCAGGCGCGTGCCCTGCCCGTCGTCACCGTGAACGCCGAAGGCATGCCGGTGGACGGCCGCTGAGCGGCCCGCCACGCAAGCGAGCAGTACGATAGAGGAGATTGGGGTGGCTTAGGCCGCCCTTTTTTTTCATCGGCCCGGGTTAATATGCCGGCAGGCTTGCAAGCAATCGGAAAAGACGCCATGAACGCGAATTACGAAGTAGTCATCGTCGGTGCCGGCAGCGCCGGACTCGCCGCGCTGCGCGAGGTGAGGAAGCGCACGCAGGATTTCCTGCTGGTCAACGACGGCGCCTGGGGCACCACCTGCGCCCGCGTCGGTTGCATGCCCTCGAAGGTGCTGATCGAGGCCGCCAACGCCTACCACCGGCGCCACGCCTTCGAGGAATTCGGCCTGCGCGGCGCCGGATCGCTCTCCGTCGACCTGCCCGCGGTGCTGCGCCGCGTGCGGCGGCTGCGCGACGGCTTCGTCAAGGGCACGCTTGCCGCCACCGACGGCCTCGGCGAACGCGCCGTCGCCGGCCGCGCCCGCCTCCTCGGCCCCGGCCGGCTGGCAGTGAACGGCCGCGAGATTTCCGCGCGTGCCATCGTCCTCGCCACCGGCTCCAGCCCGGTGGTGCCGCCGGCCTGGCAGGCATTGGGGGATCGGCTGCTCACCACCGACACGCTGTTCGAGCGGGAGACGCTGCCGCCGCGCATGGCGGTCATCGGCCTCGGCGCCATCGGCGTCGAGATGGCGCAGGCACTGGCGCGGCTGGGCATCGAGGTCGCCGCCTTCGGCCGCGGCCACCTCGGCGGTCTCTCCGACGCAAAAGTCAGTGCCGCCGCCACGGCGCTGCTCGGCGGCGAATTCGCCCTGCACCTCGGCGCCGAAGCGGAAGTGGCTGCCGCAGACGGCGCGATTCGCGTGCGCGCCGGCGACGCCGAGGCGACGGTAGACGCCGTGCTCGCCGCGCTCGGCCGCCGGCCCAACCTCGCCGGCCTCGGCCTGGAAAACCTCGGCGTCGCGCTGGACGCGCGCGGCCAGCCGCCGGTCGACCCGAGCACCCTGCAAATCGCCGGCCTGCCGCTGTTCCTCGCCGGCGACGCCAACGGCGCGCGGGCGCTGCTGCACGAGGCCGCCGACGAGGGCCACATCGCCGGGCTCAACGCCGTGCGCGTCGCCGCCGGCGAGAAGCCGGCCTGCTACGCGCGGCGCACGCCGCTCGCCATCGTCTTTGCCGAACCGAACATCGCCGTCGCCGGCCGCCGCCGCGCCGAACTGGCCGAGGGATCGTTCATCGAGGGCGAGATCGACTTCGCCCGCCAGGGCCGCGCCCGCGCCGGCCAGCGCAACCACGGCCTGATGCGCCTTTACGCCGAACCCGGAACCGGCAAGCTGCTCGGCGCCGAGATGTGCGCGCCGGCCGGCGAGCACATGGCGCACCTGCTGGCGCTGGCGCTCGACCGCGGCCTGACGGTGCGCGAGTTCCTGCGCCTGCCCTTCTACCACCCGGTGCTGGAGGAAGGCCTGCGCAGCGCCCTGCGCGAGCTGGCGGCGCAGTTGCCCGCCGCCGGCGAATCCGACCTGCAATCCTGCAGCGCCTTCGAGGCCATCGGCGCCGAAGCGCTCGACTGAAAGCGGATGTAATGGGGAAATCCGCCCATATCCCGATCGACACCGATATCTCCAGCGACCGTCGTGCCGACGACGCGCATGCAGCCCGGCACGGAGACGGCTTGAAACACGGCCTGAAGACGATGCCGCCGAGCCGACTTTCCCGATGGCCCCCGACGCGATTGCCCGCATGGCGCTGACCCTGATCGTCCTGCTGCCCTTCCTCGGCAGCCTGTGCGCGGCCTTCCTGCCGTCGAACGCGCGCAACGCCGAGGCGTGGCTGGCCGGCGCGGCCTCGCTCGCCGCCGCGGCGATCGTCCTCGTCCTGTATCCGCAGGTCGAGGCCGAGGGCGTGCTGCGGATGCACCTGCCCTGGGCGCCGGCGCTCGGCCTGGGCATCAGCCTGCGCATGGACGGCTTCGCCTGGCTGTTCGCCCTGATGGTGACGGGCATGGGCACGCTGGTGGTGGTGTATGCCCGCTACTACATGTCGCCGTCCGACCCGGTGCCGCGCTTCTTCTCCTTCTTCCTCGCCTTCGAGGGCTCGATGCTCGGCGTCGTGCTGTCGGGCCAGCTGATCCAGATGGCGATGTTCTGGGAACTGACCAGCATCGTGTCCTTCATGCTGATCGCCTACTGGCACCACCGCGGCGAGGCGCGGCGCGGCGCGCGCATGGCGCTCGTCGTCACCGGCGCCGGCGGCCTGGCCCTGTTCGGCGGCGTGCTGTTGCTCGGCCACATCGCCGGCGGCTACGACCTGGATACCGTGCTGGCAGCCGCCTGGGTGGTGCAGGGCCACCCCTGGTATCCGGCGGCGCTGGCCCTGATCGCGCTCGGCACGCTGACCAAGAGCGCCCAGTTTCCCTTCCATTTCTGGCTGCCGCACGCCATGGCCGCGCCGACGCCGGTGTCGGCCTACCTGCACTCGGCGACCATGGTGAAGGCCGGCGTCTTCCTGCTGGCGCGGCTGTGGCCGGTGCTGGCGGGCACCGACGCCTGGTTCTGGATCGTCGGCGGCGCCGGCCTGTGCTCGCTGGTGGTCGGCGGCTACCTGGCGATATTCCAGCAGGACATGAAGGGCGTGCTGGCCTATTCGACGATCAGCCACCTCGGCCTGATCACCCTGCTGCTCGGCATGAACAGTCCGCTGGCCCTGGTCGCCGCCGTGTTCCACATGGTCAACCACGCCACCTTCAAGGCCGCGCTGTTCATGGCCGCCGGCATCGTCGACCACGAAACCGGCACGCGCAACCTGCGGCGCCTCTCCGGCCTCTACCGCGCGATGCCGATCACCGCCACGCTGGCCATCGTGGCGGCGGCGGCCATGGCCGGCGTGCCGCTGTTGAACGGCTTCCTCTCGAAGGAGATGTTCTTCGCCGAGACCATCTTCCTCAGCCGCCCGGAATGGCAGCGCATCGGCCTGCCGCTGGCGGCGACGCTGGCCGGCATGTTCAGCGTCGCCTATTCGCTGCGCTTCATCCACCAGGTCTTCTTCGGCCCGCCGGCGCACGACCTGCCGCATGCGCCGCATGAACCGACGCGCTGGATGCTGCTGCCGAGCGCGCTGCTGGTGATGGCCTGCGTGCTGGTCGGCATCTTTCCCGCGCTCACCGTCGGTCCCTTCCTGCGGCTCGCGACGGATGCGATCCTCGGCAGCGATGCACCCGCCTACAGCCTGGCGATCTGGCATGGCCTCAACACGCCGCTCGTCATGAGCCTCGCCGCCATGGCCGGCGGCACCGCGCTCTACCGCGTGTTCCTCCGGCGCAGCGGCACAACGGTGCCGCTGCTCGAGCGCATCGACGGCAAGCGCGCTTTCGACTGGCTGCTGCCGGCGCTGGCCCGCAGCGCCGAGCGGATCCTTCAACGCCTGGCCTCGCCCCGCCTGCAGACGCAGCTGCTGGTGCTCTTCGGCGTCGCCCTCGGCGGCGCCCTGGGACCGGTGCTGATGCGGGGAACGTCGTGGGGGGCGCGCGCGGCGACGCCGGCCGATCCGGCTTTCGTGCTGCTCTGGCTGGTCGGCGCCGTCTGCGCCCTCGCCGTCGCCTGGCAGGCCAAGTTCCACCGCCTCGCGGCGCTGATCTTCTCCGGCGGCGCCGGGCTCGCCACCAGCCTGACCTTCGTCTGGTTCTCGGCGCCCGATCTGGCCCTGACCCAGCTCACCGTCGAGGTCGTCACGGCCGTGCTGATCCTGCTCGGCCTGCGCTGGCTGCCGCGCCGCCGGAAAAATCATGCGCCGGGGCAGGAGCCCGCCGCCACCACACGCCTGCGCCGTCTGCGCGACGTCCTGCTGGCCGCCGCCGGCGGCCTCGGCATGGCCGCGCTCACCTATGCCATGCTGACCCGCCCCGACGTGGCCGGCATCTCGCCCTTCTTCATCGAGCAGTCGCTGCCCCGGGGCGGCGGCCTCAACGTGGTCAACGTGATCCTCGTCGACTTCCGCGGCTTCGACACCTTCGGCGAAATCACCGTGCTGGGCATCGTCGCCCTCACCGTGTTCGCGCTGCTGCGCCGCTTCCGCCCGGCGCCGGAAAGCGTTTCCCTGCCGCACCAGCAGCGCGAGCAGGATGCCGCGGCCGGCCTGGATGCCGAGCGCGTCGCCGATCCCGCGGCCCTGCTGCCCGGCGGCTACATGATGCTGCCGGCGGTGCTGCTGCGCCTGCTGCTGCCGCTGGCCATGCTGGTCTCGCTGTTTTTCCTGCTGCGCGGCCACAACGCGCCGGGCGGCGGCTTCGTCGGCGGCCTGGTGCTGGCCACCGCGGTGATCCTGCAGTACCTCGCCGGCGGCACCGTCTGGGTCGAGTCGCGCCTGCGCATCCGCCCCCTGTACTGGATCGCCGGCGGCCTGCTCGCCGCCGCCGCAGCGGGCGCCGGCGCCTGGCTGGCGGGCGCCCCTTTCCTGACCAGCCTGGCCTGGCACGGCGAACTGCCGCTGATCGGCGAACTGCACCTGTCGAGCGTCCTGCTGTTCGATCTCGGCGTATATATGCTGGTGGTCGGCGCGACGATCCTGATGCTGGTCGCCATCGCCCACCAGTCGCTGCGCAGCCATCACCGAAAAGCCGCCGGAGGAAACCCCTGATGGAAATCGTCTTCGCCCTCGCCGTCGGCGTCCTGGCCGGGTCCGGCATCTACCTGCTGCTGCGTCCGCGCACCTTCCAGGTCATCATGGGGCTGTCGCTGCTGGCCTATGCCGTCAACCTGTTCATCTTCGCCATGGGCCGCCTGCGCCTCGGCGCCGCGCCGGTGATCGATCCGGCGCGCGGCAGCGACCCGGCGCTGTACGCCGATCCGCTGCCCCAGGCTCTCGTGCTGACGGCCATCGTCATCGGCTTCGCCACCACCGCCCTGTTTCTCGTCGTCCTGCTCGCCTCGCGCGGATTGAACGGCACCGACCACGTGGACGGTCGCGAGCCGGACAAGGCATGAGCGGCTGGCAACAACACCTGCCCATCCTGCCGGTGCTGCTGCCGCTGTGCGCCGGCGCCCTGCTGCTGCTCTCCAGCGAGCAGCGCCGCAGGCAGCATGCCGCCATCGCCCTGTGCGCCACGCTCGCCCAGCTGGCCGCGGCGATCGCCCTGCTCGCCATGGCCGACGGCCGCCTGCCCGCGCCGTGGCCGGGCGCGATCGGCGTCTATGCGCTCGGCGACTGGGCCGCGCCGTTCGGCATCGTGCTGGTGGTGGACCGCCTGGCGGCGCTCATGCTGACGCTGACCGCCACGCTCGGATTGGCCGCGCTGGTCTATTCGCTCGCCCGCTGGGAGCGCGCCGGCATCCATTACCTGCCGCTCTTCCAGCTCCTGCTGATGGGCCTGAACGGCGCCTTCCTCACCGGCGACCTGTTCAACCTCTTCGTCTTCTTCGAGGTGCTGCTGGCGGCCTCCTATGGCCTGGCGCTGCACGGCTCGGGGCCGGCGCGGGTGACGGCGGGGATGCACTACATCGCCGTCAACCTGGTCGCCTCGCTGTTCTTCCTGATCGCCGCCGCGCTGATCTACGGCGTCACCGGCACGCTCAACATGGCCGAGCTGGCGCAGCGCGTCGCTGCGCTCGACGCCGCCGATCGCACGCTGTTCGACCTCGGCGCCGCGCTGCTCGGCATCGTTTTCCTGGTCAAGGCCGGCGCCTGGCCGCTGAATTTCTGGCTGCCCGCCGCCTACGGCGCGGCGGCGCCGCCGGTCGCCGGCGTCTTCGCCATCCTGAGCAAGGTCGGCGTGTATGCGCTGCTGCGCTTTGCCGTCCTGCTCGAGGATGTCGGCGCGCCGGCGCCCTTCCGCGGCGACTGGCTGTTCTACTGCGGCCTGGCGACCATCGCCACCGGCAGCATGGGCGTGCTGGCCGCCCAGAAGCTCGACCGCCTCGCCAGCCACCTCGTGGCCGTCTCGTCGGGCATCCTGCTCGCCGCCTTCGGCTTCACCGGCACCACCCTGACCGGTCCGGCGCTGTACTACCTGGTCAGCTCGGTGCTCGGCCTGGGCGCCTTTTTCCTGGTGATCGAAATGGCCGAGCGCGGCCGCACCGTCGCGGCCGACATGCTGGCCATCAGCCTGGAAGCGTTCGGCCTGCAGGACAAGCCGGACACGGAACATCCGGAGGAGGAGGCCGGTGTCCCCATTCCGGCGGCGATGGCCTTCCTCGGCCTTGCCTTCTTCTCCTGTGCGCTGCTGCTGACCGGGCTGCCGCCGCTGTCGAGCTTCGTCGGCAAGTTCGCGCTGCTGTCCGCGGCCATCGCCGCGCCGCCGCAGGCGCCCCTCCTGCACGCCGGCCTGTTCGTCGCGGCGCTGCTGCTGTCCGGGCTGGTCGGCGTGATCGCCCTGTCGCGCCTCGGCATCCGGGTGTTCTGGGACGCCGAGCGCCCCACGCCGCGCCTGCAGTGGCTGGAAGCCGGCCCGGTGGCGGGGCTGGTGCTGCTGTGCACGGTGCTGTCCTTCGGCGCCGGACCGGCGATGGGCTACTTCAACGCCGCCGCGCAGTCGCTGCACGACGCGGCCGCCTACGTCGGCTCGGTGCTGCCGGCCGCCGCCGCGGGAGGCGCGCCATGAAGCGCCGCCCGCCGATCCCGCTCCTGCCGGTGTTCCTGGCGGCGATGTGGCTGCTCCTCAACGACAGCCTGTCCCCCGGCAACATCCTGATCGGCGCCGCCTTCGCCGTGCTCGTCACCGCCGCCGTCGCCGCCCTGCGCCCGCTGCCGGCCTGGCCGCACCGCCTGCATGTCGCCATCGGCCTGATCGGGCACGTCCTGCACGACATCGTGCGTTCCAACCTCGCCGTCGGGCGCATCATCCTCGGCGCCACGCGGCGCCAGCCGAACATCGAATTCATCAAGATTCCGCTCGACCTGCACGACCCCCACGGCCTGGCGATGCTGACCATCATCATCACCGGCACGCCCGGCACCGTCTGGGCCGGACACGACGCGGAAAGCAACGTGCTGACCCTGCACGTCCTCGACCTGAAGGACGAGGCGGCCTGGGTGCGCACGATCAAGCAACGCTACGAACGCCCCCTCATGGAGATCTTCGAATGAACGCCGTCCTGCCGATGGCCGTGCACTTCGCGCTGGCCTGCTTTGCCCTCGCCATGCTGTGCGCCCTGATCCGCCTGCTGCGCGGCCCCGCCGCGCAGGATCGCATCCTGGCGCTCGACACCCTCTACATCAACGGCATGCTGACCATCCTGATGCTGGGCATCGGCCTGGGTTCCGCCGTCTACTTCGACATCGCGCTGCTGATCGCCCTGTTCGGCTTCGCCGCCTCCACGGCGATGGCCAAGTTCCTCCTGCGCGGCGAGGTGATCGAGCCATGAGGCAGCCCCTGCATGGAGCCGCGCAGCGGCGAACCGGCGTCACCCCCTCCCGCGGGGAGGGGGCCGGGGGGTGGGCCGTCCGATGAGCGCCATGGATGTCCCCCTCTGGGCGGCCCTGCCCGCCGCCCTGCTGCTGGTCTGCGGCGGACTGCTGACGCTGGTCGGCTCGCTCGGCCTGCTGCGCCTGGATTCGTTCTACGCCCGCATCCACGCGCCGACGATGGGCAGCACCCTGGGCGCCGGCTGCGTGCTGGTCGCCTCGATGCTGACGTCGTCCGCGCTGGCGCAGCGGCCGGTGATCCACGAGTTGCTGATCACCGTGTTCATCCTCCTCACTTCGCCGGTGACCGCCATGCTGCTGATGCGGGCGGCGAAATTCCGCAGCGGGGACTGAGGCGGCGGCATGACCGGCAACGCCGTCCGGCCCGGGCCGCGGGCCATTGCCTGGCGCGGCCGGAAGCACGCCGGCCGGGTGTAGACTTGGCGACGATCCCGCCACGGCAGCGCATTGCCGCCGGCGCGGCATCGGAAACGAAATCCACGCACAGGAACGTTGACATGGAAAAACCCGCCCACATCCTCGTCGCCACCGACCTGTCGGCGCACGCCGGCCGCGCCGAGACGCGCGCCGCCATGCTGGCGCAGTCGCTCGGCGCCGGCAAGCTGGTGCTGCTGCACGTGCTGCCGCGCCTGCCGCTGGAGGCGTTCACGAACATCCTCGAGCGCACGCCGCTGGAGACCGAGCAGAGGCTGTTCGATGCCGCCCGCGCCGCGCTGGAGGAGCGGGCGGGGCGCCTCGGCGCGCAATACGGCATCGCGACGGAAAGCGCCGTGCGCATCGGCCGCGCCCACCTCGGCATCGCCGAGGAGGCCGATGCCCGCGATGCCGGGCTGGTGGTGGTCGGCGGCTACGGCGCGGACCTGGTGCGCGAGCTGTTCCTCGGCGCCACCGCCGAGAAGGTGCTGCGCCGGAGCCTGCGTCCGGTGCTGATCGTCAAGCAGGAGCCGACCGCGGCCTACCGGCGCCTGCTGGTGCCGGTGGACTTCTCGCCCTCCTCGTCCCGCGCGCTCGACTGGGCGCTGGCGGTATCGCACGGGGCCGAAGTCACCGTCGTCCATGTCTACGAGGCGCCCTACGAAAGCACGCTGCGCTACGCCAGCGTCGAGGACAGGGTGCTCGAGGCCTACCAGGCCGTCGCGCGCCGCCAGGCGCAGGAGGCGATGCGCGGCTTCCTCGAGCCGCGCCGCGCCGCCGGCACCGACTTCCTCGAGCGCATGCTGCACGGCCATCCCGCCGCCGGCATCCGCGAACTGACCGAGGAAATGCGCCCGGACCTGATCGTCATGGGCAAACATGGCCAGACGGAGTTCGAGGAACTGCTGCTGGGCAGCGTCACCCGGCACGTGCTGTCGGAGACGCCCTGCGACATGCTGGTGGCGGTGGAGCGCTCATAGCAGCGCGCGCTCGGCGCGGCGCAGGTCTTCCGCCCGGCCGAACAGCACGACGACATCGCCCGCCTCGAGGCGGGTCTGCGGCGCGGGCGAGAGCCGGCGCTCGCCCCGCCGCACCAGGGCCGTGACCGCCACGCCGGCGAGGCCGCACTCGCCGAGGGCGCGTCCGACCGCGGCGCTCTCCGCCGACAGCAGTACCGGATGCAGGCGGTCGCCGTCCTGCGCGGACTGACTTTCCCCGAACCCGTATTCGCCGCGGAAGAACTCGTGCATCAGGCGATAGCGTCCGCTGCGCTCCTTGCGCATGCGGCGCACCACGCGCGTCAGCGGCACCGCCAGCAGCAGCAGCGCGTGCGAGGCGATCATCATGCCGGCCTCGAGCGTCTCCGGCACCACCTCGGTCGCGCCCGCCGCGCGCAGCTCGTCGACATGGCTCTCGTCGCGCGTGCGCACCATCACCGGCAGCTCCGGCCGCCGCCGGCGCACGTGCTGCAGCACCTTCAGGGCGGCGGGAACGTCCTCGTGGCTGACCACCACCAGGCGCGCGCGCTCGAGGCCGACGGCGTCGAGGATGTCGCCCTCGGCGCTGTCGCCGTAAAAGACCGGCTCGCCGGCCAGATGCGCCTCGCGCACCCGCGCCGGATCGAGATCCAGCGCGACGAAGGAAATGCCCTCCTCGTCGAGGAAATGGGCGACGCCCTGGCCGATGCGGCCGAAGCCGCAGATGACGACATGGTCGTGGAAGCCCTCCGCCGCGCGCGCATCGCTGCGCGGCGGCGGCGCGGCCGGCGCCGGCGGCGCGGAGGCCGCCAGCCGGCTGGCCAGGGCATGGTTGTAGCGGATCAGGAAGGGGGCGGCGATCATGGAAAACAGCACCGAGGCCAGCACCACCTGGCCCACCGTCGGCGCGATGCTGCCGTCGCCGAGGGCGATGGCGAGCAGCACGAAGCCGAACTCGCCGCCCACCGCCAGCACCAGGCCGGTGCGCCAGGCGGTCAGCGCGTCGAGACCCGCCCGGCGCACGATCCAGGCCACCAGCAGCGCCTTGACCGAAAGCAGCACGGCGGCGCCGAGCAGGGCCCAGTGCCACAGCGCCGGCAGCCGCGCCGGCTCGATGAGCATGCCGATGCCGACGAAGAACAGGCCGATCAGCACGTCGCGGAAGGGCCGGATGACCGATTCCACCTGGTGGCGGAATTCCGTCTCGCCCAGCACCATGCCGGCGAGGAAGGCGCCGAAGGCCATCGACATGTCGAGGCTGCGCGTGATCCACGCCGCCACCAGCGAGACCAGCAGCACCGTCAGGGTGAACAGCTCCGCCGAACGCTGCGCGCTGACCAGGTGAAACAGGGGGCGCAGCAGCCAGCGCCCGCCGAAGAACACCAGCGCGAGCGCCGCCGCGGCCTTGGCCAGCGTCAGGCCGAGCGCGCCGGCCAGCGCGGCGGCGCCGACCGCCGTGCCGAGCACCGGGATGAGGACGACGAAGGGCACCGCGGTGACGTCCTGGAACACCGACATGGCGGTGCCGAGCCGGCCGTGGCGGCTATTCTCCTCTCCCTGCTCGGTCAGCTGCCTGACGATGACGGTGGTCGAGGACTGCGCGAACACCGCGCCGACGATGACGGCGGCCACCGCCGGCAGGCCGGCCAGCCAGGCGATGCAGCCGACGGCGAGCGTGGTCAGCAGCACCTGGGCGGTGCCGAGGCCGAGCACCAGGTGGCGCAGCGCATGAATCTGCGGCAGGGAGAAATTCAGGCCGGTGGTAAACAGCAGGAAGACGATGCCGAACTCGGCCAGCAGGCGCAGGGGCGCCGGGTCGATGACCGGCCCCGCGGTATGCGGCCCGAGCACCACCCCGGCCAGCAAGTAAGCCAGGCTGGAGGGGATGTTCAGCCGCTGGAAGACCACCACCGCGATCACGGCGGCGCCCAGCAGGAGGAGGGTTTCGATCAGGAACTGGTCCATCGGGCGGTTTTCAGGAAACGGGCGCGCGCCGCCGGCAAGGTGCCGGCGGCATTTCATTGCTGCCCGAAGTTACCAGAAATCAGGCGCTCCGGCGGTCCGGGAAAGTCAGTCTCCGGCATGCGGCGAAAGCCGCCCTTCGGCCCGGAGCGAACGGCAACGGCAAGGATGATCCAGTCCATGATGCGCTCCCGAAAACGGGGCCGTCCCCGAATGAGCCGGCGCGGCGAGGTCGTCCTCGCTTCCGGTGTCGGGGAGAAGGCTGCGGCTCCTGCCGCAGGCCTCCCTCCGGCCGGCTTCAGGCGCCGCCCTGCAGCGCGGCGATGCGCTCCTCCAGCGGCGGGTGGGTCATGAACAGGCGCCTCAGCCCGGCCCCGGCGCCGCCGGAGATGCCGAAGGCGGCCATCTTGTCCGGCAGCGGCGCCGGCTCGTGGGCGGCGCGCAGGCGCTCGAGCGCGGCGATCATCTTGCCGCGCCCGGCGAGCGAGGCGGCGCCGGCGTCGGCGCGGAACTCGCGGCTCCGCGAGAACCAGAAGACAATGATCGAGGCGAGGATGCCGAGCACCATCTGCGCCACGATCAGCGTGACGAAATAGGCCGGGCCGTGGCCGCGCTCGGTCTTGAAGACGACGCGGTCGACGACATGGCCGATGACGCGCGAGAGGAAGATGACGAAGGTGTTCACCACGCCTTGGATCAGCGCCAGGGTCACCATGTCGCCGTTGGCGACGTGGGAGACCTCGTGCGCCAGCACCGCCTCGGCCTCGCCGCGGTCCATGGCGCGCAGCAGCCCCGCCGACACCGCCACCAGCGCGTTGTTGCGGCTCATGCCGGTGGCGAAGGCGTTGACCTCGGGCGCTTCGTAGATCGCCACCTCGGGCATGCCGATGCCGGCGGCCTGGGCCTGGCGACGCACCGTCTCGACCAGCCAGCGCTCGACCTCGCTCGACGGCTGCCCGATGACGTGGGCGCCGACCATGCGCTTGGCGCTCCACTTCGACATGGCGAGCGAGATGCAGGCGCCGCCCATGCCCATGACGGCGGCAAAGGCGAGCAGGCTGCCGAGGTCGAGCCCGCCGTCGGCCAGCACCGGCTCCAGCCCGAGCAACCGGACGACGACGCTGAGGACGATCAGGATCGCGAAGTTGGTGGCGAGGAACAGGACGACGCGCTTCATGGCGGCCTCCGCAGGCTAACGCCGCCTCACTCGTTGTTGGCGAAGCCCAGCAGCGAGAGCAGGCTCACGAACAAATTGTAGATGGAGACGTAGAGGCTGACCGTGGCCATCACGTAGTTGGTCTCGCCGCCGTGGATGATCTGCGAGGTCTGGAACAGGATCAGGCCCGAGGCGAGCAGCATGAAGGCGGCGGAGACGGCCAGCGACAGGGCCGGCACCTGGAAGAAGATCGCCGCCAGGCCGGCGAGGAAGGCGACCAGGATGCCGACGGCGAGGAAGCCGCCCATGAAGCCGAAGTCCTTGCGGCTGACGACGGCGTAGGCCGAGAGGCCGAGGAACACCGCGCCGGTGCCGCCGAGCGCCAGCATCACCGTCTCGTGGCCGTTGGGCATCGACAGATAGGCGCCGAGGATCGGGCCGAGCGTGTAGCCCATGAAGCCGGTCAGGCCGAACACCGAGAGCACGCCCCAACCGCTGTTGCGCAGCTTCGTCGTCAGGAACAGCAGGCCGAAGTAGCCGACCAGCGTCAGCACGATGCCGGGGTGCGGCAGCTTGAGCGCCGCGGCGGCGCCGGCGGTGGCGGCGGAAAACAGCAGCGTCATGGCGAGCAGCGCGTAGGTGTTGCGCAGCACCTTGTGGGTGGCGAGCAGCGAAGGCGCCGTACCGGCGTAGCGGTCGGCCGGCAGGGCGATGGCGGCGGGACGTTCGTTTCTCATGGCGGATTCCTCCTGTGTAAGAGAGCCCGGCAAGTTTACGGGCTGGCGATAATCAAATAAAGTCGATTTTTATGTATCGACAATTCGCTTTTACCGAAGTTTCAGGGGAGGCCCGCCATGAACCTCAAGCATCTGTTCTATTTCTGGAAAACGGCCAAGGAAGGTGGCGTCGTGCGGGCCGGCGAGGCGCTGCACGTGACGCCGCAGACCATCAGCGGCCAGATCGGCCTGCTGGAGGACAGCCTCGGCGTCGAACTGTTCTCGCGCCAGGGCCGCGCGCTGGAGCTGACCGATGCCGGCCGGCTCGCCCTCGGCTATGCGGATGAGATCTTTTCCCTCGGCGCGGAACTGGAGCAGGCGATCCGCCATTATCCGAAGGGACGCCCCGCCACCTTCCGCGTCGGCGTTTCCGATGCGCTGCCGAAGCAGCTCGCCTACCGCCTGCTGGAGCCGGCCGTCGCCGTCGGCGAGCCGCTGCGCATCGTCTGCCGCGAGGGCCGGCTCGAGCGCCTGCTCACCGAGCTGGCGGTGCACCGCCTCGACCTCGTCATCGCCGACACGCCGCTGCCGGCCACGCTCGACGTGCGCGCCTACAACCACCGCCTGGCCGAGTCGGGCATGAGCTTCCTCGCCGCGCCGGCGCTGGCGGCGCGCTGCGCGAAAAAATTTCCCGACTGCCTGGCCGAGCAGCCGCTGCTGGTGCCGGGCGAGGATTCCTCGGCGCGGCAGAAGCTGATGCGCTGGCTGGAGAAAGCGCGCATCCGGCCGAGGATCGTCGGCGAGTTCGACGACAGCGCGCTGATGACGGCCTTCGGCCAGGCCGGCGTCGGCGTCTTCCCGGTGCCCACCGTCGTCGAGGCGGAGATCGTGGCAGCCTACGGGGTGAAGGTCCTCGGCCGCGGCGCGGAGGCGCGCACGGAATACTTCGCCATTTCCGCCGAGCGCCGCGTCACCCATCCCTGCGTGCTGGCGATCGCCGAATCGGCGCGCGCGCGCTTCGCCTGAAAGTCAGTCTTCAGGGAACGGCGCGGCGCACGCCGCCAGCGCTCCGGCCAAGGCGCGGCAGTTCTCCCAGCGCGCCGACTTGCGGCGGCGCAAGGCCTTGGCGATGGCGGCCTCGAGGCCGGACGTTTGCAGCCGGCGGCGCGCGCCGATCGGCGGCGCCTCCTCCGGCACGGCGCTGTCCAGATCGGGCAGCCACTCCTCGCCCGTCAGCAGGAAGGCGCCGATGGCGCCGACGGCGTACACCTCGCCGCGAATGTCGGCATCGGCCGGATCGCGAATGCGCTCGGGCGCGAGGTAGCCCAGCGTGCCCATCAGGCTGACTTCGCGCGTCAGCTGGTCGTGCAGGGCCGGATCGAGCGCCTTGGCGAGGCCGAAGTCGATCAGCTTCAGCGAGGCCTCGCCCTGCGCGTCGCGCGCGAGGAGGATGTTCTCCGGCTTGACGTCGCGGTGCAGGACGCCGCGGTCGCAGGCGTGCTGCAGGATGCCGCAGAGGCGGATCAACACCGCGCAGGCGAGCCGTTCGTCCATCGGGCCGTCGCGCGCGACGATGCGGTCGAGCGATTCTCCCTCGAAGTACTCCATGGCGTAGTAGGGGCGGCCGTCCTCGACGCTGCCGATCTCGTACACCGCGGCGATGTCCGGATGGCGCAGCGAAGCCAGCAGCCTTGCCTCGCGCTCGAAGCGCTGCGCCACTTCCTCGCGCTGGCCGGCCTTGACGACCTTCACCGCTGCCGGCCGCCCGAGCCGCTCGTGCCTGCCGAGGAAGACCTCGGCCATGCCGCCCTCGCCGAGCTTGCTTTCGAGCCGGTAAGCGCCGACGATTTGCCCGCTCTGCACCGGCACCACGCGGCGCCAGAGGATGCCGGGCAGCATCGGGCCGAGGAACAGCGCCACGGCCAGGGTCATCACCAGCACCACCAGCTGCGTGTTGAGGATGGCGATGGTGCGGTAGGCTTCCGCCTCGCCGATCTCGACGGCGAGGCCGAGCCGGGGTTCGTCCAGCCACTGCCAGGCGCCGATGACGGAATCGCCCAGGTAATTGCGATAGGGCGCGAGCAGGATGCCCTTCGGCACGCCGCCCGGCGCCGCGCCGGCCTGCAGCGCCCGCGCCGCCAGTTCGGTCGGCCGCGCCGACGCCGCGCGGATGCCCGATCCGGCCGCGGGCTCGTGCAGCATGATCCGGCCCAGCGAGGTCTGGCCGGCGCCGAGCAGGCCGGCGGCCTTCAGGCGCTCGTCGAAGCGGCTGTTCGACACCATCCTGCCGTTCCCGTCGAAGGCGTAGGCCTCCCCGGTTTCGCCCGGCCGCGTGAGTTCGAGCCGCCGCGCGAAGCCCTTCTCCGCGAAGCGGCCGAGGCACAGCGCGGCGACCACCCGCCCGGCCCGGTCGCGTATCGGCGCCGTCGCCCAGGCGATGGCCGTGTCGGGATTGTCCACGCCCGGCTCGAGGAAGCGCTCGGCCTCGAACACCGGACCGATGAAGGCCTGCCCGCCGCCAAACACCGGCGCCAGGCGCTCGCGAAAGGCCGACGCCAGCCGGCGGCCGGCGTAGCCGGGCACCAGGGAGGCCAGCAGCACGCCATCCGGGCCGACGATGTTGGCCAGCGCCAGGTTGCGATCCTCGAGCACCGGCGCCAGGCGCTTGAGCAGTTCGCCCTGCAGGCGCCGCGCCGCCGGCGGGTTGCGCGATTGCGCGATCAGCTCGCCCACCAGCCGGCGCAGCTCGGCGTCCTCCGCCCATTGCCGCGCATCTTCCTGGCGCGCGGAAATCCAGAACTGCAGCAGTTCCGCCTGCGTCGCCAGCAGGCCGCCAAGGTACTGGCGCCGTGCCTCCTTCACGGTGGCCTGCACGCCGAGGAAGGCCCAGACGGCGGCGGCCGCCGCGACGGCGGCGACGAGGATGGCGATCAGGGTGTTGCGCCGCGTGAACTCCGAGAGCCAGCGATACAGGACATGGCGCATCGCGGTGCGATTCCGCTACGGCCGCGCCGCCGCGAGGAAGGCTTCGAGCAGCGGCGCGCAGTCGAGCAGCTCCATGCCGGCCGGCTGGTGGAACTCGGGGTGCCACTGCACGCCGCAGACGAAGCCGCGGCCGCTCCAGCGGATCGCCTCGATGACGCCGTCCCCGGCGCGCGCCTCGACGACGAGCTCGCGGCCGAGCCGGTTGACGGCCTGATGGTGGATCGAGATGACCTGCCCGCCCGCCGCGCCGCCGAACCAGCGCGCCAGTTGCCCCTTTTCCTCGAAGGCGACGGCATGGGCGTTGCGGTCGTAGGCCTCGCTCTCGTGGGCCACCGCGCCGGGACACTGCGTCGGCAGGTCCTGGAAGAGCGTGCCGCCGAGGGCGACGTTGATGAGCTGCATGCCGCGGCAGATGCCGAGCACGGGCTTCCTCGCCTCCATGAACTCGTGCAGCAGCTCCAGTTCGTAGGCGTCGCGCACCGGGTCGCCGCACCATGCCTCGCGCAGCGGCTCCTCGCCGTAGGCGCGCGGGCTGACGTCGGCGCCGCCCTGCAGGATCAGGCCGTCGAGGTTCTCGGCGTAGTCGCGCAGGCGGATGTTGTTGCGCAGGAGCACGCCGTCCTGCGCCACCGAGGGCACCATCAGCAGCATCACGCCGCGCGCCATGACCCACTGCGCCACCGACTGCTCGAGCACCTGCAGGGTCTTGCTGCGGATGCCGCGGGCGTCCGGCTCGGGATGGAAGATGCGCGCCGAGAGTCCGATGCGGACGGGGCGCCGCCTGCCGATCATGTCCTCACCTCCTCGCGAAAGCACCGCACCGCCGCATCCACCACGCCCTCGATGCCGCCTTCCTCGGCATGCTGCCGGCGCAGGAAGCCGGCATGGTTGCCCTCGCCGGCCGCCACCCGATAGATCTCCTCGAGCGCGGCGCGGCTCTCCAGCGCGGCGGCATGCGGCTCGAGCCGCCGCAGGGTGGCGAGGATGTCCTCGCGCAGGGAGAGCGGCTCGTTGCTCTTCGGGTGCACCAGCGTGCCGTCGAGGCCGAAGCGGCAGGCCTGGAAGCGGTTGTAATTGTAGACGAGGTAGTCGTCCTCGGCCGGCGGCGCATCGGCGCGCTCCAGCAGCATGCGGCACAGGGCCTGCAGGTAGCAGGCCAGCGCGGCGGCGCGCGCCACCGTCAGCGGCGTGTCGCAGACGCGCAGCTCGATGGTGCCGTATTCCGGCTTCGGGCGGATGTCCCAGTAGAAGTCCTTCATGCTCTTCACCACGCCGGTCTTTTCCATCTTGGCGAAGTAGTCGCGCTCGAAGTCTTCCCACTTCAGCAGGAACGGCGCGCGCCCGGAGAGCGGGAAGGCGAACACCGAGTTCAGCCGCGCCGAATCGAACAGCGTGTCCACGCCCTGGAAGAAGGGCGACGAGGCCGACAGCGCGATGAAGTGGGGCAGGTAGCGGTTGAGCGCGTGCAGCAGGAACAGCGCCTCGTCGGCCGAGCCGCAGCCGATGTGCACGTGCTGGCCGAACACGGTGAACTGCTTGGCGAGATAGCCGTAGAGGGTCGACAGCTCGTGGAAGCGCGGCCGCGCGAAGATGCGCTGGTGGAACCAGCGCTGGAACGGGTGCGTGCCGCCGCCGCAGAGGGCGACGTTGAGGCGGTCGCCGGCCGCCACCAGCGCGTCGCGCATCTGTTCCAGCTGCGCCAGCAGCGCGGCGTGGCGCACATGCACGTCGGTGGACACTTCGATCATGCTCTCGGTCATCTCCGGCTTGACGTCGCCGGGGAAGCGCCCGCGCCCAAGCAGATGCAGCATGTCGCTGGCCGAGGCGGAGAGGTCGAAGTCGGCCGGGTTGACGAGCTGCAATTCCAGCTCGACGCCCATGGTGAGCGCCTCGGCGGACTTGAAGGGCTCGAGCGGCATGCTCAGGCCTCCTCCCGGCGCTGCGTTTCGCCGGCCCATACCAGCGCCCAGCGGGTCATCAGCGGCCCGAGCACCTCGAGCAAAAGAATCACCGCCATCACGCCGGCCACTTCGTCGAGCAGGTCGAGCTTCAGATAGCGCGTCTGCTCCAGCAGCAGGATGGCGAAGGCCGACAGCGGCGTCATGGCCAGGCCGGTGAGCATGCCCTTGCGCCAGGTCACGCCGCTCAGACGCGCGAACAGGGTGGTCGCCAGCGTCTTCACCAGCATGCGCCCGAGCACCACGGCGCAGGCGAGCTGCACGCCCGTGAAGGCCTGGCGCCAGTCCAGCGTGGCGCCGACGAAGACGAACAGCAGCACCGTCAGCAGGTCGCCGAGCGCGCCGAAGTTGCGCTGCACCTGCGAGAGCACCACGCGCCGCTGCCGCGCCACCACGCCGAAGGCGAGCGCCGCCAGCAGGGGGGAGAAATTGAGCGCGTCGGTGAGCGCGGTGAGCAGCAGCACGGCCAGCGCGAAGACGACGGTGGCATTGCGCGCCAGGCCGCCGAGGAAGCGCAGCAGGCCCGGCACCACCGCGCCGAACAGCGCGCCGAGGCCGGCCGACACCAGCACCACCACCAGGCTGCTCCAGACCGCCTGGAAGAGGCTGCCGGCGCTGAAGAGCACGCCGTAGCCGACCACCGCCTTGAAGGCCACCAGGGCCAGCACGCAGTTGAAGGCGGACAGGTGCAGCGTGCGCTCGGTCACCTGGCCCGAGCTGCGCGACTCGTTCACCACGCGGATCACCGCCGCGGGCGAGGTCGACATGGCCAGCGCCGAGAGCAGGAGGGCCGGCAGGAGCGGGACGAACAGCGCCTGGGCGATGAGGAAGACCACGTAAAAGGTGAGATAGGCCTCGGCAATGCCGGTGACGAGCAGCCAGGGATTCGCCCGCAGCCAGCCGAGGTTGATGCGATAGCCGAGCTCGAAGAGGATCAGCGAGAAGGCCACGTCGGCGAGCAGCGCGACGGGGCCGCCGGCCGGATCGGGCAGGAAGCCGCCCTGGCTGGCCGCCATGGCGAAGCCGGCGATGCCGTAGCTGCTGATGCGCGGCAGCGCCAGCCAGCGGTGGCCGAATTCCCCCGCCAGCCAGGCGACGGCGAGGGCCAGCGGCCAGGCGATCTGGCCCATCAGGCCGGTCAACGAATCGATCATCGCCACCTCGCTGGCGTTCCGGAACCCGTATGGTACTTCCCGCCGCCCCCCTTCCCGGATCAGGATGTTTTCAAACGACAAATCGACCGACGAAAAGTTTGCCGGCACGGCTGCGCATGCTATACGCTCGCGGCCATGAACCCTTCCCCGCAACGCGCGCACCTGGTCCTGCTCCTGCTCCTCGCCGCCCTGCTCGGCATCGGCCTGTGGGCCTATCACGGCGTCGGCGATTCCCTGCGCGAAATCCGCGCCACCGGCCTGAAGGCCCTGCTCGAGACGCAAATCGGGGCGTTGGAGCAGTGGATCGCGGAGGGGCGGCGCGAGGCCGAACAGCTGTCCGTCGATCCATCGCTGCGGGCATCGATCGCCAGGCTGTCGCGCGGCGGGCAGAAAAGCGGCGAGGGCGAACAAGTCGTCGAACACATCCTGCGTGAAGCCGGCAGCATGGGCATCACCTCCGTCCACGTCCTCGACAGTCAAGGCCGCATCCTCGCCTCGAGCGACACGGATCGCGTCGGCCAGACCGTCACGGCCGATTTTCTTGGCTACCTCCGCCCTACGCTGGGCGGCAAATCGGTGTTCGTGCGGCCCTATCGCAGCGGCAGCGGCGCCGGCCCGTCGCTGCTCGGGCGCGCCTGGGTCGCCGCGCCGGTGCGCGCGGAAAACGGCAGGCCGCTGGCCATTCTGGCGCTCGGCGCGCCGGCGCAGGACCGCCTCAAGTCTCTGTTCCTGGCCGCCCGCCCCGGCCGCACGGGCGAGGCGCTGGCCTTCGACTCGGACGGCTGGCTGATCTCGGAAAGCCGCCATGCGAAAGCGCTCACCGAGCGCGGCCTGGCGCACCGGACGGTGCTGCCCGACAGCGAGACGCTCACTCCGCTTGCCGCCGCCGCCATCGCCTCGCGCACGGCGGACGGCCCGCACGAGGGCCTGCTGCTCGCGCCCTATCCGAATTATCTCGGCCGCGAGGTGATCGGCGCCTGGCGCTGGCTGCCCGACCACGACATCGGCGTGGCGGTCGAAATGGAGGCGGGCGAAGCCTACGCCCCGCTCACCTACCTGCAAATCGGCTTCGCCGTCGTCCTGCTGCTGATGGGCATGGTGTGGCTGTCCGGCTTCCTGCCGCCGCAGGTGCTGGCGGCGCTGCTGCGGCGCGACGGGCGCGCCAGGCAGTTCGGTCCCTACCGGCTGGTCCGCCAGATCGGCGAAGGGGCGCTCGCCAACGTGTACCTGGCGCAGCACCGCATGCTGAAGCGTCCGGCCGCGGTGAAGGTGCTCAAGCCGCAGACCAGTTCCGACGAATGGACCGCCCGCTTCCAGCGCGAGGTGCAGTTCGCCAGCCGGCTGTCCCACCCGAACACCATCGCCATCTACGATTACGGCACGGGCCCGGGCGGGGAATTCTGGTACGCCATGGAATACCTGGAGGGGCTGTCGCTCGCCGACCTGGTCGAGCGCTACGGGCCGGTGCCGCCTTCGCGCGCGGCCTGGATATTGCGCCAGACCTGCGCTTCGCTATGGGAAGCGCATGCCGGCGGCCTGGTGCATCGCGACATCAAGCCGCAGAACATCATGCTGTGCGACATCCGCGGCGAGCGCGACGTGGCGAAGGTGCTCGACTTCGGCCTGGTCAAGCAGACCTCCGGCGAGCAGACGCGCGACCTCACCAGCACGCTGCGCATCCTCGGCACGCCGCTCTACATGTCGCCGGAACGCATCCGCCACCCCGGCGACGCCGACGCCCGCGCCGACATCTACGCGCTGGGCGCCGTCGGCTACTATCTGCTCACCGGCAAGCGCCTGTTCGAGACCGAGACCGAGCACGACCTGGTCTACCAGGTGCTGCACACGGTGCCGCCGCTGGCCTCCGAGAGCGCCCCTTTCGTCGTGCCGGTCGAACTCGATGCCCTCATCGGCCGCTGCCTGGAGAAGGACCCCGACCGGCGCCCGCAGAGCATGGCGGAAGTGGCCGGCGCACTCGACGCCGTGCTGGTCTACCAGCCGTGGACGCGCGCCCAGATCGAAGCCTGGTGGAAGCAGCACTGGCTGCCGGAAGACCACCCCGAGCGCCGCTTCAGGGCTGCCTGACGACGACGATGTGCACGCGGTAGGGGCCGTGCGCGCCGAGCACCAGCGTCTGCTCGATGTCGCCGGTGCGCGAGGGGCCGGAAATGAAGTTCACCGCGCGCGGCGGCTCGCCGCATTCGGCGCGCACCAGGTCGAAGGCCTCCTCCATGCCGCGCACGATGCGCGCCGCCGGCACGAGGGCGACGTGCGTCTCCGGCAGCAGGCTGTTGGCGGCCGGCGTGCCGGCGCCGGAGAGCACCACCAGCGAGCCGGTCTCCGCCACCGCGCAGAAGACGCCCGTGATGCCGACGAGGTCGTCGCCGTTGGCGGGGCGGCCTTCCACCCGCAGGCCGGCGGCGGCCCAGTCGAGGCCGGCCAGTTGCGGCCAGGCGACGGCCTGGCGGGGCAGATCATGCGCGGCGAGGTAGCGGGCGACGGCGGCCGGCGCCTCGTCCATGCTGGCCACCTCTTCGGCCGTGCTGGCCAGGGCTTCGGCGCGGGCGCAAAAGCGCGCCACCAGGTCGCCCTCGACCGCCGGGCGCGGTCCCTGCGCGCGGCGCGCCAGCACGGCATCCAGCGCCGTGCGTCCGGCGGCGGCATTCTCCGCGGTGCGGCCGAGGCGCCGCCGGATGCGGCCGAGGATGTCTGCGCGGGAATCCTGAATTGCCATCTCAAGCCACCCGGTTGCGCGGCTCGCCGCGGGCGAAGGCCTCGATGTTGCCGGTGAGCTGGTCGAGCAGCGCCTGCATCGCCCGCGCCGAGGCCCAGGCGACGTGCGGCGTCAGGATGAAGTTGGGCAGGTCGAGTTCGAGCAGCGGGTTGCCCTCGCGCGGCGGCTCCTGCGACAGCACGTCGAAGCCGGCGCCGCCGATCCAGCCCTCCTTCAGCGTGCGCGCCAGCGCCGCCTCGTCGACCAGGCCGCCGCGCGCGGTGTTGATGAGCACGGCGTCGCGCTTCATGCGCTTGAGTTCCGCCGCGCCGATCATGCCGCGCGTGGCGTCGTTCAACGGGCAGTGCAGCGAGATCACGTCGGCTTCGCGCAGCACCGTCTCGAACGCCGTCCTGCCGGGCCTGACTTTTGTTTCTTCCACGCCCTTGTGCTCGCCCCACAGCACGCGCATGCCGAAGGCCTCGGCCAGCCGCGCCACGCCCTCGCCGAGCGAGCCGCGGCCGAAGATGCCCAGCGTCGCGCCGTGCAGGTCGCCGATCGGGTGGTCGAAGAAGCAGAACATCGGCGCCTGCTGCCACTTGCCGGCTTGCACGTCGCGCCGGTAGGCGAGCAGGTTGCGCCGCAGCGCCATGGCCAGCGCGATGGCGTGCTCGGGCACGGTGTTCGCCGCGTAGCCGCGGATGTTGCAGGCGACGATGCCGTGCGCGCGGCACCAGGCCAGATCGACGTTGTCGGTGCCGGTGGCGGCGCAGGCGATCATCTTCAGCTTCGGCAGGGCGGCGAGCAGCTCGCCGCGCAGCTGCAGCTTGTTCACGATGACGATGCTGGCGTCGCGCAGGCGCTGTGCCAGTTCCTCGGGCTTCGTCAGCGGATATTCGTCGTAGTCGTGCGGAAAGTCCGGGCGGCGGAAGCTGCCGCGGATGGAATCGCGCTCGAGGAAGACGATGCGGTGTTCGCTCATGCGCGGCGCCCTGCTGCGTATTGTTCGCGGAAAGTGCGGCCTTCGGGTGCCGGGAAATCGCGCCCCGCCGTCCACGCCGGCGCCATGCCCATGACGCGGATGCGCTCGCCGCCGCCGGCCTGCCATTTCAGGTAGCGCGCGCCGATGCGCGCCGCCAGCCCATACAGCGCGGGATGCCGCGCCAGCCAGGACCACGCGGCGAGCGCCAGGCGCTCGCCGCGCGGGCGCAGGCCGCGCTCGACCTGCGCCTCGCGCAGCTTGCGCATGAGCTCGGGCAGCGGGATCTTCACCGGGCACACCGCGCCGCACTGGTTGCACAGGGTGGCGGCATGCGGCAGGTCGATGGCGTTCTCGATGCCGACGAACAACGGCGTGAGCACCGCGCCCATCGGGCCGGGATAGACCCAGCCGTAGGCGTGGCCGCCGACGGTCTGGTACACCGGGCAGTGGTTCATGCAGGCGGCGCAGCGGATGCAGCGCAGCATGTCCTGAAAGCCGCCGCCGAGCAGGTCGACGCGGCCGTTGTCGACGAGGATGAAATAGAGGTGCTCGGGGCCGTCCGTGTCGCCGGGCCGCCTGACCCCCGTCAGCAGCGAAAAGTAGTTGGAGATCGTCTGCCCGGTGGCCGAGCGCGGCAGGATGCGCATCAGCGTGGCGAGGTCCTCCAGCGTCGGAATCACCTTCTCGACGCCGGTGATGACGACGTGCACGCGCGGCAGCGTCGTCACCATGCGGCCGTTGCCCTCGTTGGTGACCAGCGCCACCGAGCCCGTCTCGGCGACGAGGAAGTTGCCGCCGGAGATGCCCATGTCGGCCGAGAGGAAGTGCGCGCGCAGGACTTCGCGGGCCTCGCGCGTCATCTCGCCGATCTCGCGCTTGCGCGGGCGCCGGTGCACGCGCTCGAACAGCGCCGCGACTTCCTCGCGGGTCTTGTGGATGGCCGGCGCGATGATGTGCGAGGGCGTCTCGTTGCCGTTGATCTGCAGGATGTATTCGCCGAGGTCGGTCTCCACCGGCTGCACCCCGGCCGCCTCCAGCGCGGCGTTCAGCCCCGCCTCTTCGGAGAGCATCGACTTCGACTTGATGGCCTTCTTCACGCCGTGGCGGCGGGCGATGTCGATCACCAGGCGGCAGATCTCGGCGCCGTCGCGCGCCCACAGCACCCGGCCGCCGCGCCTTGTCGCCTCGGCTTCGAAGCGCTCCAGCCACAGGTCGAGGTCGGCGATGCCGGCGTCGCGGATGCCCTTCGACGCCTCGCGCGTGGCCTCGAGGTCGATGTCCGCCACGGCGCGGCGGCGGCCCTCGACGAACAGCGCCTTGGCCGTCGTCAGCTTGGCCTGCAGGGCGCGGTCGACGGCGGCGGCCGAGGCGCGCGCCTTGAAGTGCATGGATCGGATTTCCATTTCGCCTCCGGTGGAGGGGGCATTATCGCCGATCGGGCGGACGCGGGGCCCGGCCAGGACGGCTTTTCACGATGTGGTATATTTTTTCACTTCGCAACAATCCAGGACAGCCGTGCCGCAAGCCGAAGCCAAAAGCTCCATCCAGGTCATCGAACGCATGATGACGCTGCTCGACGTGCTGGCGCACCACCATGACGCGGTGAGCCTGAAGCAGCTGTCGCGGGAAACCGGCCTGCACCCATCCACCGCGCACCGCATCCTCGCCGCCATGACGGGCAGCGGCTTCGTCGAGCGCGCCGAGCCGGGCGCCTACCGCCTCGGCATCCGGCTGCTGGAACTGGGCAACATCGTCAAGTCGCGCATCAACATCCGCGAGATCGCGCTGCCCTTCATGCAGGCCCTGCACGGCAAGCTCGGCGAGAGCGTGAACCTCGGCGTGCGCCACGACGACGAGATCATCTACGTCGAGCGCACCTCCAGCGGCCGCTCCTCGGTGCGGGTGGTGCACCTCGTCGGCGCCCGCGCGCCGCTGCACGCCACCGCCGTCGGCAAGCTGTTCCTCGTCGAGGACGGCCTGCAGAAGCTGCGCGAGTATGCCAGGCGCACCGGTCTGCCCGGCTTCACGCCGACCTCGCTGACCACCCTGCCGGCCCTGGAAAAGGAGCTCGACCGCGTGCGCCGCCACGGCATCGCCTTCGACAACGAGGAAATCGAGCAGGGCCTGCGCTGCATCGCCGCGCCGGTGCGCGACGATGCCGGCGAGCTGGTCGCCGGCCTGTCCGTCTCGGCGCCCGCCGAGCGCTACGACGCGGAGTGGATCCTGCCCATCAAGCAGGCCGCCGACGCCATCTCGCACGCGCTCGGCTTCACGAAAAAGTAAAAGGGCCGGCAATGCCGGCCCCTGCGCGGCTCCCGGGCGTCTCAGCCCGCCGGCCGGCGGCCCAGCGCGGCGCTCGGGCGGCTGCCGGCGGCCGAGGCGTTCTCGATCCAGCGCTTGATGCGGTTGGCATCGCCGATGCGCGTCAGCTTGCCCCACGAATCCAGCAGCACGATGACCACCGGCCGGTTGTTGAGCCAGGCCTGCATGACCAGGCATTTGCCGGCCTCGCGGATGTAGCCGGTTTTCGACACGGCGATCTCCCAGCCGGAAGCCGGGCTGCGCACGAGCATGTTGGTGTTGTGGTAGGCGATCGGCCGGCCGTCGATCAGCAGGGTGCGTTCGCCGGTGGTGGACAGCTCGCGGATGAGCGGATAGTGCGAGGCGGCAGCCACCATCTTGGTGAGGTCGCGCGCGCTCGAGACGTTGGCAGCGGTCAGGCCGGTCGGGTCCTCGAAGCGCGTGTCCTTGAGTCCGATGGCGGCGGCCTTGTGGTTCATGGCCTCGATGAAGGCCGTGTTGCCGCCCGGATAATGGCGCGCCAGCGCGGAGGCGGCGCGATTCTCGGAGGCCATCAGCGCCAACAGCAGCATGTCCTCGCGCGAGAGGCGGGCGCCGACCTTCAGGCGGGAGCGGGTGCCCTTGAGGGTGTCCACGTCCTCCTGCCCGATGTTGAGCGTTTCGTTCAGCGGCAAGCGGGCATCCAGCACCACCATCGCCGTCATCAGCTTGGTGATCGAGGCGATCGGCAGGACGGCATCGGAATTCTTCTCGAACAGCACGTCGCCGGAGGACTGGTCCTGCACCACCACGGCGGATGACTGCAGCAGCAGGTTGTCGGGATCCTGCGCTTCCGCCTGCTTCTCGACTTTCTTCGCAGGCCTGGCCTTCACCTTGGCTTTGGCCTTGGCTCTGGGCGGCTGCTTGGCGGCCGTGGCCGCTTCGGCCGGGACCGAAGCGCTCAACGACCCCAGGGCCAAGGCCGCACAGATCGCAAGCAGATTCGTCAGCTTGGTTTTCACGCACTCCCCCCAATTACGGCAAACTGGTTTTCAGTTTAGCACCGAAAGAATAATTTACAAGAATAATAGCTTGTTATGGAGTTTATTTAATGTTTATTCGAAGTTAGTGAGTGCCCAGAAACGTACGCACTTCTTCGCGCCGCGCCATCGTATCCGTATAGCCGAGTTCGATCAAGGCGCGTGTATAGGACTGTTCGAAAAGCAGATAGCTGGCCAAGGCCGAGCCGGCCTTGCTGGTGGCGCCGATGCCGCGCAGCAGGGCGCGCACCGGCCAGGGCAGGCTTTTCACGTGACGCGCCGCCATGTAATCGAGACGCTGGGTGGGAGAAATGACCAGCGTCTCGATCTTGCGCAGGGGGAAACCGGCCTTTTCACGGAGTTCGGGCGGAATGATCGACACCGTGTTGTTGATGCGCTGCAGGCGCTCCAGGTCCACATGCAGGCTGTCGAGGAAGATCGACGAGAGGGCATGGCCGGCGATCTGGGCCAGGGGCGGGTAGACGTCGCCGCGCGTCGAACGCTTTTCATCCTCCATGCGGCCGGCGCCCACCACCAGGATGCGCTCGGCGCCGAGATGGATGGCCGGGGACACCGGCGCCAGCTGGCGCATCGAGCCGTCGCCGAAATACTCGCGATGGATCTTGATGGCCGGAAAGATGAAGGGGATGGCGCTGGAGGCCAGCAGGTGGTCGACGTCGAGGCGCGTCCTGGCGCCGGCCCGATGCGTGCGCTTCCAGGTATCCGCCGCATTGCTGGCCTGGAAGAAGCTGACGCTGTGGCCGGACAGGTAGCCCGATGCCGTGATCGAGACGGCATACAGATCGCCGCTCTCGATCGCCGCGTCGATCTGGCCGAAGTCCAGGCTGCGTTCGAGCAGGCGGCGCAACGGGGTGTTGTCGAGCAGCGAGCGCGGGCTGTGCCTGAAGAGCCAGCCGAACATGAAGGCGGACAGCCAGTTGAGTCCGCTGATGCCGATCCCCAGCGCATCCGACCGGTAGACCTGGTTGGCATGAAAACCGCCCCAGACCTCCTCCAGGTAACGCACGCCCCGGCCGAAATCCCGGGCGAAGCAGGCCAGCGAGGCGGCATTGATGGCGCCTGCCGAGGTGCCGCAGATGATCGGGAAGGGATTGCGCGCCGGATCGGGCAGCAGCTCGCGGATGGCGCCCAGCACGCCGACCTGGTAGGCGGCGCGCGCACCGCCCCCGGTCAGGATCAACGCCGTCTTGTCGGGACTGACTTTCATGACAGCGATAACGGCAGCCGCCCGGCGGCCTTGAAGGCTGTGGTATGCCTCAGGCCCTGGCGGCCGCCTCGACGGCGGTCACCGCCGTCAGGTTGATGATGCGCCGCACGGTGGCGGTCGGCGTCAGGATGGTCACCGGCGCCCGCGTGCCGAGCAGGATCGGCCCGATGGTGACGCCGTCGCCGGAGGCCTGCTTGAGCAGGTTGAAGGCAATGTTGGCGGCATCCAGGGAGGGCATGACCAGCAGGTTGGCCTCCCCCTTCAGGCGGGCGTGCGGGAAGACCTGGTCGCGCACCTCGGCGCAGAGCGCGGCATCGCCGTGCATCTCCCCCTCGACTTCCAGTTCGGGCGCGCGTTCCCACAGCAATTGCGTGGCGCGCTGCATCTTGCGCGCGCTCGGTGTGTCGTAGCTGCCGAAGCTGGAGTGCGACAGCAGGGCCACTTTCGGCGTCAGGCCGAAGCGGCGCACTTCCTCCGCCGCCAGCAGGGTCATCTCGACCAGCTGCTCGGCGCTCGGATCGTAATTGACGTAGGTGTCGCAGAGGAACACCGTCTGCTTGGGCAGCATCAGGCCGTTCATGGCGTAATAGGCCGAGACGCCTTCGCGCCGGCCGATCACCTGGTCGATGTAGTGCAGATGCAGGGCGTAGGTGCCGAAGGTGCCGCAGACCATGCCGTCCGCGTCGCCCTTGTGGATCATCATGGCGCCGATCAGGGTGTGGCGCCGGCGCATCTCGATCTGCGCATAGCCGGGCGAGACGCCCTTGCGCTCGGTGAGCTGGTGGTAGGTCTGCCAGTAGTCCTTGTAGCGCGGGTCCTGCTGCGGGTTGCACAGTTCGAAATGCACGCCCGGACGGATGCGCAGGCCGCATTTCTGGATGCGGTGCTCGATCACCTCGGGCCGGCCGATCAGGATGGGCCTCGCCAGATGCTCGTCCGACACCACCTGCACGGCGCGCAGCACGCGCTCGTCCTCGCCCTCGGCGTAGACGATGCGCGTGTCGACCTGCTTGGCCGCGGCGAACACCGGCTTCATCAGCAGGCCGGAGTGGTAGACGAACTGCTGCAGCTGGTCGCGGTAGGCGTCGAAATCGGCAATCGGCCGGGTGGCGACGCCCGAATCCATCGCCGCCTTGGCCACCGCCGGCGCGATCTTGACGATCAGGCGCGGATCGAAGGGTTTCGGGATGAGGTACTCCGGCCCGAAATTGAGTTCCGAGCCGGCGTAGGCGGCCGCCACCACGTCGGACTGCTCGGCATGCGCCAGCTCGGCGATGGCGCGCACCGTGGCCAACTCCATTTCCTGGGTGATGGTGGTGGCGCCGACATCCAGCGCGCCGCGGAAGATGAAGGGGAAGCAGAGGACGTTGTTGACCTGGTTCGGATAGTCCGAGCGGCCGGTGGCGATGACGCAATCCGGCCGCACCGCCTTGGCCTCCTCCGGCAGGATCTCGGGGATGGGGTTGGCCAGCGCCAGGATCAGCGGTTGGTCGGCCATGTTCCTGACCATTTCCGGCTTGAGCACACCGGCGGCCGACAGGCCGAGGAAGATGTCGGCACCGGCGACGATCTCGGCCAGACTGGTGGCGGCCGTGTCCTGGGCGAACTGCGCCTTGCTCGGGTCGAGGTCGGCCAGGCGCTTCCTGCTCAACACGCCCTTGGAGTCGGTCATCCAGACGTTCTCGCGGCGCAGGCCGAGGGCGAGCATGAGGTCGACGCAGGCGATGGCGGCGGCGCCGGCGCCGGAGCACACCAGCTTCACGTCCTCGATCTTCTTGCCGACCACGCGCAGGCCGTTCAACACCGCGGCGGCGGAGATGATGGCGGTGCCGTGCTGGTCATCGTGGAAGACCGGAATGCGCATGCGCTCGCGCAGTTTCTTCTCGATGTAGAAGCATTCGGGCGCCTTGATGTCCTCGAGGTTGATGCCGCCGAAGGTCGGCTCCAGCGCGGCGATGATGTCGATCAGCTTGTCGGGGTCGAGTTCGCTCACCTCGATGTCGAAGACATCGACGCCGGCGAATTTCTTGAACAGCACGCCCTTGCCTTCCATCACCGGCTTGCCGGCGAGCGGGCCGATGTTGCCCAGCCCGAGCACCGCCGTGCCGTTGGTGATCACCGCCACCAGATTGCCGCGCGAAGTCAGGCTGGAAGCCTCGGCGGGATTGGCGACGATTTCCTCGCAGGCGGCCGCCACGCCGGGCGAATAGGCCAGCGCCAGGTCGCGCTGGGTGACCAGTTGCTTGGTCGGCGTGACGGCGATCTTGCCGGGGCGAGGCTTGCGGTGGTATTCGAGGGCGGCGTCTCGGGTTGCTTGATCCATCTTGTTGTCCTTGAATTTACCCGGCTGGGCAATAAGTGAGTTTATCGGGGTATCGAAGTGTGGCATAATATTTCATTGAGTTTTTCGCCTCAAATCGCAAACACCCCGGATAATTTTTCGCTTGCCGCCCGATCCGGCCGGCAACGACGATGACTTTTCAAAGATCAGTCCTGGAGACCTGCAACATGAACCAGCGCTTTTCCGATCCCGCCGCACTCAACGCCCCGACTTACGTCCGCCATGCCCGCCTCAAGGCCTGGGTTGCCGAAGTGGCGGCGCTCACCCAGCCCGACCGCATCGTCTGGGCCGACGGTTCCGAGGAGGAATACGACCGCCTGTGCGGGGAAATGGTTGCCGCCGGCAGCCTGATCAAGCTCAACCCGGAAAAGCGCCCGAACTCCTACCTGGCCTGGTCGGACCCCTCCGACGTGGCCCGCGTCGAGGACCGCACCTTCATCTGCTCGCAGCACAAGGAAGACGCCGGCCCGAACAACAACTGGGAAGATCCGGCGAAGATGAAGGCCACCCTGACGGGGCTCTTCAACGGCTGCATGCGCGGCCGCACGATGTACGTCATTCCCTTCAGCATGGGGCCGCTCGGCAGCCCGATCGCCCACATCGGCGTGGAAATTTCCGATTCGCCCTACGTCGTCACCAACATGCGCATCATGACGCGCATGGGCCAGGCGGTGTATGACGTGCTGGGCGAGGACGGCGAGTTCGTGCCCTGCCTGCACAGCGTCGGCCACCCCCTGCAGCCCGGCCAGCAGGACGTGCGCTGGCCCTGCAACAAGGACACCAAGTACATCGTGCACTTCCCCGAGACGCGCGAGATCTGGTCCTTCGGCTCGGGCTACGGCGGCAACGCCCTGCTCGGCAAGAAGTGCTTCGCGCTGCGCATCGCCTCGACCATGGCGCGCGACCAGGGCTGGCTGGCCGAGCACATGCTGATCCTCGGCGTCGAGTCGCCGCAGGGCGAAAAGAGCTACGTCGCCGCCGCCTTCCCCAGCGCCTGCGGCAAGACCAACTTCGCCATGCTGATCCCGCCGAAGACCTTCGGCGGCTGGAAGGTCACCACCGTCGGCGACGACATTGCCTGGATCAAGCCGGGCCAGGACGGCCGCCTCTACGCCATCAACCCCGAGGCCGGCTACTTCGGCGTCGCCCCCGGCACCTCGGAAAAATCCAACTACAACGCCATGGCGACGCTGCACGCCAACATCCTCTACACCAACGTCGCGCTGACCCCGGACGGCGACGTCTGGTGGGAGGGCATGACGAAGCAGCCGCCCGACAAGCTCACCGACTGGACCGGCAAGGAGTGGACGCCCGGCTGCGGCCGCCCGGCGGCGCACCCCAACGCCCGCTTCACCGCGCCCGCCAGCCAGTGCCCGTCCCTCGACGAAAAATGGGAAGACCCGGCCGGCGTGCCCATCTCCGCCTTCATCTTCGGCGGCCGCCGCTCGACCACCGTGCCGCTGGTGTTCGAGGCCTTCAACTGGAACTACGGCGTCTACATGGCCGCCACGCTGGGCTCGGAAACCACCGCCGCCGCCGCCGGCAAGATCGGCCAGGTGCGCCGCGACCCCTTCGCCATGCTGCCCTTCTGCGGCTACCACATGGGCGATTATTTCAATCACTGGCTGCGCATGGGTCATGTCGTCGACAATCCGCCGCGCATCTTCACGGTGAACTGGTTCCGCCAGGACGAGAAGGGCAACTTCATGTGGCCCGGCTTCGGCGAAAACATGCGCGTGCTGAAATGGATCGTCGATCGCGTCAAGGGACGCGTCGGCGCGCAGCAAACCCCTCTCGGCTGGATGCCGCGCTTCGAGGACCTCGACTGGACCGGGCTGGAAGACGTCAGCAAGGCGCAGTTCCAGGAACTTACCCGCGTCGACACCCAGATGTGGCAGGAAGAACTCGACCTGCACGGAGAACTGTTCGACAAACTGAAGGAGCGTCTGCCCAAACAACTGGTGCTCAAGCGCGAACTCTTCCGCATGAACTTCAGCGGCCTCGAGTAAGCGGCCACTACCGCGAAACGGGCGCCTTGGGCGCCCGTTTTCATTTTCGGGGATGCTATCCTGTGGCGGACATGAACCCGCCCGCATTGTTTCCCGCCGCCCGGCGCATGGGTGCCATCGCGCCGTTTCATGTCATGGAGCTGCTTGGCCGTGCGCGAGAACTCGAGGCCGCGGGCCGCAGCATCATCCACATGGAAGTGGGCGAACCGGATTTTCCGACTCCGCCGCAGATGGTCGAGGCCGCAACAGCATTCATCCGGGGCGGCCAGGTGTTCTACACCCCTGCCCTCGGCATCCCGGCCCTGCGCGAGGCGATAGCGCGCTTCTATGCAGAGCGCTATGCCATCGAGGTCTCACCCGAACGGATCGTCGTCACCGCCGGCGCTTCGGGCGCCTTGCTGCTCGCACTGGCCGTGCTGCTCGACCCGGGCGATGAACTGCTGCTGCCGGACCCCGGCTACCCCTGCAACCGGCATTTCGTGCGCACGCTCGAGGGCCTGCCGTGCCCGCTGCGCGTCGGTCCGGAAACCGATTACCAGCCGACCCCGGAACAGGTCGCGCAGCATTGGGGCGGGCGTACCAAGGGGCTGCTGGTGGCCTCCCCTGCCAACCCGACCGGCACCTTGATCGCGCCTTCGGCCATGGCCGGCCTGGCGGACTGCGTGGCGCAGCGCGGCGGCGCCCTGCTGGTCGACGAGATCTACCACGGATTGACTTATGGCTGCGACGCGCAGACCGCGCTTGCGCTGTCGGATGACGCGTTCGTCATCAACAGCTTCTCCAAGTATTTCGGCATGACCGGATGGCGCCTGGGATGGCTGGTGGCACCACGGCGCTTCGTGCGCGAAATCGAGAAACTCGCGCAGAACCTGTTCATTTCGCCGTCGACGCCGGCGCAGCATGCCGCCCTCGCCGCCTTCCGGCCCGACACGATCGCTTTGCTGGAGGAAAGGCGCTCGGAATTCGCGGCACGGCGCGACTTCCTGTTGCCGGCGCTGCGCCGGCTGGGTTTTCGCATCGCCGCCGAACCGCGCGGCGCCTTCTATCTCTACGCCGATTGTTCGACGCTCGCGACGGACAGCGGCGCCTTCGCGCGCGAGCTCATCGAGCAGTCTGGCGTTGCCATCACGCCCGGGCTGGATTTCGGCGAAAACGCGCCGCTGCGGCACTTACGCTTCGCCTACACGGTGGGCCTGGAAAAACTGGAAGAAGGCGTGATGCGGTTGGCACGCCACTTGGGGAAATAGCCCGCGCGCTCAGGCACTGCCGTTGCGGGCGCGCCGGACAGCGGCCTCGATGCGCTGCTTCTCCGCCAGCACCTTCGCGGCATACAGGCCTTCGTCGTCGCTGACGGCTCCGGCGTATTGCTGCAGACCGGCTTCGAGCGAGCCGGCGCGGCGGATGGATTCCTTCAGCACGAGGGCGCCGACTTGAATGTTCTGCACCGGGTCGAGCAGGCCGTTGCCGCCCACTCCGTCGATCTTGTCCTGATGGAAGCGCGGGATCACTTGCATGAGTCCCTGTGCGCCGAGCGGGCTTTCGGCGATCGGATTGAAGCCCGATTCGATGGCGATGACGGCGACGATCAGCATCGGCTCGAGGCCGGCCCTTTCGCCGGCAGCCTGGGCCGCCAGCACCAAGGGCTCGATGGCCGACGCGGCCACGCGATACTTGCGTGAAAGATATTCGATCGCCGGACGCGCGCCGGAAGGCGAAACGGCCTGCTCGGCGGCCGGCGAGGACGATGCCTTCGACGTGCGGCCATCACTGAACAGGTCGCCGAGTTCCTGCAGGCCTCGCTCGTGACTTTCTGCCGATCCGACATACATCAGCATGAAAGCCGTGACAAGAAAGCCGGCGGCCAATAGCCCGCCATGGGCGAAATGCACTACGCAGGATGACGCATCCTTCATGAACTTCCACAGCCAAGCAGTTTTGCTCATGCTTGTTCTCCTAATGCTCCGGCACTCCCTGCACCGATTCGCCTGGCGCAAGCGCCATGAGAAGAAACGGTGTGGAGGATTTGCGGGCGCGGTCATTGCGCCGATGAACTCGGTTGCCGAAAGAACCGTTACGAAAGGGTGTCCATATTAAATTGGCAAAGGCCAAAAATCTTGGCATCCGCCTCTAAAATGCGGCATTGCAATTTTTCGCATGATATTGTTTTTGCTGGTTATTGTCAAGCAATCAAGAAAATTATTGTGCTGCGCACAGTAAAAACCAACAGCACTCGGGAATCGAGTGCTGGGGTCTTAAGCGGATTTGGCGGGAAACGGACCGCGGATGGGCGACCGGCCACGGAGTGACCCAGCCGCCCATCCGGGCGGTCCGGACGGGCTCAGGAAGGACGCGAGCCGGTCGGAAACGGCCAGGCTGCCGCCGGGTTCAGCGACGACTTCAGGCCGGGAGCTGCAGCTGTTGACGGCGCCGCGGCGGGAGCTGCCGCAGGCTTTGCAGCGGGCTTCGCGGCTTTCTTTGCCGCAGGCTTCTTCTTGGCAGCAGGCTTCTTCTTGGCCGCTTTTTTTGCCGCAGGTTTTTTGGCAGCCTTTTTCTTTGCCGCAGGCTTTTTCTTAGCCGCTTTTTTCTTTGCCGCAGGCTTCTTCTTCGCCGCAGGCTTCTTCTTCGCAGCAGCCTTCTTCTTTGCCGCAGGCTTCTTCTTCGCAGCCGGCTTCTTCTTGGCAGCCGGCTTCTTGGCGGCAGCCTTCTTCACCGCCGGCTTCTTGGCGGCGGGCTTCTTGGCGGCAGCTTTCTTGGCGGCCGGCTTCTTGGCGGCGGCCTTCTTGGCAGCCGGTTTCTTGGCGGCCGGTTTCTTCTTGGCAGCGGGTTTCTTAGCAGTAGCCATTTCAAACCTCCTAGATGAAGTAACAGGAATAAAACACCATCGACTACGATCCGTCTCGACTGGCCCGGACCATCCAACGGCGCGGCGAAGCCGCGCCGATTGAATTCCACATGCCCCTCTCCGCCGCGGACGCCAGACGCAACGCGCGGCCTTGGCGCGTCGGTTGGGATTCGCTTCTGGGAAGGTTGGCGCCGGCAGCGATGCCGCTGCGGCTGAAAACGGGGAAAGATGAAATGAAGAAGGAAGGGGAAAGGGATGCGTCGCAACGGGAAGGAGGTCGCGGCCTGTGGCCGACGAATGCTGCAATCTGCATTAAGCGGTCTCCGTGCTTCTCCTGCTGCCTGGTTCGTTGGACTGCCTCATTCCCTTCGCTGTCTGCCGTCGCGCCATCTTGTCGCGTGGGGCGCTTCACCTACTAGATCTAGTGCCCCGGCAAACAGTTCGACCTAATTCTAGTAGCTTGACTTTTCGGATGCAAGTGTTTTTTGAATTTTTTGCCGCGCATCGCAAGCAGTGTCGCAAAAATGCGATGGGCAAGGCGCCCGCATGCGACGGTCGCCATGCGCAAACGTGAATTTGTCACGCCTCGCGACGCGCGAGAAGGCGCTGCAGTTGCGCCCAGTCGAAATGCGGACCGGGGTCGGTCTTGCGATCCGGCGCGACGTCGGCATGACCGACGATGTCCTCGATCGGATAGCGCCGGCGCAGCGTTTGGATGAGTCGGGCGAGCGCCCGATATTGCGGCGACTCGAATGGCGCCTCGTCGCTGCCTTCCAGCTCGATGCCGATCGAGAAATCGTTGCAGCGCTCCGCGCCGCGCCAGAGGGAGGTGCCGGCATGCCAGGCGCGCCGGCCGCAGGGCACGAACTGCACGATGCCGCCGTCGCGGCGGATCAGGAAATGGGCGGAGACGCGCAGCGACCGGATCTCGCGGTAGTAGGGATGCGCAGCCGGATCCAGGGCATTGGTAAACAGGCGCTCGATGCCGTCCCCGCCGAATCTGCCGGGCGGCAGGGAGATGGCGTGCACGACAATCAGCCGCACCGGCTGGCCGGGCGGGCGATCGTCGCAGTTGGGTGAAACGACTTGCCGCGCGCCGGCCAGCCAGCCCTCGGCGTCCAACTCGCTAGTCATTCAGGCCCAACCGCTCCATGCGGTAGCGCAGGGAGCGGAACGTGACGCCGAGCAGGCGGGCGGCGGCCGTCCGGTTGAAGCGCGTTTTTTGCAGCGCTTCCAGAATCGCCTGCTTCTCGACGCGATCGAGGTGGTCCTGCAACGAAGCCTCGCCGCCGGAGAGGGCCGGCATCATCCCGTCGGGCCCGATGGAAGGCGCCAGATGGAGATCTCCGGCGCCGATGTCGCTGCCGCCGATCAGGGCCAGCGCCCGCTCCAGGATATTCTCGAGTTCGCGGACATTGCCCGGAAACGGGTAATCCCCCAGGGCCTTGAGGGCGCCCGGCGCCAACCGCGGCCTGGGCATGCCGGACTCCTGCGCCAGGCGCGTCAGGATGCTTTCGGCCAGAACGGGAATGTCCTCGCGGCATTCCCTCAGGGAAGGCATCTTCAGCTCGATCACGTCGAGCCGGTAGAAAAGATCCTGGCGGAAGCGGCCCGCCGCCACCAGCTCCTTGAGGTTCTGGTGGGTTGCGCTGATGATTCGCACATCTACCGGATCCTCGCTCGAGGCGCCGACCTTGCGCACGCGCTTCTCCTGGATGGCGCGCAGCAGCTTGACCTGCATCGGCAGCGGCAGGTCGGCCACCTCGTCCAGGAACAGGGTGCCGCCTTGTGCCGCCTGGAAGAAACCGTCGCGGTCGGCATCGGCTCCGGTAAATGCGCCTTTCTTGTAGCCGAAGAACTCGCTTTCCATCAGGTTCTCCGGAATGGCCCCGCAATTGACGGCGATGAAGGACTGGCCGCGACGCGCGCCCTGATCGTGGATCAGGCGCGCCGCCAGTTCCTTGCCGCTGCCCGACTCGCCGCTGATATAAACGGGCGCCTGGCTGCGCGCCACCTTCTCGATCATGTCCCGGGCCTGCCGGATCGCCTGCGATTCGCCGAGCAGGGCGCGCCCGGCCGGTTCTCCCCTGGCCGAATCCTTGCTGGGCAGGTTGAGCACCGACTTGACCAGTGCGCGCAACTGCTCCAGCGAAACCGGCTTCGGGACGTAATCGAAGGCGCCTGCCTTGAGCGCGGAGACGGCATTCTCCATGCTGCCGTGGGCGGTGATCACGGCCACGGGAATGTCGCGGAAGCGCTCGCCGATGAAGCGCACCAGTTCCAGCCCGTCGCCATCGGGAAGGCGCATGTCGGTCAGGCAAAGCTGGTAGGCGTTTTCCTCGAGCAGCCGCCGCGCCTGGGCCACGTTTTCCGCGCAATCGGCATCCAGGCCCATGCGCGAGAGGGTCATCTCGAGCAACTCGCGAATGTCGTCCTCGTCGTCGACGACGAGCACCCGGCCTAGGCCTGGCGATCCCCTGTGTTCCGGTTTTCCTGCCACTGCTGGTTTCTCCCGATGATCCTGAAATGCGCTCCCGGCCCGTTGCCGAGCCACTCTAGCATGGCGTCATTGGCCTCGCAGAGTTCGCGGGCGATGTACAGGCCGAGTCCCGTTCCCTTCGAGTGCGTGGTGAAGAACGGCTCGAATACCTTGCCTCCCGTCTCCTCGGCAATGCCGGGGCCGTCGTCCACGACATGCAATTCGACGCTCCCTGAAGAAGACGGCCGCGGCACCTCGATTTTCACCGCACCCGGCGTGTTGCTGCAATAGCGCCGCGCATTCGAGAGCAGGTTCCACATCACCTGGTTCAGATGGGTGCGGTCGAAGAACAGAACTGCCTCTGCGTCCGCCGCCAGCGAGAAGACCGCGCGGTCCATCTGCTCGTGCATTGCCAGTTCATCCAGGAAATTTTCCAGAAAACCAGCCAGCCGGATCGGCTCCGGGACAGTCCGGTCGCGGCGGCCCAGCTCCAGGACATCCCGCACCAGGCGCTCCAGGCGCTGGGCGTTGTCGTTGATGATGCGCGACAGCCGCGCCTGATCGTCCGCGCGCTTCTCCTCGCGCAGGAGCTCGGCGGCGTGGCTGATGGCGGACAGCGGGTTGCGGATCTCGTGCGCGATGTTCGCCGTCAGCCGGCCGAGCGCCGCCAGCTTGATCTGCTGGGCCTGCTGCTGGATGCGGCCCATGTCCTCGAGATAGATGAGCACGTCGCCGCTGTCGCCGGCCTGGACGAAGCGGGCGCGCAGGTGCGCCCCGCTGCCCGGCACGCGCAGGGACGCCACGCGCGCCTTCGGATCGGTTTTGAAATTGCGGTACTGCTCGGTCAGCGTCGCCGAAAAGGAGGCCAGGTCCGGCTTGGCCGGCGCATGCGCGACCAGCAGCGCTTCGGCCTGGGGATTCCACTGCCTGACCATTTCCCCGGAATCCACGACCATCACGCCGTCCTGCATGTCGCGGATCACCCGCTCGCTGACGGACAGCTGATTGGCCAGGTCGATGCCGCGCTGGCGGGCGAGATCCTCGTTGGCGATGACACGCCGGGCCAGCAGGCGGGCGGAAATCGCCGTCGCGAAGAATCCGGTGCACAGGATGCCGGTCTGCACGAAGTCGGCCAGATCCGCGCCCGTCTCGAGCACGCGCAGGCCCTGCTCGACGAGCACGGCGACCGTCGTCAGGGCCGCGTAGAAAAGGCTCAGGCGCCCCTGGCCGACGAGCCCGGCACCGGCCAGCACCACCAGCAGCATGACGGCCAGCCCGCTTTTTTCGCCGCCGCTGGCATACATCATCAGCGTGATCGCCAGGATGTCCGCCGAGACCTGCAGGGTCAGGAGTTTGTTGAAGCCCAGGCGCAGCCGTTGCAGGGCGCCGTAGAAGAAGATCGCCAGCAGCCAGTAGGCCAGGTTGGTCCAGACGAACAGCGGCAGGTTCTGCGAACCCAGCCCGCTGCTTCTCGGGTAGAACGCCACCGCGAGCAGGAACGTGCTCGCCACGATCAGGCGATAGATGTTGAAGTAGTGAAGCGAGGTCCAGACCGAGACCGGGCGCCCGGCCGTATACGGCAGTTCAGGCCGGCCTGGCGTCATGCGGGGCCGAGCCGGCGATGCTCTTCGCAGCAGAACCGCCCGCCATCGCCGTCGATGGCTTCGCTTTCGGGCAAATGCACGCCGCAGCGGGCGCAGACCACCATCCGTTCGGCGGCGCGCCCCCCATGCTCCTGCCTTCGGCGAGGCGTTGCGTGGCGCTGGAAACCCTTGAAGGCAAGATAGGCCAGGAGCCCAAGAAAGAGCAGCAGGATCAACTTCGACATGCCTGGCTCCGCGAACTCCCCAATGAGGGGGCTGTCAGGAATGGTCGGGGTGAGAGGATTTGAACCTCCGACTCCTGCGTCCCGAACGCAGTACTCTACCAGGCTGAGCTACACCCCGACGCCTTCGGCAGGCCGCAACGGACATCCGTCTGCCGAAACGATTGCAGCCGCGAGCGCGCCTTCCGAAATCAGAAGTCGCGTGCGACTGCGAACTGCGCCAATTGTACCAGAGATTCCCTGAACGACGAAGCCGGCAGGGGCGCCAGCGCCGCGAGCGCGAGCCTGGCTTCGTCCTCGGCATGGCGGCGCGCCACCGCCAGCGCGCCGGAAGCGCGGATCGCCGCCAGCACGCCCGGCAACGACTCGCGGCCGCCCTCTTCGATGGCATGGCGCACGCACTTCGCATGCTCGGCGCCGCCGTGCCGCATGGCGTGGATCAGCGGCAAGGTCGGCTTGCCTTCCGCCAGGTCGTCGCCGAGATGCTTGCCGGTGGCCGCCTCGTCTCCCGAATAATCCAGCACGTCGTCGACCAGCTGGAAGGCCGTGCCCAGATGCATGCCATAGCGCGCCAGGCCCTCCTCGGTTTCGGCCGATGCGCCGGAAAGCATGGCGCCCAGGCGCGCCGCCGCCTCGAACAGCTTGGCCGTCTTGAAGCGGATCACCTGCAGGTACTGCGGGATGTCGACGTCGGCGTTGTGGCAGTTGAGCAGTTGCAGCACCTCGCCCTCGGCGATGGTGTTGGTGGCGTCGGCCAGCACCTGCTGCACGCGCATGCTGCCCACCGAGACCATCATCTGGAAGGCGCGCGAATAGAGGAAGTCGCCCACCAGCACCGAGGCGGCATTGCCGAACAGGGCATTGGCGGTCTGGTTGCCGCGGCGCAGTTCGGACCCGTCCACCACGTCGTCGTGCAGCAGGGTGGCGGTATGGATGAATTCCACCACCGCCGCCAGGTCGTGATGATGCGTGCCGCGGTAGCCGAGCGCGCCCGCCGAAAACAGCACCAGGGCCGGACGCAGGCGCTTGCCGCCGGCGCCGATGATGTACTCGGCCACCTGGCGGATCAGCACGACGTCGGAATGCAGGCGGGCGCGGATGACGGCGTCCACCGCCTGCATGTCGCCGGCAATCGGCGCATAAAGGGCTTCGAGGCTCAAGCGGCGCTTTTTCCTGAAAAGGGGGCATGGTAGGGGGGGAGCCGTGAAGCGTCAAGAAGGCTTTGACCGGAAGCGGTTTTTTCGATAACATGCGCGGTTCTTTGGATAGGTAACCCGGAGTCCCATCATGTATGCGGTCATAAAAACCGGCGGCAAGCAATATCGCGTCGCGGCCGGCGAAAAACTGAAAATAGAACAGATACCGGCAGAAGTGGGCGCTGAAATCACCCTCGACCAGGTTCTCATGGTCGGCGATGGCGAGTCGGTGAAAATCGGCGCGCCGCTGGTGCCAGGCGCTTCCGTCAGGGCGAAAGTCCTTGCCCAGGGCCGGCACGAGAAAGTGAAGATCTTCAAGATGCGCCGGCGCAAGCACTACCAGAAGCACCAGGGCCACCGGCAGAACTTCACCGAAATCCAGATTTCCGGCATTTCGGCGTAAGCAAGGAGAGCACACATGGCACATAAAAAGGCAGGCGGCAGCTCGCGCAACGGCCGCGACTCGCAGTCGAAGCGCCTCGGCGTGAAGCGCTACGGCGGCCAGATCATCAACGCCGGCAGCATCATCGTGCGCCAGCGCGGCACGCAGTTCCACGCCGGCGACAACGTCGGCATGGGCCGCGACCACACGCTGTTCGCCAAGGTCACCGGCACGGTCGAGTTCACCGTCAAGGGCGCCTTTAAGCGCAGGACGGTGAGCATCGTCCCGGCAGCCTAAGCAACCCGGTCGCCGCGACAAAAAGCCCTGCCGTCGCGGCAGGGCTTTTTTGTTAACCTCTTCCAACACAGGGATCACAGAGGCGCAGAGGGCACAGAGATGAATTCATTTTTGCAATCAGGTTTTCTCTGTGTCCTCTGTGTCTCCGTGTCCTCTGTGTTGAGAGCGGCTCCCCGTTCATGAAATTCTTCGACGAAGCCAAGATTGAGGTCATCGCCGGCGACGGCGGCAATGGCGCGGCCACCTTCCGGCGCGAGAAGTACGTGCCGAAGGGCGGGCCCTCGGGCGGCGACGGCGGCCGCGGCGGCAGCATCTGGGCCGTCGCCGACGGCAACCTCAACACGCTGATCGACTTCCGCTACACCCGCATCTTCCGCGCCGAGCGCGGCGAGAACGGCATGAGCGCGGACTGCTACGGCCGCGGCGGCGAAGACCTCGTCCTGCGCATGCCGGTCGGCACCGTCATCAGCGACCTGGCGAGCGGCGAGACGATCGCCGATCTCGACCGCGACGGCGCGCGCGCGCTGATCGCCAAAGGCGGCACCGGCGGCCTCGGCAACATCCATTTCAAGTCGAGCACCAACCGCGCGCCGAAGCAATGCACGCCGGGCACGCCGGGCGAGCGGCGCGAACTGAAGCTGGAACTCAAGGTGCTCGCCGACGTCGGCCTGCTCGGGCTGCCCAATGCCGGCAAGTCCACCTTCATCCGCGCCGTCTCCTCGGCGCGGCCGAAGGTCGCCGACTATCCGTTCACCACCCTGCACCCGAACCTCGGCGTGGTGCGCGTCGATGCCAGCCGCAGCTTCGTCGTCGCCGACATCCCCGGCCTCATCGAGGGCGCGGCGGAGGGCGCCGGCCTCGGCCACCGCTTCCTGCGCCACCTGCAGCGGACGCATCTTTTGCTGCACATCGTCGACATCGCCCCCTTCGACCCGGCGGCGGACCCGGTGCGCGACGCCCGCGCCATTCTCGACGAGCTGCGCAAATACGATCCCGCCCTCCACGCCAAGCCGCGCTGGCTGGTCGCCAACAAGATCGACCTCGTGCCGGAAGAGGAGCGCGCGGCACGCCTCGCCGCCCTGCTCGAAGGCTACGGCCCGGTCGAGCGCCACTTCGCCATCTCCGCCATCGACGGCGCCGGTTGCCGGGAACTGACTTTCGCTATCATGGCGCATATCGAACAACGCAAGGCGGCGAACGCCGCCGCGCCGGATCATGAGACAGAAGATTAGCCAGGCGCGCCGGCTGGTGGTGAAGGTCGGCAGCGCGCTGGTCACCGCCAACGGCGCCGGCCTGGCCCTCGAATTCATCGGCGAGCTGGCGCGACAGATCGCCCGCCTGCGCGAGGACGGCCGCGAAGTGCTGCTGGTCTCCAGCGGCGCCATCGCCGCCGGCATGCAGCGCCTCGGCTGGACGGCGCGTCCGCACGCCATGCACGAGCTGCAGGCCGCCGCCGCCGTCGGCCAGATGGGTCTCGCCCAGGCCTACGAAACCTGCTTCTCGCAGTACGGCCTGAAGACCGCGCAGATCCTGCTCACCCACGAAGACCTCGCCGACCGGCTGCGCTACCTCAATGCCCGCTCGACGCTGACCGCCCTGCTCGCGCTCGGCGTGGTGCCGATCATCAACGAGAACGACACCGTCGTCACCGACGAAATCAAGTTCGGCGACAACGACACGCTGGGTGCCCTGGTCGCCAACCTGGTCGAGGCCGAGGCGCTGGTGATCCTCACCGACCAGGCCGGGCTCTTCACCTCGGACCCGCGCAAGGACCCCGCCGCCACCCTCGTCGCCGAGCACCGGGCCGACGACCCGGCCCTGGAAGCCATGGCCGGCGGCGCCGGCAGCGGCATCTCGAAGGGCGGCATGCTCACCAAGGTCAGGGCGGCGCAGCGCGCCGCGCGCAGCGGCGCCCACACCCTGATCGCCAGCGGCCGCGAGGCCGACGTCCTGCCCCGCCTGGCGCGTGGCGAAGCACTCGGTACCCTGCTTTTCGCCTCCGCCACGCCGCTGGCGGCGCGCAAGCAGTGGCTGGCCGACCATCTGCAGCTGGCCGGCAGCCTGGTCCTCGACGCCGGCGCCATGCAGGCACTGGCCGCCGGCAAGAGCCTGCTGCCGGTGGGCGTCACCGCCGTGGAGGGAGAATTCGAGCGCGGCGCGGCGGTCGCCTGCCGCTCAGCCGACGGCCGCGAGATCGCCCGCGGCCTGGTCAATTACTCGAGCTCGGAAGCGCGCCGTATCGCGCGCGCGCCGAGCAGCGAGATCGAAGCCATCCTCGGCTACCTCGACGAGCCGGAACTCATCCACCGGGACAACATGGTTCTGCTCTGAATTCCCGGTTTTCATCGGTCAGCGATAAACTTCGCGACGGTTGCCCGAAAAATGGGGACCGAAAAATGGGGACAGACCCCTGTTTTTCGTCAGTACCTATCACTCAAACAGATCGCCCGACGACGGCTCGATCTGCTTGCGTGGCCGCCCTGGCGCTCCGGGAACCGCGCGTCTTCCAAGCGCAACGGCCACCTCGTTCGCGAAGCGCTCGTTGCCCAGCGCATAATTGCCATTGGTCGCGCGGCGGATCTCGTCCACCAGGCCGGGTTCAATCTCATGGCGAAAGAGTTCCCGATAGGCTTCCTGTCTTTCCCGTGCCTGTCTGCCCAGCGCCGTGTAGATCGGATGCGCTTGAATCAGGCCATCAGGCTCACCTTGGGCATTCGCCCGGTAACTCGACCACGGATACTCTGCCGGATGGCCCACCATGCCCGCCCGCACCGGATTCAGTTCGATATAGCGCGAACAGCCCAGCAAGTAAGCATCATCCTGAACGATGCACGACCTGAAACGCCCTTCCCAGAGCGTGCCGCTGCGGCGGTAGAGCCGATTGACATGCTGCACATAACGCTGGCCCAGCAGTTTCATCAGGCGCCCGGCAGATTCCACCTCTTGGGGTGTCAGCAGCAAGTGCACGTGATTCGTCATCAGAACATAGGCGTGGACCGCACAGTTGGCGTGCTGTGCGCACTGATTTAGCTGGCCGAGATAGAAGCGGTAGTCGTCATCCGAAAAGAAGCATGCCTGGCGGTTGTTGCCGCGCTGGGTGATGTGGAGCGGAACACCGGGGAGGGAGATGCGGGCACGGCGCGGCATGGGCAAGCGCTGGTGCTGACGAAATGATGATTCCGGCAGCATAACGGAAAACAGGAAACCGTGGTCTGTCCCCTATTTTCATTTCGCCCGACCGAAAAAGGCGTTAGCCGCCACCCAAGCCCCTCACACCCAAGCCCCTCGCTTGACATATATGTATATTGTGCATATATTTGATCCGTGCGCTTCCAATACGATCCCGCAAAAGCCACAAGCAATCTGAAGAAGCACGGCGTGTCCTTCGCGGACGCGGAAGGCGTGTTTTACGACCCGCTGGCGATTCATCAAGTGGATCCGGATTCGGCCAATGAAGAGCGGTTTGTTGCGATTGGCCTGGGCAGCGCGGGAGCGATCCTGGTTGTTATCTATACGCTTCGTGGCGAGGAAACCCGAATCATATCGGCTCGCCATGCAACACGGCATGAGGTGAAAAGCTATGAGAGCTGAATATGACTTTTCGAAAGGGAAGCGCGGCGCTGTAATTCCAGCGAAGGGAAAAACCCGCATCACGATCTATATCGATGATTCGATACTGGATGAATTTCGGTCCCGCGCCGAACGCGCTGGCACTGGATACCAAACCATGATGAATGAGGCCTTGAAGGCCTTTTTGGAAAAGAGCGAACAACCTGTTACCGCAGCCATATTGCGCCAGATTATCCGGGAAGAGTTCCCAGAGAAATCGCGGCTAACGCCATCATCCGCCGGGCGCGCAAAGACAGCGCGCCGGTGAGCCCTGCGTTATGCACCGTCTCGCCGTCAGGCAGAAGACAACCCGCAAATATTTCCCGCCCGCTTCGGGAATCGCCGACCAGCGCCGGATTCGTCCATCGTGCTGGATGGCTTCCCGTTCCGGCTGATCCACGACCCGATTGATCCACTCGACATCGATGGCCTGCCTGTCGGGCCGTTCCCGCATTGCCTCGAAGTACTTGGTGAATTTCACGCAGGGCCTTGCCGGCG
>JAANMT010000089.1_pt1 | contig 86021 bp, 70 predicted proteins | sample 7279711 | NCBI WGS metagenome assembly JAANMT01 (sample SAMN14094538, study PRJNA606508) | bioreactor metagenome | isolation source: A lab-scale SPAN reactor treating ammonium-rich wastewater day 1 | place: Ireland: Galway | collected 2017-01-16
GCCCCTTTCGAGGGGTTCGGTATGGAGATCGAACCCACATGGCGCTCGACATAGATCGTTTGCTCGCAGAGGTCTCGCCCGATGAACCGTGCGGGCCGGACCTGAGCTATGACACTGCGTATTTTGAACTGATGCGGGCCGCTGAAGGCACCCCCGCGCAACAAATCGGCGACTCGGTCAAGGAAGGCGAGGAGCCTGACTGGCGCGATGTCAAGAGCCGCGCTATCGAGTTACTTGCGCGATCAAAAGACCTCAACGTCGTCATGACTCTGCTGGCTGCGATGGTCCACAACGACGGCATCACCGGTTTGGCCGACGGACTGGGGTTGCTCAAAGCCTTGCTCGAGCGCCATTGGGATGGATTCCATCCGCGCATCGATCCCGACGAAAAAGACGACCCTTTCCTCGAGCGGATGAACATCATCGCCTCGCTGGCAGCCGCTCCGGGCGCGACTGGTGATGTGAGGAAGTATCAGGCCAACATCCGTCTGGCGCCATTGTGCAAGAGCCGCCAGATGGGGTCATTTTCGTTTCGCGATGTGCTGATAGCGCGTGGTGACATGCCTGCGCCGTCCTCGATGCCGGCTCCGCCGACGATAGGGGTCATCGACGGCGCGTTCGCCGAGACCGAGGCGAGCGATTTGCTGGCGTTTGGGCAGGCTGCGAGCACCGCGAATACACTGGCGCAGGAGATCGATCAATGGGTCACCGCCAAAGTCGGGGCTCACAACGCGCCTGACTTGGCTTCCCTGCTTGATCTTCTGAAGCAGATCGATCGCTTCATGCAGGAGCAGTTGGCCAAGCGAGGGTACGGCGCCGCCCCGACCGATGCTGTTGCAGATCAGGCGAGCGGCGATGCTGGTTCGGGCGGTTGTGGCGCAAACGATCCGATCAGGGGGTCGGTCCGCGGGACGGGCGATGTGATTATGCTGATCGGGAAAATCTGTGAGTACTATCAGAAGTACGAGCCTTCCAGCCCAGTTCCGATCCTCCTCCGGCGTGCGGAAAGACTTGTGGGTAAGAGTTTTGTGGACGCAGTGAGGGATCTGTCTCCCGATGCGCTTTCACAGCTGAAGATGGTCGCAGGGGTCGAGACGTTCAACGAGTATTGATCCCGTTGGCGGAATGGGGAGTTTGTGGTATGATCCATTCAAGCGGGCGGTGTGTTCGAGCGGACGCACCTGTTTGCCAGTTCAAGGGATTCGTTCAGACAGTCCATCAGAGTCGTCTCTGGCGAAGTGACGAAGGAGCAATCAATGGCCAAAGCAAGCAGTCAGAAGTTCATAGCCCGCAATCGCGCGCCGCGCGTCCAGATCGAGTATGACGTCGAGTTGTACGGGGCCGAGAAGAAGGTCAACCTTCCGTTCGTCATGGGCGTGATGGCCGATCTCTCGGGCAAGCCTGCCGAGGAACTTCCGGGGGTCGCCGACCGCAAGTTTCTTGAGATCGACGTCGACAACTTCGACGATCGCCTCAAGGCATCCAAGCCCCGCGTGGCATTTCAGGTGCCCAACACGCTGACTGGCGAGGGCAATCTCAGCCTCGATCTGACCTTCGAGAGCATGGATGACTTCTCGCCCGCAGCCGTCGCCCGCAAAGTTGACGCGCTGAACAAGTTGCTCACAGCTCGCACGCAGTTGTCGAACCTGCTGTCGTACATGGACGGTAAAAGCAACGCCGAAGAGTTGCTCAACAAGGCCCTCAAGGATTCGGCGCTGCTCTCGGCGCTGGCGTCCAAGGCCAAGGATGGTTCGGGTGAAGGAGGGGCTCAGTAATGGCTGACAATCCAGAAATGCAAGCACAGTCAGGACCAGTCGAAACCATGCAGGAGGGCGAGTTTGCAGCCCTTCTCGAAGGCAGTTTCAAGCCAAAGAGCGACCGGCAGAAGTCGGCGATCGAAGAGGGTGTGCAGACGCTCGCTGCTCAAGCGCTGTCGCAGACGACACTCATCAGCGACGACGTTGTCAAGACGATCGAGTCGATGATCGCTGAACTCGATCGCAAACTCACCGAGCAGATCAATCTGATTTTGCACCACTCCGATTTCCAGGCACTCGAAGGCACATGGCGAGGCCTCCATCACCTCGTCAACAACACCGAGACCGACGAGCAACTCAAGATCCGCGTGCTCAACATTTCCAAGAAGGATCTTGGCAAAACCCTCAAGAAATTCAAGGGAACCGCGTGGGATCAAAGCCCGCTGTTCAAGAAGATGTACGAGGAAGAGTTCGGGTCGCCCGGTGGCGAGCCTTATGGCTGCCTCGTCGGCGATTATCACTTCGACCATTCACCCCCCGATGTCGAGATCCTGACGGGCATGGCGCAGATCGCGGCGGCTGCCCACGCACCGTTCATCGCGGGCTCTGACCCCAAGGTCATGAACATGGATTCATGGCAGGAACTGAGCAACCCGCGCGATCTGACCAAGATCTTCGGCTCGGCCGAGTATGCGCCGTGGCGGAGTCTGCGCGAAAGCGAAGATTCCAAGTACATCGGCCTCGCGATGCCGAGGTTCCTTTCGCGGTTGCCCTATGGCTCAAAGACCAGCCCGGTCGAGGACTTCGCATTCGAAGAAGACACCGAAGGGGCGGACCACAGTAAGTACACATGGTCGAACTCCGCGTTCGCCATGGCTGTCAACATCAACCGCGCGTTCAAGATGTACGGGTGGTGCAGTCGAATCCGCGGTGTCGAATCGGGTGGTATGGTCGAGGGGCTCCCTTGCCACACATTCCCGACCGACGACGGCGGCGTGGACATGAAGTGCCCGACCGAAATCGCAATCACGGACCGTCGTGAAGCCGAACTGGCCAAGAACGGGTTCATGCCTCTGAGCCACTGGAAGAACACCGATTACGCGGTGTTCGTCGGCGCTCAGAGTCTGCATAAGCCTGCGGAGTATGACGATCCGGATGCGACTGCCAATGCCAATCTTGGTGCGCGTCTCCCCTATCTGTTCTCGACGTGCCGCTTTGCTCACTTCCTCAAGTGCATCGTCCGCGACAAGATCGGGTCGTTCAAGGAGCGGGCGGACATGGAGCGGTGGCTCAACAACTGGATCATGCAGTACGTCGAGCCGATCCCCGAATCCGCAACCGAAGAAGCCAAAGCCCGTCGTCCGTTGGCGGCTGCCGAAGTCACGGTTGAGGAAGTTGAAGGGAATCCAGGGTACTACTCATCCAAGTTCTTCCTCAGGCCTCACTACCAACTCGAGGGCCTGACGGTCTCCCTGAGGCTGGTTTCCAAGCTCCCGAGCCAGAAGGGCTGATTCTGGTTATTGATAGAAATCCCCAGTCGTGCTGGACTTGCAGTCACGGCGGGGGTTTTTTTACCGAGTTGCGTGAGCAACCGGGCTTATTCACGCTTGTAAACTGGGCCCGGACGGCACACAACAAGAACGACGGGCAAGGCAGAACACACGTTTCACCCGCAAAGGGCAAGGAGAACAGCAATGTCATTCGACGGATTTCTGAATATTCAGGGCATCAAAGGCGACAGCACTGACGCAGCTCACAAGGATTGGATCGAGATTCAGGCCTTCAACCAGGGCGTCACTCAATCCACCGGTGGCGCAGCCAGCGCGCAGGGCACCCACGCCGGCGGCCGCAGCGACCACTCCGACTTCACCATCGTCAAACGCCTCGACACCGCCAGCCCCCAGCTCTTCCTGCATTGCTGCAACGCCAAGCCGATTCCTGAGATCAAGATCGAACTGGCCCGCGCCATGGGCGAGAAGACCACGTTCATGACCTACATCATGAAGGATGTCATCGTCAGTTCCTGCCGGGCGTCAGGCTCGACCGAAGGCTCCGACCTCATCCCGCTCGAAGAGATTTCCTTCCGCTACGGCGAGATTCACCTTTCCTACACCCCGACCGACCCACGCGGCGGCGGCAAGACGGGCGCGGACGTCAAGGCCGCATGGAGCACCCTCGAGAACAAGCCCATCTGACCGCTCTACAACCGTGGAAACCACCATACACTTCCGGCAGCGAGTTTCGGCTCGCTGCCGGTTCTTTTTTCGGGTACACTCGGTCCCGACTCATCGCTCCTGAGCACAAGAGGGTTTCATGGCTACCAAAGCAACCGCCGCTGAAGAACTCATCAGGCAGGGCAAGCCCGCCGAAGCCCTCGACAAACTCAAGGACGCGATTCGGCAGGATCCTTCTGATCCCGCCAAGCGGGTCTTTCTCTTCCAACTCCTATGCGTCCTTGGCGATTGGGACAAAGCGCTCACTCAGGCCAGTGTGGCATCGGATCTCGATGGCCTCAACCAGATGCTCTCAACCGTCGGACGCAGCGTTATTCAGTGCGAAGCCTTTCGGCGTGAAGTCTTCGCTGGCAATCGCAGCCCGCTCCTCCTCGGCGAGCCCGCACCATGGGTTGGCATGATGGTTCAGGCTTGCGGGATGACGGCCCGCGGGCAGCATCGTGCCGCCGGCGAGTTGAGGACGCAGGCCTTCGAGGACGCCCCGGCCGTCGGAGGCCGCATCACCATTCACTCCGGCGACGAAGCCGAGACCATCGGGTTTGCCTGGGCGGCAGACGCCGACGAACGTCTTGGACCGATGATCGAACTCATGCTCGAAGGAAAGTATTACTGGGTGCCGATGTCGCATATCGCGTCGATCGATGTCGAGCCGCCGCAGGATCTGCGCGATGCCGTCTGGACACCAGTGAGCTTGCGATGGGTCAATGGTGGGGACGCCATGGGGCTGATCCCAACGCGTTACCCTGGGTCCGAGACGCACGATGACTACGCCATCCGCATGTCGCGACGGACTGAGTTCGTGGACCTTGGCGATGAGGCGTTCGTTGCATTCGGGCAGAGAATGTGGGCAACTGACGTCGGCGAGTTTCCGATCATGCAGACACGCCGAATCGAGTTCGATCATCCGCAGCAGGGCGAGAACCATGGCCGAACTGACTCCGAGTGAACGACTTCAACCTTGCTTGCTCGATCGGCTGACTGATGAAGAGCCCGAGCACAACAAGGAGAGTCGCAACAAGCGAGTGTTTTCGCTTCGACAGATCCGTCAGGCGGTGTTGCGCGATCTGTCGTGGCTGCTCAATACCCCCGCTCGCTCAACAGCCGAGGATCTCTCGGGGTTTCCGAATGTCGAGAGTTCGGTCGTCAACTTCGGGATCGTGGATCTTTCAGGAACCACAGCGTCAGGTGTCAGTGTTGTACAACTCGAGGCGATGGTCGCGCGTGCGATCCAGCGCTACGAACCCCGTATGCTCCCCAACACGATCAAGGTTCGTGCAGTCAAGAACACTCAACTCATGAACCGCAACACGCTGATGTTCGAGATCACCGGCGATCTCTGGGCTCAGCCCATTCCGGACCCGATGTATCTCAAGACCGAGGTCGATCTCGAAACCGGTCAGTGCATGGTGCAGGAGCGCATCGGTGGATAAGAGGCTGCTGCGCTACTACGAACGCGAGCTGCGCCACATCCGCGAATCCGCGGGCGAGTTCGCGCAAGAGTACCCGAAAATCGCCGGGAGGCTCGCGCTCGATGCCCTCGAGTGTGCCGATCCGTATGTCGAGCGATTGCTCGAAGGCTTTGCGTTTCTGGCAGCTCGTGTGCAACTCAAACTCGACGCCGAGTTCCCACGCTTCACGCAGCACATGCTCGAAAGCGTGTATCCGCATTATCTCTGCCCAACGCCCTCGATGCTTATCGCACAGTTTCAACCCGACCTCGATGACAGCGGGCTCGCAGGCGGGTTTGCCGTACCGCGCCAGACTTCCATCCGAAGCATGATCGGTAAGGACGATCAGACCGCATGCGAATATCGCACTGCCCACCAGGTCGAACTCTGGCCTCTCGAACTTGTCGAGGCACAGTACCACGACCGCGATTTGGCGAGTCTGGACGTGCCGAGTGCGTCCGACGCACGGGCGGCCATTCGCCTGCGATTGCGATCAACTGCGGGCCTCATGCCCAATGAACTCGCAATCAAGCGTCTGCCGTTCTACATTCGCGGCCATGGCGATACACCCATGCGCGTCTATGAGCAAATCCTCGCTCACTCACTGGGCGTGATCGTGCGTCCAACGACACGCCCCGCCAAGTGGCACTCGCGTGTCGCCGCTTCGAGTATCCGCCAGATCGGGTTTCACCGCGACGAGGCGCTCATCCCCGCTGGCGCACGAAGTTTCGAAGGCTATCGCCATTTGCACGAGTATTTCACGTTCCCATCACGCTTCATGTTCTTCGAAATCAGCGATCTCGACAAGGCTCTCGCTCGCGCCGATGGCCCACAGTTCGAAATTGTTATTCTTCTCCGCAAGCCCGATCCTGAACTCGAAGGCGCGCTGACGGTCGAGAACTTTCTCCTGCACTGCACTCCAGCGATTAATCTCTTCGAGAAACGTGCCGACCGAATCCATCTTTCGGACAAGTTTCCCGAGTTTCATCTTGTCCCCGATCGCACGAGGCCGCTCGATTTCGAGGTCTACGACGTGCTCGATGTGACGGGTTTCGGCACCACAGCCGATGACGAAACTCCGTTTCGACCGTTCTATGCTGCAAGCGATTACGACGAGCACGCCGAACGCATCGGGGCGTACTACTCGACCAACCGCGTTCCTCGTACATTGACAGCCAAGGAGAAACGACAGGGCCGGCGATCAAGTTACACCGGAAGCGATTTCTATATCTCGCTCGTTGATGCTCATGCTGCGCCGTATTCGTCGGACTTGCGTCAGCTGGGGTCACAGATCCGCTGCACGAACCGCGATCTGCCGCTGCGGATGCCGATCGGTGCCGGGCGAACCGATTTCACAACCGAATCGGGCGTTGCAGTCGATTCGATCCGCTGCGTCGGAGGCCCGACCGCGCCAAAACCGTCGCTTGCTGAAGGTGAAACCGCTTGGCGACTAATCAGCCATCTCTCGTTGAACTATCTATCACTAGCCGATGAAGACACACAGCGCAGCGCAGCCGCGATGCGTGAACTTCTCTCTCTCTATGGTGATCTTGCCGATTCGGCCGTACGCAAACAGATCGAGGGTGTGCGCAAACTTTCCGCCCGCCCAATCTCGCGGCGTGTACCGACGCCAGGACCAATCGCATTCGCACGCGGGCTGGAAGTCTCGTGCCAGTTGGAGGATTCCGCCTTCATGGGTTCGGGACCATTCCTTCTCGGGGGCGTGCTCGAACGCTTCTTTGCCAAATACGTTTCGCTCAACTCGTTCACTGAAACCGTCGTCAATACCACCGAACGCGGGGAGATCATGCGATGGCCGACACGAATCGGTCAGAGACATACGCTCTGATTCTCCGCCTGACGGAGAAGCCATACTCGTTCGACTTCTTTCAGGCCGTGCGACGCCTCGACTGTGCGTACTCATCGAGTGAGTGCGTCGGCACCTCGGCAAGGATCGCAAGTGATCCCGTACGCTTTGGGCAGAAGCCTTCACTCGCGTTCGCGCCCTCAACCATCGCATCATTCAGCCCTGCGCAAGGATCGACCGCGAGCAAACTCGATGTTCATTTCTTCGGCCTTCTGGGCCCCAATGGCCCAATGCCTCTGCACATCACCGAATACGTCTTCGACCGCAAGCACAACCACCACGACCCGACGCTCGCTCGCTTTCTAGATGTCTTTCATCATCGGATGATCTCGATGTTTTACCGTGCCTGGGCTGTCAATCAGCCCACCGCCAGTTTCGATCGCGCCGCCCGCGACCCGTTGAGCGATCGCATCGGGAGTTACGTCGGGTCGATCGCTGGCTATGGCTCGCCGGAGATGCGCCTTCGCGATCACGTCAGCGATCTGGCCAAGCTCCACTACATCGGGAGGCTCGCGTTCGGCGCCAAAAACGCCGAGGGGCTCGAAGCCATCGTTGCTGATTTCTTCCGGGTTCCCGCTCGTATCATCGAGTTCGTCGGGCATTGGATGGATCTGCCAGAAGACAGTAAATGTCGCCTCGGCGAGTCGCCACGCACCGGGTCTCTCGGCTCGACCGCTGTCATCGGTTCGCAGGTCTGGGAAACGCAGCAGAAGTTTCGTATTCGCATCGGCCCAGTCTCGCTCAAAACCTACGAACGATTCCTCCCAACCGGTCAAAGTTTCAGGAAGATGGTCGATTGGGTGCGCAACTACGTCGGGTATGAATATCGTTGGGATGCTCAACTTGTGCTCAAAAGGCAGGACATCCCGAGCTTACGTCTCGGCGTGTCCGGTCAACTCGGTTGGACAACCTGGCTCAGCACCGGACCAAGCGCGAGCGATCGAGATGATCTGGTCTTGAGGCCGCCAGATCCGGTATGAACGCCGCAAATCGTTGCGGCATGATCGGAATAATCATCAGCCGCAGGTTGTGCGGCTCGCGGAAGGAACTGCCATGGCAGACATCAGTCTCAAAGCCTTGTTCGGAAAAATGAACAGCCTGTGCTACAAGAGTGCAGAGAGCGCCACTGTTTTCTGCAAGATGCGGGGAAACCCGCATGTGGACATCATTCACTTCCTGCACCAGGTTCTGCAACTTCAGGACTCCGACTTGCACCGCATCATTCGCCACTACGAACTCAACCCCTCCAAACTTGCTGCCGACCTGACAGCCACGCTCGACCGACTGCCGCGCGGCGCGTCTTCGCTCTCGGGTTTTTCGAGCGACCTCGAAGAAGCGGTCGAGCGCGGGTGGGTCTATGGCAGTTTACTGTTCAATGAAGGCGCAGTCCGCACTTCCCACATTGTCCTTGGCATCCTCAAGACCAAAGGCCTCGCGCGAGCACTTATGGCCATCAGTGAGGAGTTCGGCCGCATCAAGCCCGATGATCTCGCTGCCAATTATGAAAAGATCGTTGGCGATTCTCCCGAATCCCGCCTGCGAGCCAGCGATGGTTCGGCCGTCGGTGGTGGGGCGGTCCCGGGCGAAGCTTCGGGCGCGTTGTCACCCGCACAGATGGGCAAGGAGGAGGCGCTCAAGCGCTTCTGCCGCGACATGACCGAAGAAGCTCGCAGCGGAAAGATCGATCCGATTGTCGGGCGCGATGAAGAAACGCGTCAGGTTGTCGACATTCTCATGCGTCGCCGCCAGAATAACCCAGTTCTTGTCGGCGAGGCCGGTGTCGGAAAGACTGCCGTCGCCGAGGGCTTTGCCCACCGCATCATTGAAGGCGACGTGCCTCCGCCGCTTCAAGGCGTCCGCCTGCTCGAGCTGGACGTTTCCGCCCTTCAAGCCGGCGCGAGCATGAAGGGCGAGTTCGAACAACGCCTCAAGCAAGTCATCGAGGAAGTTCAGGCATCGACAACCCCGACGATTCTCTTCATCGACGAAGTCCATCGCCTCATCGGCGCTGGTGGGCAGGCAGGCACCGGCGATGCGGCACAACTGCTCAAGCCGGCGCTGGCGCGTGGCCTCCTTCGCACCATCGCCGCGACCACCTGGGCCGAATACAAAAAACACATCGAAAAAGATCCCGCCCTCACGCGGCGTTTCCAGACCGTACTTGTCGATGAACCAAACGAACACCGCGCGATCCTCATGATGCGCAAGGTCGCTGGAATCTTTGAGAAACACCATCGCGTACAGATTCTCGATGAGGCAATCGAGGCTGCCGTTCGCCTCAGTCACCGCTATATTCCTGCTCGCCAACTCCCGGACAAGTCCGTCAGCCTGCTCGATACCGCGTGCGCTCGTGTTGCGATTGCGCAGCACGCGGTGCCCGCCGAGGTTGATGACACGCGCAAGCGCATCGCCGCCCTCGAAACCGAACGCGATATTCTCACGCGAGAAGAAGTCGTCGGCATGAATCACAACGACCGCATTCGCAGCATCGAATCCACCATCGGACTCGAAGCCGAGCGCCTCGCCAAGCTCGAAGACAGCTGGAAACAGGAGAAGGGGCTCATCGACCGCATTCTCGCGATTCGCGAGCAACTCCGGGGTCCGACCGGCGCCGAACCTGTCGAAGGCACGCAAAGCAAGGCCGAAAAGGCAGCAAAAAAGGCTGTCGCCACCGAAGCCGAACGAACTGGTGCTGGCATTCTTTCGCCCGAAGAGCGCGCCGCACTGCGTACCGAACTCGATGGCCTCAAGTCGCAACTCGCCGAACTCCAAGGCGACGCCCCCCTCATCCTCCCCGATTGCGATGCCAACGCAATCGCAGCGGTCGTCGCAGACTGGACGGGCATCCCCGTCGGGCGCATGGTCAAGAACGAGATTCAGGCCGTCCTTGATCTCGGTGAAACGCTCAACAAGCGTGTCATCGGTCAACGCCATGGCCTCGACGCCATCGCCAAACGCATTCAGACGAGTCGCGCGAGTCTTGACAACCCGAGCAAACCCATCGGCGTGTTCATGCTCGCGGGTCCATCGGGTGTCGGTAAGACTGAAACCGCGCTTGCTCTGGCCGAATCCCTCTATGGCGGCGAGCAGAACGTCATCACCATCAACATGTCGGAGTTTCAGGAGTCACACACCGTCAGCACCCTCAAAGGCGCGCCCCCCGGATACGTCGGGTACGGCGAGGGTGGCATCCTCACCGAAGCCGTCCGTCGCAAGCCTTACTCTGTCGTCCTTCTCGACGAAGTTGAAAAGGCTCACACCGATGTTCACGAAATTTTCTTCCAGGTGTTCGACAAGGGTCAGATGGAAGACGGCGAAGGCCGCCTCATCGATTTCAAGAACACCATCATCCTCCTGACCACCAACGTCGGTTCCGATCTCATCATGAACATGTGCAAGGATCCGGACCTGATGCCCGCAGTCGAAGGCCTCCAGAAGGCGCTCCGCGAGCCCATGCTCAAGGTCTTCCCAGCCGCACTCCTCGGGCGTATCACCGTCATCCCGTACTTCCCGCTCAGCCAGGACATGCTCCGCGAAATCACTCGTCTCCAGATGAAGCGAATCCAACGCCGCATCACCGAAAACCACGGAGCGAAGTTCGATTTCGGCGACGATGTTCTGGATTTGATCGTGAGTCGGTGCTCCGAGTTGGAGTCCGGAGGCCGCATGATCGACGCCATCCTCACCCAGACCATGCTTCCAGAGATTTCGTCTGCCTTCCTGCATCGAATGATGGAGGGGGCCAAAATCGCTCGGGTGGCTGTTCGGGTCAAGGAGAGCGAGTTTGAATACGAATTCGAGTGAGCAACGGGGCCGGTTTTCGCTAGGAAACTGGCCCAGACCTCGATTGGGACCAGGAGCCAGCGCATGTCAGTTCGTCGGACGCCAGGAGTGATATGTCAGTGTCAAGCCGGAACACCGGTCGATACTGGCACGCTTGCTCGCGTCTGGAGTCCACGGTCCGGACCCGCTGGCGAAGGTTCTTCCGCCCTCTCGGCAGTCACCACCATCATTCGTGCCCTCGAAACTCAGGCACTTGTTTCGATGAGCTGGGATGACATCAAGAACGCTGCTGAACTGGCTCGCGCAACCGAGGGAGCGCGGCCAGCGCTGTCGATCGGCGTGACGATGTCGCAGGCAGTCTACGCGTTCGCTGTACAACAAGTTGCGACACAGTACTTCCACGTTCGAGAGCGAGGCGCGAACCGAGGAAAGGACGTCGAAGGAATTCTCTCATCCGCAGGGGGAAGCCCCGGTAATTCATGGTGCGCAGCCTTTGCATTTCATTGTCATCGCGAGGCAGCAGATTTTCTATGCGCCGATACGACCTGCCCACGAACCACTCGCGCAGTCTTCATGATTTTCGATGGGCGCAACGCAGGAAATCTCACCTTCACCAAACAAAGCGTACTGGACGGGTCACATACCCCGTTGGCTGGCGATGTGTTTGCGATGGTAAGAAACCCTGTGAACGTTCCAATGCTCAACTTTGGGAAAACTCCCACAAAACTTGAAGGCCACGCGGGCCTGGTGGTATCGTACGACGCTTCAACCCAGACTCTTACAACCATCGAGGGCAACACTGACTCGGGAGGATCCGAAAACGGCGACGGCGTCTACTTGCGCACCGACCGCATGGCCAGTCCCAAACTCTGGGGATTCATGCGACCTCGCCCAGTCTGGCTCTCTTGACTACACCTGAGGATCACTCGTAAAGACCAAAACGCTATCGATCAACGCTGCACAACGGAGTCACACGACGATGCCCCCCACAATCCTTCCGCAATCTGAACGCAGCATCGCGGTCCAGACCCCGCTCGGCGAAGACAATGTCGCCATTCAGTCTATATACGGCACCGAAGAGCTTGGCCGCCTGTTCCAGTACGAACTCGAACTGCTCAGCACCGACGACAAGATCGAGTTCGACACCCTACTCGGGCAAAACGTGACAGTCCGCATCGGCGTCGGCGAAGACGGGCCCGACGTGCGCTACGTCAATGGCTACATCAGTCGCGTCAGTCAGCATGAATATCGCAATGGATACGCCGTCTACCGCGCGACCATGGTCCCGTGGCTTTGGTTCCTCACGCGACAGTCCGACTGCGCGATCTTTCAGAACATGACCATCCCAGACATCATCAAGAAGGTGTTCAAGGACGCCGGCTTTACAGACCTCGACGACAAACTATCCGGCTCCTACGAGGAACGAGAGTACTGCGTCCAGTATCGCGAAACCACCTTCAACTACGTGCAGCGTCTTATGGAGCAGGAAGGTATCTACTACTACTTCAAGCACGAAAATGGCAAGCACACACTCGTACTCTGCGACGGTCACGATTCTCACCCCAAACTCGCGGACGGCTCCGAGATTCCGTATTACCCACCTGACCAGGGAATCCGCGATGAGCAGTACATCCGTTCGTGGTCGCAGCAGAAGCAGGTTCAGCCGCTCGAGTATGAACTGGCCGACTTCGACTTCGAGAATCCAACCGCTCCTGTTGTCGCAAAAGCCCGCAAGTCCCGCGATCACGCCAATGGTCCCTGGGAGGCCATGTACGACTATCCCGGTGAATATGTCACCGCAGCAGAAGCCGAGAAATACGCCACCATTCGCCTTCAGGAACTTCAGGCTCGTTATGCACAGATCAACGGTCAGTGCGATGTGCTCCGTATGCATGTCGGCGCACGTTTTACACTCACCATTCCGATCGGAGGCCTGCGCGACGATCAGGGCGGCGAATACATCATCGTCTCGTCAGGAGTGCAGGCAAGTCAGGATCTCTTCAGTTCCGGCGACGGCGGCGATGGGCAGGTCTACTTGCTCGGGTTCTCTGTCATCCCGGCAGCCGAAGTCTTCCGACCCGCACGCACTACACCAAAACCCATCATCCAAGGTCCGCAGACCGCCATCGTTGCCGGCAAGGATGGCGAGGAAATCTGGACCGACGAGCATGGCCGCGTCAAACTCCAGTTCCATTGGGACCGTTACACCAAGGGCGACGAAAACAGTTCGTGCTGGGTTCGCGTCAGCCAGAACTGGGCGGGCAAGCGATGGGGCGTTTTCTTTCTCCCGCGCATCGGTCAGGAAGTCATCGTTGAGTTCCTCGAAGGCGACCCCGACCGCCCCATCATCACCGGGCGAGTCTACAACGGCCAGAACATGCCTCCCTATGAACCCAAGTCAATGGGCACCGTCAGCACGATCAAGAGCAGTTCATCAAAAGGCGGAGCAGGGTTCAACGAAATCCGCTTTGAAGACAAAAAGGATGATGAGCAGTTCTTTTTGCACGCTCAGAAGAACCTCGACATCCGCGTCCTCAACGATCGCTTCGAAACAATCATGAACGATCGGCACCTCGTCGTGGAGAACGACAAGTTCGAACACATCAAAAACAACCGCGACGAGATTGTCGGTGCTGACCACAAGGAAAAGATCGAAAAGGACCGCCATCTCGTTGTTGAAGGCAACGACTCGACCAAGGTGGTCGGCGAGCAGACCCTCGAAGTTGATGCCGACGTGCATCAGGTGTTCGGTGCAAACATTTCGACCGAGGTCACGGACCAATCCTCGCTCGTCGCCGATACCGCCGTCATCAAGTGCGCCACCAACATCACGCTCAAAGTCGGCGAGTCGTACATCGCAATTCAGTCCGACGGCATCAAGATCGCCACCAACGGCCAGATCGTGCTCGAAGCCAATGGCGACATCGCCGTCACCTCGAAGACCGGTGCCGTCAGTCTCGAAGCAACTGCTGGTGACTTGACTGGCAAAGGTGGAATTAACCTCGCTCTCGAAGGTACCGTCACGGCCGAAATGAAATCGATCTCGACCACCGTCGACGGCTCGGCAATGACGACCATCAGCGGCGGCGTTGTCATGATCAACTAGTTCGGAGAAGAAGATGACTCCCAAGGACCCCATCGCCCCAAGCCCAATCTCGGCTGCCGAAGCACAAGCCGCTGAGGAAGCAGATAACGCTGACCCTGGAAAGGTCTCCGAGGTCAAGGCACGTCAACGCGAACTCAAGGAAGGCAAGTACGGCAAAGAAAAGGTCAAGCCCCTCCAACCCCCTGAAGACCCCGAAGACGCAAAGAATCTTGTCTGGATCGAGATCGAACTCGTCGGCGAAGATGACAAGCCGATCCCCGGCGAACGCTATCGCATCACTGCGCCAGATGGTCGTGTTGCCGAAGGCACCCTCAATGGCGACGGCTTCGCTCGCGTCAACAATCTCGAACCCGGTACGTGCAAAATCACATTTCCAAAACTCGATAAGGACGCTTGGGAGCCCGCCTGAGCAACCCTCGCTCATCGCACTCCACTGCGGCTCGACATCGTGCTTCGCAGCCGCAAACTAGAAAGTCCCGAACACTGGAAACTTTGAGGAGTCTTGCCCGATGCCTACCGAAGCTCAATACAACTCCCCCGCTGGCTCGGGATCTCACGTTGTTCGCCATGGCGAATGTGTCCAGAGCATTGCCGAGCATTACGGCCATTACTGGGAAAAACTCTGGAACCATGCCGACAACCGCGAACTTCGTGACATCCGCAAGGATCCCAATACTCTGCTGCCCAGCGACCGCATCACAATTCCAGATATCGAAATCAAGGAAGAATCGCGCGCGACCGAAGCAAGGCATCGCTTTCGTCGCAAGGGCGTCCCCGGCAAACTCAAGATCCGTCTTCTCGACGATCGCGAGCCTCGCGCATTCGTCGCATATCGGCTTGTGGTCGACGCACAGATCATCGAAGGCAAGACCGATGGCGATGGATTCCTCGAACACTTCATTCCCATCGACGCGAGCCAAGGTGAACTGATCGTTGATCGCGACGACGGCGGCAACGACCACTACCGCTTCGTATTCGGCACGCTCGCACCGATTGATACAGAGATCGGCCAGAAGCGCCGCCTACAAAACCTCGGCTACGACCTCACCGACTTCTCAGCCGCAATCAAGAACTTTCAGCACGACCACTCCATCGAGGAAACCGGAGCCATGAACGACGAAGTGAAGTCGAAACTGAAGGAGGTCTCCGGACAATGAGCGGATTCAGCGCTTTCATTTCGAGACTCTTTCGTGAGGCGACGGGTCATAACACCCTCAACACGCCCACAGTCCCCATAATCTTTCAACGAGCACCCGGCGTCGCCACCGCGAACGATCGAGGCATCTCCGGCATGGATTTTCGCGTGACCTCCGGCGGAAGCGTCGTCCAGACGGGTCGCACTCCAGCCGATGGTCGGATCATCGTCAGGCTCCCCGGCGGGCGTGCAACCCTGGAAATCCTTCACAACGGTACTCCGGTCGCCACCTACGACGTCCGCGTGCGATCCGCCGCGCTCGAAGGTGACGACACCATTCCCGGCGTTCAGCGTCGCCTGCGCATGCTCGGCCATCAACTTGGTCATGACGGTCCCGATGCTGATGGCATCACATCCGATATCACTAAACTTACCGATCGCGCCATCCTCGACTTCCAGATCGATCAAAAGCTCGCTTTCGACGGCCACGCCTCGGGCACCACCATCACCAACCTCAACACCGCAGTCAACGCAATCCCTTGATCCGCATCGCTCGCTTGTCAGCACATCGAACTGACAATCAGAAGGAACTCGAATGATCAGATTGAATGTGATACAGGATAAGCAGATCGTCGTGCCTCTCCGGTTTCGGCGAGCCAGCGATGTCGATGCAGAACGCGAGTTTCCAGAGATCGACGACCGCGGCTATCACATGGGAACTCGCGCCGGCACATGGGGTCAATCCAAGGCCCGTGGACCAATGGTCGGACTCACGACAGGATTCCCCGTTACCGTTCGGCTTCTTCGCGAGGACATCGACATAGGCGCGCCGCTCTTCGCAAAAAGCACCGACACCGCCGTAGTCAAGATCGTTGAACCCGCAAACGGCGGACCAATCCCCGCATCAGGCGACTTCAAAATCCTCGGCGTGGCCGACTTCGCCAATCGACCTGTCTCCGTCGAGATCCGCCTGGGCAGCACCACAGGCCCAGTGCTCGCCGAGATTGAGCCTCATATCTTCACCCCTAAGAAAGTCAAACTCGTCGTACACAATGTTCGCGTCGACGATGCTTCCGGCTCGGGAACACGTGCCACGTTGCCAATCGCACAGATGTCTCAGCGCGTTCGCGCAATCTGGTGGCCCGCAGGCCTCGACATGGAGCACGATCCCACCGCACGCCCAGATCAGGACAACAACATCACTCTCGCCGTCAAGGACGAGGTCAAACTCTTCGGCGGTGGGTTCGGCGAAGTGCCCGACCTCCTCCGCAGGCACAGCGTTCTCGATGACAAAGTTCACCTGTTCATCATCAACCGCTTTGCACCCAATCCCGCCGCGCCTGACACCACCACTGTCGGGCTTGGCATCACGCCCGATCTCGCGACCCAGCTCGGTTGTCCCCCGGGGATTTTCGTCACCTCCCAAGGCGTTGTCGGCAACAACGCCGCTGTTGAACTCCGCGCACGAACCATCGCCCATGAGATCGGCCACTTTCTCACTCTCGAACACGTCCACCGCCGAAACTCCGACAATCCCGCAGGCGACACCTACTCCAGGCGGCATCTCATGTATCCCCTTTCCAACATCGCAGCCGAAGTCACGCCACGAACTCTCACCAGCGACCATCGATTCAACGACAATGGTTACGGCAACCGAATCCGTGGCTGGATGCTCACACTCAAGAATCTCGATCATCACGAGACCGACGACGAAGTCGCCAAGGCACGCCGGCGAGCATTGGCAGTCCAGGGCGGAAGATGGAGTTGAAGGTCTATGAGCCGCACCGCCTCAGTCTTGCTCGCTGTTTTCATCGCACTTGCCGGGTGCGAGCAGTCGACGCCCAACCCCGATGGGCCAGCGCCGCTGCGCGATTCCGTTTCGCCCATTGCATCCTCAGCCACACCCGCACCTGAGCAGTCGCCCCCGACTGCGGAGACCACCATGAGCACCCAAGAGTTGATCTCACTGATCCGCGCAGGGTACGACGATCGCGCCATCATCATGGCGTCGGCATCAGGACCAGGCGTCTTTGATTCCGTTCAGCCTCTGCTGGGCGATACATCGCCTCAAGTCCGCGCCATCAGCCTGCGTGTGCTCGACGCCGCCGACGCTCAGCGCGCCCAGCCTCTGGCTGTCCAATCCCTCTCCGACCCATCTGACGACGTCAAGACTTTCGCGGTTGCCATCTTGCGACCCAACCCGCCCACCGGCATCATGGCGCATCTTCTTAGTGCCTACTCCACCGCCAGGGAACCTGCGCTGCGTGGGCAAATCGCTCTCCTTGCCGGACGAGTCACTCCTACCGATGGCATCGACGCATGGCGCATGCATTGGGCCAATGAATCTGATCCCTACGCCAAGGAAGATGTCGGCAAGGCATTGGCGCGCATGGGAGATGAGCCCGCTCGGAAGGATTTTGTCGCAACCATGAATGCAGCACAGGGTCGCAAAGCCTTCGACACCGTTCGAGGAACCAGGTACTTTGAGGACAAGTGGATCGTCCCTCACCTCGTCCCCATGCTCTCACGCCGCGATGTCGCTCTGCATCTGGCCGCCGACTTCCCCGATACGCATCCCTTCCGTGTCTGCGATGTCGCGCTCGAAGCCATCCTCGCACTCACTGGCGAGCAGGTCAAGTTTCAGACGCCACGCCCGACTCAGTATTCCGATTCCGAAATCGCAGCCGTAGCTGCCATCGCCAAGAAGCACTCGCCCTGACGGGACCACGAAGGCAGGCCCGACGACTCACCTTGAGTCGATATCGCGCCTTTTTTGCATTCATTTGCACGATGCGCTTGCCGAAGCCGCTGCGCGCGCAAAGAATCAATCCCGTTCGGAGTCGTGTGATTCAGGACACCTGAGCGGTTCACACCCACTCCAATCACGATTTGTGAATATCCCCGAATCCACGCGGGGCAGTTCGTCTTTTTTGGTTCACCCTCAACGGAGACCACCACGCATGAACAGGCAGACCGCAGTCAATCGGGCAGTTGATGAGTCCATCCACTGGCGTGAACGCGCTCGTCGCGTCAATGGCGACCAACGCGCCGAACAGGTCTTCGGGGCCGATGTCTTCGGCCTCCAGGCCATGCGAGAACGCCTCCCCAAGCCCATTTTCAGATCCCTCCTTCGCACCATCGAGCATGGCGAGCCCCTCGACCCAACTGTGGCCGATGCCGTCGCCGCCGCCATGAAGGACTGGGCCGTTGCCAGTGGCGTCACCCACTACACCCACTGGTTCCAGCCCCTCACAGGCTCCACCGCCGAGAAGCACGAATCCCTCATCATTCCCGATGACTCCGGACGTGCGATCTATGGCCTGTCAGGTTCCGAACTCATCCAGAGCGAGCCCGACGCATCCAGCTTCCCCTCCGGCGGACTTCGTGCTACTTTCGAAGCACGCGGCTACACCGCATGGGATCCCTCAAGCCCCGCATTCATTGTCCGAGGCAGTCATTCCCCGACACTGTGTATTCCCACCGCCTTCGTCTCATGGACCGGCGAAGCCCTCGACAAAAAGACACCACTTCTGCGCTCGATCGATGCCCTCAGCCAGCAGGCAAAACGCATCTTGGCGATCTTCGGCACCGATGTCGGCGTCTCGCGAGTCTACACAACCCTCGGCTCCGAACAGGAATACTTCCTTATCGACGCCAACCTTTACCACGCCAGACCCGATCTCATGTCCTGTAACCGCACCCTTTTCGGGTGTCGTCCGCCCAAGGGGCAGCAGCTCGCTGATCACTACTTCGGGTCCATTCCCGAGCGAGTTCTGGCGTTCATGGACGAAGTCGAATATGAACTGCACCGCCTTGGCGTCCCCATTAAGACCCGCCACAACGAAGTCGCCCCAGCCCAGTACGAACTCGCCCCGATCTTTGAAGAGACCAATGTCGCCTGCGACCATCAGATGCTGGTGATGGAAACGCTTACTCGCGTAGCCCCTCGTTTCGGGTTGCGCACTTTGATGCACGAAAAGCCCTTTTCCGGGGTCAATGGCTCGGGCAAGCACAACAACTGGTCCATGACCACCGATACCGGGGTCAACCTCCTCGACCCGCGCGACGACACCCACACCAACATGCAATTCATGGTCTTCCTCTGCGCTGTAATTCGGGCTGTCGATGTGCATGCCGATTTGCTGCGTGCGTCGATCGCGAGCGCGGGCAACGATCATCGGCTTGGAGCCAACGAGGCGCCTCCTGCCATTATGTCAATCTTCCTTGGAGAAATGCTCACCGACATCATCGACCAGATCGAACGTGGCGATACCAGTCGCACTATCAAGGGTGGCGCAATCAACCTTGGCGCGCGCACATTGCCGAACATTCCAAGACACGCGGGCGATCGCAACCGTACCAGTCCGTTTGCATTTACAGGCAACAAGTTCGAGTTCCGGGCAGTTGGGTCCACGGCTTCGGTCGCGTGGCCCAACACAGTCATCAACGTCATCGTCGCCGAGGCTCTCGACCACATCGCAACTGAGCTCGAAAAGTTGCTCGGCCCGAAGCCATCGGAAGCCAAGCTGGAACAGACCGTCAAGAAACTGCTCAAGTCGCTGGTTTCTGAACACAAGCGGATCATCTTCAACGGGGACAACTACACCACCGAATGGCACGAAGAAGCCGCACGGCGGGGTCTGCCCAACCTCAAGCACTCGGTCGAGGCCATTCCGGTCCTGCGCAGCCGCGAGTCGGTCGCGTTGTTCAAGAAGTATGGCGTGTTGACAAAGCCCGAACTTGAGAGTCGCGTGACGATTCTGATGGAGAAGTACGCCAAGACCTGCCTGATCGAGGCCGAGCAGATGTTGACGATCGCGCGAACGCTGATCCTGCCCGCTGCACTTGAGCATCAGTCACGGGTGGCGGAGGCTGTGGCCGCGACAGAGGGGGCAGGAGTCGATTGCGATGCCTCTCGTGCGGCCCTGGCAGATTTTGTCGAGATGACCACCCAGTTGCAGGTAATTCTGACAAGTCTGAGCGCGGCTCTCGAACGCGAGTTCGACCTCGAAGAGAAGCCCCAGCCTGCGGCCGAGTACATCAAGACAAAAATACACCCCATTTTGGGTGATTTGCGAGAGATTGTGGACGAGTTGGAGAAAGTGGTCGCGGACGACCTTTGGCCGCTGCCTACTTACCGCGAACTCATGTCAATCCGGTGAATACCCCTTTCCGATAGATATTTAGTACCGATCTGTCAGGAAGCGTCGCAGATGACGCTACTTACTGTAGTGGGGTCGTTTTCCTGATCTGATCTACTTCTGGGGAAGAAGACGGATTTAGGCAGTTGATCCCCATGAAGTGGGGATTCAACGGATGGCACCAGTATTGTGTGTTTTGTGTGCGGGGGCACACCGGATGATCTTGGATTGCCTTCGGCGAAGTCTGGCGCAAGAGCCGGACATGCGCATTGTGGGTGAGCCGACTGCTTTTGAGAGCTTGGTCGATGCGGTCGTCGAGTTGAAGCCCGATGTGTTGGCCATCGACCTTCAATCAATGGAGTCGGACATCATTGATCTGATGGGGGAAGTCTCCGATCTACTCCCATCACTTCGGATCGTGGTGTGTACTTCGAGTGAGGACAGGTTTACCAATGATTCGTTGCTCAATGCCGGGGCATCGCAGGTTGTTACCAAGGGTGAGCCTCTCGAGTCGCTCATTCGGGCCATCCGGGGACGCGCCACGGTGTCATTGCCCGCCATGTCGAAGGTACCAGTGTCGGCCGATGGGATGACGCACAACGGGCACGTCCTGTCAGACGATCATGCAGCCCTTGCCCGATTGACGCCTCGCGAGATAGAGGTGTTGAGGCTGATTGGCGAGGGGCAGTCACGGCTTCAGATTGCTGAGGTCATTTTCCGCAGTCCCAAGACGGTTGATGCGCATCGCGGTTCGATCATGGACAAGATTGGGGTACGGGATCGGGCGCATCTGGTACGTTTTGCGATTCGCGTGGGGCTTGTGACGCCCTGAAGATATGGCGGGAATCTTGACGAACAGCCCATGATTCTGTAGTCTGGTCGTGTGAAGCAAACTGATCACGATTGCATGCGGCCGTCTGATGTTGTGGTTGCGCCTCGTAATTTCGTGGGAATGTTTGGTGTTTCCGGCTTCTCGGCCGGGGCGATGGTGTGCATGCTGATCGCCAGTGGGGGCGTAATGCTTGGTCTGGCGTGGTGGTCGCCTGAGAACCGGGCGGAGCCAATTGCACAGCCGGACATTCAGGCGCTAGAACTTGAAAGGCGTCTGGTCGAAGACGTCGGACCGGTTTTTGAAGCGTTCTGCGTTTCGTGTCACTCGGGCGCTAAGCCCAAGGGCGGCGTCGACCTGAGCGCGTTGCGCACGATCAAGGACATTCTGGCGTCGCCGGGCGATCTTGCGATGGTGCGCGAGATGGTGAGCACGCATGAGATGCCGCCCGCGGACGAAGCCGCGCCGAGCAGCCATGAGCGACTGATCGTTGTGCAATGGCTCGATGACGCACTGGCGTATGTGCCTTCGGATGCCAAGGTCGATCCTGGCTGGTTTACGATTCATCGCCTGAATCGAACGGAGTATCGCAATACTCTGCGCGATCTGCTGGGTCTGGATCCGGGTGAGGTGGATCTGGCGGCTAGATTGCCACGTGACGACACGGGCTATGGCCTTGACAACATCGCGGACGTGCTGAGCGTTTCGCCGCTCGCGATCGAGCAGTATCTCGATGCAGCGGAGCGTGCGATCGACCTCGCGCTGGGCCGGATTGTGGAGATAGGTGGCAAGCCGGTTTCTGTGCGGCCGCTGCGTGGGACGGTCAATGGTCAGCCTCAACGGCAAGGCGGATTCTTGTTGTTTTCGAACGGGGCGGTGCAGGGGACGCATGAGTTTGCAGCCACGGGCGAGTACGAGATTCGCATTGGCGCTTGGGAGACGAACGCAGGCGACGAACACGCGAGGCTGAGTGTGCGTGTTGATGGACGCGAAGTGGGCGCATTTTCTATCTCGGGTACGCAGGCCGAACCTGAGGAAGTAACGGTGCGTGTGCGGATTCGGGGCGGTTCTCGAACGGTGGCAGCATTCTTCACGAACGACTATTGGGTTCCTAACGTCGCGGACCGGAATCTTGCGATCGAGTGGATCACAGTAGCGGGGCCGCTCGACGAAACGACGACGCAGAGACCTCAGGCGTGGCGCGAGATCTTCGGGCGTCATCGCGCGGTCGAGGATGAAGCAGAGCGTGCGCGAGCGATTCTCCTGGCGTTTGCGTCGCGTGCGTATCGCAGGCTTGCAACGGCGGACGATGTGCAAGCACTGATGTCGCTGTATGAGCAGTCGCGTGCGGGCGGCGAAGGGTTCGAGTCCTCGGTGCGGCTTGCGTTGACGGCTTGCCTTGTTTCACCGCATTTTTTGTATCGTGCGGTTGACAATCCTGACGCTGATGATTCGTCGCATGTGCATCGCCTGACGGGCACTGAACTGGCGAGTCGGTTGTCGTACTTTCTCTGGAGCAGCATGCCTGACGATGCGCTGATGGCTGCTGCGAACGATGGCTCATTGATGGATGACGCAACGCTGCGACAGCAGGTGAGGCGTATGCTGACGGACTCGAAGTCGGCTGCGTTCTGTGAGAACTTTGCGGGGCAGTGGCTGCACTTGCGATCGCTCGACGAGATGGCGATGGACACAAGCCGATTTCCGGAGTTCGACGACGAGTTGCGTTCGGCTATGAAGTCAGAAGCGACGATGTTTTTTGCTGATGTGTTGCGGCATGATCGGAGCGTGCTGAACTTCATCGACTCGGGCTGGGTGTTTATCAACGATCGGCTCGCGGCGCTGTACGGGATCGAAGGCGTCGAGGGGCGCGAGATGCGGCGCGTCGAACTCGACGCAACTTCGCAGCGAGGGGGCGTGCTGACTATGGGCGCGGTGCTGACCGTGACGAGCAATCCGACGCGGACGAGTCCGGTCAAGCGTGGACTGTATGTGCTGGATCAGATTCTGGGCATGCCGCCACCTCCGCCGCCCGCCGATATTCCGCCGCTCGAACAGGCAGCTTTGGCGGCTGCAGGTCCGGGCCTGCGCGAACAGTTAGCGGCGCATGTTGCCAATCCGACGTGCGCGGTCTGCCACAATCGGCTCGACCCGCTGGGGCTGGCCTTCGAGAATTTCGACGCGATCGGGCGCTGGCGCACACACGACGAGGAGAGGCCGATCGACGCGAGCGGGACGCTGCCTGGCGGGGTGAGGATTGATGGCGCGGCGGATCTGAAGCAGGTTCTGCTGGAGCGAGATGAACAGTTCATCGAGAATCTGAGTGGAACGATGCTGATGTATGCGATCGGTCGCGGGCTCGAGCCGTTCGACCGCCCTGCGGTGCGGCAGATTGCGCGCGAGGCGCGTGAATCGGGCGATACGCTCGGCGCAATCATCGAGGCGGTCGTCCTGAGTGAGACATTTGGCTCTTGTCGTGGAAGGGAGCAGGCACGATGAATAACGGCATCTCACGTCGAACGGTGTTGCGAGGTCTTGGAGTCACGATGGCGCTGCCGTATTTCGAGGCGATGGGAGGGCTGGGGCGCAGCGCGCGAGCGGCAGTGGGTGCGACGGGCTCACCCGCTGCGGCTCCTGTGCGCATGGCGTGCATTTTCATGCCCAATGGCGTGAACTATGCGCATTGGGCACCCAAGGGTGCCGGACGCGATTTCATGCTCTCGCCAACGCTCGAACCTCTGGCGAGCGTGCGCGAGCATATTAATGTCCTGACGGGTCTGACGCTTGACAAGGCGCGTGCCAATGGCGATGGTCCTGGCGACCATGCGCGTTCGAGCGCGTCGTTCCTGACCGGGCATCAGGCTCGTAAGACCGCGGGCAACGACATTCGCATTGGCGTGAGCGTCGATCAGTTTGCTGCGAGGCAGATTGGGGAGCGAACGCGGCTTCCCTCGATCGAAATCGGATGCGAAAACGGCCCGGCAGCGGGCAACTGCGATTCCGGGTATTCGTGTGCGTACACGTCGAACATCTCGTGGCGAGCTGAGGACACGCCGGTCCCGAAGTTGATCGATCCTGCGGCTGTCTTCGAGAGACTGTTCGGGGACGCCAGCGAGGCTTCGGCACGCGAGGCGAGACTGAGCCGACGGCAGAGCATTCTGGATTTCGTGCTCGCTGATGCGAAGAGACTCGAAGGATCGCTCGGCGTGAATGATCGAAGAAAGCTGGATCAGTTTCAATCTTCGGTGCGAGAGATTGAGCAGCGCGTCGAGCGGGCGAGGGCCGAATCGGGCGAGGTGGTGATGTCGAATGTCGCGGCGCCGATGGGGATTCCACGCCGCTTTGGCGAGCATATCGATCTGATGTATGAGATGATGCTGCTGGCCTTTCAGATGGATGTCACACGCATCAGCACATTCATGCTCGGTGTCGATGGCTCGAACCGCACGCTGCCCGAGATCGGCATCAACGAGGGGCACCACCATCTCTCGCATCATCAGAACAACGCGGAGATGATCGAAAAGATACGGCGCATCGACCGGTTCTATGTCGAAGGGTTCGGACGGTTCATCGACCGACTTGCGCAGACGACCGAAGGGGAAGGGTCACTGCTGGACAATTCGATGATTCTTTTCGGCTGCGGCATCAGCGACGGGAATCGGCATAACCACGAAGACCTGCCGATCATTCTTGCGGGGCGAGGCGGGGGCACGATCGACACTGGGCGTGCGGTTGGGTTCAAGCGCGAGACGCCGCTGTGCAATCTGTACATGTCGATGCTGGATCGGATGGGGTGCGAGGTCGAGAGTTTTGGCGACTCGACTGGGCCGCTGGGGGGGCTGACGGCTTAGCGACGCTTGCGGCTTTTGAGGGGGCGTGAGCCGCGGCCCGAGCCGGATTTCCTAGGTGTGTGTCGTTTGGCGAGTACGAGTACGACGAGCATGATCGCAGGAATGATCAGCAGCAGACCCACGAGCCCGACGATTACGAGCAGCATGTCAAGGCTTGGCCCGGCCATACGACTGGATTATACCAGAACGTACAGGTCCGATGGCTGGGGACGCATCAGGCGCGGTCGAGGAGTTCGACGGCGGCGAACGGGCGGCCTTCGAGCATTTCGAGACTGGCACCGCCACCGGTCGAGACATGGCTCATGCGATCGGCGAGTTTGAAGGCTTCGACCGCGGCGGCTGTGTCTCCGCCACCGACGATGCTGGTCGCACCGGCGTCGGTTGCTTCGGCGACAGCAGTGGCGACGGCGCGGGTGCCAACGCGGAAGGGGCGCCACTCGAACACGCCCATTGGGCCGTTCCAGACGATGGTCCTGGCCTTGGTCAGGATCGAGCCGAACTGCATCTGAGTCTTTGGGCCGATGTCCAGCCCCATGAACCCGGGCTTGATGTTGTCGTCGAAGACTTCGATGTTGCCGGCGTTCTCGGCGAAGGTGGTCGAGCAGATGTGATCGACAGGCAGAAACAAGTCAACATTCTCGCGAGCAGCGAGATCGATGGCGCGCTTCGCATCGCCGAGGCGGTCGGTTTCGATTCGGCTGGTGCCGACATCTCGCCCGAGGGCTTTAAGAAAGGTGTACGCCATGGCTCCGCCGATGAGGACCGCGTTGGCTTTAGGAAGCAGGTTTTCGATCGCGCCCATCTTGTCCGAAACCTTCGCTCCGCCGAGGACCACGACAAAGGGCTTGGTCGGGCTGGCCAGCGCGCCAGAAAGGTACTTGATCTCCTTCTCGACGAGCAGGCCAGTCACCCGCGGGCTGCCGGGGCTCATGGCTTCGGGCACGGCGACCATTGATGCGTCGAGTCGATGGCACGTTCCGAAGGCATCGTTTACATACACGTCGCCAAATGATGCAATGCGAGCACCGAAAGTGGAGTCGCCATTCTTCTCGCCAGCATGGAAGCGGAGGTTTTCGAGCAGGAGGACATTGCCATTCTGCATTGCGCCGATAGCCTGTTCGCTGGCGGCGTCGATGCAGTCAGTGGACGGGAAGGCAACGGGCTTGCCGAGCAGCGCGGCGAGTTTCTCGGCTACGGGCTTGAGCGAATATTTCGATTCGTAGCCTTGGCCCTCGGGTCGGCCAAGATGACTCATGAGGATCGCGCGCCCGCCGCGGTCAATGACGTTGCGGATCGTCGGCAATGCGGCTGCGATGCGACGGTCATCGGTGATGCGTCCGCCATCGATCGGGACATTGAAATCGACTCGGATCAGAACGCGCTTTCCAGCGACGTCGACCGAGGTCACGCTCTTCCTTGACATGTCTTACCCCTCCTGGTGGCCCGTGCCCTCGATCAGGTCTGCGCCCAAGCCACGGATCTTCGCTCCGCCTCGATTCGTAAGCCTTTCTTGCATCAACCTCAGACGCGAGGCGATCGAAGCGTCGATCAACTGGTCGCCGATGCGCAGTTTCATGCCGCCGATCATCGATGTCTCGGTGTAAGCATGCAGGACCGGCTGGCGGCCGAGCACGACGGCCAAACGGTCGCGGATGAGGTTCAGCTGCCTCTCTTCGATCGGTGCAGCGGTGAAGACATCGACCTCGACGCGCCCGAAGTGGGCCTGAAGAATCGCATCCAGTGCGGCTCCAATCGGGGGGAGATGGCCCAAGCGGCCCTTGCGGTTGAGCAGACGCAGGAAGTTGAGCACAAGCGGGTGAACGCGCCCGCTGAAGATGCGGTCGATCGACACATCGCGAGCCTTGACCGGCAGCACGCGCGACGCGAGGAACTCGCTGAACGTCCGATCCTGCCTTGCCAGTTCGATGATGTCTTCGATCTGTCCGGCGATCGATTCGGCGAGGCTCTGTCCGCCATGCTCGAGCGCCAACTCAAAAAGGCTCCGGGCGTACATCGTCGCCAGCGCGTCGGGTTGTGACTCGATCAGAGGCATGAAGTCTCCAGGTTCGTGGTGTCACCAGCGTGCGGTCAGTTGCTCCGGGCCTGCATCTCGGCGAGCGAATCTTCGATTAGTTTCTGCTGGTCGCCGGGAGTGATCGCGCGCCCGAGGATCTTCGAGGCCATGGTTGTCGAGAGGGCTACAGACTGGGCGTAGATCTCGTTGAGGGCGGTGCGCTTGGCAGCTTCGATGTCGCGCTTGGCACGATCGCGCATTGCGTTGAGTTCGATATCGGCCTTGGCGCGAAGTTCGGCCGCCAGCGCGACCTGCTGGGCCTTGGTTTCTTCGAGCATCTTCTGGGCTTCGGCGCGAGCTTCGGAGAGGCTGGATTCGTAATCGTCTAGCGCCATCTTGGCCTGCTTTCGAGCGGCTTCGGCGGCGGCGATCTCTTCGCGGATCTTGGCCGAGCGCTCTTCGAGGCCCTTGGTGATCTTGGGCCAGACCTTGGCGTAAAGGAAGAAGAACACGATCGCGAACGCAATCAGTGTTGTGACGGCGGGCGCGATCCCGCCCTTGGCATCGGGGAGCACGGCCGGAGGGTGCTTCTCGCCCTCGGGCGCAGCAGAGGCCGGTACCGTCGCCATCGACACGAACATTACGATCAGTACAGTGAGCAGCGAGAGCAAACGATTCATCGTGGTCTCCATCGCGGGCGTGTGGTGGCATGCCCGCTCTACGTTCGAGGCACCAAGTCCGTCCGTTGCCTTTCAGCCACGGACGGGGGAAGTTCGATCAGAGGACCATGGTCAGCAGGCCGACAACAACGGCGAAGAGCGTCGCACCTTCGATCAGTGCGGCGGCCAGAATCATGTTGGTGCCAATCGGCCCGGTGGCTTCGGGCTGGCGGGCGATGGATTCGACCGCACCCTTGCCGACCAGGCCGATGCCCAGGGCGCCACCGATCACGGCCAGACCTGCGCCGACGGCGCCGAGCCCCTTGCCGATGCCTTCGACCGCGCCGTCCTGCGCCATCGCCATGGTCGGGCCGAATACCGCCAGCATCCCCGCAGCCAGAACTGCATTCTTCATCAGGTTCGTCATGGTGTGAATCATTCCTTTCTTCGCTCGGCCCTTCGTGGGCCCGGTTCTCGGCGGGGACATCGGTGGGTTTCCATCAACCCCCTGTACTTGCCGATCGGGCTCCCCGCCGAAGCCCGAGGCCAGAACTCTTCATCCTCTCGCACGCGAATCAGGCGTGCGCAACATCGTGATGCCCGTGATGGTCGTGAGCGTGATCTTCAGCGTGTTCGCCGTGGTGCGAGAGCAGGCTGATGAACACTGTCGTGAGGAACATGAATACGAACGCCTGGAGGAACCCGACGAAAATCTCCAGGAAATAGATTGCAATCATCCCGGCTGCTGAGACCGCCGTGATTGGCACGGTCACCAGCAGCGAATTGGCGGCGAAGGCCAGTCCGACGAACATCGCCAGCGTCGCAAGCAGTGTGTGCCCGGCGGTCATGTTGGCAAACAGACGAATGGCCAGCGCGATCGGCTTGATGAAGATGCCCGCGACTTCGATTGCAAACACGATCGCGATCACCGGCAGGTACATCGGCTTAAACGGCACGCCGCCGGTCAGGTGTTTGACGAACTCGACCGGTCCGAGCGCCTTGAGCCCGGCGATGTTGATGACGACGCCGGCGATGAGCGCCAGCGCTCCGGTGACCCAAAGGTGCTGCGTGGCGGTGCCGCCGACCGGGGCCTTGTGCTCGCCTTGCACCATGTCCGGCGCGAACAGCGTAATCAGGTCGAGAATCGGGATCAGACCGAGCAGGTTGTTGATAAGAATGAAGAAGAACACCGTCCAGAGGAACGGCATGAAAGCGTCTGTCCGTTCGTGCAGCAGCGGCCGAACCACCTTGTCGCGCAGGTACACGCAGATGACCTCGACCATGTGCGCGAATGGATTGCGCGTCACGAAGCGGTCGTGCCCGTCGCTTTCGGGGCCGGTCGTGATCTGCTTTGCAATCCACGAACCGAGCACCAGCATGATGATGACGGTCAGGACCAGGTTGGTCTGTATGGCCGACCACACGATCCACCCGTTGACTTCGATCCACTTGTGATTGAGCACGTGGTCGAGCGGGTTCGAGGCACCCAGCGTCAGGCTGCCGACCACGGCCGAGAATGCGTCAGGCATGAACGTTCCTCACTCCAGACTCCGGCTTGGGGCTTGCGGCCCGGATCCACCTGATCGAGCACGCGGATTCGACCGCGAGCATCGCCAGCACCATCGCCAGCAGCGTCGCCCAGAACGCGGCTGGTGCCGGACGCAACAGAAAGAACAGACCTCCGCCACTAACCAGCGCCATCATCATGCGGGCGGCCTGAGCATAGACGATCACGAGGCTCCACGCCCCAGCCGAACGAGCACTCGCCCCACCTGCCGCGAGGATGCCCCATCCTGCGGCGGCTCCGACCATGACGCCCGCGGCTGCCAGCCCGACTGCGACCAATCCGCTCTGCCCGTGGATCAGGCCGAAGGTGATCGCCATGGCGCCGGCTGCGAGCAGTCCGGGAACGGCCGACCACGCGATCGCCAGTCGCAGCGGGAGTCTGACCACAGGCGCAGTGAGCAGCGAAACCATGTCCCCAAGTCGCTCCGCGGCAGCCGATGTGGCCGCCAGATCCCGAACAGAACGCGACAGAAAGCACCTCGCTCCTGCCCCCGCGCAGCCCTGCCTGCGGGACGAGAAGAATAGCGGCCTGCGCCCCGTTCGGCGAGTCTGTGGCACGCGAAAAAACGGGGCCTCTGCGTGCCCGTCAGGAATCTCGAGCGTCGATGGGCGGACAAGAGTGCCGTGCGATGACGCGGGTCCTGGCAACATGCTCGAGCCTCAGCGCGCGTCGCGTTCTTTCTGGGCCTTGCGTGTCACTTCGCGGTTGAGCACCATCGCCTCGCGGATAAACCGCAGCATCCCCGACGCCAGGCCCAGCAGGCCAAAGACGATCATGAGCCAGGGCCTGGTTCCGAACAACAGGTCAAGCCCGAACCCGAGCAGCCCGCCCGCGATGACGTAGATGACCAGATCCATGCCGACCGCCCACGCCCGGCCAAGGCTCGACATGTCCGACCTGGGAATCTTGCTGCCCATCGCGTGCTCCGATTTGCCCGCCGTGTCTGCCGCTCCTGCCGTGTCTGTCAGACGAGGGCCGCGAAGGCGCATGAGCGAGCGTGGCTCGCGGCGTCGCGTAGTTTGCCGATCTCCGGCCCGGCCCCCTGTGCCATCTCGGGCTTGCCTCCTCCTTTTCCTCCGAGCACGCCGACGACCTCGCGCACCCAGTCACCGGCCTTGAGGCCCCTGGCGATCAGGTTCTTCGGTACAGTGGCCATGACCGAGACCTTGCCCGCCTCAGGATCAGGGCTCAGGAGCATGATGCCGATGGTCGGCGCGCGCTGGCGGATCGTGTTCATCGCGGCAGTCAGCGCGTCGCGATCGGATCCAAGTTCGAGCGTGGCGATGATGATCGGGTCCATCGAGCCCGCTGCCATTTCGGCAATCTGCCGCGCCATTCCGCTGGCCTCGCTAGCGCGCGATGCGCTCTGGGCTTTGTGCTCGGCCTTGACCCGCTCGGTCAGCGACGCCAGGCTCGAGCGCAGCTCGTGCTTGCGCGCCGCCGGCAGCGTGGCCGCGTCGATTGCCGCGCCGACTTCCGTGACGGCCGCCGCCAGCGCCGCGCCGCGCAGCGGCTCGACCGCCATGATGCGAGCCTCGAGCTCATCACTCTGACTCAAGGCTGCCGTTGCGGCCGCACCGGTCAGTGCCGTGATGCGTCGCACACCCTTGGCGATGCCCTCTTCACTCACCAGCGCGAACGCGCCCGCTTCGCCCGTGCGCGACAGGTGCGTCCCGCCGCAGAGTTCGACGCTTATCGCAGCCCAATCGGGCTTCTCGGGCGAATCGAGCAGGTCCGCCACCGTCGCGCCGATGCTGATGATGCGGACCGGATCTGGGTACGTTTCGCCGAAGACCGCACGCAGGCCAGTGATGCCGCGTGCGACCATCAACGGACCCAGATCAGCATGCACCGGCAGATCGCGATCGATCGTACCACGCACGATCCGTTCGACCTCGGCCAGTTCATCAGGCTCGACCGGACGATTCGAGTTGAAGTCAAACCGCAGGCGATCGGGCGCGACCAGTGAGCCTTTCTGATCGACATTGGCCCCGAGGACCTTGCGCAAGGCAAAGTTGAGCAGGTGCGTCGCGGTGTGGTTGGCCGAGACCTGCTGGCGACGCTGATTCTCGATATGCAAGTGCACATCGTCGCCGACACGCAGTTCTCCGCGCTTGATGTGCCCGACATGCAGTACATACCCGCCGAACGAGCGGACCTCTTCGACCTTGAATTCCCCGCCGTGGCTGCTGCCGCCGGTGCGGGCCTCGCGGCTGACGAGCATGCGGCCGTGGTCGCACACCTGCCCGCCCATCTCGGCGTAGAAGTTGGTCTTGTCGAGAATGATGCCCACACGCTGGGTCGCGCGCGTGCCGGTGTGTTCGTCGAAGTTTTGCCCATTCCAGATCGCGCGCACCGTCGCGCGGATGTCGCGGGCATGAAACTTGTGCGAATCGTCGGTCGGACGCACGCGCAGGTGTTGGAGCCGGGCGATGGCATCGGTATCCAGCGCCATTTCGTTGCTGCTGCCGACTTTGCCTCCCGCGCGGCTGCGGGCCTTCTGCTCGTTCATGCACGCCTCGAACCCTTCGACATCGACCGACATCCCGCGCTCGGCCGCCATGAGCTGCGTCAGATCGAGCGGGAAGCCGAAGGTGTCGTACAACTTGAAGGCATCGGTGCCAGCGATTGCGCCCGTTGCAGCGCCAGCGATCTCTTCAAAAAGCCCGATCCCGCGATCGAGTGTCTTGCCGAAACTTTCTTCTTCCTCGTGAATCATCGCCGCCACGCCCCGGGGGTCGCGCCGCAGTTCTGGGAAGGCTTCGCCCATCGTCTCAACAACCGTCGGCACGAGCTGCGAGAGAAACCCGGTCTTGGCGCCGAGTTTCTGCCGACCGTACCGCACTGCCCTCCGCAGGATGCGCCGCAGCACATACCCGCGTCCCTCGTTGCTCGGGATCGCGCCATCGGTCAGGGCGAGCGTGAGCGTGCGGATGTGATCGGCGATCACGCGATAGGCCATGTCGTGCCCGTCCGTGTCGTCCTTTCCCAGACGTCCGTGATAGCCGCGCGCGTCGCCGGTGGTGCGCTCGATCGCGGCGAAGATCGGCATGAACACATCGGTGTCGTAGTTCGAACTCTTGGCCTGCAGGATGCTCACGAGCCGCTCAAGCCCCATTCCCGTATCGACATGCCTGGCGGGCAGAGGGCGAAGCGAACCATCCGACTGCCGATCGAACTGAATGAACACGAGGTTCCAGATCTCGATGACGTTCGGGTCGTCCTTGTTGACAAACGCTCGGGCGTTGCGCCCGCCGATGCGGTCGAAGTGAATCTCGCTGCATGGTCCGCAGGGCCCGGTCTCGCCCATCTCCCAGAAGTTGTCCTTCATGCTTCCGGGCAGGACGTGATCGTCGGGCAAATAGCGCAGCCAGAGCTTGCGAGCTTCCTCGTCGGGCGCGAGACCCTGCTTCTCGTCGCCGCCGAAGTAGGTCGCATACAGCCTGTCGGCGGGCAGACCAAAGACCTTGGTCAGCAGTTCCCACGCCCAGTCGATCGATTCGACCTTGAAATAGTCGCCAAACGACCAGTTGCCGAGCATCTCGAAGAACGTGTGGTGATAGGTGTCCTTGCCGACGTCTTCGAGGTCGTTGTGCTTGCCGCCGGCGCGGATGCATTTCTGGCTGTTGACCGCCCGCTTCAGGTTCGCGAGGGGGCTCGACGGGTCCACCTGCCCCAGAAAGATCGGCTTGAACTGGTTCATGCCCGCATTGGCGAATAGCAGCGTCGGGTCGTCGTGCGGGACCGTCGGCGACGAGGGCACGAAACTGTGGCCCCGGGCGCGGAAGAAGTCGATAAAGGTCTGGCGAATCGTGGACGCACTCACATGGGTCATTGCAGCCTCTCAGAGCGGTGTGGCATCGATTGTAGGAGGGCGCTTCTCCACCACCCGAGCACCGCGCCACGCCGGTCGGTAGGATTCACTCCATGACAGGAAACTCCTCCATGCGTTACGACCTTTGCGTCATCGGCAGTGGCCCGGCCGGGCAGAAGGGCGCAATCCAGGCCTCCAAACTCGGCAAGTCCGTCTGCGTCATCGAAAAACGCGAAGTTGTCGGCGGCGTCACGGTCAACACGGGCACTATCCCTTCCAAAGCCCTGCGCGAGGCGATCCTGCACATGATCGGACACGCCTCAGCCACCCCGCTCGAACGCGACTTCGCCGCCGCACGCAACCGCTCGTTTACCGAACTCATCGCCTCGTGTCGCAAGGTCATCCTGACCGAAGTCGAAATGATCGAACGGCACTTCCGCTCGAACGGGATCAACCTGTTTCATGGCAGCGCACGCTTTGTCGAGCCGCATGTCGTCGAAGCGGTCAGCGAGTCGGGCATCGCGCGCATAGAGGCCGACCACTTCATCATTGCCGTCGGCTCGCACCCCGCCAAGCCAGCCGACATCGAGTTTGACGGCGTCAACATCATCACGTCCGACGAACTGCTCTCGCTCCCGTTCCTCCCGCACTCGCTGCTGGTCGTCGGTGGGGGAGTGATCGGGACGGAGTACGCCTCGATGCTCGCGGCACTCGGGGTCAAGGTCACGCTCGTCGAAGGGCGCAATCGCCTGCTCGACTTTGTGGACGCCGAGATTTCCGAAGCCCTTCAGTATCATCTGCGACGCAGCGGCATGACGCTTCGCCTTGGTGAAAAAGTCGTGTCGATCGGCACTGTCGCGCCGCAATCCGGCGCACGGTCGGTCAACAACCGCCTGGTCGAGGCCGTGCTCGAAAGCGACAAGGTGCTGCGCGCCGATTGCCTCCTGTATTGCGTCGGGAGGCAGGGGGCAACCGATGGGCTTGATCTCGAGAAAATCGGTCTCTCGTCGGATTCTCGCGGCCGTTTGGCCGTCAATGAACACCTCCAAACCGCTGTGCCGCACATCTACGCGTGCGGCGATGTGATCGGGTTCCCGGCGCTGGCTTCGACTTCGATGGAGCAGGGACGCATCGCCGCATGCCATATGTTCCATTCCGCCTGCACCAATGTCCCGGAGCAGATCCCGTACGGGGTGTACGCGATTCCCGAGATTTCAATGGTCGGCTGGACCGAAGAACGTCTCACGGCCGAGGGAATTCCGTATGAGTCCGGTATCGCCCAATACTCCGAGATCGCACGCGGGCAGTTGCTGGGCGACCTCACCGGCATGCTCAAGATGCTTATCCACCAGGAAACTCATCAGATTCTCGGCGTCCACGCCATCGGCACCGGCGCGACCGAACTCATCCACATCGGCCAGGCGGCCATCGCCTTCAATGCCACCGTCGAGTACTTCGTCAACGCAGTCTTCAACTACCCGACTCTGGCCGAGTGCTATAAAGTCGCCGCGCTCAATGGCCTGAACAAGCTCCGTGGAGTCTGATCGCGCGGCTTTGTCGCTCGGGCAGCACTCCTCCTACGCTCACATCGTGGCCCGCAAAGCATTCGACGAACCTGTTGCTGTTCCCCCTGAACTCCGCCTGCCACCCATTCCGCGCTGGGACGACATCATCGGTCAGACTCAGGCTGTCGATCTTCTTCAATCAGTCCTCGCCTCCGGAAACATCCATCACGCGTGGATCTTTCATGGCCCACGAGGCGTCGGGAAGTTCACCACCGCGCTCGCCTTCGCCGCAGCATTGATGGACGATTCCACCGCCCCGACGCTCTCGGGCCTTATCGAGCCTGACCCCGAGAGCCCGACGCAACGGCGACTCGCCACCGGCGCGCACCCCGATCTGCACATCATCCGCAAGGAACTGGCGCAGTACCACCACGACGCCAACGTCCGCAGCCGCAAACTCGCGTCCTTTCCGATCGATGTCATTCGGGACTCCCTGCTCGAGCCGGCGCATCGGGCCGCGATGATTTCCAGTCGTGCTCTGGCGTCCAAGGTCTTCATCGTCGATGAGGCCGAGCTGCTCGATCGCAGTCTCTCGAATGCTCCGGTTCAGAACGCGCTGCTCAAGACGCTCGAAGAACCTCCCGTCGGCACAGTCATCATCCTGCTCACGACAAGCGAGGACCGCCTGCTCCCAACCGTGCGCAGCCGCTCGCAGCGTGTCAGCTTTCGCTCGCTGACTGACGACGAGATGAAAGTGTGCATCCGAAGTCAGGACCTGCAAGTGCCCCCCGATTGCCATGCGTGGATGCTCGATTTCGCCCAGGGTTCGCCCGGCAGGCTCGTCGAAGCGAATGAAAGCGGCATGTATCAGTGGTATCAGACGCTCAGCCCGATCCTGCGCGAACTCAAGCCTGGCGGCTCGATCTTCAACCTCGGACCAATCGCGAGCCAACTCATTCAGAACTACGCCACCGCATGGGCCGATGCCCGCCCCAACCGCAGCAAGGAAGCCGCAAACCGTGTCGCCGCGCGCAACGTGCTGAGCATCCTCAGTCAGCGCATCAGGCCTCAACTTCGCGACGCTGCCACCGCCGACTGGGCTTCGATGGCCATCATGCGCATCGAGCAGACCGAGCGCGAACTCGCTTCAAACGTTCAGCCTTCGCTCGCCTTCGATGCGCTGGCAGCCGACCTGACCGTTACGTTTGGTTGCTAGCCCTGTGCGCTGAAACTGCGAGCCGGAGTTGGTGTCTTGTTCCCAACGCTCCCCGCATCGGCACGCCCCGCATTGTGTTCCGCCGAACGTCCCGGCACGCTTTGCCCTCGCTCGGCCGCTGCACGCTGCATCGCCATCACCCACGTCTCACGTTCATATGTAAGCAGTTCCAGTGCTTTTTCCGCTTTGGCAGCATCCTTGGCAAAACTTGCGTCCATCAACTCGCGATAGATGAACAGGAAGATCGAACGCACGCGCTCAGCCAGTTCCGGGTCGGCGTCCTCCTTGATGCCCGTCGCCAGTTCGAGCACAATCGCTCGCCCTTGCGAGAACCCGTTGAACGACATCTCGAAGTTCTTCTGCCTGAGACCTTCGATCGCTTGCAGCGTGAATTTCATCGCGCCATCAAGCAGCATCAGCCGAAGTTCCTCCGGCGCCGCCGACATGACCCGTGTCCTCAGATAAACCTGTGCACTGTTCTCCATCGCCTTGACTATCGACCTTCAACGGCTCGGTCTTCACTTCCATCAGCCGATCCGCTGAATCGCGCCCAGTGACCCTTGCTGGCTCTGCAACTGTCCGATCGCCTGCTCCATCGCGACAAACTGCCGGAGCAGAATCTGCCGCTTGCTTTCCAAGCCCTTGTTGATACTCGTGATGCGGCCTCGCTGAAGCGCAATCTGCGAGTTGAGCGACGTGTTTTTGCGCGTCAGCACACCATCGATCGAACTGATGTATGTATCGATGAACTGCTCGATCCGGGGGATGACGCCAAGTTCCGAATATTTCGGTGCAGCGTCCGGGTCGCGCCCCGTAATGCCATCACCAAGGTCGATCGAGTTGCCGTCGGATTCGACGACGCGGCGTGTGAACAAATCCTTGACAGCAGCAGAATCCTGCTCCATCGCCGCTCGAAACGCCGTCTTGTCGAACTGAAGCTTGCCGCCGCTCCCGACCGAAATCCCCACATCGGTCAGATCGTCAAAGGTTCCACCGAAACCTCGATTTTTGCCAAGTATTTCATTGAACAGAGCATTGCGCAGCGAAATAGCCGTGCCGTCGCCCAGCAGAGGCCCGCGTTCCTTGGTCTCCTGCACATAGCGAGTCTGCGTGGCGATACGCGAGATCACCGTGTTGAACGCATCGACCATCTGCGTCACGCGCGACTCGATCGCATCGGTGTCCTGGGTCACGCTGATCGTTACGGGTGTTTCCGACGCGCTTTTGAGGTTGATCGTCACGCCAGTCACCACGCCGTCGAGTGCGTTCGTGCTGCTTGTCAGCAACACACCCTTGGCCGGATCGCTCGAACCAAAGAACACTCGCGCGTCCTCTCCCTTGTCGAGCGTGTCAAGCCCCAGATCAAATGCACCCGAATCGAGAATGAATCGGCCCGTCGTTCCGCTCTGCGTCGACGACAGGCTCAGGCGGTATGGGTTTACGCCTGTCCCGTCGCTGATGACACTCGCCCGCACACCAGCGCCCGAATCGTTGATTTTCTTGACGATATCACTGAGCGTAGCGGTCGCATCGAACTCGATTGTCGTCTCGAACGAGCCATTGATCAGGTTGTCGCTTCCCGTCTCCTTGGCCTCGCCCGCAAGGCGCAGATTTCTGGCGATAGACCCGCTCACATCCTCGATCTTGATCTTGACCGCTCCGGGTGCCGCGCCATCGGCAACCTTCTCTTCGATCATGATTCCGTCACCGGTTTCATTGATGCGAGCCTTGACGCCGATACCGGCATCGTTGATGCGCTTGATCACATGCCCGAGCGTGAAGACCCCTGAATCTAAGTTGATTTCCGCAATGTTTCCTGACGCGTCAGTAATGCGGAACTTGCCGGTACCGATGCCCTTGCCGCCATTGAGCGAATTCAACAGCGTCGATTCACTGAGATACCGGTGTTGCAGATTCGTACCACGCACAGAACTCGCAGCCACGCCTGCGACATCCGTCTCGACCCCAAGACTTTCCGCCGCCGAGCCGCCGACGATCAGGTTGCCAGTACCGCCCGTCGTGTCCGTCAGCGTCAGGCCGGTTCCAGTCGCGTTGAGCGAAGCCACAATGCGTCCTGCATTGGTCGTGTCATTGTTGATGAGGTTCATCAATTCCGAAACCGTCGCCGCCGCCGAAAGCCCGGTGATGGAGAGCGATGCGCCCGAACGCAGTGTGAAATCGAGTTCGTCTCCGCCGAGGCCTGCGCCTCCATTGAGGTTGCGCAGCAGCGTCGTGTTCATGCCCGCCAACACACGCTGGCCATTGACTCCGCCGGTTCCCGAACCGAGCAATCCAAGGTCGCGTGCTGTGGACGCTTGCCCAGACGCTCCGGTTGTCTTTTCCTCAACCGTGATATCGACTCCCGCACCCGCACCGATGACGATGCGCCCATTGGCCGGATCGATCGACGCCGAGACGCCCGTGACACCCGTCGCAGCCCCCAGCGCCGCGTTGATGCGATTCACCACACCACCAACGGTCGTCACGCGCGTCGCAACTTCCTTGAGCCCGTCGTCGGTCAGTTCCCAGATCGAGCCGATGTTGACACGTACTGCGATTGGACCATCGCCTCCTGCTCCGTCCATATCGACATTGATGATGAAGTCGTATCGCGTTTCGCCGACATCAACCCCGAAGTTCACGCCATTGCCGTCGTTGAGCGCGCTCAGCGCGGTGTTCGCGCCCATGGCGTATACCGATCCGCCGACCAGTGTGCTTCCTTCCATCGTCGCTGTGCCCGAGTTGAGCCCGAGCGATGCCGCCGTGGTGAACCCCGGCGCACTGGTTACGGAGACTGCGCCATCGATCACAAACCGCCCATCGCGCACGCTCGCGGTCACGTTGATGCCGCTCGCGCCGTTGATCGCATCGAGCACTTCATTGACCGTTCCTGCCCGCGACAAATCAACTGTTGCCGAGTCGCCGTTGCTGTCACGGACAACGATCTTTCCGCGACTGACGCCCGCACCTCCATTGAGTGCGGCAAGCGCCACATCGCGATCAAGCCTGGCCTCATTCGACTCGAACGACCACGATCCTGCGTTGAGGCCCGACGTGTTCAGATCTGCGAATCCGCGCGTGAGCAACTGCTGTGTAGAGACGAGACGATCGACCAGAAAGTTGTAGCTTCCGGGCACTGCGTTCTTGTCCGCCGACGCGGTCAGAATCGTCGGGTCCGATACTGACACGCCCTTTGTGTCGAAGATTGAACTCGAACGAAACGTCGAAGCCGCGGTCTTGAGCGCACCGAGCGAAGAGTTGATCGCAAGAAACGCCGATTGCCGAACCTGCAACTGTACAAGTCGCTGCTCGGCAAGCGCCCGAGGCCGCGCCGCCACCGAGAGCAACTGCTCGATCAGACTCTGTGTATCGATGCCGCTGAACAGGCCGATACCGGATGTGATACCGCTCATGCCGTGGAGCCTCCCTGCTCTGATTCAACCACAAACAGCGTGCCGCGCAACAACGAGCCACGTATGACGGTTCAACGTCCAACCGAAGCGCCATCGCGTAACTCCTTCATCGGCCAATCTCTTGCGGCGGTTCGGCTTGGGTCTGCCTGCACTCCGATGACTGCTTCGACCGGTCGGTCCCGCGCGTTCTTGCGCGTTGCAATCGTCCGATAGCGTTTCACCCGGTCGTGCACGAACCCCATGTCGCCTCCTAACGTAATCAGTCGATCTCGCCGATAACCTGAGCGACCCATCATGCCTCCGACTCCCAAATTCATCCGAGTTCTCATAGCACTTGCCAGTGCGGTGATGACCCTGACCGCCCTCGCAGGTCTTGGAGTCGCGCTGTTTGCGATCGGAACCCCGATCTGGGGGGGACTCAGTTTCGAACTCGTTCTTCTCTTGGCCGGAGTCGTCGGTCTCATCTCCAGCACCGGGCGATTCGACGGTGGATTCGGAATTGCCGCTGCTTCGATCGGGGGCTGCATTCTCGGCGCAAGCGTTCTTGGCTCGCTCGATTTCTCAACCAACCTAGCCACAACCTCGCTGGGAAAGTTCGTAACGCCTTTGGTCCTGATTCGGGTGGGGCTCGGGGTCTTGATCGCCTGTCTCGGTGCTTTGGCGGTCCTGCTCCGCAAGCCTGCCGAGTTCAAGCGAATCGCGTTGGGCCTCGCGTTCGGACTTCCGGTGTTTATTCTTGGTGCGGCGTTGTGGTTCCGTAAACTCGGATTTCTGCTCGACACCCGTGAGGGGGGTGCGGAAATTGTTCGCATGTCAGCGCTTTTTGTGATCGGCATCATTTCCATCGCCCTGCTTTCAGTTAGCGGACATTTGCTCATCACCGCTTTTGAGCGCACAAAGACGCAAGCCGATGCTGCCAAGCGCTAAGTGCCGGTGAGAAACGCAGCTGGCCTCTCTCCCAACAACCCTTCATGCTGCTCACGACGCTCTTCGTCGCTCTGGTTCTTTTCGGAACGTTTGCTGTCGGCGTGCTGTGCGCGTGGCTTGTGCTGCGTTTGTTCGTCGGGCGCAGAGCGCGCACGAGCACAGAGACGCGCACGATCGCCGAGCGTGTGCGCTCGGTTGGCAAACTCGTCGGGCTTGAAGTCTTCGCCAAGGAGATCGCGACTGCCCGATCTGGGTGGTCTTGGTGTCCTCCGATTCTGCTGAGTCAGGCAAAACTTGCCATGATCTTCCATTTCGAGAAGCAGTACAGCGTCGATCTTGCAGCTGTGCGTGCAGCCGATGTCGTGCAACTCGCGCCGGATCGGTATCGAGTGTACCTGCCGCCGATCGAAGGCTCATTGAGGCTTATCGATGTCACCCCGTACGACATCCAGCAGGGTCGCATGCTCGGCTTGCTCGAAGTGATTTCGATGAATGCGGACCGTCAGGCTCAACTGATGCGCGACGCACAGCAACAGGCATCGCGTCTGTACGATCTGCACGAAGACAAGTACACCAATCAGGCTCGCGAGACGATCGAGCGGCATCTGGCCGCACTGCTCGGACTTTTCAACGTGCAGGTCGAATGGGTCTGGCATGAAGAAGCGCAGCCCGGACCCGCACCAGAAGCGCCGCGTCGCGAGCCACTCAAGCCCGTGCTGGCGCTCAGTGCGTGATGGTTGGCGGCATGGTCAACTTCCGGCCGGGTGCCACAATGTCTTGAACTCGATGAATGGTTCGAGCACCTCAGGCCCCGCTGAGTCTTCGTCTGCAACCGACACTGCATCGACGAAGTGGACACGCTTGAGATTTCCCGCGATGCCCGCTCGTAGACGCTTCCGTCCTTCGGCTCCAATGCCCAGACCAACCACCGCATCCAGTCCGCCATGCTCGGCCAATTGCGGCAAGAGCTCCGAATGCAGCCCGGTCAGGATATTGACGACTCCGCCTGGAACATCACTTGTCGCACACACTTCGCCCAGAATGCACGCCGCGATAGGGTTTGCTTCATCGGCAATCGCGACGACGGCATTGGCAGTGCACATCGCGGCTGCGATGAGTGTCACGAGCGCGACGAGCGGCTGTTCATACTCTACGATAACTCCCACGACGCCGACCGGCTCGGGCACCGTGAAGTTGTGATACGGCCCGGCAACCGGATTGGCACACCCCATCACCTGCGCAAACTTGTCAGCCCACCCGGCCAGACTCACGACACGATCGATCGCCACATCGACTTCGCCGCGAGCGTCGATCTCGGTTCGGCCAGGGCAGACTTCGATCAAAGCCCGAGCCAGTTCCTCGCGTTTGCCTTCCATCATCTCCGCCATGCGGTAGACGATCTGGCCGCGCAGATACGCGGTTGCTGCACGCCATCCCTGACCAGCAGCCCGGGCTGCGGTTACAGCATCGCGAAGGTCCTTGCGGCTTGCCTGCGACACATGCGCCAGCACCTGGCCCGAGGCACCGCGAATAGCGAGCGTTCGTCCCGATTCACTTCGAGGGAGCTTGCCCCCAATGAATAACTTGTATGTCTTGAGAACCTCGACCCGGTCGCTCATCGCGCGGCGCCTCTTTCGTGTAGAACCTACAGCAGAAACTCCAGTTCCAGCTCATGTCGAAGCGGAATGTCGAACAAGCCCACGTCAGGAATCTCCGGCTTGAGTTTGCGAGCATCGGCCATCACGTTGTGATAGAGCGCGACCAGATCGAAGTCTCGTCTCTGATAGAACTTGAGCGCCGGGATATTGTCGTTGGTGGTCGCAAGCCACAGGCGTCTGCATCCGCGATCTCGAGCTTCCTGCCGAACTGCAGCAAGCAGGCATGTCCCGATTCCGCCCGAGCCAGCCATGCTGTTGTGCGTCACAATCTCGCACGAGTCGCGATCGATGAGATAGGTGACCAGACCAATCGGCTCTTCGTCGCGAAACGCGGCGAAGCCGGAGAGCGTCGAGGCGTCGGTGACTTTGCCACGCGAGTAGATCGCCGTCGACGCCCAATACCGGATCAACGTGCGCTCGATCCAGGGCTTGTCGGCCTCGGTGATCGCGCGCAGTTCAAAGTTCGCGCCCGCAGGGACAATCGACGCCGGGTTGAGTCCGTCCTGTGCCTGATCGCCCATCGATACTCCTTTCAGTCCGCGAAGGCGCATGGCGATGAGAACTTCACATATCCGCGAAGCCCATGCATTCCGCCCTCGCGTCCAAACCCCGATTCCTTGTAGCCCCCGAACGGGCTCGACGGATCAAATCGGTTGTAGGTGTTCAGCCAAATCACGCCCGCCTGCAACTTCGAGGCAAGTTCAAAGATCTTCGAGCCCTTGTCGGTCCATACACCGGCGGCAAGACCATAACGCGTGTTGTTCGCGCGTGCGATTGCCTCTTCGGGTGTGCGGAAACTCATCACCGCCAACACAGGCCCGAAAATCTCTTCTCTTGCGACTACATGACTCGGCTGCACACTCGTCAGCAAGCACGGGCGGCACCAGTATCCTTTGACGCCCTTAGGACGAATCGGCGCGTCGCCATCCCAGCCAGCAATCGCACTCACGCCCCCGACGCAAAGCCCAGCCCCCTCGTCCACTCCCTGCGATATGTACCGCTCGATCCGCGACAATTGTTCACCCGAGTTGATCGCGCCAAGGTCGGTGTTCTTGTCGAGCGGATCGCCCAAGCGCAGAGTTCGCAGACGCAGCGTCAACTTCTGCACGACTTCATCGAGCACTGATTCCTGCACGAACAATCGGCTGCCCGCACAGCACACATGCCCCTGATTGAAGAAAATGCCTTGAATAATGCCTTCGACTGCCTGATCGAGGCTTGCATCCTCGAAGATGATGTGCGGGCTTTTGCCACCGAGTTCGAGGGTGAGTTTCTTTTCGCTTGCAGCCGTTGCTGCTGCGATGCGTTTGCCGACTTCGGTCGATCCTGTGAACGCGATCTTGTCGACGCCAGAGTGTTCAACAAGTGCGGCTCCGGTGCGTCCGTCGCCGGTGACGATGTTGACCACGCCTCGGGGCAATCCGACTTCAGCGAATATTTCCGCAAGGCGAAGTGCTGTGAGCGATGTCGTTTCAGCGGGCTTGAGGACAACCGTATTCCCGCACGCCAGTGCTGGAGCGATTTTCCACGCCGCCATCAGAAGCGGAAAGTTCCACGGGATGATCTGCCCGCATACACCGACAGGCGCTGGTTCACCGCGACCGGGAAACGCATACGCCAGTTTGTCGGCCCAGCCCGCGTGGTAGAAAAAGTGCGCTGCTGCCAGGGGCACGTCAACATCGCGACTTTCCTTGATGGGCTTGCCGCCATCCATCGTTTCAAGCACCGCAAGTTCGCGACTGCGCTCCTGTATTCGTCGGGCAATGCGATACAGATACTTCCCGCGTTCGAGCGCTGGCAGGGCAGCCCAGGTCGGCAGAGCATCGCGCGCCGCCGACACCGCCGCATCGACATCGGCAGCCGAACCGTGCGCGATCTCGCTCAACACCGCTTCGGTCGCTGGATTGATCGTGGCGAAGTGCGTGGGCCGCCCGGCGTCCACTTCGGTTTTGGGTTCGACGAATACTCCGTCTATGAAGTGGCCGTAACGCGGCAGGATCGAAACCTTGAGCGATTCCGGAGCAGGCGCATAGTCCCACACGTGCGACTCCGGAAGGTTCGACGATTCGCAACGCGCTGTCTTTGCGACAGACTCATCAGGGTCGGTCATTACGGGCTTTCGCGGAGCAACGCTCATAAGGGGATTGTAGAGCAACCGATCGAACGCGGCACCGAAATCTCCTAAGCCACAACGGCATGACGGCGTCACAGCGCGCTGCCAAACATTGCGTACGCACGACTCTTGAGCGCTTATGCAGTCGGTCCGAGGGGCTGGACGATGTGGGCCATGGGCCGCCCGCCTCAGAAGCCAAAGAGATTCTTGACGTCGTTGAACGTGACAATGAGAAACAGTGAAACGATGAGGATCAACCCCGCCATGGTGACGACATTCTGGAAGACGATCGGAACGGGCTTGCCGCGAATCTGCTCGTAGACAATCATCAGAAATTGCCCGCCATCGACGATCGGCAGCGGCAGAAAGTTGATGACCGCCAGATTGACGCTGATGATCGCCATGAAGAACAGAATCCAGATGAACCCGCGCTCGGCAATGATCGTGCCCATGTGCGCGATGCCGACCGGGCCCTTGATGTGTTCAATCTTGACCGTCTGCTGAAACAGTCGTGCGAACGTAATGTACGTCGAGATGAGTACACGCCGGGTTTCGCTCAGGCCCGTGCGGACCGCTTCGAGCGGAGTCGCTGCTTGCAGGAGCATCTGCTCAGGCTCAAAGAGTTCGGCACGAAACGGCGGAACCCAGGTTAGAGCGTGCAACGCCGCAACGTCGGCCGCGGCAATGGTCCACTCACGCTCGACCCGAGGCCGATCCCCCGCGAGCGCAAACCACTCCAACGTCAGGCGAACGGTGGCGCTCGATCTGACAGCGGCAGCGTCGCGTGTCGCCTCTTGCAAGGCAGAGCGCAACTCGGAAAAGTTCGAGACCTTCGTGCCATTCACCTCAACAACGCGCTGTCCACTGGTGAGAATGGCGCTCGCTGCGGGCGATGGAGACCATTCAGTCGCGTTTGGCTCGCGCATCTGAGTGGGCGGGAGCGACAAAAGCGTGTTCGTAGCGCGCGTGTCGGAGGCGTTGAACCCGATGCGTCCTTCCGATGTGACCTTTGCGGTCAAAGGAAGGCTTGTCATCACACCATCGACTTCGCGGAGCACCACCACATCAATCATCTTGTTGCGATTGAGGCGCACTTCGCGAATGCCTGAAGCGATGCTCGGAAATTCCACACTGCCGATGCGGGCGAAGATGTCGCCAGACCTCAGCCCGGCTTCATGCGCAGACGATGTCACGCTGTCTTCGCCCGGTGCAACAGCGATAACAGGCGTCAGCCCGAGGATGTGCTCGATCACCGAAACAGCGTCTTTCTCGCTGCCTGGCACAAACGCGGTCTGGAGTTGCGACGCTGGCGTGAGTTCGATCTCGACAGTCTCCGCATCGTTGGTAAAAGTGATTCGCACCGGCTCACCACCCGAAGCGGCGCACGCAGCAAGCAAATCGTGATAGCCCGCGATGTCGGTTTTGCCCGCAACGCTGCTCAGACGCATGCCCGGCTTGACGCCTGCAAGCCCGATCGATTCGATCGCGCGTTCGGCTTCCTCGCCGCGCCACGTGCGAAGCGTGCTTGACATCGCGGGTGCAACGCCGATCGAGAGCAACCGATCGAGGCGGCTGGCTTCGGGCTTGATCTCGAATGTCAGTGGCGATGCGATGCCGGGTCTCGAAACCGACATGCGCGCTGATTCGTTTCGCGCGGTCATGGCCACTTCGACCACCAAATCTGCAAACGACTTGGGTTGTCGACCGTTGATCTCGATCACGACGTCGCCCGATAGCAGACCCGGCTGCGCAATGCCGATTTCCGATGCGTTGATCGCAACGGCTTGGGCAGCGGGGGAGTTTGGCTCGACTTGCCCGATCTTCGGCGGCTCAACCTTCAGCCCAACCATGAACACAACGACAAACAGAATGGCCGCAGTGATGAGATTCATCACTACCCCCGCCGAGATCACGACCATGCGTTTCCACGGCTTGGCGGATTGGTAACTGTCAGGATCGCCGCTTACTGCGCCGGGGTCGAGGTCTTCCTGCCCCAGCATTTTCACATATCCACCAAGCGGCAGCGTATTGAGTCGATACTCGGTCGATGAGATGCCGCCAGCCTCCCCGCGCGCTAGCAGCGCGAGGTATCTCGGCTCGCTTGTCCCCCGAGTCCAGCCCATGCCCTTTCGGTACGACACCATCGCCGGGCCAAACCCCAGTGCAAACGCCAGCACGCGGATCTTCGCCCATCGAGCGGCGACGAAGTGGCCAAGTTCGTGGACAAAGATGATCAGACCGAAGCCGAAGACGACAACGAGCAGATCCAGAACAGTACCAATTGGGCCTGGGATTCCGAACATGTGCAGCAATGGTATCGGCCCGGAGGCGTGCGGACGAAACAACCCGAGACTCGCAGTTGCAAATTGCTGCTCAGGGCTTCTGGTAGGGCGCAAAAAGTGCGTACCCCGACACGAGGCCGGGGTACGCGGAGATCAGCAGTCTGAATGTTGAAACTCAATCCTGCGCGTCGGCCTTCTTCTCGGGGGCGTACTTGATGCTGCAGCCAACCGCCTTGGTCTGGGGCTTCTCGACCGTCTCGCCAGCGATCACCGCACGCACTGCGTCGCGGACCCAGAGTTCTTCGCCCACCTTGCGGGTGCTCGGGTCGCTGTCAATCGCGCCGTGATATGCGACCACACCCTCGCGGTTGATGATGAACATCTCGGGCGTGACGCGCGCGCCGTACTTGCGACCGATCTTGCCGTCCATGTCGAGCAGTACCGGGCTGGCAATCTTCCAGTCCTTGCGGACCTTCTCGGTGTACTCCTTGCCGCTGGACTTGCTCTCTTCGCTGCCCGAGTTGATGCGCAGCCAGACGACCTTCTCGTTTGCCAATTCCTTCTGGATGTTGAGGGTGGTGCCGGTGCCCTCGGTGTTGTAGTGCTTGATGACAGCGGGGCACTGCGGGTTGAACCACTCGAGCACAACGACATTGCCCGCCGCGACGTACTCGCTGAGCACGTGCTTCTTGCCAGCCGAGTCGATCAGTTCAAACTCAGGCGCAGCCTGCCCGAACTCGAACTTCTTGGCCGACTTCATTTTCTCGATGCTCTTGGTGATGTCCTTGCCGGTCTGATCGAGTTTCTTCTCGATCTTCTCAACCTGCTTCTCAACGTCCTTCTTAACAGGTTTGATGGCTTCGGCCTGGCCGAAGGCGGTGCCGGCAATGCCCATGGCTGCAATGAGAACAGCAATCTTCGATGTGCGCAGATTCATGATGAGTTACTCCTTTGATGCTTCTTGTTTCACGGTTTCCAACCTGATCTCAAATCCGTCTCGCCGAGCGTCCGGCTCAACTGGATCACGATACTGATAAGTGTATGACGACCCATCGTCGCCAGCGAAATGCACGATGCCCACGACCGCAGCTCGCGACTCAGGCGCGAACTCGATACGCAACGTGCCCGAACGCGTCTCACACGAACCGACGATATCGAGCACCCCTCGGCCACTCGCAGCGGGATAAAACGACAGCACACCCGGTAGCGAGCTCGACACACTCAACGTGTTCGCCCCTGGCCGATTGATTTCGATGGGTGCGTCTGACGCGGGCCACGCTGCGGGAAGCGCAGCCTTGTGCGCACGGACGCGAGCTTCTGTGGGAGAAAGGACTGTGGATTCTGCGATCGTCAGCGGGAGCGATGCCTTGTCGAACTCCGCGAGGCAGACATCGCGGCAGACAAACCACTCAATGTCGGCTTCGATCTGATGGGTCGAGCCGAGCGTTGCATCCGGCGCAATCTGAACGGGGAAGAGAGCCACCGGGGAGCCTTCGAGCACATGGTCGAGCATGTCGCTATTCGTCTCGTAGCGCCTCGGTGCTGTCCATCGCGGCTGGCCGATCTTCCAACCGCTTGGCAGAGTCCAGTTGAAAATCGGAGCGATGCCGGTGTCATTCTGCCCAGGCCAGTAAATATGCCACTCGGGTTCAATCTTGAACTGCACTGCGATCCAGAAGACTCCTCCGGGTTTGGAGTGCGTGACATCAGATAGAAGCGTGAACGTCGCTTTGGGTCCTTCAGCAGCCGGGGGTACAACCGCATCGACGCTCCCGGTGGATATCAGGAGGGAACCAGCGATGGTGATGGCGGCAATGTGGCTTGTCATGGTTAGGGAATCGTTTGGTACGGGTGCACGAAGCCCCTGACGGGAGTATTCTCTTCTGTTGAACGTTCAGTTCGGCGTTTTGTTCCATTTTCCGTGGGTTGACGTATTGGGGGTCAGACTATGAGGTCATTTCTACCGATTTCGGGGTTAATTTGTCTTGGAATCACTGCAATTCTGGGGGGGTGCGGTGAGCCCAAAGTGACGGACAGAGACATCCAGTATGTCGATGTTTCAGCGCTGCGACAGATGCTCAACGAAAAGGAACGTGACCCGATGCGTGTGGTGGTGCTCGACGCGAGGCCTCTGGCGGATTACAACGCGGGTCATATTCCGACCGCCCGGTCACTTCGCCCAGCCGACTTTCACGCACCTGCTGGGGTTGACCCCGTGATCGGTCAGCACGGCAACATCGTGGTGTATGGCACAAACCCCGGAAGTGCTGTGGCCAAGAGCGTCACTAAAGAACTGCTCAAGTTGCGCATGAAGCGGGTGCGGATGTTCAACGGCGGGATTGATGCGTGGACTCGGGCAGGGTACTCGCTTGAATCGAGCCAGTGATTCGAGGCGTGCACTTGTCGATCAGGGCTGAGTTGATCGGTTGAAAACCTCTCGGGCAACAATGTCGTTCGAGTCGTAGACGGGCAGCGCCCAATCTCCCTTTTCCACAAGAAGCGGGGCTTCGCTGCACCCGAAGAGAACAGCGTCGCACCCGCGTTCTTTCATCTGCACCACAATCGCGTGCAGAGCATCGAGGCTCGCGTCGTCGAGCACACCATGAACAAGTTGCTCCAGTATTATGCGCTGAATGACGTCGGCCTCGTCGTGCTGAGGCTTGTGGATTCTGATGCCTTTGACCCCAAGATGTGCCTGATAGGTGGAGCCGGAGGTCACGATCGTGGTGCCGATGATGCCCACAAGTGTGCGACCGTCGTTGGATATTGTTTCGGCCACAGTTTCAGCCATACTGATCCATGGAATCGGCGAGTTGCGGGCAATCAAGGGCAGCGCGTGTTGAACCATGTTGTCTGGGGTGAAGCAGATCTGCGCGCCCGCACCAGCGAGGATGTCGACGGACTGTCGCAAGAGGGCGGCCACGCGGTGCCAGTCGTCGCGCCGCACCGCTTCAAGGAAGCCATGCAGCGGCAGCGAGTGCATCGTGAATGCGGGATGCTCGTGCGGGGGCAGATTTGCTCTTGCGTGTCGAAAAAGTTGTCGATAGCACAACGCCGCTCCGACAGGGCTGATTCCAACCATTCCGATATGCTTTGCCACGCGTGTGCTCCGTGGGGTGAGTCCGTGCCTGTATCGTCCGGACTTTTCCCTTTCGCGTCAATGTCGTTGCGGTTTTCTGTGCGATCGGTTTATGATAGGTTCCAGCGGGTATGAAGCCCGGAACGGGTGTGTGTTGTACGGATTGCTCCTCATTTTGCCACTGCTTCTCGTGCTGTCTGCACTGGCGTCAGGCTCGGAAACGGCGTTGTTTGGGCTGACGGCTTCGGACCGGGAAAAACTCGCGGAACGATCGAAATCGACCTCCCGGATCGTGGGGGTCCTGCTCGGTTCTCCCCGTGTGCTGCTGATCCTCATTCTCGTCCTGAACATGACGATCAACGTCGCATACTTTGCCGTGAGTTCGGTGCTCTCGCTCCGTTTCGCCGATCCGCTTCAAGCGTCGATCATGACCGGCGCTGCGCTTTTGGGGATGATCCTGTTCGGCGAGGTGTTTGCGAAGATTGCTGCAGGAAGCGCGCGGGTGTGGGTTTGCCTGATGATCGCCAGGCCGCTGTATGTGCTTCGCAAGATCGGGTGGCCTGTGCTTTCGGTGCTGGACTCGCTTGTGATTGCTCCTTTGTCGAGGCTGGTTCACCCCGATCAGTCTTCAGGGTCGGTGAGCACGATCGAACTGACCCAACTTGTGCAGATGGAGAGTTTGCACCTGTCGGCCGAGGAGCAGGCGCTGCTGCAGGATGTGCTCGAACTGCGGCTGCGGCGAGCGCGCGAAATCATGACGCCTCGGGTTGATTTGAAATGGGTGCGTGCAGATTGGTCGATCGGAGAAGCGCTCGATGCTGATCAGATGTTTATTCCGATCAGCGGTGACGAGTTGCATAACGATGTGCGTGGGACAATCGACGTGCGCCGAGTTGCGGCAGGTCTCAAGGGCGGCATGGTGTTGCCTCCCGTATTTGTCCCCGAACAAGCCAGGCTCGACCAGGTGCTTGGTGTGCTGACGCAGCGCGGGGCGGAGTGTGCGTATTGCGTCGACGAAATGGGCGCGATCATCGGCATGGTGCTGCTCGATGACATTGTTGATGAACTTGCAGCCGGCATCGGGTCGGGCGATGCAGATGCCAGAGACATTCGACCAGCGGGCGAAGGCGCGTGGATCGTGACCGGACGTTTGGGGCTGCGGGATTTTGCGGAAGAACTTGAACTTGGGGAAGTCGAGCCTTGGACGGGGTCGGCGCGGGTCAGCACCATTGGCGGATTGGTGCAGGCCGAGCTTGGGCGGATGCCGATGGTGGGCGATGCAGTGGAAGTCGGTGGCCTGAGGCTGGAGGTGAGTCAGTTGCGTGGGCGTGCGGTGCGAAGGGTTCGGGTTCGGAGACTCGGCTCGACGGAGATTGGCGATGAATGAGCCGATGATGACAGGCATTGCGCTTGGCGTGGTCGGACTCTTCGGCTCGGCCTTGTGCAGCGGGCTGGAGATGGGGTTCTACTGCATCAATCGTGTGCGGCTTCGCCTGCGTGCGGGCGAATCGCCACCTGATGCAGCTGCGGTGGCGGTGCAGCAGGAACTCGACGAGCCCGATCGTCTCTTGACCACGCTCCTGATCTGGAACAATGTGTTCAACAACATGGGCGCTCTTGGACTGAGCATGGCCCTGCTCTCGATGGGGTTTTCAGAGGGGTGGGTGGTGGGGTTGCAGACGTTGGCGCTGACTCCGGTGCTGCTGGTGTTTGGCGAATCGCTGCCGAAGGAGTTGTTTCGCGTTGGGGCAGACCGGTTCTCATATCGGTTGGTGTGGCTTGTGCGTGTATTGCGTGTGTTGTGCTGGCCTGTGATGGTGCTGGTGGTTCTGCTTGCCAGAGGTGCGTCGCGTGCCTTTGGAGGGCAAAAGGCGACGCCCGACCGTCGTTCGCAGATCGCGTGGATGCTTAAGGAAGGCGCGACGCACGGGGCGATCAGCGAGGTGCAGGCGTCGCTGGTCGATGAGGCGATGGAACTGAGCCGAACGACTGTTGGTCGGCATGCGGTGCCGCTTACAGCCTCGGTTTCGGTGGCCAGCGCGGCGGATCGTGCTCGCGTGGCGGCAGCCGTTCAACGTGCAGCGCGCGATCCGGTCGTGGTGATGCGTGAGCGTGGGCGAGTGGAAGGGTTGATTTCCGGGGTACCGGATGCTGGAAAGGGCTGGCCGGTGCGTACGCCGCTGCGCATCGATGAGAACGTGACGGTGCGTGAGGGGCTCTCTCGCATGTCGGCGGCAGGTGCTCGCGAGGCGGTTGTGACGCGCGGATCGCTGGATATAGGGCTGATAACCACGCGGAGGTTGATCGAGCCGCTGCTGGATTCCCTCGTCAAAGATGTGAAATAGGATCAGAACGATCGGAGTTTGAACAAGCGCGGGGGCGGAACGGAGCATGTTTGTGAAACGACTTGGAGTTCTGGTTGCCATCGTGGGGATCGCGGCAGCGGCAATGGTCCTTCCGAGACTTGGAGGAGTCGCAGCCACGCCCGCGGTTTTTGATCGCAACGTCACGCTGAACATGGCAACCGAGCAGAGCGACGAATCAGGCAAACCCGTGCTGGCGTTCGTGACGGCGGACTGGTGCGGTTCGTGCCAGAAGATGAAGCGGCACACGCTTTCGAATTCGGAGGTTGAGTCATTCATCCGGCGCGAGTTCATTACGGTGTATGTCGATGCGGACAATGACCGGCGCGATGCGCTGGAAGTCGGCAACATCCGCTATCTCCCGACGAGCGTGGTGAGGCTTGGTGCTCACGAAATATCGCGCATCGAAGGCGAGCAAAAGGCCTCTGCCTACCTGGCATGGCTTCGTTCGGCAGTAGAGGAAGCACATCGACGCCTGGTCATGACAGAGGATTGAGGAACAGCCCAGTCGCGAGTTTGGGATAGAAGAAGGTCGACTTCTGAGGCATGACCTCGCCAGCAAGGCTTACATCGCGGACCGACGCCAGAGGCGTGGGGCGCACGACGACCGCGAGTTGTGCGAATCCTGAGCCTCCGCCTGCGCCTGTTTCACCGCCGCGTCCGATTTCGAGAAGTTCGTCGATCGAGTGCGGGAAGGCCCAGGTGACGGGCTTGTCTTCATTGAGCAATGGTTGGCAGATTTCCTCGATGATGAGGTGCTGAATGATCGCGACATCCAAGCGTCGCCAGGCTTCGGGCATCTTGGGGAAGCGATCTTCAAGCGGATCATCGACGACCGGCCAGGCGCAATAGCACAGACCTGTGGCAAAATCCATGATTCCGAACACGTTGGTGCCTTCGCGGTCGGCGATGTGGGCGATGGACTTGTCAAACGTGTGCGGATCATTGTCGACGGGCTCGATATTGAGGAACCCTTGCGAGGCTTCGATGAACTTATCGATTGAATAGTGCTTCATGCCGCCGAAGACGCGGTGCGTCGGGCCGATTGCCAGCCCCGGGTCGGACATGCCGACAATGACAAACATGGTGCGCCGAGCGGGATGATTGACTGGAACTGGTTGCTGCGATTCGAGGTGAGCAAGATAGTTGACTGAGGTGTTGTAGCGATGATGGCCATCGGCGATGAAAATGTCTTCTCCCGCGAGTGCGTCCTGATACGCAGAGATGGTCGGCGCATCATCGATGGTCCAGACCTCGTGCACAACGCCGTCGCCGAGGTTGGCCGTCATATCGGGCGAGCGAGACGCGATGACGCGTTCGATGAGCGCGGTGGCGCGGCCCGACTCGTCGGCATGCAGCCCGAAGATCGGCGAGATCTGCATCGCGGTCGACTTCATGAGCGCAAGGCGGTCTTCCTTTGGCCCTGAGAAGGTGTGTTCGTGTGGGAGGACGCCACCGCCTTCGCGCGGGCCGAGGGGGAGCGTTTCGACGGTGCAGGCGATGCCCTTGCGGCGGAACCGGTGCCCCTGGAAGTCGAATGTTTGAACGTAGGCGAACATGGCGGGGGCAGAGCGCTTCGAGAGCACGCCTAGGGCGGTCCACTGCGCGATCAGATCGGCAGCGGCGCGGTATGCCTGTGGTGGGCCGAGTTCCTTGGCAGGCACGTGTGGCAGGTCGGCCCCGACAATGTTGGCGGGGTTGCGGCGCACAAGGTCCGCCTTCTGTGTCGCGTTGAGCACGTCGTAGGGCGGCGCGACGAGGGTGCTGACATCGCCGATCCCTTTGTTGTATTGAATGGCCTGGAAGGGGTAGACCTTGGGCATGGAGATTCCTTTCACCAGACTATACGGAGGGCCGAGGTTCGGCGCGCCGGAGCCGCTCCTATCGTCATGGGAAGCTGTGAGGGATCGGCATGGTACGCGCACTGGTGATTCGGACTGCTGGGACCAACTGCGAAGCGGAGATGGTGCGCGGGTTCGCGCTGGCGGGTGCGGGTGTCGATCTGGTTCACATCGATCGCCTGATCGAGAATGCCTCGCCCATCGAGCGGGCAGACCTGATCGGCTTTCCGGGCGGGTTCAGCCATGGTGACGACATCGCGTCCGGGCGCATCCTGGCGATGAAGATCCGTGAGAATCTGTGGCAGCCTCTGCGGGCAGCAGCGGATCGGGGCACGTTGATGATCGGGGCGTGCAATGGGTTTCAGGTGATGGTGCAGGTTGGGCTTCTCCCGGGGCCGACGCCCGGGGAGCGGACGCCTCCAGCGCGGCCTGAGCAGGAACTGGCGCTGGCGCACAACGTCGGCGGGAGTTTCGTCGATCAATGGACACGGGTTGAGGTGCCAGCCAACTCGGTGTGCGTTTGGACGGCGCCGTGGCGGGAGGGATATGGCGAAGATGAGCTGATGCTCCCGAGCGCGCACGGCGAGGGGAGGCTGGTCGCTCGGTCCGAAGCAGTGCTCGATCGCCTCGAAACGACGGGGCAGGTCGCGCTGCGGTATCGGGAGAATTTTAATGGGTCGGCTCGGTCGATCGCTGGCGTGTGCGACGCCACCGGGCGAATCTTCGGACTCATGCCACACCCTGAGCGCTATCTGGATTGGACGCGGCATCCATTCTGGACGCGGCTGGGCCCGCGCGAAGGTCGACAGACGCCGGGGCTGGCGATGTTCAACGCTGCGGTGGCTGCGGCAACGGGCACTTTGGCCTAGTGCAACCCGTGCTGCAGCGGGAGGTAGAACGAACGATATGACTTCGTTGCCTTCGAATCTGCATGGGCGTTCGCGCGGATCGGTGATCCGCGAGCATCGGCGTTGCCCGAACTGCGAGTACGACCTGATCGGGCTTGTGGTTGGCGGTGTCTGCCCCGAGTGCGGGCGGCCGATTGTGATGCATCGAGCATCCGGGAGGTTTGGCGACAATCTGGTCGATGCGCCGCTCAACTACCTGCGGCATCTGCGATGGGCCTTGCTCCTGCTCGCAGCCGTCTCGATGGGCGCCATTGTGACGGTTGCCACAGCGTGGTGGACAGGGCACTACGCGATCGTTCCCGTGGCGATGCTTGGCCTGACGCCGGCCTGGGCGGCAGGAGTCTGGCTCACGACATGGCCAAGGCCGGTGGGCTTGCCGCGGGACTCGGTGCTGGATCATCGGAAACTTCGCGTTGCGCTGCGAGTGGTGCATCTGCTGCCCATTGGGGCGGCAGGGTTGATCTTTGCGGGATATTTGACGCAGATGAGTACACCGGTCGGTCTGCCAATGATCGCTCAGGTTATGCTGCTGGCGGGGCTTGGTATTGTGCTCCTGAGCGTGGTGGCGCTTGTGCCACTGGGTGTCTATCTGTCAGCCCTGTGCGACTGGGCGGGCGATGGAGGGCTGAGCACGCGGTTCCGACTGGCGAGTTCGGTGATCGCACTCTGCACAATGGCTGCGGTTGTCATGACGATGATTCTCGTCGGATCGGTCTGGATGCGCGGGCTGGCCGCGTTGGTGCTGATGTGGTCGGCCTCGATCAGCGGAATCGCGACGGTGGGATTTCTGTTCCTTCTGCTTCAGCTATCGCACATGGCGACATGGGCTGTCAACAACGCGGTTTCGGCCAGCGAGCGTGACGCCCGCGTTTCGGCGCGACGGGTCGAGCGCATCACAAGCGGGGCAGCCCGGGTGCCTCCGCTGCCCGAGCCGGCGCCTCCGATTCCTTTGGCATCGCTCGCCGATGGCCTCCCGATTCCTCTTGCCGAGCCTTCGGCGGGTGACGCCGGCGACGATCTGCCGGGGCTCCCGCGCATCTGACCGCACCTACGATCAGCCTCATGCGTGCAACACGGGGAAAGGTCTTGGTCGCGATGTCCGGGGGCGTTGATTCCTCGGTCGCGGCGGCGATTTTGCGCAACGAAGGGTACGAGGTCATCGGATGTTTCATGCGGCTCGGTTCTCCGGGCGATGAACTCATCGTCAAGGATGGAGACGGGTGCAACACGCGTTCGCTCAAGGTGGGGCATCAGGGGTGCTGTTCGGTGGGGGACGCGGCCGACGCGAGGCTGGTGGCCGCGATTCTGGATGTGCCCTTTTATGTCTGCAACTTCCGCGAAGACTTTGGCCGCATCATTCGTCACTTTGTCGCCGAGTATGCAGACGGGCGCACCCCCAACCCGTGCATCAGGTGCAATGACTGGCTCAAGTTCGGGAAACTCAAGTCGTACGCGCAGCAACTGGGCGCGGATCTGATCGCAAGCGGGCACTACGCGCGCATCGAGCAGCGTGACGGACGTCCGCGTTTGATGCGGGGGCTGGATGAATCAAAGGACCAGTCGTACGTCCTGTTCGGTGCGGCAAGCGAAGCACTCGACCACATGTTGCTCCCGATCGGAGGCATGCACAAGTCCGAGGTGCGCGAGCGGGCCAAGGCGCTCGGGCTTCCTGTGTTCGACAAGCCCGACAGCCAGGAGATTTGTTTTGTCCCGGACAACGACTACGCGGGGTTCGTTGAGCGGCAGCGGCCGGAGTTGCGCGTCGAAGGAAAGATTATCGACACAGCCGGGCGTGAAGTCGGTCGGCATCAGGGGCACCATCGCTTCACGATCGGGCAGCGTCGGGGCGTCGGGGTCGCGGCAGGAAGCCCGATCTATGTTGTCGACAAGCGAACTGCGGACAACACGATCGTCGTGGGCTCGCGCGAGGAGCTCTACTTTGAGTCGTGCATTGGCGGCGAGGCGCAGTGGTTCGTCGAGCCAGCAGCCGAATGGACTCCTTGCCGCGCGCAGCATCGCTACAACAGCGACGCATGCCTGGCCGAGTATCGCGTGAACGCGCCGTGCGGTGTAGCAACTTATTCGGGGCGTACGGGCAGGTTTGAAGTTCGTTTCGTCGAGCCTCAGTTCGCTGTTGCGCCCGGGCAAGCAATCGTGCTGTATGAGCGTGATGAGCCGAGTCTGGTACTTGGTGGGGGATGGATAGAGCGGGCCGAGCGAAAAGGGAAGTCATGAGCGATTCGAAGCACCTCGCGGTGTATCTGACCGGGTTCAACGCCGAGACCTATGACCGCGCCGATGATCCTTCAGCCGACAGCGAAGGGCACGTTGTGACGGCAACGGTGCTGCGGCGTGAGACCAGTGACCCGGGGCTTGTGCCGGTGCGGGTGCGTGTGGGGCACGGTGTTTCGCCGGCGACTGCCGCGACACTGCTTCGCAAGATTGCCGATCTGATCGAACGCAACGGAGACATGCTCAGCGCGTCGCCGGGGCTTGCGCTTCGTCGCATGCCCGACGGTTCGGCGCAGCGCAAACGCATCACTCCGCAAGGCCTGCTCGCGATGGCGAATCTACTCGAGGGGCCTGAACGCGAGAAGTTGCTCGAAATGCTCGATCAGATCCGCGATCAGATCGTGGACGAGCCTCGGCCCGAAGACATGCTCTGAGACCGAACGGGAATTGTCAACTCATCGGCGCGAAACCGGCGCACGAAAAAGAGGCCGCGACCAGTGTCGCGACCCCTTCATGGATCAAGCCTTTAGGCCTGGATTATGGCACCGTGATGGTGCGCCATGGTGACCACGCCGAAAGCCCGGCGACGTTGCCCGCACGAATGCGGTAGCGGAACTGGCCCGAACCCGGAGCGTCGTTGTACGACGTGGTGTTCTGAGGCAGGTTGTTGTTGAGAGCCGTGGTGTTGGTCCACGAGCCGCCGACGTTCTGCTGCCTCTGAATGCGCCAGTAGTCCTCGTTCGGGAGGTCGGTCCACGAAATCAGCACATTGCCGCCGCCGGTGTGAGTTGCGGTTGGCTGCGCCGGCTGATTCGGGATCGTGATGTTGGGGTCAATGAGCGTGATTGTCTGCCACACGGACCACTGGCTGGTGCCGGCTGAGTTCTTGGCGCGAATGCGATAGCGCCAATCTCCGAATCCGCCGGGGTTATTCACGAACGAAGTCGTGTTTGCTGGCAGGTTGGACCCAACGATGACCGAGTTGGTCCAGACGCCGCCGACCTTCTCCTGACGCTGGACGTCCCAGGCGGTTTCGTTCGGCAGGTCAACCCATTGCACGAGCACGGAGCCATTGCCTTGGCTCGTGACGGTCGGCTTGGCTGGCCGGTCCGGAGGATTGACGATAACGCCGTTGACTGTGATCGAGACTTGATGATTGGCGCTGAGTCCGCCCGAATCGGTCACGGATGCGGTGATGGTGTGTGTGCCAGCTGAAAGGTTGCTGTAGGTGAAGGCACCACCAGCCCCGAACACGCCGTTGATGCTTGAACTCCAGAGCACGTTTGCAGCGATGTTGCCGTCCTGCGGGTCATCGGCGATGACCGAGAAGAAGATGGAGTCGCCCTGATTGGTGACGCTGCCGTTGAATGGCGTGGTGATAAAGACGCTGGGCGGATCATTTGGCGGTGGGCCGGTGTTGGCAAGGCAGGGGCGTCCGTTCGCGTAGTTGGTGATGCCGGTGGCTTCAGGGCCGCTGAAGTTTGGCAGTCCGATGCCGCCGCAACCACCGAGACTGGCGCACATGATCTTGCACGTGCTGCCTGAGCAGTGGTTGGCGCTGAAGTTGTGCCCGACCTCGTGGGCGGTGAGTGCGATGCGGCTGGCCATCGCGGTGGTGAAGCGAGAGCGGCTGACGCCGTAGGCCGTATTCTGAACACACACAACCGAAAGCCACGCAATGCCGAGGACGCCGCCCATGTTCCGACCGGTCATCAGGTGAGCCAGATCGCGATGAACGTTTGCGTGATTTGCGTTCCAGTGATTGCGGAACTGAGTCAGGAGTGTATCGGCATTATTGGATGTGTAGGGGTTAGAGGCGCTCGATGTGCGAACGATGATCTGCGTTGTCACGAAGGTGACGTTGCAGTCACGCTCGTAGACGATGATCATGCCGTTCTGGACGTTCTCGATGTCGGCGATGGTGCTGTTGGTGTTGCTCCCGTTCTGCTGATAGAACTGGAAGTCGGCGTCATACGCCATTTCGCAGATCTTGAACCCTGGGCCGCGGAATGTGCCATCCATCTGCTGGTCGATCGGGTTGAAGCTGGCAAAGTCGGGCAGCAGTGCGCCGCCGCAGTGATTGTCCACTTCTCGCACCGCGTTGCCGTGGTAGACGATATGAACATCGCCTGCGACCCCTGCGAGCACGTCGCCGATCGGCTGAATGAACCATCCGTCCTGCACATTGTCGTGAAGGAGAATCGAAGCGGAAAGCCCGTTGTCGATGGATGCCGCGACGATGCTGCCGGGCATTTCGATGACACGGCCGCGCCATGTCTTCGGGGCCGGGGGCTCGATCTCGACAAGTTGACCCGAACCGTCGTCGATAAAGACCTTGAAGTCCGCGGACCGCGACGAGAAAGGTGCCAGTTCGAGCGTGTACAGCCCGCCATCGAGAATGACAGGCACCAGCACGCGCCCGTTGGTATGCGGGGCAATGGTCAACGACTGAAGGTCAAGTGCGTTGAGGCCGAGCTGGTTGCCGAGGAAAATGTCGGAGCTTTCGACTCCGGCAACGACTGTGGGGGGGAACTGCGCGAGCAGGGTTTGTGCAAATCCTGCTCCCACGCCTGCACGAATGACCTGGGCTCCGTCGGCGGCTGTTCCAACGACGCTTCCGTCGATAGTCGAGAGGGCCGCAAGTCGGTGCGTGTCGGAGGCGTCGATGCCCCAATGGACAACCAAAGTGTTGTCGATGAAATTGGACTGAAGGCGTTCGAATGCGCTCGTTGGAATTGGGTCCGGGCCGGCCGCGAGCGTTGCGGGACCGGCCAAGGCAAGAAGTCCGCAAGCAGCGAGCATCTTTCCTAGCGATCTGATGTTTCCCATTCGTGCATCCTCAAAATCTAAACAGGCGGGACGTGCGTCAGTCGGGCAACGACCCGGCTCGAAGCACGTCCAAACCTGTTGGTGTATGAACTCTGTTGTTGGCGGAGTGAGAAATCCACCGCCAGAATGAAACTCCAATCAGGGGCAACCTTGGCTGAAAAGGTCGAGATAAATCTGAACGTCGAAGAAGTTGTAGAAAGTGTCGCCGTTCATATCGGCCGAGGGGTGCTGGGCCGCGAAGGCGTCGAGGAAGTTCTGAATGTCGAAGAAATTGAGTTCGCCGTCACCATTGCGATCGGCGGGACAGGGTGGGGTTACAGCGTTCACGGTGAGCTGGACCTGATCCTCGCCGCTGAGGCCTCCGGCATCGATGACCGAAGCCGTGACGGTGTGCACGCCGGGCGAAAGTTGGGTGTATTGGAAGAACCCGCCGTTGCCGAAAGCACCGTCAATGTTGGACGTCCAGACGAGGTTTGCAGCAACGTTTCCATCCTGAGGGTCGGAGGCGAGGGCGGAGAAGAAAACGGGGCTGCCTTCGTTGTAGACACTGTTGGCTAGAGGAGTGGTGATGAAGACGGAGGGTGGATCGTTCGGGGGTGGCGAACCGTCGTCGATACACCAGCGAGTGCTGGCGAAATTGGTGATGCCGGTGGCTTCGGGGACACTGAAGTTCGGCAGTCCGATCCCGCCGCAGCCACCGAGGCTGGCGCACATGATCCGGCAGGTGCTTCCAGAACAGTGTGGCGCGCTGAGGTTGTGACCGACTTCGTGCGCGGTCAGTGCGGTGCGCTGTGCGAAGTTGGAGGTGAAGCGTGAGCGGCTGACTCCGTAGCCGTTGCTGATGCTGCAGACACCCTGGAGCCATGCGATTCCAAGGACGCCGCCCATGTTGCGACCGGTCATGAGGTGAGCCAGATCGCGGTGAATGCTCATGTGATTCTGAATCCACTGGGTGCCGAACTGAGTGAGAAGTTGTTCTGAGTTGTTTGTGGTGTAAGGATTTCCCGCGCTCGATGTGCGAACGATGATCTGTGTGGTGACGAAGGTGATGCCGCAGTCGCGTTCATAGACGACAATCATGCCGTTCTGGACGTTTTCGATGTCGGCGATGGTGTTGTTGAGATTGCTGCCGTTCTGCTGATAGAACTGGAAATCGCCGTCGTACGCCATTTCGACGATCAGATGACCTGAGCCGCCACGCAGGGTGTTCTGATTGGGCTCGATGGGGTTGAAGAGCATGCCATCGTGAGGCAGTGCTCCGCCGCACTCGTGCCCGTGCGACACAGATGCCAGGCCGTGGTAGACGATGTGCACATCGGCGGGATTGCCGGTGAGCGTCTCGGAGAGGGGCTGGATGAACCATCCGTCCTGCACGTTGTCGTGCAGGAGAATCGATGCGGTCATAGCCGAGCCGTCGATTGAAGCAGCGACCATGCTGCCTGGCATTTCGATCACGCGACCGCGCCACGTTTTCGGAGCCGGAGGATCGATCTCGACGAGTTGGCCGCTGCCGTCATCGACCAGAACTTTAAAGTTCGGTGCTCGCGACGAGAAGGGTGCGAGTTCGAGCGTGTAGAGCCCGCCGTCGAGCAGAACAGGCACAAGCACTCGCTGAGGCCCGGTCGGGGCAATGGTCAGTGACTGGAGTTCGAACGCACTGATGTCGTACTGCTCGCCCAGGAAAATGTCTGTATTCTGAATGGAGACGACAACAGTGGGCTGCACCTGGGCAAGAACGGCATGCGCAGCGGCGAGTCCATGACTAACGCGGATGACATCAGCGCCGTTGGCGCCCGAAGCGACGACCTGTCCACCGATTGAGTCCAGAATGTCCTGACGTGCAGCAACCGAAGCATCGATGCCCCAATAAACCACAAGCGTGTCGTCCATGAATGTCGAGCGAAGGTTTTCGATTGATCCAGCGGGTATCGGGTTTGGGTTGGCGGCCAGAGTCGAGGCACCTGCGATAGCAAGCAGCCCACACGCTGCGATCAATTTGTCAAGTCTCATCGTGATCTCCAAGAAAAACCATGACCCCTTCGCGATTGAAAAGGCGCGACAGCAGCACTCCCTGAATGCAGGAACAGAGCTGAACTTCTCCCCGGCTGCCTGGGATCGAAAGGCAGCCCCTTCATGAACTGTCAAATGCGACCTGACCCCCCTCTGAGCCAAGCAGCAACCCTACTGAAGCCAAGGGCGGCGAATGCGCTCTGGCGTCCCTTTACCTAAGTACATAATCTAATGGATCTTGAACGTCGATGCAAGGCGGAAATTGCGGCGAAAATACCCTATCGCACACTGACATAGGGGGATCGTTCGTAGTTTGCTCGCATATTTATGCCTTTGACGTGCAAAATTTTGAAGATAAGCGCGTCAGCAACTTTTTTTCAAGAGTTCGGCACAACGACATCCATCCACACCGGAAAGTGGTCGCTCGGACGCTGACCGTCGGCCCAGCGCCAGATGCCCGACCGAAGTACCCGCAAATTCGACGAAGGGAGGATGTAATCTACTCTCAGTCGAAAGTGGGCTGTGTCGTGGGGTTCGAGACCTTCGATGGCGATATCGCTCGTGGGGATGTTCTGGCTGTTGATCGCGGGATTGTCGAGCAGGAACTGACGCATCGGGTTGCGGAACGAGTTGCCCTTATCAGGGTCGGCGTTGAGATCGCCGAGGATGACAAATGATGACCCTTGCCGAAGTCCGCCGCGGCGAGCCTCATCGTCGACGATGTAGTCGGCATTGAGAATGTAGTCGGCCCAGAAACGGATCTCGTCGTGGTTGCGTTTGCGGTTGCGCAGTTCGTCGCCATCGAATGCCGGCGGAGTCGGGTGGCTGGCGAGAAAGTGCACGATTGTGCCGTTGGGCATTTTGACGGGCACGTCCCAATGGCTCTTCGAACTCAGGCGGAAGAGTTCGAGCGCTTCCTCTTCATACCACATTGATTCTTCATCGCCCGTGCCGAGTGTGGGCAAGAGTGCATTGGGCATGCCCATCCATGGAAAGAGGCGAAACGTGCGGACGCGATCTTCGACGATATCGAGGCGTTCATCGACCAGAATGGCCATGCCATATTGCCCTGGAAACTCTCCCCATCCCCATGCATCGCCGGCGTAGGCCCGCGCTTCGTCGGAGGCTGCGTGATGTGTGCCGTCGGGCTTGGCGGTGCGTGGTGCGGGGAAGTTGCTTACGACTTCGCCGCTGCGGTCGAGATCGAACCCGCTGGGCATGCCGGTGTTGGTGCGGGCGGTGAAGACGCGGTAACGGATTGGTTCGAGGCCCTGGCGCTGTGCGACAGCGATGTAACGCTCGGCGAACTGCTCGGCAGTCCATGAGCCGGTGGTTTCACGTCCGTAATCGTCGGGGGCTGCGAACGCGATTTCGTTGAGCAGGATCACGCTGGGACGAATGCGCTGTATGGTCTCGGCGAGTTGGCGCAGGCGAAACGTCGAGCCGTCGCCGATGTCGCTGGGGCGGACATCCTGAAGGTTGAACGTTGCGACGCGAATGGCAACGGGACGAGATTCCTCCTGTGCGGCCTCACTCGACGCACCAAACCAGACGAGGGTGAGAACGGCGACGATGATCGAGGCGGAGAATCGGTGGCGCATGCTGTTCCTCTCGCGAAAAGTTGCGAGACTTTACGCATGCTGTGCGTGCGGCATTTATGCCTCAGCGAGGGTCTGCATGGTTCGCGGGCCGGCGATGCCATCGACGCTGAGTCCGGGATTCTTATTTTGCCAGCGACGGATGGCGCCAGTGGTGAGCACGCCGCAGATGCCGTCGGCCTTGCCGCTGTCCATGCCTTGAGCATTGAGTTGAGTCTGGACCCATTCGACGATCGCGCCGCGCGAGCCGTGGGCGACCATGTTCTGGCGTGCGGCCTGTTCGGTGGCGTCGTCCCAGACGTTTGTGGTCTCCACGCCGAGGATCTTTTGCAGGTCCACGATCTTGCCGGTCGGCGCGTGCGGCGGCGGCGGTGGCGTCGGTTCGACGCCGTTGTAGCGGTCCTCGGCGCTCTTGCGCAGAGATTCAGCGGTGCTGATCTGTTCGTCAAGTTCGGCTGGGGAGATGAAAATGAGACTGTGTGGCAGGCGTGCATCCCAGCCTTTTGCGGTGCCGGTATAGCCCGGGAAGCGATGAAAGGACTTGCCGTCCATGACACTGTTCCACCAGCGTTTCTGGATGTCGGGAACGGTCGAGGGTGAGGGCAGCGGTACATCGTGCGTCTTCTTGCGATCGCCAGCAGGATGGCGCAGGAACGTCTCGCAGAGTTCAAGCCAGTCGATCCATGTGTAGAACCCGAGGACGTTGAGATTCTTCGAGGCGAGATCGCGGTCTTCGTACGCGGCTCGGGTGACGGCAACTCGCGGCGGGTCGGTGTGCCGTGTCATTGCCTTGATGACATACCAGTGAACCGACTTGGCGAGGTTGATCGCGTGCGTGTGAAGCGTGTTGATTTCATCTTCGAGCGGCCATTCGTAGTCCTTGGCGAGCAGAGAGTGCGAGCCGACTCGAAAGCGTCCGAGGTTTTCTTCGATAATGCGACGAACGGCGCGGTCGAAGGGCTCTCGGATTCGGTCTTCAATGGCGTCGCCGATGTTCTCGACGATCCATTTGGCGGCACCAAGCGGAAGTTCGGAAACCATCCACTTGAAGAACTCCCAGGGATACATGAGTCGTTCGTGCATCTCGGCGAGCAGAATCAGGGCATCGGCGACGGTCAGCGACGAGCCGGGGACGTCGGCAGCCAGAGCGAGCACGGTGTCGAAGAAGGCGTCCTTGACTTCCTTCGCTTCCGGCGGGATCTCGTGCATGACAAAGCGTGCGGCGTCGCGCACAGCGGCATCGACGCTCGGGTCGCCGCCCGAGACGATGCTGCTCAGTGCGGCTTCGACGGTGGCGCGGGTCTTGGGGCCGTTCTTGATCTTGCGGACAAGTTCGACCATGAGGCGACCGAGTTTCGTGCCGTGGCCGTGCACGCCTGGGGGTTCGGGCGCCCGATCGAGATGGGCTTCGACGCGCAGGCCCAGTTCCTGGGCGACGTGCGCGAGAGAATGAAGCGTGTCCCACGAGTCGAAGTAGCCGGTGACGACATTGGTCTCGCTGAACGGCGAGCCGATCGACGCATCGGGATTGAGTTTGGCCAGGCGATTGTCAAAGATTTTCTTCGAGTGCTCGTCCTTGAGTGTGCGCGCGCGGGCGTGCATGGCGTGTTCGACGAAGTTGCTGTGGGCGAAGAAGTCCTCCAAAGCATGCACGGCGTGGCCGAGGCGAGAAAGACCCAGATTCCACTCGAGGTTCGCGTCGGCATCAGGCCATGCCTGACCTTTGGGCGAAAAGGTCCGCTGGGCCCAGTCGCGGTCGATCTTGGCCAGAAGCCCGGCGGCGATCTGGACGTCTTCGATAAGGTAGTCGTAGAGGTGGGGGCTCAGGGGCTGTGAGCCGGTGCCGTGCTTGTCGGCCGAGCGTGTTGCCTGCTCCTGCGCGGTGACGGCAAACTGGGGATAGCGGTCGAGATGTTCGTGCGGATAGTACTGGGTATAGGAAGAGTCGAAGACATGCTTGTAGGCCTTGTAGTCCATCCGTGCCGGGCCGTTGCGATGGGCGGGATGCACGAACTTGTCGTAACCCATGACGAAGAAGGCCTTGCGCATGAGGCCGGCCACCTGACTGTCCTGCCCGCCATCGAGCGCGCCGGCAGCGGCCTTGATGGAGTTGAGAAATTTCGTGAGGGGAATTGTGAGGTTGTTCCTGATCCACCCGGGCGAACTGAGGATCTCGAGCGACATGATGGCCTTGACTGCGCCATCGACACCTTCGCGCACGCCGTTGGCAACGTTGGTATATGGCTGCGGATCGACGGCCTGCTGCACGTCGGTGATCCAGTTGCCCAGATAGAACGCGCCGGTGCGCCAGCCGGGCTTCTTGGCGCGAACGAGCGCTGCGGCGATGAGCGGGAGCCCGGCCTGATCGGCGCATTCGTGATGTCCGTGTGTGTCCATGCGGGTGTTCCGATCAGGATCCGTGCGCGTCGCGGATCCTGGTCAAGGTGTCGTGACTGACATTGTCCTCGGGCTCAAGGCCGCTGGTCGTGAGGAAGGTGTTGATCGCGCGTTTGAGGGTGTCGCTCCACTGGCCGTCTTCGCGGCCTTCAAAGTACCCGAGGCTGCCTAGGCGTTGCTGCGTGCCCAGAACGGTATCGTGCGGCGCGAGATGGCCGAGTTCGATCATCTGAATCGTCTTTTCTTCGTCGGTGCCGACACGAAGCAGGCCGGCGCGTGCGCCCGGTTCGATGGTGATGGTGATGCGGCCGTCGCCGTCGGTCGTGCCTTCGAGGAGCTTTGAGTCGAGCTCAAGTTCCCACGGCTCGTCCGCGCGGGGCTCGCCGTCGCGCATCATCTGAAGTTTGAGCACCGCGGGCACGCCCTTGCGGCGGAAGCGGTGGCGCTGTTCGGTTGCGCCCGATTCTTCGCCGGGTTCGATCGGGGGGATGACGAGCCGGTCGCCGGGCAGAATGACCATGGCGTCGGAGCGTGCCGAGCGGACCGGGGCGTTGTCGCGGTGGTTCCAGATTCTTTGCCAGAAGTGCCCGCTGGCTTCGGCGATGCTCAGGAGGCACTCGCCCTGTCGCACGGTGTAGGGCCCGTCGCCGACGGGTGACTGGTCGCGGAAGGCGGAAGGTGTGGCTTGAGATTCGGGCACGATCGGCTCCGGACTTGGCGCGATGCGACGGGCTGGGCTGTGCGGCGAAGGCTTGCGGGAACCAACGGGCCTGCCGCCACCGGCCCCGGTCTGTCAGCGAAAGAAAATGGCACGGCTCACGCCGGGTTGAAGCTTTGGCGGGATCATACCATTGCCCCGGTTGGTTTCGGGGTTCGTCTCGCGCGTTCGAAATCTGTCCCGGTAGCTCAGCTGGATAGAGCAGCGGACTTCTAATCCGCAGGTCGTTGGTTCGAATCCAACCCGGGATGCTTGGTTCGCCTGGGGGTTCATGGTGCACCGGCGGGGGTGTAGTAGGTCGGAGCCCCCGGTCCGACGGGATAGCCCAGCAGGAACACCCAGAGGTAGAACAGCGCCGTCCAGCCGATGATCAGCGCGATCGAATACGGCAGCATCGTCGCGATCATGGTGCCGATCCCCAGGTTCCGCTGATAGCGAGCTGCGACCGCGAGGATCAGCCCGAAGTACGACATCATCGGCGTGATGATGTTGGTGGTGCTGTCACCGATGCGGTAGGCGGCCTGAATGACTTCGGGGCTGTAGCCGACGGTCATGAGCATGGGCACGAAGATCGGGGCTGTGACTGCCCACTGCGCGCTGGCCGAACCGAGCATCAGGTTCACGATACAGCACATCAGGATGAACGGAATGAAGACCAGCGGATTGTCGAGCTTGAGTGCGATGAGCAGATCGGCCCCCGCGACGGCCAGGATCTGTCCGAGGCCCGAGTAGTTGAAGAACGCGACGAACTGGGCCGCGAAGAACACGAGCACGATATAGAGTCCCATCGATCGCATCGCCGCGGCCATGGCGTCGATGATGTCGCGGTCGTTCTTCATCGTGCCGACGACGCGGCCGTAGATGAACCCGGGGATGATGAAGAAGATCAGGATCATCGTCACGACGCTGCGGAGCATGGGGCGGAAAGAATCGGGCCCGGTCAGTGTCGGGTCGGGGTCGCGCAGGACGCCCCAGCCCGGCAGGAACCCGGCCCAGTCCAGCCACGCGTAGCGCGGTCCGGCGAGCACGACGAACCCGAGACAGATCAGCAGGACCGAAAGCCCCGCCCACATGAGCCCGCGTTTCTCGATGCGGCTGAGACTGTCCATCGTCGCGGCCGGTTCAAGTGTTTCGTCAGCGTCGGCGGGGTTGTATCGGCCCAGGCGCGGTTCGACGATCCATGCCGTCACGGCCCAGCCGACTGCGGTCACGAGGAACGTGCTGATGCTCATGAAGTACCAGTTGACGGCCGGGTGGACTTCATACGCGGGGTCGATCAGACGGGCGGCTTCCTGCGTGATGCCGGCCAGGAGCGGATCGACGGTGCCGATGAGGATGTTGGCGCTGTATCCGCCGCTGACGCCAGCGAACGCTGCGGCCATGCCAGCCAGCGGGTGGCGTCCGAGCGCGTAGAACATGGCCATCGCCAGCGGAATGATGACGACGTAGCCCATCTCGCTGGCGGTGTTGCTGACGACGCCCGCGAAGACGACGACGACGGTGACGAGCTGTTTCGGGGCCGCGAGGATCAGCCCGCGAATGGCGGCCGAGAGCAGCCCGGACTTCTCGGCCACGCCCACGCCCAGCAGCGCGACAAGCACGGTGCCCAGCGGCACGAAGCCCGCGAAGTTGGCCACGAGGTTCTGGCTCATCCAGCGGATGCCGTCGGCCGCGAGCAGCGAGTTGGTCGTGAACATCGCGCCGGGGGCGGCGTTGGGCCTCGGGTCGGCGACCGAGAGTCCGGCGGCGGCGGCGATGGCGCTGATGAACACGATGGCCAGCGCGAACAGAGCGAAGAGCGTCACGGGGTGAGGCAGCAGGTTGCCGAGCCATTCGACGACGGCCAGAAAGCGGGCGATGGGCGAGCCTTTCTTTGGCCTGCGCGGCGGCCGAGCATCGGGCGGCGTGCTCGCGGCAGGGGTGGTGGGCGGGTCAGACGCGCTCATGGCCGTGCAGGATAGCGACCCGGGCGCTGTGCTGCGCGGGCGCGCAAGACCTTGGTGCCACGACTCGCGGCCGTTTCGGCCGCGCAGTCGTGCCCGCGCTTCACCGGCCCGCGACACAACGCACGTCGCGCGCACGCCCGACCTCGCTGCGCGGAGAGAAGAAGGCGGAAGAGAAGAAGAAGGACCGCGAGGAATCCTGCCCGGGCCGGGGTCGATCCTGTCTTACGTTCCATTGTCGCCGGTGTCGCGGCGTTTGAGGAAACCGGCGGCTCCGGCGATGACGACGGGCACGAGGATGAGGTTGATCGCGCGCATGGCTGCGGCGTAGTTCTCGTACGTCAGTGGGCAGCGGCCGGTCTTGAGACCATCAGCAAACATGGCCCGGTCGGCGGGCTTCCAGGGCTGGTCGATGAAGAGATCGACCAGCGGGATCTGGAGCCGCATGGCGATGAAGAAGGCCCGTTGCGCCCCCCAGTGGTCGTTTGGGGCAGGGACTCCGCCGTCGCCTTCCCAATGTGGGAGAGCCGTTGGAGCAGCGGCCAGCGATGATGGCGCGGATGCCGGAGCGGTCTTGGACACTTCGTACGACAGCGGCCTCTCGACCGAGTACGCGGGCAGAAACACGGCCCAGTTCAGCAGCCAGAGGAGAAGAAAGAAATGAATCGCCCGCCCGGGTCGCACGCCGTAGCCGAACATGAAGTCGAGCATCGCCCACCGCCAAACGCGCTCGGCTCTTGTAAAGACAGGCCTGTCACTCAACAACGCCCCATCACGCTGGATGCCATGTCCGCGGCGTGCTTCGAGCAATTCTCGCCGCCGTCGTGAGAGGAAGACCTCGTCTGCCTGCGGATCGTTGCCCTCACTTCGAGCCCAACGCTCCACATCGACATAGAAAGCAGAACTGAATCGCGTGGCATCGAGGAAATCACGGAGGCGAAGGATTCCGGGATGGGGTGAGTTCAACCGCCACAGGTGGATGGTCATCATTCCATACATGACCATCGCCGAAAGTACGAGATCAGACCCTCTTGGTTGACCTGAACGGTGGATGACGAGCGCACATAGGCCCATGAGCGCAAACCACAGCAGGAATCGCAGAGCGTCGCGAGTGCTCAACGGCAGTGAGCCTTTGCCATTGAGCCTGTCCAGTTCCAGATCTTCGAATTTCAGGCGATGGACTCTGAAGAGCGGATTCTCGCGATCACGAAACATCGTTCCGCGTACCTCCAGCTCCTGCACGATCGCACGGTCAAGCAGGATGGCCTCAGGGCAGACGCTGCATTTTCCCTTTTCGTTCGGCCGCGCGATGCTGATGCTGACCTGTGTGAGGGTTGCGCCACGGGCGTCAACGCTGCCACGCACCTGTGGGTAGGGGGCGTCGCTCACCATCTCATCGGCGAACACCCGGCCCTTGATTGTGGCCGAGCGGAGCACGAGATCTCCTTCAACAACGGTGCGGTCGAAGTTGGCCTCGCCGTCAATCTCGGCGTCTTCTGCCCTGATCGTGCCGAGCGCGCGCGCGCCCTTGATCCAGAGTTGGCCGTGGATGTCGGCCAGTTCGAGATCGAGGGCTGTCTGGTCATCTCTCGCGGGCGAGCACGCGGTGTCCCACGGCCGCCAACCCGTCACATGGGGCTCGTTTTCCCCATTCTCTGGCTTCTGCGGCAGGATGGTGTTCAGATGGTCTTCCAATGCCGCCTCAGAAGCTCTCACAGCCTCCCGCCATTGATCCGTCGGTGTGTCGGCGGCGCTGAACAGTGTGAGACTCTTGATATGGTCGGTGTGCAGCCTGCGATAGTCGTCGATGACTGTATCGAGGGCGATACTCGACGCTGCGTCGATCGTGCCGACCACGCCGCCGCAGACGTGCAGATCGCCGTGGACGCTCAGGTGTCGGGCCTTGATCTCGCCCAGCACGGCCGCGCCGTGAATCAGGACTGGGCCGTCGACGTCGGCAAAGCGCAGGTCGATGCCGCCGGTGATGATCAGGTGTTTTCGAGGGGTGTCGTCATCGTCAGTCCCCGGCCGACCGAAGGTCTTGGCGCTGAACGTCTCGGAGAAGATCAGTCCCCCGCCCGATCTGGCCTTGATCAGACTCAGTTCACCAATGATGAGCGTGCGATTGCGCATGAAACAGGTTCCGCCGATCTCGGCGGCTGTGAAATCCACGGCTACTTCGGATTTGCCAGCATCGATAACTGTGTTCTCGAACTCGACGGTGCCCATGACCTTCGCGCGCAGGTCCACACGCCCCTTGATCCGTGTGCCGCCGGCAAAAAACACCGACCCGCCGACCTCGGCGGCGTCAATGAGAACAGCAGACGCGCCAGTCAGGGCGGTGATTGTCGCATGATCGAAGTCGATCTGGCCACCCACTATGGCCCGAAGGTCAACTTGGCCGGTGATTCTCGTTCTGTCCCTGAAGAAAACGGAGCCGTCGATTCGCGCCCGGTTCATGACGACGGCCTTTGCGACGGTGCTCGCCATCACGATTGCGTGCTCAAAAGTAACCTGGCCGAACACCCTGGTTCGCAGGTTCACCCGACCGGTTATGTGCATTTGGTTGACGAACCACACCGACCCGCCGACCTCCGCGGCTTCCATGTCGACGGCGATTTCGTTTGTATTCGTATGAATCTCGGAACCGTCGAAGTGAACATCTCCCCCGAACGCTGCTCGCAGGTCTGCTTTGCCTGAGAGTTGCGTGCCGTTGCAGATGAAGAGGGACCAGCCGACCTTGGCGCTCTCCAGGTTCAGCGCCACGCTGTCGGGCTCCGACCCGATCAGGGCGTTGTCAATGAACACTCCGCCTCCGATCCTGGCGCGCAGGTCGATCGTGCCCTTGGCGGTCATCCTTCGATCACCAAAGGTGCGGGCATACACGTCGCGACGGATTTCTGCGCCCTCAAGGTGGAGCGATGAATCGACCATCGTGCTCGCTACACGGTGCCGATCGATGTCGCCCAGTGCCTGGTTGCTCTTGACCTCCTCTTTCGACCTGCCTTTGGCCAGCACATGCAGCCCGTCGAGTCTCAGGTCGGCTCCGATCACCGCGTTGTACAGGTCGATCGGGGCGTGGGCAGTGACTTCGATCAGGCTCAGGTCGGCTCCGGTCTTGAGGCCGCGCCAGTCCAGCCAGAACTGTGCATCATCGTGCACGGTCGAGCCCCGCAGCGTGAGGCGCGTGGCGACCTGCACATGCCGCAGCACCAGTCCCGCCTCGAAGGTGCAGCCGACCAGTTCGAGCGACTGCTCGAACCGCGCGTACGCGAAGTCCACCGGGTGCTTGAACGTGCATTTGCTGAAACGCACCCGGTTGCGATAGACGCGGTTGCCAAGCCTGGCGAGATTCTCGGCGTCATATGGAGTGTCAAAGGCCCGGTCCTTGACGTGATTCATCAGGCCCTGATCAAAGGTCCACCAAAACCACTTCCAGTCAAATGCGGGCAGGATGCCAAGAGGTGGTGGCGGGGTGTCTTCGGCCATGGGCTGCACAGTGTACCGCACTGGCCTCGGGGAGGTTCCCCGGGCCGCGGCGGCGCGGGTGGCGGGGGGCGGGCACGGGCGTGCTGCCGGGCAAACACCCCTCGAATCCGGCCCAGCGTCCAATAGAAACGCCCCGCACGCGGGCCCGAACGCGACCGCGGCCCGCGCGGGCGGTTCTCCGGACGTCAGGAATGCTCCATTTCCCTTCGGAAATGGAACTCACCCGCGAGGAAATGGAACTCACCCGCGAGGAAATGGAACTCACCCGCGAGGAAATGGAGCTCACCCGCGAGGAAATGGAGTTCACCCGCGAGGAAATGGAACTCACCCGCGAGGAAATGGAGCTCCCGCGGGCTGGCTCGGGGCTGGTTCGAGCTCCGCGGCACCCCCGGCGAGCACTCCCACGTTCGGGTATCGCGGATCGGTTTCCTGAAGCCCCGGCCGGGTTCTTTCGGCCCGCGACTGCCCTCCGGCAGTGCTCGGCCCGCGCGGGCGGGGTAGACTGCCCGCGATCACCATCCACGGGACCGGGGGACTTGGAAAGGGACCGATCATGCACGAGGATGCCGCCGCCGCGCTCGAGAGCCTGCAACGCTTTCTGGCCGCCAACACCAGGCGCGATGATGCCGCCATGCTCGCGCTCCTCAGCCGGCGCACACGCGACGCCGGCGGTTTCTCGGGCGCGACCAGCGAGTTCGACACCGTGACGCTCGGCGAGCCCGAGCCGCACAGCCAGGGCTGGATGATCCTCATCGAGCCCGGTCCCGAGTACGCCGACACCCGCCCGCCCCTGCCCGCGATCATGATCTTCGAGGACGGAGACTGGAAACTCGACCTGGTCGCCTCGATCGAAATGGTCTACGGCGGGCCAGAAGGGCTCGAACAGCTCGCCGAAGAGATGATGAGCGCGCTGGGCGACGCGGCCGCAGGCGCGATCGACAGCCTGGGCATCATCGCCGCGGCCGTCGGCGACACGCTGAGCACGTATGGCGACGATGACGACGCCGAGCCGGGCTCCCTGGCGGCCCGGCTCATCGAGGCGGCGCCCGCGCTCGATTGCCGCGTGTGGGATGATGTCGAGCCGTATCCGCCGGCCCATGAACTCGAGACGCTTCCGCCCACGTTCGCTCTGCCCGCCACCACCGCGGCCGTCTCCGAAGCGCTGGGCTTTGACGTGCGCGCTGTGGTCACGTTCAACGACATGCACTGGCCCATCGAGGATGAGCTGCGCACGCAGATCGACGGCTACATCGCGTGGCTCGATGACGAGTTCATGAAGCCCTGGATCGAAGTCCTGCCCACGATCGCGCGGTTCGTGCCCCTGATAGGTCGCATGAACAGCCTGCGCTACGAACCCATCCGCACCGACAACTTCCGCTACCTCATCGCCGACGGCAACGCCATCGTGCTGCGCATGACCACGGGCGACAATGTCGCGGCCATCGACCCGAATCAGCTGGTCGCCCTCGGCTGCGGCGTGGCCGCGGCCCTGCCCGACCAGATCCTGCCCCAGTTTGACGGCACCACACGCCAGATTCCGGCCGAAGGCACGCCCGACGCCGGGCAGGCGTGGTTCGACGTCGTCGCCCCGCGACAGATGAAGCGCATCAGCGCCATGCTCGGACGAAACGTGCGGCTGCGGGCCGATCCGGCCAGCCTGCTCTTCAACGATGAGCGCGATCTGAGGCTCTATCGCAGCGGACTCGGACGAATCATGGGCGGCATCGGCCTGGCCCTGGGCGATCCGGCCTACGCCCCGATCGTGCGCACCAAGCTGCACACCATCTGGATCGATGACGAGCTGGCCACCGGACGCGAACTGCGCTTCGAGAACGGAATCCTGCGATGCACCGTCCCGTCGTGGGACGACGATCAACTCGGAGCCTTCGTCGAACATCACGTCGCCTCGGCCTTTGGCGGAGAAACCCTCACGGCCGATGATCGCGTCCCCGGCAGCGGGGCATAACCGGAGGCCCGCGGCCCGGCCGCGCTCTCGATGCACGAGCCAGACGCCGATGCCGAACGCTTTGAGCTGGGTGTGCGCATGCTCCGCACGTCCGAACCGATGTGGGCCATGCAGATGGAACTGGCCGGCGGCGGGGATATCGAACTGCTGATCCTCGAAGAATCGCTCGGCGGCGAGCACGACCTGATCGCGGGCATTGTGCACCTGGCCGTCGTTCCGCTTGTCGAAGCCTTCGCCCGGATCGGATTGCACGAGGGCCATCATGCGGCGCTGGGCAAGGCCGTCAGCGGCGTCCGCATCGCGCACGCGCCCGTCGGCGAGTCGGGCACGACCCTCTCGATCGACTGGGGCACGCTGCATCTCACGGTCGATGCGCGAGGCCGCACCGACGAGCCGCCGCCGATCGAGCACATCGCGGCCCTGCTGCGCACCGCGCTGGGCCTGCCCGCGATCGCGTGAGATCAGATCGGGTCTGTTACGCCGACCACGCTTGCCATGACTTCGACCGGATGAAGCGCGGTTCGAGCCGCCAGTTCGCGCACCTGATGGCGGCACGATGTTCCGCTGGCCATGAGCAGCGCCGCCGGAGCGGCCGCGAGCGCCGGCAGCAGCGACTGGTTCGCGATCGCCGCCGACAGGTCGTAGCGTTTCTTCATGTATCCGAACGAACCGGCCATGCCGCAGCAGCCGGTGTCGAGCACCCGCACACTCGCCGTCGTCAGCCGCGCCGCAAGCCGGGCGGTGGGGGCGGTGGAAGTCAGGGCTTTCTGATGACAATGGCCGTGGATCAGCACGTCGGCGCTGAGCGGCGAGAGGACGGGCTCGGCGGGATGATCGTGCCAGTGCGTTTCCAGAAAATCCTCGACCGCAAACGTGCGCGACGCCAGCACCCGCCGCGCCGCCAGAGGCCGGGGAATCTTGAGTGACAGCCAGTCGTCGATGATCGCGCTGTGGACCGAGGGTTCGAGCGTCAAAAATGCAGGCTCGTCGGCGGCCGTCAGCAGTGGCTCGAGCCGGTCGAGCAGGCTCGCCGCGTCGTCGATCGCGGCCGGGAGCAACCCCGCGCTGATCGCCGCCCGCCCGAAGTCAGAGCCGAGGAACAGTTCGACGCGGTAGCCCAGAGTCGTCAGCACCCGCCGCGCTGCCAGCGCGATGTGCGGCTCATTGAACGCGGTGAACGTGTCGGCCAGCAGCATGACACGCGGCGCCGAAGCCGCAGGATCGGGCGCGAGCGCACAGTCTCGCTTCCACTGTCTGCGCAGAGGCTCGGCAAAGGCAGGCATCGTCCGCCGCGGATCAACCCCGAGCACCGCCGACAGCATCGCCTTGCCCAGCCGCGAACCATTGAGCGCATTGACAAGGCCCGGCGTGAGCGACGCAATGCGGTTGAGCAGATGCACGCTTCCGACCGCCCGGCGTGCCAGCGGCACCCGCCCGGCCGCGCGATCAGACAGCGCCAGATACTCGGCCTTGAGCCGCGCCACGTCAACATTGCTCGGGCACTCGGTCTTGCAGGCCTTGCACGAAAGACACAGATCCAGCGTTGCCATGGTTTGGGCGTCATTGAGCGCGGGCGAGCCGTCGGGCGTCATCTGACCCGTCATCGCCAGACGAAGCGCGTTGGCCCGACCGCGTGTTGCGTGCCGTTCATCGAGCAGCGCCATGTACGACGGACACATCGTGCCGCCGCTCTTCTTGCGGCAGACCCCCGCCCCGTTGCACATCTCCACGGCGTGAGCAAAGCCGTGCTGGTCGGCGTAGTCGTAGAACGTCTCGACCTCAGCAACGCGCACAGGCGCGCCGCGCGGCTCGACGCGCAGGCTGGCGGCCATCGACGCGATCGGGCCCGGAGACACGATGTTGCCGGGGTTGAGCAGGTGTGCAGGATCGAAGATCGACTTGATCTGGCCGAAGGCAGCCATCAGCTCGGAACCGAAGAATCGTTCGAGCAAAGGCCCGCGGACCCGCCCGTCGCCGTGCTCGCCGCTCATGACTCCGCCCAGTTCCTTTGCCAGATCCGCGACCTCGACCGCGATCGACTGCATCGCCGCCCGGTCGGCCGCGTCCTTGATGTCAAGCAGGGGCCGGACGTGCAGCACGCCGACCGAGGCGTGGGCATAAAACGCGGCTGTCGTGCCGTGCTCGGCCACGATCGCGCGAAACCTGCGCACAAACTCGGCCAGCCGCTCGGGCGGCACGGCGTTGTCTTCGACAAACGTGATCGGCTTGCGGTCGCCCGGGACGCCATGAAGCAGCGGCTCGCCGGCCTTGCGCAGTTTCCAGGCATCAAGCATCGCCGCCGCCTCTGTGTGGCACGCCAGCCGATCGGCAGGCAGCATCGTCCGCAGGCGATCGAACGATTCGGCAATCTCGCTGGTGTCATGCGCAGCCGAAAACTCCACATACAGCACGGCATTGGGTGACTGGCCGCCAGGATGCGGCAAGAGATCGACGTAATGCCTGTATTCCGTCTGCGCCCGGGCCAGCGAGATCACAAGATCGTCGAGCAGTTCGACGGCGGTGGGCCCAAGGGCCAGAATCGGCAGCAGGGCGTCCATCGCATCGTCGAGCGTCGGAAAAGCCGCCACCGCAAGCCCGCGCGCCGCCGGCACCCGATGCAGCGCCAGCTCGGCTCCGAGCGTGACCGCGAGCGTCCCCTCTGAACCGCACAGCAGGGGCGCAAGATTGACCTCCAGCGGATCTCCGCCCGCCGCGTCGAGCTGCGCCAGCACCAGGTCGAGCGCATAGCCCGCGTTGCGACGCACCGTCTTCGGGAACCGCTCGCGGATGAGCCGGGCATGCCGCGCCACAACCTCGCACACGCGCAGCGTCAGATCGCGCACGCGCGCATCACGCCGTGCCGCTCCGGGCTCAAGCGTCAGCCGGGTTCCATCGGCAAGGCACACGTCCAGCCCGATGAGCGACTCGCTCGTGCGGCCGTAGCGGATCGACCGCGCGCCGGCTGCGTTGTTGCCGATGCACCCGCCGATGTTTGCGTGGCGGCTGGTCGCGGGATCGGGTGCAAAGAACAGGCCCGTCGGGCGAAGCCGCTCATTCAGATCGTCGATCGTGATGCCCGGCTCGACCCGGCACCGGCGGCGCTCAACATCGACGCTCAGCAGCCTGTGACAGCGCGACGACAGGTCAAATACCACCGCCCGGTTCGTGCATTGACCGGCAAGGCTCGTCCCGCCGCCCCGAGGCAGCATCGGCAGGTTGCGGGCTTTGCACACCCGCACCGCACGCACCACATCCTCGACATCGGCGGGGATCAGCACGCCCAATGGCTCGACCTGGTACAGCGAAGCATCCGTGGCGTACAGCATCCGGTCGTGCAGCCCGGGGCGAAACTCGCCTTCGATCGCGGCTGTCAGCGCGCGCACGTCCTCGGCGTGCAGGTTCGGCTCGGCGGCAGGCGTGTGGGGCATCGGCATCGCGCGGGGACTGTATCCGCGACAAGCCCCGTGTCACCGATTCGCAACACTTTGAAACGATGGAACCGCCACGCCCGCAGCGTCGATACAGTTTGGATGGTCACATAGCGTGTGAACCTCAAAGGAGACAGTCATGGTGCGCGGAAACGTGGTCGGCCTGATTCTGGTGGCGGTGTGCGGTGGTGCGGGCAATGTGGTTCTGGCAGCCAGCGACACGCCGCTGCCCGTCACGAATCTCACGCTGTACCGCTCGGGAGTCGGGTATTTCGAGCGAGCCGGGCTTGTGCAGGACAGCACCACCGTCCAGCTCCGTTTTGCCACCGATCAGATCAATGACATTCTCAAGTCGATGATCGCCCTCGACCTCGACGGCGGCGACATCGTCGGCGCGAGCTATGGCTCGAAGGAACCGCTCGCCCGCCGTTTGGCCAGTTTCGCTGTCAACATTGCCGACAACCCCTCGATGGGCACGCTCATCAATCGCCTTCGCGGCGCGCGGCTCGAACTGCGCACCATGGAAGGCCCGATCTCGGGGGTTGTCGTCGGCGTCGAAGAACGCCCCGTCGTTACGCGCGAAGACACCACCGTCGATCGCCCGTTCGTCAACTTGATGACGACAAGCGGTGTGCGCAGCGTCGATCTGACTCAGGTCAACTCGTTCGAGATTCTTGACGAAATGCTCAAGGCCGAACTCGCAAAGGCTCTGGACGCACTGGCCGAGCACCGTGCCGACAACACCAAGGCCGTCGATCTTGTGCTCAATGGCCAGGGCTCGCGCCGCGTCCTCATCGCGTATGTCCACGAGATGCCCGTCTGGAAGACCAGTTACCGCCTCGTCATGCCCGACGATTCCGGCGGCGAGCCCACGCTTCAGGGCTGGGCCATCGTCGAAAACACCACCGATGAAGACTGGACCAACGTCAAACTCTCGCTCGTCGCCGGTCAGCCCGTCGGCTTCCGCATGGACCTCTATCAGCCGCTCTTCCTCGATCGGCCCGAACTCCCTGTGCCCGTGACCGCAGGCGTCGTCGCGCGGGCCTACGAAGGCGATGTGATGAGCAAAGAAGGTCTGGCGTTTGATGATGGGAGGAGTGTTGATCGTGCGCGGCGTTCCCCGGCAGCGTCACCCGCTCCAGCGATGGAAGCAGACGCAATGATGGAGCGTGCTGGACCGGGTGGATTCGCGGGACGAATGACCACCACCGGGCGCGACATGGCCGAATACGCTGCCCGCGCGCAAGCCAGCGCCGCCGAAGTCGGCGAAGTCTTCCAGTATCAACTCGACCGTCCGGTCACCATCAGCCGCCGTCGTTCGGCCATGCTCCCGATTCTCGCATCCGCGGTCGAAGGCCGGCGCGTCAGCATCTTCAACACTGCCGACGGGCTCAAGAACCCTATGCGCGGCGTCGAAATCAACAACACCTCCGGCCTGCAACTCATGCCCGGACCCATCAGCGTCTTTGACGGTGCCGCATTCGCCGGCGACTCGCAGATCGGGCACGTCTCGGCCGGCGACCAGCGCCTCCTCGCCTACGCCGTCGATCTCGATTGCGTCGCCACAACCGAATCTTTGTTCGATGGAAATGTGACCAGCATCCGCATTGTCGGAGGCCTCATCGAAGAAACCCGCCGTAGTGTGCAAACCACCAAGTACGCCTTCAAAAACAACGACGCCAAACGCGACCGCACCATCATCGTCGAGCACGCCAAGCAAGGCGGATGGGAACTTGCCAGCAGCGCAAAACCCGCAAGCGAAACCCCGAATGCCTACCGCTTTGAAGTCAAGGCCGATGCGAGCGGGTCGGTCAATCTCGAAGTGCAACTCGAACGCGTCGATCGGCAGTCGTACGCTGTGACCCAGTACAACATGCAGACATTGCTCGCCTACGCCCGCGACGGCAAGGCTTCCGAGCAGGTCGTGGCGGCGGTGCGTGAGGCTGCCCGCCTCGCCGGTCGTGTCAGCGAAGTGGAGCGTCAGATCGCCACGCTCGAGAAGGAACGCAACGACATCGCTGTCGATCAGACTCGTGTCCGCGAGAACATGGGCCGCATCGACCGCAATACCGACCTCTATGCCCGTTACCTCAAGAACATGGGCGAGCAGGAGACTCGGCTCGAAGCCATCCGCACCGAAATCGAATCCGCCCGCGTCGAACTCGAAAAACGTCGCAACGAGCTCAACCAGTACGTCGGCAACCTCAATGTTCGCTGAGTCCTGACGGAGTGAAAACGCTCATGGCCTTGCGCAATCGCTGACCTGCACCTTTCCTGGCCTTTGCCTTCATGCGTTGCGATCATCTTCTCGTCGCGCTCGCGCCGCCTCCGCGCCCCAAACGCTCTAGCATTGCCAAACTCTCTCTCGCGACAGGAGCACGCCATGCCGCTGACCATCGAATACCTCGGCCATTCCGGATTCATCATCAAGAGCGCCAAGGGCACGCTCGTCATCGATCCATTTCTCACCGGCAACCCTCTCGCCACCCGCAAGCCCGATCAGATCAAGTGCGGCCACATCGCCATCACCCACGGCCACGGCGATCACATCGGCGACTCGGTCGCTATCGCCAAGGCCAACAACGCGACCGTTATCGCAAACTGGGAAATCTGCGAATTTCTGGGCGAACACGGCATCGTCACCGACCCCGGCAACCCCGGCGGCAAGGTCAAGACGCCCTTCGGCTGGATTGCATTCACCCAGGCGTTCCATTCATCGAGTTACGAAGGCCGCTACATGGGTCAGCCCTGCGGCATCGTCGCACACTTTGAAGCCGAGAACGCGACCGTGTATCACCTCGGCGACACCGGGCTCTTCAGCGACCTGCGCCTCATCGGCGAACTCTACAACCCCGATATCGCGTGCATTCCCGTCGGCGACCGCTTTACGATGGGCCCAGAACTCGGACGCATGGCTGCCGAGATGATCAAGCCACGCGTCGCCATCCCCATTCACTGGAAAACTTTTCCGCTACTGGCTCAGGATATCACGCCCTTCCGCCCGGCCGAGGTCGAAGTCTGGCAGATGTCCCCCGGCGACACCCGAACTTACGGCTGAGCCTCATCGCGCTCCTCGATGACGCTCTTGCGCTCCGCGTCGTACACATACACCTTCCCGGGCTGCTCACTGTGGCAGGTCTTGTGCGTCCCGTCGCACAGCGGAAACTTCTGCGACAACCCGCACGCACAAACAAAGATCGGCTTATCCTGCGGGTCGATGCGAATCGGGCCTGTTGCGTCGTGACGGATCATGCGAGGCATCGGTTTCTCCTTTGACCTTGTGCTCAATCACCGTCACATCGGGCTAGGCACACTCTGCGCGATCTGCCGCAGCAACCCGGCTGCAACTTCCCAGTTCTGACCCGCCCGATACGAGCGAGAGATGATGCGGTGTCCTCCGACTTCGATCAGGTTTTCGAGAATATCTTCAGGAATCGCGTAGTCCCGATCGTTGAGCAGGGCCGTCGCTCTGGCAGCGTGCGCCAGCGCAAGCGCGCCGCGCGGCGACATGCCGACCTGGATTTCTTCGTGCCGTCGCGTTGCGCCAGCCAGTGCCACGATGTACCGCCGCAGCGACTCATCGAGTTTCACCGCGTCAACCATTTTCTGAGCTTCAATGACATCGTCGCGTGTCAACACCGGCTTCAGGTCCGAAAGAACATTCTGTGCCGGGCGCAGGTCCAGCATGTGTGTTTCGACCTCGGCCGGCGGATATCCAAGACTGATTCGCATCAGAAACCGGTCCAACTGGTTCTCGGGCAGCAGGTATGTCCCCTCGAACTCATACGGATTCTGTGTCGCGAGCACCATGAACGGGTGAGGCAGCGGCACCGGAGAGCCTTCGATCGTCACGCTCGCCTCGTTCATCGCTTCGAGCAGGGCCGACTGTGTACGCGGTGTCGTGCGGTTGATCTCGTCGGCAAGCACAATATTGGCAAACAAAGGCCCTTTCTTGAAGTGAAACTTCCCCGTCTCCCGCTCATAGATGCTTACGCCCAGTACATCCGCCGGCAGGAGGTCCGGCGTCAACTGAATGCGCGAGAAGTCCGCGTCGATGCTCCGCGCCAGCGCCGAAGCCAGCACGGTCTTGCCCACACCAGGCACGTCCTCAATCAGCGCATGCCCGCGTGCGAGCAGGCAGCAGATCAGGCGATCGATCGGCCGGGTGCTTCCCAGAAATGTTCGGGCTACGTTTTCGCGAAGTCGGTCGAGGTGTATGCGCATGGATGTCGGGTCTCTCAAGGTCCAGTATAAGCCTGCCCGCCTCCGATGCCAGTGGCGGGTCGGAGGTATGCTTTCACTGGTCGGGCTACCTGATGGAGCGCGCGTGTGCCGGAAGAATTCGCTGAGCGGACTACCCACTTGCCTGAGCTGCCTCGCGCCCCGGGCGCCGAGTTCATCGCACGCGAACTCACCGGCGATCTCCACTGTGCCCGATGCCAGTACAATCTTCGAGGATTGTCGATTCTGTCCGTCTGCGGCGAGTGTGGACTTCCTGTCAAAGCGTCCATCCTTGCTCTGGTCGATCCGCACGCTGATGAGTTGCAGCCCATCGAGCATCCTCGCCTCGTCCAGATTGGGGTCCTGCTGTGGACCTTCGCAGCGTTTTGTGCCGCTGTCCTGAACTGGGCTGTTCGCGCTACCGAATTCTCCGAGCGATTCTTCGGGATAATCGTTGATGTGGTTCCGTTGTCATGGTTCTATATTGGCTCGCTCTTCGCCTCGGGCTTCGGCGCGATCGCGCTCATTCGACCCCACGCAGGGCTCGAACGACGCAATGTGCAGCGTGCCATGCTCGGCGTGTTGTGCTATGCACCACTGATCGCCGCTGCCTGGTTTATTTTTTTCCGTATCGATCCGTACGAGTATTTCATCTATAGCAGCACAGCCAACATTTCGATGCCGCGCGTAGCGCTTCGCGGCGTTTTCGGCCTCAGCCTGATCGCGATGGTGCTGCTCCTGCGCCCCAACGCACTCATTCTCGCACACCGAAGCGTCCTGGTACGCTTGGGCCGCGTCGATCGCCAGCCGCTGCGGGCACTCGCAGCCGCTGCGGGGATCGCGCTCATCGGCGATCTGACGCTCCTTATCCAGTCTCAGTTCTCAGGACCGATTGCCAATCTGCTCTTCACCATCGGCGTCATCCTTGTCGCAGCAGGGTCATTCCTGCTCACTGTCGCACTCTGGGGCGTGACGCTTGACGCATGGCGCATCCGCCGCGTCATTATGGCACCGGGCATCGGCCTGACCGACATCTTTGATGATCGCACATGAACCGATGATCGCACATGAACCGTCACCACCGCGAACAGTTCGACACGCTCCTCGAAGCGGTTATCAGCGACCTCCCGACCTCCGTGCGCGCCATCATCGACGAAGTCCCCGTGGTCGTGCTCGACGTGCCGACTCCGGATCTGCTCGTCGGACTTGAACTCGAAGAAGGAGAAGCCGAAACCCTGTGTGGGCTTCATACGGGTATCGCAGCGACCGAACGCAGCATCGAACACCAATGGCGTCTGCCATCGCAGATCCATCTCTTTCGCGTTGGTATCATCGATCTCGCTGGTGGGTTCGATCAACCCAACGGACATGAAAAGGTTCGAGAGCAGATCCGAATCACGCTCCTGCACGAAATCGGACACGAGTTCGGGCTCGATGAGGATGATCTTGAGGATCTTGGGTACGACTGATTCCAGTTGCACATTCAATCGCGTCGCGCGCAGCCGGAATCCTGCTTCAAGTTTTAGCGCCGCGACAGGCCTAACCTTTGTTCGCATTTTACACAGTCTACGGAGTGAAGCATGAGTTTGAAGACACGTTCGCTTGCATGCGTTGCGGGCTTGGTTTCGCAAGTCGCAGTATCCGGAGCAGCCGCTCAGCCGATCGGGCTTGCGTGGCTCGAACTCTCAGGCACTCCCACTCAGCAACCTGGCCCATTCGCCTGGCTCGGAGGTTCGGAAGGTGACACCCTTCGAAGCCTCGTCGAACGCATCGACGAAGTGGCCTACCACGACGACATCGAAGGCCTCGTCATCCGCCTCAAGGATGCCGCGCTCGATGTTACGCACATCGAGGAACTCGGTCAGGCGATGCTTCGTATTCGCGAAGCAGGCAAGAAGATCCATGTCTACGCCGAGAACTACGCCAACCCCGAACTCCTGCTCGGCAGTTTCGCCGATTCCATGCTCATCCAGTCAGGCGGCAATGTCTCGCTCTCGGGCCTGCATATGGAGGAGATGTACCTGCGCGATACCTTCACGTGGATCGGTATGAACCCAGACTACGTCCAGATCGGCGACTACAAGGGCGCCGACGAAATGATGATGAAGACCCAGCCCAGCCCCGCTTGGGAACAAAACATCTCGGGGCTTCTCGATGCGATGTACGGCACCATGCGACAGATCATCATGGAAGGCCGAAACATGGACGATCAGCAACTCGATCGCGCCATGACCGAAGGCTGGTGGGCCAATGAAGCCGAAGCCATCTCCCTCGGACTCATCGACGCTGCGATCGATCTCCCGACCATCTCCGAACACCTCGAAACCGTTTACGGCTCCGAAGTCGAATTCGCGCTCGATCTCAATGAAGACACCTCCTCCTCATTCGACATGGCCAACCCGTTCGCCTTCCTGTCAATCCTCTCAAAGAAGCCATCACACATCGCAACCACACCCACCATCGCCATCCTTCACATCGACGGCGCGATCGTTGATGGCGATTCCTCCGCAGGCGGATTCCTCGGCGGCTCAAGCGTCGGAAGTCGCACCATCCGAAACGCCATCGAAGACATTCTCGAACAGGACATGATCAAAGGTGTCGTCGTCCGCATCGATTCGCCCGGTGGCTCCGCCATCGCCAGCGAAGTCATCTGGCAGGGACTCCAGCGTCTTGCAGAGGAAAAGCCCGTCTGGGTGAGCGTCGGTTCAATGGCGGCTTCGGGCGGTTACTACATCGCCGTGGGCGGCCAACGCATTTACGCCAATCCATCAAGCGTCGTCGGCTCGATCGGTGTCGTCGGTGGCAAGATCGCGATGGGAGGCCTCTACGACAAACTCCACATCAACGTCGTCGAGCGTTCACGAGGACCTCGCAGCGAGCTCCTCAGTTCCACACGCCCATGGAGCGACGTTGAACGCTCGCTTATTCGCGATCGCATGAAGCAGACCTACGACCAGTTCACCAGCCGAGTCTCCTCCGGCAGGCCCGGCATCGATCTCAGTCGCACCGCCGAAGGTCGCCTCTTCCTCGGCGAGCAAGCCCTCGATCTCAACATGATCGATGCCATTGGCGGGCTCGATGATGCCATTCACGAACTCGCGGCCGATCTCGATCTCGACGATTTCGAGATCATGGACTTCCCCGGTCCAAAATCCATCGCCGATCTCATCGACGAAATGCTCGGCGGGTTCGTCAAAGCGCCCGCAGGCCTCTCGACGCAAACCACGCTGGCTCCCATCGTGGGCACTTTGCGCGAGCTTCTTGGCGAAAGGCGCTTCGAAGTCCTCCGCGATGCGATCAACGCAAACATGCAACTCCGCCGCGAGCCCGTCCTGCTGACTTCGCCTCGCGTCTTGCTGTTCCGGTGAATCACGGCGTCGCGCTTCGCTACAAACCAAAAGCCCGCGACACTTGTTCGCGGGCTTTTTCGATCCAGTCCTTCAGTCCGAACCCACCGCCTGGCTGGCTCATTCACACTTCCGTCACACTTCCGTGATCTCGTTCGACTTCTTCGTCAGCATCTCATCGAGCTGCGTCTCATACTTCTTGAGCATTTCCTGAATCTCTTCTTTCAACGTGTCGATCTCGTCTTCCGAGAAGTGCTGCCCCGCCTGCTTCGAGAGTCCGTCCGCGTGCTTGTTCGCGTCACGCCGTGCATTGCGCATCACCACCTTCTGCTCCTCAGCCATCTTCTTGGCCTGTCCCACAAGCTGTTGCCGCCTTTCGCTCGTCAGCATCGGAATGTTGAGCCGTATCTGCTTAGCCTCGACCTGCGGGTTCAGCCCAAGCCCGGATTGCTCAATCGCCGTCTTGATCGCCCCGAGCGACGTCGCGTCAAAAGGCTTAATCAGAATCTGCGAAGGTTCCGGAATGCTCAACGCCGCAATCGACTTCAGATCGGTCGGACTCCCGTAATAGTCCACCTTGATGTACTCCACCAGTGCCGTCGAAGCACGCCCTGTCCGGAGTCCCTGAAACTCATGCTTGAGATAATCGATGGCCTTGAGCATCGACTCCTCGGCTTCCAGCAAAATCGTGTCAGGGTCTGTCGTCATCGTGCATACCTCCGCAAAGTCGATCGCAAAATCCAAAACGCAAGCATCATAAGCCGACCCTGCCCCAAAGTTCAGGCATCCGCAGTCACAATCGTCCCGATCGGCTCGCCCTCAATCACACGCCTGATGTTCCGAGGCTTCTTGAAATCAAACACCAGCAACGGAAGTTTCCGCTCCTGACACATTGCCAGCGCCGTCAGGTCCATCACCGCAAGACGCTTGGCCAACGCTTCCGAAAACGTCAAGTGATCGTATCGCACCGCAGTACTGTCTTTGTTTGGATCGGCCGTGTAGATACCATCAACTTTCGTCGCCTTGAGCAGCACATCGCAATCCAGTTCGCTCGCCCGCAGAGCCGCACATGTGTCCGTCGTAAAGAACGGATTGCCCGTCCCCGCAGCCAGAATCACCACCCGCCCCTTCTCAAGATGACGGATCGCCCGACCACGAATAAATGGTTCCGCCAGTGCCTTGATCTCCAGTGCCGACTGCACCCGGCAATCGACCCCCATGCTCAACAGTTTTTCCTTGAGCGCAGCCGCATTCATCACAGTCCCGAGCATTCCCATGTAGTCCGCCGTCGCCTGATGAATATCGCCTGACCGCGCGAGTGAAGCCCCGCGAA
>JAANMT010000091.1_pt1 | contig 83942 bp, 82 predicted proteins | sample 7279711 | NCBI WGS metagenome assembly JAANMT01 (sample SAMN14094538, study PRJNA606508) | bioreactor metagenome | isolation source: A lab-scale SPAN reactor treating ammonium-rich wastewater day 1 | place: Ireland: Galway | collected 2017-01-16
CGCCGTTTCTTTGGGCGTACATGCCGCAAGGATCGCCGATACGATCGCAAGGAAAAACAGAACATCTGCCTCACGATCATATTGGAAAGTTAACTTTTCCGCCATCTCCGATTTTTTCCTTCTCAAGCAAACGTTGGTTCATAGTGCAAGATCAGCAACTTGTCCGCTTTGACAGCAAGTTCCGCGTAGGTGCGCCCTTCGTTATCCGCGAATTCTACTTCATAGATGCCGGGTGCGAGGATTTCGACCACTGTTCCAACCTGCCCGCGTTGGAGATCGCGTTCGGGCAGGTCGTCTGTCAATGCAACGACATCAAGAAGTTTAATTTTGTTTTTCATGTCTGACTCCTACAATACATAACAACTTGTAAGTCGCGGAGCGTCCTCTCCGCTTCGAATAATCCATGATGTTCGAATATTCGCCTGCCTTGCCATCGTGAAATCAACTACGTAACGCTGTCCATACTCGTCCCGTTCTGCCGGTGTGGCTTCTTCGGTGATAATAGCGGACAGTATTGCCTGGCGAAGTTCTTCGGCGTCGTCTGCTGTGATTCCCAAGGCGGCGGCAAAGACACGAGCCTTATGCCTGCCGCGTGGATGATTGACACTCAAGCAATAATCTTGCAATTTCTCGATCTCAACGACTGCGCGATTGGCGTTGGGCAGTTTCATCCCTGAGAATTATACCTCCAACAATTTGACGTATTATTCTTGAAAGTCTGTTGGCTCATAAAATTCGCGTCAATCCACCGTCAGTGTCTTGGACAACTTCCTCGGGAAATCGGGGTAACAACAGACCTGACAGGTTTTCACTGAATCCTGGTTGATCAAATACAGCGCAACGCGGAGAAGTCCGATGGACACGCGCCACGATGAAACCTGTCAGGTCTTAATATGATCAATCCACCGTCAACGTCTTCGACAAATTCCTCGGGAACTCAGAATAACTCAGAGGCCTGATAAGCTCCACGCGACGCAAAAATCCAGTCTTCACCCGAGATGAAACTATTCCCCGAGCGCTTCATTGACCAATTCCTCGAACAACGGAACCAGATCGCCCGCATATTGCTTGAGATAGTCGCGTACAGATTTTAAGTCCGCCCCTGCTTTGATCAGTTCAACGATATCCACCAGGTCCCTTCGCCGCTTGGCAACCAGTTTCATGTAAATAAGCACCTCGATGGGAACGATGGCGAGTCCCTCGCTGGTGAGGGGATGATCGAGCGCCTCTTCCACTTGATTACCGAGGGAAACGGGAGAAAGATAATCTATCCGAATCCCCTCGACTTCGATGGGAACCCCTGTTTTGAATGTGACGAGAGTCCCATGATGGTCGAATGCCTCTTCGCCCACCAAAAAGTCCACATCGGCGGTGGCGCGAAGATATCCGTGCGCGCCCACCGCCAGCCCGCCTGCCAGCGCGTAACGAACGCCAATCCGCTCCAATTGGGCGGCGGTTTCGACCGCGGCGTTCCGAACCTGCGGGGAAACGAATCGAAAAACATCCTTGAGATCCATAAGACTCACCTGGCGACGAGGGATTTGAGCGTAGGACAAGTGTTGCATGGATAGAGTATAGCGCGGGTTGGCAGGTTTTGGAAAGCGAGTTGTTAGGCGACAGTCGAGGTTTTGCTCAAAGTCCTCGGGAAATCAGGATCGAACCCGCGCATCACATATTTTTGACGTTGGACGCCTTTGGCAGCGTCAGTTACGCGCTTTCGTGAAGTACGGATTTAGAAAATCACAACTGCCCGCCATCCTCCCAATTCTCCACTCTCTTTCGATATTCGGGGTCGTCGTATCTTGATAAGACAAAGGCGTTTGCATACGATGGCAATTCCGAACCCGTCACGCGCGCGGCGAGCAATTCGCCGACCCCGCACGCGGACATGATCCCATAACCCGACACCGCGCCGATCACGTACGCGCCGTCCACGCCCATCTCTCCCACCAACGGACGATTCTCGCGCGTCTTTGTATAGAATCCGCCGTCGAGCTGCGGGCGCGGCATTCTGCCGAAATATTCCTTCATGCGCGGCAGCATGGCGGCGAGTCCTCGTAACGCGATCTCGGGGTATTGCTCGTCCATGACGGGCGAGTCCGCAGGCTCCATCACCTTCGTCTGATACTCCCACAACATCAAGATATCATTCCCGCCGCCTTCGGGTCGCGTGTGGACGCCGGGCGAAAAAGTCTCCGTCAGCCAGCGGGTTTCGTCGTCTTCTGCCAGTGCTTCCCGTTCTTCGTCGCTCCACGGCAACCATTGCGCATCGTTCCAGATCAGCAATGGAGCCTCGCGCCCGACCACCCCCAACGCATCCTTGATGACGGCTTTGAGATGTAATTCGGTATGAACAGGAAGGTCAATGCCAACCAGTTTGCCGACTTCTTTGAGGAACGGTCCCGCCGCGTTGATGAAGATGGGGGATTGGATGTGGACTCCCGAGCTTAATCGGACTCCCTGGATTCGTCCTCCCTCAATGTCCACGCCTGCGACCTTCCCCGCTTCGAACCGGACCCCGGACCTGCGCGCGGTCTCGAGCAGGTACATCCCCAACTGCTGCGCGGAGAGCCATCCGGCGCGTCTCACGTGGAGCGCGGCGACTGCTTGATCTGTGAGGTAGGGGAAATACTTGCGGATGAGTTCGTTGCCGATCAACATATCCGCGCCGGTGAGGGAGTCGTGAAAGCCTTCGGGGTGGGAGGGTAGGTAGTCTGAAGATTCGGAGGCGTGAACGCGCATGGGTCCCGCGCCCAGGCTCGAGGTCCGAAATGAAGCGGATTTCAGGTCTTCGATCCTGTTTTCATCGGCAGTGACGTACAGGTAGCCGCGGCGGTTCATCCGAAAGACATTTCCCGATTCGTCCGCGAGCGATTCCATGAGGTCAATGGAGCGGTTCATCAGCGTCAGCATTTCGGGGTCGTGCCACCAGTTGCGATAACATTCGGTGGAGCGATCGCTGGTGAAGGAGAGCGGAGGGCGCTCGTCCACGAGCAGGATGTTTCGGACGCCCGCCCTGCCGAGGAAATATGCGGTGGAGACGCCCGTAATGCCCGCGCCGCAAATGATTGCATCGTACGTTGCGCTCATAAAAAAACTCCGCCTGATTGTATCAGACGGAGTAATGGCACGTGAACTGTCCCGAAGGTTTGGAGGAGTGACGAGATGGGCGGCACGGTTTTAGTTGAACTTTCGCTTGAGTTCGTCCCAGCCGGGTTCGACGAGGATGTCACCGTCGGGGAAAATGATGGTAGGCACGCTTTGATAGCCGTTGTTGATCTGCATGACGAATTCAGCGGCTTTATGGTCGCCTTCGAGTCCGATGCGCAGGTAGGGGATGTCGTTCGCTTCGAAGAACTTCTTTGCGCGGATGCAATCGGAGCAATATTCCGTCGCGTACATGACGATTTGGGATGGGTTGAGTGTGTATTTGTCGTTCATGGATGCCTTGTGTGGGGTGTTTATGTGTTTGAGATCTTCCAGCCCCGAAATCTTACCCTGAAACATAAAAACGACCGTCACCTTTCAAAAGTGACTGTCGTCTTAACTTCGTTTCGCGGCGCCTTCGAGGATCCTGAAAGCCGCTGCGAGGACGCTGGCGATCGCGCCGGGATCGGGCGGAGACTCGCCGCGCGCTTCATCGAGAATACGGAGCAACGACCCTCGCACGCCGCTGGCGCGATGCGCCCAGATCGAATCGGCGGAGATGCGCTCGAGGCGATCGGATACCATGCGGAGGAGTTGCAGGTCGGGTTGTGGGTTCTGCATAAGGACAGCGCCCCCGGCGCGGGTCGAACGCGCAACCACCAGATTCGAAGATCGGATGTGGGACGTCCATTTGATGGTACGGATTATACCTGTTTACCTCCTGATCGTCGCTTCCCTCTCCGGACCCACCCCGATCCACTTCACAGGGATGCCCGCCGCGATCTCGATCATCCTTGCATACCTCTGCGCGTTGGCGGGCAATTCCTCGAACGACCTCGCCCGGCTGACGTCCTCCTCCCAGCCTTTGACGGTTTGATACACACATTCCACCCGCTTCAAGCCGTACGCATCCACGTCCGCGTAACGGATGGCTTTTCCGTCCAGTTTGTAATTGACGCAGACTTGAATCTCCTCCAGTCCGCTCAAAATATCCAGTTTGGTCAGGCAGATCTCGGTCACGCCGCTCAACTCGACTGCGGTTCTCACGAGTTCCAAATCCAGCCAGCCGACGCGGCGGATGCGTCCTGTGGTCGCGGCGACCTCGCCGAATTTTCTGTAGGCTTCGCTGTTCGTATCGTGGATTTCGGTCGGCATGGGTCCCGCGCCGACGCGGGTGGTGTAAGCCTTCGTCACGCCGACGACGTGCGTGATGTAACGCGGGGGGATGCCAAGTCCAGCCGAAGCCGCGGAGGGGATGGTCGTCGAGGCAGTCACGAACGGATACGTTCCCCAATCGGTATCGAGAAACGTTCCCATCGCCTGTTCGAGCAGGAAATTTTTATTCGCCCTCAGTCCGCTTTGCACGATGGGGAACAATTCCTTGATGTACGGTTTCAACTTCTCGTAAAAACCGCGATAGGTATCGCGCACTTCCTCGTACCTCAACGTCTCTCCGCCCAGCGCGGCGATGATCTTGTTCTTCAATTCAATTTGCACTTTCAAGCGCGACTCGAACGCGCCGCTCGCAAAATCGCTCCATCTGATTCCGTTATAACTGACCTTATCGGCAAACACGGGACCGATCCCGCGCCGAGTTGTCCCGGTCGCGCCCGCGCCTTTCGCCTCCTCGTACAATCCATCCAGGATTTTGTGATACGGCATGATCAAATGCGAGCGCGGCGAGACCCATAACCGTCCCTCCACGTTCACGCCCGCGTGATTCAACAAATCAATTTCCTCGATCAACACTGCGGGGTCAACGACTACGCCGCCGCCGATCAACCCCACCGTGTTGCGCGCGAAAATCCCCGAAGGCACGAGATGGATCTTGAATGTCCCGAACTCATTGATCACCGTATGTCCCGCGTTGTTTCCGCCGTTGAAGCGCGCCACGTAATCCGCCCCCTCCGCGAGAAAATCAACCGCCTTGCCCTTGCCCTCGTCGCCCCATTGCGTTCCGACTACAGCCGTGACTGTCATTGCGCCTCCATGTCATTGCGAACGAAGTGAAGCAATCCCCCAATTAACCGGAGATTGCTTCGCCCTTCGGGCTCGCAATGACATTGTCTACAATTTGAACTGCCAACCCGATATACGACTCCGGCGAGAGACTCATCAGCCTCCCGCGCGTTTCCTCGTCCACGTCCAACGCTTCGACCCAACGCCGATAACTGTCCCCGTCCATGACGCGTCCCCGCGTCTGAGACTTGAGCGATTCGTACGCGTCGCTTCGTCCCGCCGCGCGCAATATTGTCTGCGCGCCCTCGCTGACGACCTCCCAATGCGCGTTCAACGCCTCCTTGATTTTCTCCTCATCCGCCTCGATGCGACTCATGCCGCGCGTGATGTTCTTCCATGCAAGCAGCGTATGACCTAGCGCCGCGCCGAATGTCCTTCGCACGGTCGAGTCTGACAAATCCCTTTGCAAACGGGAGACGGATAACTTTTGTCCGTAGTGGGCGAGAAGCGCGTTAGCGACTCCGAGGTTGCCCTCTGCGTTCTCGAAGTCAATGGGATTCACTTTCTGCGGCATCGTGGACGAACCAACCTCGCCTTCGACAACTTTTTGTTTGAGATACCCGTCGCTGATGTATCTCCATACGTCCTGCGCGTAGCCAGTAAGGATGAAGTTGGTTCGGTTTATGGAATCGAAATAGCGAATCCAATTGTCATACGGCAGGATTTGGGTTGTGACGAGATTGGGCTCCAAGCCGAGGCTTTGGATGAAGCCTTTGCTGAAAGCAATCCAGTCAATGTTTGGGAAAGCCGCGTGCAGCGCGTTGAAGTTGCCGACCGCGCCTGTCAGTTTCGCCTCGAACTTGTGGTTTGCAATTTCATCGCGGCATTTGATAAGGCGCGCAAGATAAACGGCGATTTCCTTTCCCAAAGTCGTCGGCACGGCGGGTTGACCGTGAGTCCGCGCGAGCATGGGGAGGGCGCGGTGTTTCCTTGCGAAGTCACGCAGGGAGGCGAGGAGGTCGTCGAGCGCGGGGAGGAGGACTTTATCGCGCGAATCCCTGAGCGCGAGGGCTTGGGCGATGTTGTTGATGTCTTCGGAGGTCAAGCCGAAGTGAATCCAGGGAATGATGTCACCAAGAGTCCTTCGACTTTGCTCAGGATAAACTCCGCGAAGGGTCTTTTGCCCGTGGGAGGGAGATTCTTCGCTTCGCTCAGAATGACGATCCCTCAGAAAATATTCGATGGCTTTGACGTCATGTCGCGTCGTTTTTTCGTACTCCTGGATCTTTAGCGCATCCTCGTCGGTGAAGGGGTCGAGGGAAAGGTTCGGGGGTGGGCATACGCCGGTTTTGGAAAGAGCAGTTAGAAAGTCGAGTTCGAGGCGTGCGCGGGCGCGGAGGTAGGCAAATTCGGAGAAGAAATCCCGAAGCGGCGCGGTCTCCTTTTCGTAGCGTCCATCCAAAGGGGAAAGGGCGTGAAGACTCATCATCAAGCATTATAATTCGAGCGAGAGGTTTATGATGAAGATATTGCCTGACGTTGCTTTGACCTATGACGATGTGCTGCTGGTGCCGCAGTATTCGGACGTGGATTCGAGGCGCGCGCTTTCGACGAAGAGTTGGCTGACGCGGAAGATCGCGCTGCAATCGCCGATCGTGTCCGCGAACATGGACGTGGTGACCGAGAGCGAAATGGCGATTGCGATGGCGCGCGAGGGCGGGATCGGGATCATCCATCGTTTTATGACGATCGCGGAGCAGGCGCGGCAGATCGAGCGGGTGAAGAAGGCGGAGTCGTTCGTCGTGGATAACCCGATCATGATGACTGTGGAGCATACGGTGGGGGACGTGAAGCGCGTGGTGGAGGAGACCGGCACGGGCGGCATTTTGATCCTCGATAAGGATGAGAAACTGATCGGCATCGTTTCGACGCGCGACCTGTTGTTCGAGGGGAACGACGATAAACTGGTGACAGAGATCATGACGCGGGAGGTGCATAGCGCGGCTCCCGGTACCTCGTTGAAGGAAGCCGAACGATTGCTGCACGAGTATCGCATCGAGAAATTGCCGCTGGTGGATGAAGACGGCAGGGTGGCGGGGTTGATCACGTTGAAGGACATTATGAAGATCACGCAGTTCCCGAAAGCGACCAAAGACTCGAAGGGCAGGCTGGCGGTGGGCGCGGCGGTTGGCGTGCGGGATAAGGAGATGCGCCGCGTGGAGGCGGCTTTGAAAGCCGGTGCGGACTGCATCGTGGTGGATATTGCGCACGGCGACTCGCATCTCGAAATCGAGATGATCGAAAATATCCGCAGGCATTTCCCCGAAGCGCAGATCATCGGCGGGAACGTGGCGACTGCGGATGGGACGAGGCGGTTGATCGAAGCGGGCGCGGACGCGGTGAAGGTCGGCGTGGGTCCCGGCTCGATCTGCATCACGCGGCAGGTGGCGGGGTCGGGCGTCCCGCAATTGACGGCGGTCATCGTGTGCGCGGAAGAGGCGCAGAAATACGGCATCCCGATCATTGCCGACGGCGGCATCCGTCATCCGGGCGATGTGGCGAAGGCAATCGCGGCAGGCGCAAGCACGGTGATGGTCGGTTCATTGCTGGCTGGCACGGATGAAAGTCCCGGCTTGATGATGACGCGCAAAGGACATCGGTATAAAGCCTCGCGCGGCATGGCTTCGTTGACTGCCAATATCGAACGCAACAAGCGCGAAGGCAACGACTTGACCCGCGAAGAGATCGAAGAGTACGTGGCGGAAGGAGTTGAGGCGGCTGTCCCGTATCGCGGCAAGGCGCGTGAGGTGTTGACCCAACTCATCGGCGGCTTGCAATCTGGGATGAGTTACAGCGGCGCACATTCCATCGAAGAGTTCCAGCAGAAAGCCATGTTCGTGCGGATGACCGGCGCGGGATTGAAGGAGTCGGGTCCGCATGATGTGGAGGTGTTGGGATAGGGGTGAGGGATGAAAAAGTAGAAAGTGGAGAGTGGAAGGTGGAAAGTGGAGGGTGGAGAGTGGAAGGTGGAAAGTGGAAAGTGGAGGGTGGAAGGTGGAAGGCGGAGAGTGGAAAGTGGAAAGTAGAAAGTAGAAAGTGGAAAGTGGAAGGTGAAGAGTGGAAAGTGGAAAGTTGTGAATCTTTGCGGTGAAAAGGAGAAGAGATGGCAACCGATACAACAACCTGGATCGAGAAAGACAAAAAGCAATTGCATCCCGTGTATCATCCGAAGTCACATGCGGAGCCGTTGGTGATCGAACGCGGGGAGGGGGTGTGGTTGTATACGACGGATGGGCAAAAAATTTTGGACGGCATGGCGGGACTGTGGAACGTCAACGCGGGATACGGACGCGAGGAACTCGCCAAAGCCGCCTACGATCAGATGAAGGAACTGGCGTTCACTTCCAATTTTGCGGGAATGACGAATCTTCCCTCCATTCGACTTGCGGACAAACTCGCTGGCTTCGCCTACCCCGGGCTGAATACGACCTTCTTCACCTCGGGCGGCTCCGAGTCGAACGACTCGGCGTTCAAGACGGCGCGTTATTACTGGAAGCGCAAGGGCAAGCCGACAAAGTACAAGGTCATTGCGAGGCGCGGTTCGTATCACGGCGTGACGTTAGCCGCCACATTCGCGACCGGGCTCGAAAAGTACCAAACCATGTTCGGTCCCGCGCCGGAGGGATTCGCCCACATCCCCGCGCCGAATCCGTATCGTTACGAAGGTCAATTGAAGGATGGCGAAACGGTCGGTCGAGCCGCGGCGCGCGAACTGGAAGAGGCGATCCTGCGCGAAAGCGCGGATACGGTCGCGGCGTTCATCGCCGAACCGGTGATGGGAGTCGGAGGCGTGATCGTCCCGCCGGATGATTACTTCCCTCTCGTGCGCGAGATCTGCGATAAGTACGAAGTGCTGTTCATTGCAGATGAAGTTATTACAGGCTTTGGTCGCACCGGGGAATGGTTTGCGCTCAAGCATTGGAACGTCAAGCCCGACATCCTTTCGTTCGCCAAAGCCATCACGAGCGGATACGCCCAATTGGGCGGCATCCAAATCTCGGACGAGATCCGCGAGACGATGGAGTCGGCGGCGGAGTCGGAAGCGTACATGCACGGCTTCACGTATTCGGGTCATGCCATGGCGTGCGCGGTAGGGTTGAAGAATCTCGAAATCATGGAGAAGGAGAATTACCCCGCCCGCGCGAAGGAACTTGGGGAACGCCTGCTCGAAGGCTTGAAGTCGCTTCTCGAGTTCCCGTTTGTCGGCGAGGCGCGCGGACTGGGTCTCGTGTGCGGCGTGGAAATTGTTTCCAGCAAAGACACGAAAGCCGCCGACCCCGCGATGGCGATGAAGATCTTCAAAGCCGCGCAGGAACGCGGACTTCGGACGCGTCCGCTGGGGAATACGCTGGCGTTCGCGCCTCCGCTGGCGATCAATGAAGAGGAAGTGGATGAGATCGTGAAGCGGCTCGGCGCGGCGATGGATGGGATGAGCGGCGGTTGAAAATTGGGCAGATGGAGAATTTGAGAAACGTGTCCGTTTATCTTCACGACATTCCCCTCCCCCAGGCGCAGGCGCGATTGAAACAAGCCTTGCAGGATGCCGATCTTTGGCGCGTGCTTGGCGTGGAAACAATTCCGCTGGATGAGAACGCGCCGGGTCGTGTCACTGCCGAGCCGATCTGGGCGAAGATCTCCTCGCCGCACTATCACGCCTCCGCCATGGATGGGTTTGCCGTTCGCGCGGAGGATACGAGCGGCGCGCAGCCTTCGACGCCGGTGCAGTTATCAGTGAGCAGTGGTCAGTTATCAGTGAGCAGTGACCGGTTATCAGTGCGGGCGCAGTATGTGGATACGGGAGATCCGCTGCCGGAGTGGGCGAACGCGGTCATTCCCATCGAGAATGTGGAATCGCTCGATGCAGATGGAAATATCACGAACGAGATTCGATCTCCGAAATCCATTCGCATCCGCGCTTCGGTCGCGCCGTGGAGTCACGTCCGCCCGATGGGGGAGGATATCGTCGCGACGCAATTGGTTTTGCCCGCCGGTCACGTCCTCAAGCCGGTGGACCTGGGCGCGATCGCCGCGGCGGGTCATCAGGAGATCAAGGTCGCGCGCAAACCCAAAGTGGCGATCATCCCAACGGGTAGTGAACTCGTTCCCATTGGAAGCAAACTCGAACCCGGGGACATCCTCGAATACAACTCGCTCGTCATCGCGGCGCAGGTCAGGTCCATGGGCGGCGAGCCGACGCGCTATCCCATCACGGAAGACGATTTCGATTTGATCTGCGAACGCGTGCGGGAGGCGGCGCGCGATCACGATCTTGTTCTGCTCAACGCCGGTTCATCGGCGGGCGCGGAGGACTTTTCTGCAAAAGTTGTCGAAAAACTCGGAACGCTCCTGGTGCATGGCGTGGCGGTGCGACCGGGGCATCCTGTCATACTTGGCGTCATTGCGAGGAGCAAAGCGACGAAGCAATCTTCCAGGTATGAGGAGATTGCTTCTGGGACAAACACCCCTCGCAATGACATGATCCCGATCATCGGCGTTCCCGGCTACCCCGTCTCCGCCGCGTTGACGATTGATATCTTTGTCGAACCGCTCATCGCGAAATGGCTGGGGCGCAGACCGAAAGAACTTCCCACTGAAACCGCGACCCTCACGCGCAAACTCGTTTCACCGGCAGGCGACGATGACTTTGTGCGAGTTGTTGTTGGAAAGGTGGGAGAGAAACTTCTCGCCGCGCCGTTATCGCGCGGGGCGGGCATCATCACATCGCTGGTGCAGGCGGATGGATTGGCGTTGATCCCAAGCGGCACACAGGGCATCGAGGCGGGCGAAAGGATTCAAGTCCGTTTATATCGGAGCAAATCCGAGATCGAGAAAACGATCTTCTGCATCGGCTCTCACGACCTCACGCTCGATTTGATGGCGCAATTCCTGGCTGAACAGGATCGCAGGCTGGTCTCCGCCAACGTCGGTTCGCAGGGCGGCTTGGTCGCGCTGCGGCGCGGCGAAGCGCACCTGGCGGGCTCGCATTTGCTCGATCCCGAAACGGGCGAATACAACATTTCATACATCCGCCAGTACATGCCGAATATTCCGGTCAAGGTCGTTGCGCTGGCGGGACGCGAACAGGGCTTGATCGTGAAGAAGGGAAACCCGAAGGGAATCAAAGGTTTGGGAGACCTCGCTAGGTCCGGCGTCCGCTTTGTGAACCGCCAGCGCGGGGCTGGCACGCGCGTCCTGCTCGATTATCATTTGAATTTGATGGCAATATCCCCAAATTCCATTGAAGGCTATCAACAGGAAGAGTATACTCACCTCGGCGTTGCGGCGTCTGTGGCGTCGGGCCGCGCCGATTGCGGATTGGGAATCGCCGCCGCCGCGCAGGCGCTGGATCTGGACTTCATCCCGCTCTTTCAGGAACGCTACGACCTGGTGATCCCAGGGCAATTCGCGGACGACGACCTGCTTGCGCCTCTTTTCGGACTTTTGGCTGATCCCGCCTTCCGAACAGCCGTCTCCCAGCTGACGGGATACGACGTGTCCGTGATGGGCGCGATCATTTTGGAGGACTAGATGACAGAAGGACTGGTAATTGACGATAACCGCCAGACGGCGGACGCGCTGATGCAAATGCTGAAGGCGCTGGGCTTCAAGACGCGCGTTTCGTACGGCTCGAGCCCGGCGATGGAACTCCTGGGGACGGGGTTTACGCCCGGTTTCATCTGCCTGGATATCAACATGCCCGGCGTGGATGGGACGGAGGTGCTGGCGTTTCTCAAACGCGAGCCGCGCCTGAGGCGCGTGCCGGTGATCGTCATCACCTCCGACGACCAGCCGGAGACGCAAAACAAGGTGATGAAACTTGGCGCCACCGCCATGATCATCAAGCCTGCCACGATCGATTCGCTGGAGGGGGCGTTGAAACAGGCGAAGATGCTCCCGTAGCGTCCCGCACGACCGAACGCAAAACCGCCACAGTTCCCGGTGGCGGTTTTCGTTGCAATAACGAAGGTCGAGAGTATAATAGCCGCCTGTGCCATTTTGAATTCAAGCAATAAACTCAAAGAGGAGAGAGTGTCATGCCGATCCCATCCGGAATCCCAGCCCCTGAATTCGAGTTGTACGACGATGCGAGTACGCTTCGCAGGTTGTCCGATTTTCGCGGGAGGAACGTCGTCCTGTATTTTTATCCGAAGGACGATACGCCCGGTTGCACAACGGAAGCCTGCAATTTTCGCGACGATTATTCCGCCTACGAAAAAGCGAACGTCGTCATTCTCGGCGTCAGCCCTGACGACGTGAAATCGCACGTGAAATTCAAGAAGAAATTCGATCTGCCTTTTCCGCTGCTGGCGGACGAAGACCACAAGGTCTGCGACCTGTACGGGGTATGGGGGCTGAAGAAGTCCATGGGCAGGGAATATATGGGGGTGCTGAGGACGACTTTCCTGGTTGACGGCAACGGAAACATCGTCAAGGTGTTTGAGAACGTGCGTCCCGCGGAGCATAGCGCAGAGGTGCTTTCCGCGTTGGGCGCAGCCGCTTGAGCAGGATCGAACGTCGGCGCGGCGGGAGGCGTTTTTTCGTCTCTCGTATTTCGTGACAAATAGAGGAAAATTTGGTAAATTAGAGCGGTTGTGGACTGGGGAGGTCCACGTTTCATTTTGCATCAGGAGAGAGTTCGTATGCGACACTTTGTGGTTGTGGGAATTCTGGTTGTTGTAGTGGCGGTCCTCACATACCTGGGACTCCACGCGGTGGGGCTCATGCCAGTCCCTGCGAGCGCCCAGGCCGGTCCCATTGACTGGCTTTGGGATCTGCAAATCAAAGCCATGACGTTCCTTTTTGCGCTCATCGTGGTTCCCATGGTGTACAGCCTGCTCGTTTTTCGCCGGCGCAAGGGGGATACGAGCGACGCCGAACACATCGAAGGGAACACCACACTTGAGATCGTGTGGACGATCATTCCGCTCTTCATGGTTTTGGGGATGGCGTATATCGGGGCGGAAAATCTTGCGGAGACGCGCCGCGTGGATCCCGACGCGATGGTGGTGCGGGTCACCGGTTTTCAATGGGGATGGACGTTCGATTATCCCGATTACGGAATCACCTCGAATGAATTGTATTTGCCGGTGAACAAACAGGCGCTTTTGAAGATGGAGTCGCGGGACGTGATCCATTCCTTCTGGGTGCCCGAATTTCGCGTCAAACAGGACCTCGTGCCTGGCCGCGTGACCGAACTCCGCATCACCCCGACGATCATCGGCGATACGTACAAGGTTCGCTGCGCCGAGATGTGCGGCACTTCACACGCTTTCATGGAAAGCCCGGTGGTCGTCGTGGATAAAGCCGGCTTCGACGCGTGGGTTTCCGAACAGCAGGCTCTCGCCGCGCAAGCCGGGATGACGCCCGAGGGACGCGGCGAGGCGTTGGTCGCGGCGAACGGATGCGCGGCTTGCCACTCGATTGACGGTTCGGCAAGGGTCGGTCCCACCTGGTTCGGCTTGTTCGGTCACGAGGTACAGTTGTCGGACGGAACCACCGTGACCGCGGACGAGGCGTACCTGACCGAGTCCATCCTGAATCCCCAGGCGAAGATCGTGGCTGGTTTCGAGAACCAGCAAATGCCCGCCTATTCCTTCACGGAGGAGCAGGTGGCGGACATCATCGCGTACATCAAGACGCTGAAATGATCGGCGGAGGAAGAGAAACATGAAAGTATTCTTACGAGGATCGTTATTCCTGCTGGTTGGGGCGGTGATCGGCCACGCGCTGGGGAGCGCCCTGGCTTACCTGCTCACGCTCCTGGTCACCGGAAGCGCAACGTTCAACCTGAACTCTGCCGCGGGTTATGTCCTTGGGTTGACCCTGGCTTTTCCCGCTTTTTCCTGGGGCGTCAGCGGATACAGCAAGGTCACCAAAGGGTTTACGCTCCTTGCCGCGGCTGGCATGGTCGGCTATTTCATCGGCTTGGGGCTCGACCTTCTCCTGACCGGGAGTTTTCGCCCCACAGCGCCTGTTCCTTCGGCGCTTGCGCTTCTGTTTGCCTTCACGGCTTTTTTCTTTGGCGTGTACGGCTATCGCGGCATCACGCGCGGGCTTGTCTATCAGGTTTTGTGGACGCTGATCGGCGGTCTCTTCGTAACCGGCATCCGCGCCCTGATGGGGTTGACCGCCTTCGGCGTTTTCTTCTTCACCGAGCCTGCCTGGGTGTTCGGCGCGCTGGCTGGCGCGGTCGCCTTCCTGTTCGGCGTCGGCGTCATGGACGACTGGGTCAAATGGGCGCGCGGCATGGACACGCCCGAACATCACGAGGACGAACCGGGCTGGGAGAAATATCTCGGCGTTTCGCTCGACCATAAGGTGATCGGCATCCAGTACACGATCACCGCTTTGTTCCTGATCGCGGTGGGCGGCACCTTCGCGTTGATCTTCCGCACGGAACTCGCGGCTTCGGGTTTGCAATTCCTCAACGTGGACATGAGCCTCTTCGGTCAGAACGGACCGCAACTCTACAATACGTTGATGTCCCTGCACGGGATGATCATGATCGTCTCGATCCTGCTGGGCATTTCGGGCATCATCAACTACGCCGTGCCTCTCCTGCTCGGCGCGCAGGATATGGCGTTCCCGCGCCTGAACGCGTTCGCCTATTGGGTATCGGTGCCTGCCTCCGTGCTTCTGCTGATGAGCCTCGTGCTTGGCGGGTTCGATACCGGCTGGACGGGGTATCCCCCGCTCTCCGCGAAGGCGCCGGTCGGTCAACAGATGTTCTTCCTCGGCGTGTTCGTGGCTGGCTGGTCTTCGATCCTGGGCGCGTTGAACGTGATCGCCACCGTCCTGCGGATGCGCGCCAGAGGCATGACCTCCATGCGCCTGCCGATCTTCGTCTGGGCTTCGATCGCCACTTCCATCATCGCGCTGACCGCCACACAGTTGATCGGTCTCTCGTTCCAGTTGGTGATGTTCCAGCGGTTGTTCGGGATGGGATTCTTCGACCCGGCAAAAGGCGGCAACCCGGTATTGTTCCAGCATCTCTTCTGGTTCTATTCGCACCCGGCGGTGTACGTGTTCGTGCTTCCCGGCCTGGGCGTGATTTCCGAATTGCTGCCGGTCTTCGTCCGCAAGCCGCTGTTCGGGTATCGCTGGGTCGCCATGTCCTCGCTGGGGATCGCCCTGGTCGGCTTTTTGGTCTGGGCGCATCACATGTTCGCCTCCGGCATGAACGAATACCTGCGCGTGCCGTTCATGTACAGCACGCTGCTCGTCGCCGTGCCGACCGGCGTGAAGTTCTTCTCGTGGGTGGCGACGCTCTGGCAGGGAAAGATCACCACTCCCACGCCGATGCTGTTCGTCCTCGGAGCCATCGTGGTCTTTCTTTTCGGCGGTCTGACCGGCCCCCCGAACGCCACCGTCTCCGTTGACCTGCACCTGCACGACACCTACTTCATCGTCGGTCACTTCCACGATACGATCTTCGGCGGATTCGTCTTCCCGTTCTTTGCCGCCATCTACTACTGGTTCCCCAAGGCGACGGGCCGCCGCATGAACGAGTTCTGGGGCAAGGTCCATTTCTGGCTGATGACGCCCTCGTTTCTCATCCTGACCTTCGGCATGATGCGCGTGGGTTTGCTGGGAATGCGCCGCCGCATCGCGGACTACGACGCCGCGCTCGGTTTCGATCTCACGCATCTCATCCTGACGATCTGCGCGTTCGCCATTGCGCTCTCCGTGTTGATCTTCATCGTCAACCTCTTCCACAGCATCAAGCATGGAGAAAAAGCGGAGGGCAACGTGTGGAACTCGCGCTCGCCGGAATGGCAGGTCCCCTCGCCGATGCCGGCGCATAACTACGAACAACCCTTCGAGGTGGTCGGTGAACCGTACGATTACGGTCTGCCCGGTTCGAAATACGTCGAATTCATTCCCGCCAGGGGCGGAAAACACTAAAAGGGGAGGAAGAGAACAATGGCACATACACAAGACAAGAGGTCCATGTTGAACCAGGGCGTATTCATTTTCGTCTACCTGGCAGTATTGACCGTCCTGGAATTTCTCGTCGCGCTTTCCTTCAATTCGACCGCAGTGCTGGTCGCGGTGGCGCTCGTCAAGGGCGCGCTGGTCGTCTATTACTACATGCACATTTACAAACTGAACGCCGAACACGAAGGCGAACACAATTCGTACGAATACAAGTCCGGCACGAACCGCGTGGGATTGTGGCTGTTCCTGGTCTCGGACTCGTTCGTGTTCGGCGGTCTGCTGGTGATGCGCATGAACCTGCTCGGCCTCACGCGTCCGCACCTGGACCAGACCCTCGGCTTGTTCGTGACCTCCATCCTGCTGGTCTCGTCCTTCTTCATGAACCGCGGCGAGACCCTGATCGCGAACGGGGACCGAAAGGGTTTCCTCGCGAACACGTTGGTCACGTTCCTCCTGGGGCTTGGCTTTTTGATCGGCGTGGTCTTCGTGGAGTGGCCCAACGCCATCCACGAAGGGATCAGGCCCGACAACGGACCCGCAGGCGCCGCCTTCTTTATGATGACCGGAATGCACGCCTTCCACGTGTTCACCGGCTTGATCTTCCTTGCCATCGTGTGGTTCAACGGCCGGCGCGGACTGTACGATGAAAAACACTACCCGGTCGAAGCCGCGGCGGTGTACTGGCACTTCGTGGACGTGGTATGGATCATTTTCTATCCCGCGCTCTATCTGGTCGGCACCGCCATTGTGTGAAAGGGTCTGAAAACTTACGTGCAGGAGGACGTTCTCTAACGTCGCTCTCTGCGTTTTCCAGGTCCGGGCGACATAAGAACCCAATTAGAGTTGGAAATGATCGGGGCGATCCGAACGGGTCGCTCCGATTTTTGGGTGTATGATTGAAAAACGCCGGTTCGCCAGGCGAGGTAAATCTCACGGCGCGGTGTGTGCGACATCGCTTGTCAATTTTCAGGTACAGTCATGGATCGAAAAACGTTGCTCGTTGGTTTTGGATCGCTCGTTTTGATCGGCATGGTCGCCGCGTGGACGGTCTTCTTTGCCCGACCCGCCGGGTTCCGCGGGACGACCTACACCGAACCATATCCTCCCGCGTCGGATTTTGCGCTGGCTCGGGCGGACGGAAGCAGCTTCCAGTTGAGCGGGATGCGGGGGAAGGTCGTCCTGCTCTTCTTCGGCTACACCTCCTGCCCGGATGTCTGTCCCACTACGCTGGCGGAACTCAACCAGGCGATGAAGGGATTGAAGGCGGAGGAAGCCGCGCGTGTGCAGGTCGTGTTCGTCACGGTTGACCCCGGGCGCGACACGCCCGAACGCGCGCAGGAATACGTGAATCATTTCAACCCGGACTTCATCGGATTGAGCGGACCCGAGGAGGAATTGGCGAAGGTCTGGAACGCCTACGGCGTGTTCCGTGAGATCGTGGAAGGCGCGTCCGCGGCGGGGTATCTGGTGAATCACACGGCGCGCGTGACGTTGGTTGACGGGAACGGAGACCTGCGCCTCTCGTTCGGATTCGATACGCCCGTGGAGGACATCGTTCACGATCTCAAGTTGATCCTCGAAGAGGGTGGATGATGCCTCCACTGAATGTCCTTCTCAAAAGGCTTTTCATTTCGCTGGCGATCGGGCTGGCGCTCGGCGCGGCGATCAGCGAGATACCGTTCATCTTTTTGCGGGAGACAGCCCGTCCCCCGCAGGAGATCGCGCTGGTCATCCCGCCCGGCGCGGCGGAGCAGGTGGCGCGCGGCGAACAACCTCCCTCCATCCCGACGGATATGGTCTTCGTGGTCGGCGATACGCTCGTGGTAAGGAACGACGATGCGGTTGACCACAAACTGGGTCCGTTGTGGATTCCCGCCAATTCATCGGCGCGGTTACCTCTTGGACGGGTGGAAAGCCTCGCCTACGAATGCACCTTTCAACCTGGCAATTATTTCGGGTTGGACGTGCGCGAGCCCCTCACGATCGGCACGCGCCTGTACGGCATCCTTTTTGCGGGCATTCCCATGGGCGTCCTGATCGCGTTGTATAGTTTCATCCTTCCCGTGAAGAAAAAAGATGTTCCTGCGTAGGATGTTCCATCGCAGGTGGTTGTTCACGACCATCCTTGTATTCCTGGGAACCGCGCTGTGCGTCCGTTTGGGCATCTGGCAATTGGATCGCCTCGACCAGCGGCGCGCCTTCAACGCCCACTTTGAATCCATGCGCGCCATGCCGCCGCTGGATTTGAACTCCGCCGATTTGCAGGCTCTGGATGAAATGGAGTGGCGCGCCGCGACAGTGACGGGGGAATACGATTTCGAAAATCAGATCGCGATCCGCAATCAGTATCACGGCGACCAATACGGATACCACCTCCTGACCCCGCTTCGTTTCTCAGGGACGGCTGTCCTTGTGGACCGAGGCTGGATCCCCGCTGACGGCAATTCCGCGCCTGGGGACTGGCGCAAATACGATGAGCCGGGCGTCGTGACGATAAGGGGGCAGATCCGGCTCGGGCAGGGCAAGCCAGCCTTCGGCGGGGTCGCCGACGCGCTGCCTGCGGACGGGAGTCCGCTTTGGGTGTGGAACAACGCCGACATCGAGAGGCTCGCGCGTCAGATGCCGTTTCCCGCGCTGACCGTTTACATCCAGCCCGATGCGGCGGCGGGAGACGACGTTCCCCCGATCCCGTACCAGCCCGAGATCGAGTTGACGGAGGGTCCGCATTTTGGGTATGCTTTGCAGTGGTTCACGTTCGCGACGATTTTGTTCGCGGGTTATCCGTTCTTTTTGAGGAAACAGGAAGCATGAAATACTCGCTCCAGTCTTCGTTCTCGAAATACGTGTTCGTGTTGTTCTTTGCGGTGGTCGCACTGACGGTTGCCGGGCGCATCGTGACGTTGACCGGCGCGGAAGCATTCTGCAAAGGCTGGCCCCTTTGCGCGCCGACCGCGCCCGCCGGCTGGATGAAACTGGCGCACGTATCGCTCGTGGGGGTCGCTTCGGCGCTGATGCTGGCGGTCTTCCGCAAGGCGTGGAGGGAGCAGCGTAATCAACGCGTGATCCTGCCGCTGACGACCATTTTGACGGTCATGTTCTTCGGTCAGGCTTTGGTGGGCGCGATACAAGTAACGCAGCCCGGCGCGGGGCATCTCGTCCTTCTGCACAGGCTGACGACCTGGGCTTTGTGGGTCGCGCTCCTTTTGCTGGTTTACACTTCCGGCGTGCTGGTCAGGGAGGAGGCGAAACCCGTTTCACTGGATGCGAGGCAGCGCGCAAAGGATTTCTTTGCGTTGTCCAAGCCCCTGATCGTGGGCTTGTTGTTGATCACCACCTACGGCGGGCTGGTCATCGGAGGGAAACAGTGGCCCTCCTTTTCATTGACTCTGTGGACGCTGCTCGGCGGCGCGCTGGCGGCGGGCGGGTCGAGCGCGTTGAACCAGTACATTGACCGCGAACTCGACCGCAAGATGCAGCGCACAGCCAGGCGTCCGCTCGCGGAGGGGCGTTTGACGGACGCGGAGGGTCTCGCGTTCGGTCTTGGGTTGTCGCTGGTCAGTTATTACATCCTGGCGTGTTTCGTGAACTCGCTGGCGGCTCTACTTTCGCTGGCTGGGATCATTTATTACGTGATCCTGTACAGTCTCTGGCTGAAGAAGGCGACCGTGCAGAACATCGTCATCGGCGGCGGGGCGGGAGCGATCCCTCCGATGGTCGGTTATGCCGCGGCGACCGGCGTCCTCGATTGGACGGCGTGGATCCTCTTTGCCATCATCTTCATGTGGACGCCTCCGCATTTCTGGGCGCTGGCGATCGTCCGCATGAAGGATTACGAGAAGGCGGGCGTTCCGATGATGCCGGTGGTGCGCGGCGAACTGGAAACGCGCAGGCAGATCTTCGTTTACACCATCGAACTGGTGCTCGTCACGTTATTGCTTCCGCTCCTGAACCTGGCCGGGACGGTGTATCTCGTCTCTTCGCTTGTTCTGGGCGGCGCGTTGATCTACGCCGCGTGGGCGGTTTGGAAGCAGGGCGGGAACAAGGTCGCCTGGCGCATGTACAAGTGGTCCAGCACGTATCTCGTGTTCATCTTCCTGGCGATCATGTTGGATGCGGCGTTGTGAGGTTCTCCGCCGGAGTCCCATGAAAAAATCCGTTGCCCGCGACGAGTGGGCTAACCTGACCCTGCTGCTCGCCATCTCCCTCGGCGCGTTCCTGCGCTTCAACCCGACCCTGCTCGCGGGGTTCGCCGTCAACGACGGCGGGATGTTCGCGGTGATGGTGGACGACCTGCGGGCAAATCATTATCTCATCCCCGCTTTTACCTCATACAATCAATCGGGCATTCCCTTTGCGTACCCGCCGCTTGGATTTTATTTCGGCGCGCTCGCCGCGGACCTGTTCGGCATGAACGCGGTACAAGCCGCGCGATGGATGCCGGCGTTCTTTGCCTCGCTCTCCATACCGGCTTTTTACCTTCTCTCCCTGCGCCTCCTGCGGGACAAATATTACGCCTCGCTCTCGACCCTGTTCTTTGCCCTGACGCCCCGCGCCTTTTTCTGGTTCGTCATGGGCGGAGGTCTGACGCGCGCGCCGGGTCAATTCTTCATGCTGCTCGCGTTGGGAGCGATCGTCCGTCTTTATCGGGAAGACCGCCGCGCCGACGTTGTCCTCGCGGGCGTATTCGGCGGGCTGGCTGTGATGAGTCACCCGGAAGCGGCGGCGCATACGCTCCTCTCGGCGGTCTTTCTATGGCTTATGCTTTCGCGCGCGCGCATCGCGTTCATGCGCTCCGTCCTCGTTGCGCTTCTCGTGCTGCTCCTCTCCGCGCCCTGGTGGGGGACGGTGATCCGCTTCCATGGGATCGAGCCTCTCCTCAGCGCGGGGCAAACCGGGGAGAATCCGCTTGCGTTCCTTCATCTCCTCTTTTTTACGTTTACGGAAGAGCCTTACATGACGGTGATCGCGGTGCTGGCTTTGATCGGGGTCGCCCGCCGCCTCATCCGCAGGGACTACCTGCTCCCGTTATGGATGGCGATTCCCTTTCTCGCGGCGGGACGAAGCGCCACGAACCTGGTCGTGATTCCGCTGGCGATGCTTGCCGCTGTCGGGTTGGCGGAGGTCGTTTTGCCGGCGCTGCAGGCGTCGGGTAGGGAAGAGGCGGGGCAGTCGGTTCAGGTTTCGTCCGTCGAGAGGAACGTCTTCCTGTATCTTTTGATCTACATGGTCTTTTCCGCGTATCAATTTGGGTTTCAAGTATCTGGCGCGGCGCTTTCCAAACCCGAACGGGACGCGATGTTGTGGGTGAAAGGAAACACGACGGAGGGCGCGCGCTTTTTGGTTCTCTCCGGCGCAAACTCTGTTGCCTGCGACGCGACCTCCGAATGGTTCCCCGCGTTGACGGGCAGGCGGAGTCTGTTCACGATCCAGGGCGCGGAATGGACGAGGGGCGAAGCGTTCAAACCGTTTATCCGCGAGGCGGTCGCATTGCAGTCGTGCGCCGGCGACGACCCCTCGTGCATTGATGGGAGGTTGAGTTCCTCCGCATACGATTACGTTTACCTTTCGAAGGTATTGCGCGCGGAAAATTGCGCGCCGCTTGCTCCCGCCCGATCCTTCGCGTATTTTGCGGAGCGCGTGCGAGGCGACGAACGATACGAAGTAGTGTACGAAACCGACGACGTGATGATCTACAGGGAACGGTAATCGGGAACTTGACAGTGAAATACTTGTTTTTCCCACAAGAGTTTCTTAACCACCGAGACACAGAGAAAAGAGATTGAAAATCTCCGTGTCTCGGTGTCTCGGTGGTTTTCAAGCCTATTTTGATTTCGACAGGCTCAACCCAGGGGTTTCGACAGGCTCAACCCGGGGGTTTCGGCTTGTCCGGGTTAGGGGATGCCCCGAGGGATTTCCCGGAATGGCAAAGATAGGCGATCAGGGAGAGTGAGATCAGGTATGGAACGGTGAATTGCAAAAATGGGGCGGCGTTGCTTATGAGGAGTAATAACGAGATCGCAAGGGGCAGGGTCGCGGCGAAGGATGTTTTCATCCGCCCGATCGGGCTGAGGCGCATCAACATAAAGAGCGGAATAAGAATTAGCGTGAGATCGTGGAAGTGAAGATGGGGGACGACCAGCACGGCGAGCGTCACGGTGAGACCGATCAAGTATTCCTTTCGACCTTTTGTCCCGCGCCAGATAAAGACCAGCGCAAGGATCGTTGCTCCATAGACGACCCAGCCAATGCCGCGAATTATGTCCGCCTCCATAGAGGGAAACGTCCGCATCAGGAGCCCGATCAGGTTGAACATGACGTTCTGCTTGATCCCGTACCAATCGCCGCCCGCGCTGACGAGGATGACGTGGATGAATTCCTGCGCGCCCTGCAAACCCAGGATCGCAAAACTGATAAGGGCAAGCATTCCCGAACCGATGACAAACCCCAGAAACACTTTGTAATGCCTGAACAACATCGGCAGAGCCAGGACAAGCGCGATGTGCGGACGCACCGTTGTCAGGCTCAATCCCAGCCCGGCGATCCATTCCCTGCCGGTGAGCAACCCATACCCCCAGATGGCTGCGCCGAGCAGGAGGACGCCGGTGTCCTGTCCGTTCATCAGGCTGAAAAAGAGGGGGAGGAAAAGCATGGCTCCAATGGAGGCGATCCGAATGGAGGCGGGATCCGCCTCCGATCTCTTCAACGTCTGCCCAAGGATGGCGATGCCGACGACGTAGATCGCCGCCATGAACAACGCCCACCTGTGGAAAGAAGCAACGTAATCGGGAGTTACGATTACTTGCAGAATGGGGATGAGAAACGGAAGGTGGTTGTATTGCAGCACCTGACCCGGCGCAAGCGCAAAGCCGACCTGTTCCTCCTCCACCCGGCGCTGTAATCCGATGTCGTACACGCGGGACGCGCCTTCCTCCTGCGCGATCCGTCCGGCGGTATAAAACGCGATGAAGTCGGAGCCGGTCCGCTCGACCGGATCGTTGATCAATCGAATCCAGACTGCCAGATAGGAAACGAGCAGGGAAGCGATTCCGGCAGCGATGAAGATGCGATGGAAATTGATGTTTCGCATGACGCCCCGTTACGGTTCACGCTTTAATATGACGGCGGTCTCGTCACGATAGACCTCGCGCCACCCCCGCGCGGACAACGCCTCTTCCACCGGGTTCGCGGCGCGCACGATCGCCCAGGCGACGTCGTATTTCTCGAGGACATCCTCCCACCCCGGGCTGAGCGTTGCGACCTGCTCGTATTCCCGCGTCAATGCCTCGCCGTAGATGTGCGTGTGACCGTCCATGAAGATCTGCTCGCGGGGCCATAAGCGGAGTAGGATGTATCCGCCCCAGTCGAACTCGTTGAACATGCGCCCCTCCTGCGGATTTGATGCGAGCCAGTCCACGGCGCGGACCGGGAAGAATTGATCGTCGAAGACGTTGCCCTTTCCTTCGGCATCCAAAGCGACCCCCTGCTGGATCAGGGCGGCGGTCCCAAGAACGACGAGGAGTATCCAAATCCAGCCGTTGGCGGACGAGTTGGTTTGTGCGATCCTCGCTTCGAATGCTGCGAAACGGCTTTGCGGATGTTCCTCCCGAATCCATTCTGCGAAGGCTTTTGCCGTCACAGGCGCGACGACAATGGCAAACAACGGGATCATCCTGCTGGTGTACAACGCCAGGAACGCAAAAGCGACCGTCAACAGGATGTGCGTCCAGCCGATGTTTTTCGCGCGGGCGAAACCTGTCATGGTCAGGAGCAGGAGCGCCAGAAAGAGCCAGGTCTCCGGCAGATGAAAATTCGCGGATTGATATTCGGTGATCTTCGAGGTGATGTACGAGTTGCTCCCCAGCGAAACGATCGTCTCCCAAATATGAACGCCGGAGGGGGAGAAGAAAGTGGCAACCAGGGAGAAGGCGCCGGCGAATGACATGAATTTCGTTTTCCTCTCCGAGAACCAGGCGCGGGATGGTTGATCGAGGAAACTTCCGACCAAATAGATCCCCCACAAAATGATCCCAAGCACGAACATGCCGTGCAGGTTTACCCAGACCAGCATGATCAACGGAAACAGCCACCACTTTGCCCAGCCCGTTTTTCCAACGCGTTCGAGCAATGCCACCCATATCGCAGTCAGAAGATAGGTGAAGATGTGCGGACGCGGAAGGACGTGGATCTGGCTTGCGCCCGCCGCCAGCGCGGTAAAGATCAGCGCGAAGAACAAACTGCGCGATCGAGAATGAGCCTCGCGGAAAACCGTCATCCACACCAGCATCATAATCAAAGCGACGAGCAGGACGACGCCGTTCAGATCAAGCCATTCGTACGCGCCCGCGAAGATGACCTGGGAAAGCCACTCGTGCGGAATGCCCGGAAAGCCCGTCGTGCGGAACGAGAAAACGTCAACGGTGGGGACGCTTCGGGTTTGCAGGATCAGTTCTCCCGTGAGGAGATGACGCGGCAGGTCTCCGTCGAAATTCAACAACCGGTGCCCGCCTGCGGCGATCCCGAAAAAGACAGCCGCGAAGAAAATGTGTTCAAGGCGCGGGAGGAAAAAGTTTATCAGCCTCATGCGGGGTATTATAATTGCCCGACCGCCTCATTCGGGTCGTTCATGCTGCAAAAACTTTCCTCCCTTTGGAATCGCATCCCGTCCGCCTGGCGTTTCGCGCTCGCCGCGTTTCTGGTTGCGCGGCTCGCCCTTACCCTGTGGTCGTTTGTCGTGTATTGGATTTTTCCGGTCGCGTTGCAGAACCTCGACCTGTTCGGCGAACCCGCGCTTACCGTTTTCGATTTACGGACGAGCGAACGATACGCGTATTCCCGGGCGGTCGGTGAAACCACACTTACGTTCCGCGCATTGGACGATCAATACATGCTGGACGATCAGACCGGGAGCGTGTGGTCCATGCGCGAGGGGCGCGCAATTCAGGGAAATTATGCGGGGACTTCGCTGAAACCGTCCGCATACGCGGTCGAAAATATTTTTCCTTATTTAGGAGTGCCGCCTTCACAAAACGAGGCGCTTGCCCTATGGCAAAGATTCGACACCAATTGGTATCTCAGGATCGCCGCCTATGGTTATCAGGGACTGGCCGGCAGCACTGCTTATTTCCCTTTGTATCCAATTTTGATTCGTTTGCTATCTTTTGTGATCGAACCCATGATAGCGGCTGTGTTGGTCTCGAATATCGCATTGTTCGGTGTTCTGGTGCTTTTATATCGACTTGTATCACGTTTGGCGGATGAACATGCGGCCCGCCGGACGCTGATCTATTTTCTGGTCTTTCCCACCTCCTTCTTTTTTATGGCTGCCTACACTGAATCGCTGTTCCTGTTGTTTGCAACTGGGTCTTTATCCGCCGCGTCACGCCGACATTGGCGGCGTGCGGCGGCCCTGGGGATGCTTTCTGCGCTGACGCGGCTGCAGGGCATTCTGTTGTTTTTCCCATTACTGTATATGATTTGGAATGAAAATAAAAATCCATCGCCAAGGAACATATTTCTTCGGGCCCTACCTCTGGTGATCATTCCAGCCGCGACCCTTGCATTCTTTATCTTTTCTAACTTTTCAATGATCACTGCCTTGCAAGGCAATTGGCATGCAAGCTTCGTATTTCCCTGGGCGAATGTTTGGGCATCGATCACTCTATTGATGAGTCCCGACGGGGGGATCATTGATACCATGAACCTCATCGTGACTCTTGGATTCATCGCCATGATGTTTGCCATCTGGAAAAATCTTCCTGTTGAATATTCCCTGTATTCAATCGTTATGTTGATCACCCCGTTATTTCGAATGAACGCCACCCAGCCTCTCGTCAGCATGATGCGTTACGCCCTCGCGATTTTTCCCGCCTTCATGGTGTTTGGTTTTTGGGGAGAAAATAAATGGGTCAATCGCGTCATCGTGTACCTGTCCCTGGCGTTGCAGTTGTATTTGAGCGCGCAATTCATCCTGTGGGGGTGGGTGGGATGAATTCCCTCTTTCGAAGAAACGGATGATGATAAAGACAAAGAACCCCCGCTCACTGATAACCTCCATCCTGGGGAGCCTGATACTGCTGATCGTCTTCTATTGGCTTTCCTCGTTCGTCTGGCATTTGGTGGGAATTGACTGGCGCGAGACGTTTTATCCCGCGCTTCAAAAGACGTTGAGCGGAGAGACTCCCTACGATGTGCCGACCTTCCGAAACGTCCCGTGGACGGTACTCCTGCTTTTGCCTTTTGCGCTTTTTTCCTAAGATACGGGCGGGATTTTGTATTTCATGGCGAGCATTGCAGGCTACGCATGGGTGGCGTATCGCCTCAAGGCAAGCCCGCTGGCGTTCATCGCCTTCATGGTTTCCCCGCCGGTCGTTTACGGTTTGCGTATGTTGAACGTTGATTTTCTGGTTCTCATCGGTTTTACCCTCCCTGCGCCTTTGGGATTGTTCTTCGTACTGATCAAACCTCAAATGGGAATCGTCATGGTCTTGTACTGGCTGGCTGAAGCCTGGCGCGCAGGCGGGATCAAATCCGTGACGCGGACGTTCGCCCCCGTAGCGATCTGCCTGGTGCTTTCCTTCCTTATCTTTGGGAATTGGGTCGCCGGTCGTCAAAGCGATCTTCTGGACTCATTCTGGAACGCCAGTCTGTGGCCCTGGGCGTTGCCCATCGGTCTCGTATTGACCGCATTGTCCATCCGCGACCGCCGCATGGATTATGGGATGGCGGCGTCGCCCTTTCTTTCGCCCTACCTTGCCTATCATTCGTGGGCAAGCGCGCTTGTCGGGTTATTGCGGTATGACTTTCAACTCGTGGTCGCCGTGATCGGTATGTGGATCGCCGGCCTCATTCACGGGTTTGGGTTGTAGCGGTTTTACAAAAAACAAAATGACCCCGTCCACACGGGGTCATTTTTCGTTCTATTCTCCCAGGTAATCCCGCAATTTCCTGCGGATGGTGGGATGCCTCAGGCGGCTCAATGCCTGCGCTTCGATCTGCCTCACGCGTTCGCGCGTGACGCCCATCTTGCGCCCTACTTCCTCGAGAGTGTACGCCTGCCCGTCGAGCAGGCCGTAACGCAACTGCAAAATGCGGACCTCGCGCGGAGGCAGTCCATTCAATACTTCGCCGAGGTGTTCCTTTAGAAGATTGTATGTGGCGGTATCGTCGGGCGGAGGCGCCTCGTCGTCTTCGATGAAATCGCCCAGCACGGAATCTTCCTCATCGTCGGTCGGCGTTTCCAGCGAAAGCGGACGGCGCGCCACCTGGATCATGTTTTCCACTTTCTTGGGCGGCACGTCCAGCGCTTCTGCAAGTTCCTCCACGCTCGGTTCGCGTCCGAGACGCTGCGTCAACTGGTGCTGCACGCGCAGGAGTTTGTTGATCTGGTCGCCCATGTGAACCGGCACGCGGATCGTGCGTCCCTGGTCGGCGATGGCGCGGGTGACCGCCTGGCGGATCCACCACGTCGCGTACGTGGAGAATTTGTGTCCGCGGCGGTAATCGAACTTCTTGGTGGCGCGGATGAGACCGATGTTCCCCTCCTGGATCAGATCCAGGAACGGGACGCCGCGCCCCATGTATTTCTTGGCGACCGAAATAACCAGGCGCGAGTTCGCCGTGATGAGATGTTCGCGCGCCGACCAGCCATCCTCGATGAGTTTGCGGAGTTCGGAGCGGCGGCGCGGACTGGCGTTTCCCTTTGCAAGTTCCTCGCGCGCCATGCGCCCGCGTTCGATGCGCTGGGCGAGCGCCACTTCCTCGTCCGCCGTCAGCAGGGGCACGCGGCTGACCTCCTTGAGATACAAACCGATCGTATCGTCCGTATCAATGTTCGCGAGGTAGTCGTCGAGCGTGGGGTCAATTTCGGGTTCGACATCCCCGGAAGCCTCCACCGCCACCAGTTCGTCTTCGCTGGGTTCGGCGAGATTGGCGTCTTCCACAAAGGGGATGCCCGCGCTCAAGAGCGCGGAAAACGCCTCTTCCAATTGCTCGACGTCCTGCTCGGCTTCGGGGAAGAAGTGGACGATATCGTCCAGGGTGATGTATCCCTTTTGACGCCCCAACTCCACGAGCCGGGCGATTGCGGGAAACTCCTCTTCTTCGTCAACCATCAAGATCTTGTCTACGTCCATTCTCTCCTATTCGTTTCCTTGTCGCTATCAGAATACGCTTTTTTTGGGTAAAAAGCAATACCATTTCCATTGCTTTTTATAGACGCTCGGCTTCATAAAATGTTACGGCTAAGGCGCGGCGGTCGCCTCGGTCGTCGAACCAGCCTCGGGCGACGCGGGAGGCGGGACGGCGGTCGGCGCGTAAGGCGGATCCGTCAGGAGTCTCAGGAGCGAATCCACCGCGCTGACGCTCACGATCAAGACCTCTCCGTCCTCCGCGCGCGCGTAATAACCGCGTTCTGTAGGGGTGAGAACACCGATCTGGATGTTCCGTTCCACGCCGCCGGTGAATTGGAACGTCATCGTATATTCGGGATCAGCCAGACCGGCCGCCTCCGGCGCAAGGCCGGGGACGCGTTCCAAAATCTGCAGGGTGGAGACCTGACCAGCCGCCGCCTCGACCGCCCCCTGGTCTGCCGCGGCTTCCTGGGGCAGGATCAACGCCCAGGCATTCTCCGCGTTACGCGCCACCTCGACGACCTCCCCATCCTTCGATTCGATGCGGATGCGCGTCGGCAATCCATCTGCGGAGGTGAAGAGGTATTCGACGGGCGCGACGGTTTCGGTGGCGGTCTCGTCCTCGGCAGTCGCCTGGCGGTTGTTGAAGTAATACGCCGCGCCCAATACGGCTGCAAAGAGCAGGAGATAGACGATGGTGGAGCGGCGCATATTTATCCCTGCCGCCTGCGGGCAAGCCAGGAGGAGAAACCTGCAAATACGACCAGACCGGGGATGAGCAACACCGAACCGAGAAGGATGATCAGCAACTGGATCTGGGTCGGCGGGACGAAGGTGCGGGCGGTGGGCGTGTTGGGCGTGATGTCGAGCAGGTCTTCCTGTTCCGCCGCCCAGTCCACCGAGTTGACGAACATGTTCCCATTGCCATACGCATCGAAGGCGTCGTTGGTTGCAAAGAGGGAATTTCCAAACACGACCACGCGTCCTTTGGTGGTTGCGTTTTCGCCGGACGCCGCCATGATGAGGGGACCCGGGAAATCCTCGGGGTCGAATGAAACCTGCGTGCCTTCCGCGCTCGTGAAGCTCACTTCGCCCCACGAATTGGGCGAGGTGAACAGCAGGGCGGTTTGTGTGATGCCGTCCGCGGGAGACGTCAGGCTGAGCGAACGCGCCTGCGGCATGATGACCAGGTAGTTCGCGCTCAGGTTGGCTGTGATCGGATGCTGGCTGGCGGAGGCGGAGATGGCGTTCAACGGCTGCTGGCTGTTGAGGTCAATGATGATGTCATTGTTCAGCGCGATGCCCCAATCGCTGGCGAGATAATCGGCGAGCGGATCCGGCGCGTTGCCGAAGTCCGTCAGGAGGACCGGGTTTTCCATGACGACGAGCGAGCCCCCCGCGTCCACGTATTCCTTGAGAAGTTTCACCTCCTGTTCGGAAACGGGCTTCATGGGACCGGCGACGATGACCGCCAGCGCGTCTTCGGGAATCTTGTTCTCAGCCAGCAGGTTCAGGGCGTTGACCGTGTAGTTCTTGCTCTCGAGCGTGGATTTGGCGGTGGAGAAACTGACTTCGCTGAATTCGAGCGAGGCTTCGCCATGCCCGGTGAGGAAATAGACGGCGCGCGCCTCGGGGTTGATCAATTTGATCAGAGCCTTCGTGAGTTCGGTTTCGGAGGCGAAGTTGGCGATCTCCCGGCGTTCGCCCATGACCAGCATGATCTTGCCGTCGCCGGTGATGCCCGCCTCGCGCGCGGCGACAGGATCGGTATCCGGGTTGACGAAGCGATAATCGAATTTGCCGTTGCTGTTGGCTTTGAAGTTCTCCAGCATTTCCGTCGCGCTTTCGGTGGAGAGACTGGCGTAAAATGCGACCGCAGTGACCGGCTCAGGGAGGGTTTCGAGCGCCTGGACCGTTTCCGGGGCGAGCGTGTTGACCCTGTCCTCGGTCACGTCCCAGCGTTGGGGGTTGTTGTAGACGAACCAGTTTGCGACGAACAGGATTCCCAGGAAGGCGACGAAGGTGATGACGGTGTTGCTCCCGTACCGCGCCTGCCGGCCGGTGAACGCCTGTCGGGTCTTTTGCGGTTCCAGGATGGCGTAGATCGCCAGGCTGAGGACGAAGACGGCGAGGCTGATGAGCGTGCCGCGATTCAACGTGTCCGTCGTCGCGCCGCTGAACATGCCGATGTTCAATAATCCTCGCGTGATGAGGAACAGGATCGCGCTGAGCAATGCAAGCCCGGCGGCGACCAGCGCGATGAAGGTGTAGCGATGCCAGGCGGGTTGTTTCTTCTTTGCCATTATCTCCATCTCCTCATTTCGACGGCGGTCGTCCCCGTGAAAAAGCCCAGCGCGATCAGGCTGGCATAATAGACGAGACTCGAAAGGTTGATGACGCCCGAGTCCAGAGCCCCGTAGAAATGTGTTTTCAAGTCGAGATATTCGAACAGTCTCGCGGCGTCGCCGGTGATCACGCTGGCGGGGAAACCAACCAGCCACCAAAGCGTCACGAACAACGCCAGCGAAACGAAGAACGCCGTGATCTGGTTCGTGAACATGGCGGAGACCGCCGTCCCCAAAGAGAGGAACACGCCTGCCAGCAGGATCATGCCGAGGTAGGAGGTCAGGATCACGTTCCAGTCAATGCCCGGTGTCACGAAGCGGCTGATGACGATGGGATAAACCAGCGTCACCGCCAGCAGGGAAAGAATGTAGAGCATCGCGCCAAGCCATTTTCCAATGACCAGTTCGAAGTCCCGGATGGGAGCCGTAAGGAGCAATTCCAGCGTTCCCATGCGCGCTTCGTCCGAGATCAGGCGCATGGTCAGCGCCGGGGCGGAAAGCACGAGCAGAAAAGTGAAGGAGCCGGAGATCGGGGCAAAGTTCGGTACGGCGCCAAAGTTTTGGAAGGCGTTTTGGGTGTAGAAGAACATGTTGAGTCCGAACAGCACGCCGGTGGTCAGCAGGATCGCAAACGCGACGACGTACGCGACCGGGCTGATGAAGTATTGATCGTATTCCTTTTTCGCAATTGTCCAAATATTTCGCATGATTCACCTCACTGGCGTTTGCCCGCTGATTTGTCGTCTGTCAGTTCAAGGAAGATTTCCTCGAGACTCATGCCCACCGGGCGCATCTCGAGCAATTCGTAGCCAGCCTGCACGATCGCCTTCGCCACCTGCGGACGCACGTCCTGCCCGGCGGAGAACTCGAACTCGACCGTGTCTTCGCCTTTGGTTTCCACCTTGCGCGTCCCCTTGACCTTTTTGACGGTCTCATCCAGCCCGTCCGCGTCGCCGCGCACGCGCAGGACGACGCGATCCGCGCCCAGCACCCGTGATTGCAGGTTTTCGGGGGTGTCCTCCGCGACGATCTTTCCCCGGTTGATGATCAGGACGCGGTCGCTGATCTGTTGCGCTTCCGAAAGAATGTGCGTGGAGAACAGCACGGTGCGGTCCTTGCCGATCTCGCGGATCACGTTGCGGATCTCGACCACTTGCGCCGGGTCCAGTCCGATGGTCGGTTCGTCGAGTATAAGCACTTCGGGGCGATGGAGCAGCGCCTGCGCGAGTCCGATGCGCTGGCGCATACCTTTGGAAAAGTTCCCGATGTAACTGTTGGCGCGCTCATCGAGGTTGACCATGTCCAGCGTTTCCCAGGCGCGGTCTTCGGCGTTGGGCAACTGCCGGAGTTGCGCCATGAATTTGAGGTAATCCAGCGCGGTCATGTCGTTGTAGAGCGGAACGGTTTCGGGCAGGTAGCCGACGCGTTTGCGAACTTCGAGCGATTCCTCCACCACGTCGTATCCCGCCACGACGGCTTCCCCTCCGCTGGGCGGCATGTACCCGGTCAGGATGCGCATGGTGGTGGTTTTGCCCGCGCCGTTCGGTCCGAGAAAGCCGACGATCTCTCCCTGGTTGGCGTCGAAAGTGATGCTGTCGAGGGCGCGGCGAACTCCATAGTCTTTGACGAGACCATTGACTTGAATCATTGGTTCTCCTTGAGTGGGATGGGTTGACAAACAAAAGGCACGCCTGCCGGTGGGCAAACCGTGCCAATCTTGTGATCGTAAATTACTATACAGAAATTCAAAATCAAAGTCAAGCAGGTTGTAACATTCTAATCAAACGCTAATATTTGTAAGACAATTCACAAACTCATTATGGAATCGGGGAGCTGGCTTCCGAAATGCGCCAGCCAGTGTTGCGCCGCGCTGGCTGATTCCAAACTTATATTCGAGGAGGTTCCCGGCGGCACTCTATCCGTTCAGGAAGAAATACCAAACGCCGGCCGCGCCTGCAATGCACAACAGGAGGAGGAATATGCCGGCAAGCGCGAGCATCCATCCGTTCGATGTATCCGGCGCGATGGCGGGAGCGGGGGAGATCGGTTTGCGCTGGGAGTTGGAAAAGGTTGATCGGCGCGGAGCCGCCGTCCCGTAGGCGGAAGCGGAGGCGGGAGGCGGGGTCTGCTCCGTCGCGTTTATAAAACCTTCCACAAAATCGGGGATGCCGTTTCGATCTTTATCCAGCATTCCCATCGCCTGTTCGTATTTTGCGCGCGCCTCGGGCGGCAGGTCTTCGAGGCGGTCGTATTCCACGCCGTCCACGACGAATTTTGTCAGGTTGGTAACGACCTGCGGCGATAAAGGCGCCTCGAAAATATCCGGCGCGCCGTCCCGGTTTTCGTCCTTGAACGCGCGCATTGCCTGTTCGTACTGTGCGCGCACTTCCGGCGGCATCTCGTCCACGCGGTTATACACCCTGCCGTCAATCACGATATGGGTTGTGTTCATCTCTCACTCCTAAATCAACGGGCTTCGTCCATTGGCTGATTTTATCATTTGCTTTACACTTTACGAAATGGAGGCGCCATGACGGAACTACTCTATCAAACCGATTCGTATTTGCGGGAGTTCGACGCGGTCGTTACCGCAGCGCAGGAGGAGACCCGCGCGGTCATCCTCGATAAGACCGCGTTCTACCCCGGCGGCGGAGGACAGCCCTGCGACCTTGGAGCGCTGTCCGTCGCGGGTGTAACTTATCCGGTGGAAAAGGTAAAGAAGCAGGGGGACGACGTCCTGCACTTCCTCGGCGGCGACGCGCCTTTGCCTGCTCCCGGTTCCGCTTCGCGCGGGACCCTGGACTGGGCGCGGCGATACAAGCTGATGCGCACCCATACCGCGCTCCACGTGCTGTGCGGGGCCGTCTTCCGCGATTACGGCGCGCTCGTCACCGGCGGGGACATGGAACCGCTCAAGGGACGCATGGATTTCGAGTTCGAGACCATGCGCGGGGAGTTGGTGCGCGAGATCGAAGCCGCGGTCAACAGGGAGGCGTCGTTGGGACGCGAGATCAGGGTCAGGATTTTGCCGCGCGAAGAGGCGTTCCAAATCCCGGACCTGATCCGCACGAAGATCAACCTGTTGCCCGAGGGCATTACGCAAGTGCGGACGGTGGAGATCGTGGGACTCGACCTGCAAGCCGACGGAGGCACGCACGTCCGCAGCACGAACGAGATCGGCAAGATCCGCGTGACGGACTATAAGAGCAAGGGGGCAATCAACAAACGCATCTACATCGAGGTCGAATAGGATATACTTCCGCCCATGGTTCGTAACGCGGCTTTCAGGTTGCAACTCAAAGGCGGCATAAGCAACATAAATGTCGCGTGACGGAATTTTGACGAGGATAGTTTTTGAAAAATAAAAAGGAGAATGCATAATGAAGAACAAATTGATCGTCTTGTTTGCGGTCGCGTCTCTGGTCGCCGCGACCCTTGCCTGCTCGTTCGGGGAACCGACCCTGGTTAATCCCCGCACGGCAATGGACGAGGATGGCAACCAACCGTCCTCCGTTTTTTCCACAACCGATACCATTTACGTGGTGAGCGACCTCTCGAACGGCGCAGTGGGGAACGTGATCTCCTCCAAGTGGTACGCGGTGGAGGTGGAAAACACCGAACCGAACCTTCTCTTCGACGAGGCGAATATCACCATTGACCAGGACGGGTTCGACGGAACCGTTTATTTCTACTATCCCCCGCCGGTGGACGGCTTTTGGCCCCTCGGTTTGTACAAGGTGGAGATCTATTTCAACGACGCGTTGATCGGCACGGTCGAATTCACCATCCAGTAGGAGGCGGATTTGGGATAATTCTCCATCCCAGCCTCATCAGTCGAGACGAAAAAGGCGACCTCATTTCTGAGGTCGCCTTTTTCGTCTTCTCTTCATCGGAGGATGAAGCCGGTTTCAAGGTTCCAGATCGTCGAGGTGATCCTTGATGCTTGCGTACAATTCGTCGAGGCGAAAGGGCTTGGTGAGGTAATCGTTGGCTCCCGCGCCGATGGCGACGATGCGGCTGTCGGTGTCGTTGAGCGCGGTGACGATGATGATGGGGGTGTTCTTGAATTCGGGTTCCCTGCGAAGCATGCGGCACAACTTGAATCCGTCCGGTTCCGGCATCATCAGGTCGAGGATGAAAAGGGACGGTTTTTCCTGTTTTGCGATCTGGATTGCCTTTGCGCTTTCGTTGAGCAGGATGGGATCGTACCCCTCCGCCCGGAGCACCTCCTCGAACAAGGCGGTTGCGTCTTTGTCGTCGTCCACGACCATGATCTTTGTCATAACTTCTTTCCAATGCGAATTGATTTGTTCGTATTACTCCGCGTCCTGCGTCGGATGCCCGGTATTATACGCCGGAATTCGCGTTTTCCCGTTCCTTGTAACATTGTAATTTTGAAGCAAACGCCGGTTCGAGCGACGGTCAATCCGGGGTCCGCCGATCCTTTTGCGTTTCGATCTCGCCGGCGAGGTAAGCCTGTATCAGCGCCCGGACGCAAGCCTCGTCGAAATGCGCGCCGCACTCGCGTTCCATGCGAAGGAAAACCTCCTCCACGTCGAGGGCGCGGCGGTAGGGGCGGTCGGAAGTCAGCGCGTCGAACACGTCCGCGGCGGCGACGATGCGCCCGAAGAGGGAGATCTGTTCGCCCCTCAAGCCGTTGGGGTAGCCGGTTCCGTCAATGTGCTCGTGATGCTCGGCGAGGGCGGGCAACTCCTCGCGCAGCAGGCGCACGTTTTTCATGATGTTCGCGCCGATGACCGGGTGTTCCTTCATCTTGTTGGTCTCCGCCTCGGTCAGCCGCCCGGGTTTTCCCAGAATGTGATCCGGTATTCCGATCTTGCCGATATCGTGCAGCAACGCGCCGATGCGTAATTGATGCAGTTCCTCCGCGGGCAGGTTCAATTGGCGTCCAATGGCGACGGAGAATTCGCTTACCCTCTGTGAATGTCCGTTGGTATACGGATCCTTCGCGTCTATGGACGCCGCCATCGCCTGGATGGTATCGAGAAAGAGTTCGTTCGCCTCCTGGTAAAGTTTTGCGATCTGAAGGACCGTCGCAGCCTGGGTCGCCAGGGTGAGCAGGAGTTCGGCATCCTCGCGTGTGAACGTCCCGTCCTTTCGATTGATGGCTTCGACGCCCCCGATGATCTTGGTGTGGGAGGCGCCAAGCCCCTGACCGAGTTGAACCGTGCGCGTGACGAGCGGGACGGCGATCAACGAGGTGGTGGCGATGCCGGTGATCGGTTCCGCCTGCGCGAAATGGCGTTCGTCCTCATGCACGTTGGGGACGAAGAGGATGTCGCCGCTCTCGATGGCGTGACCGATGATCCCTTTGCCGCGCGGGACCCGCAATTCAGGGACTTGCGTCTCGCTGGAGGAGACGTGCAGGACGATGTCGTCCCTCTCCTCGTCTATCAGGAAGAGCGAGGCGTGTTCTGCGTGGAGCAGGTCGCGGGCGTGGCGAACGATCAATTGCAGGACCCGGTCCCGGTCGAGGTTCGAACCGATGATCCCGATGATGTCAATCAACGCTTCGAGGCGCGCGTTCCGTCCCTGGCTGGCTTCCAGCAGCACAGCCTTTTCGATCTCGGACGCCATGCGCGCGCTGAGCATTTGTACGATGTGCAGGGGCGTGTGGGAATAATTGAAAACTTGCACGACGCCGATCGGTCCGCCGCGCAGGCACAGGGGGGTGGAGATTACGTTCAGCAGGTCTTTGGAACTGTTCGCGATCTTTTGCCAGCGCGGGTCGCCCGGCAGGTTTTCGATGACGAGGGGCTGGGTCTGCTTCATCGTCGCGCCGACAATCCCCAGGTCCGTTTTGATGCGTTTCCCGATCAGGCTTTGGTCGCTGTTGGGTCCCCGTATCACCTTGAATTCGAGTTCGTCGCGTTCCGCGTCGAGCAGGTAGAGAGTCCCCGCGTTCCCACCGCAGACCTCGATGATCAGGTCGAGCATCTGATCGAGAAGGTCGTCCAGTTCGGTGTTGCTGGCGATCTGGTTGGCGCGGGTCAGGATGTGGTAGAGGTGTGAAGTTTCGTCGTCCGTCGCCAGGGCGGTACTTGTAAACTTGCTTTCCTTCGCCATGGGAACCTTTCGTCCATTATACGACCATTTATCGCCGCCGCGCCGCCTTGCGCGCTAGAACGTTGGCTTGCGTTTTTCGACGAACGCTCTGACGCCTTCCTTACCGTTCGGGTGACGGGCGCAATCGCTGATGCCCTGGCGTTCCAGTTCGAGTTGAGTCTCCAGTGTGTTGGTGAAGGATTCGGTCAACAATCGCTTCGACCATGCAAACGAATGTAACGCGGACTTCGCCAATCCCTCCAGCATGATCAACGCTTCTTTCCCGACCTCCGAATCTGCCGCGACCTTCGTGACCAATCCCCACTCCCAAGCCTTCGGCGCTGAAATCGGCTGGTCGAAGGCGGCGATCTCCATTGCGCGCGCCAGCCCGACGAGACGCGGCAGCGCGAACGTCCCGCCTCCGTCCATGCTCAAGCCGTTCGATGTGTAGCCCTGGCGCAGTATCGCCGACTCCGCCATCACGCGAAAGTCGCACGCCAGCGCGAGCGAGAAGCCTCCGCCTGCCGCGATCCCGTTGATCGCCGCGACGACAGGTTTCGGCATGCGCCGAATCTCGGCGATGGCGATGTGAAACTGCGGCGCGAGTCTGTGCAGGACCGATCCCGCATCCCCAGCCTGCCGGCTGATCCATTTCAAGTCGCCGCCCGCGCAGAACGCCTTCCCTGCGCCGGTGATCATAACCCCTTTGATGGTTTCATCCGTCGCGGCGGATGCCAGCGCATCGCCGAGCATGACCATCATGTCGAGATCGAAGGCGTTGTACGCCTCGGGACGATTGAGCGCGATTTCGAGGATTGATTCGTGTTGGGAGGTGAGGATGGGGGAGGGCATGAGGGAGTCCTTTTTTGCATGGATAAAAAATGACAGTCAATTCGAAATTGACTGTCGCCTAGTTTACCATTTTCATCAACCATTCTGTTGTGGCGATTACCCACATCCCGTGCGTAGGGCGCACGCACAGCGTCTAATGCGCCCCACTGTTATCTCGCATCTGTCAAGTAACTTTCTCCCACAATTTGCTGGATTTCAACGCGTCACGAAGCGTTATCAGGCGCATCGCCTTCGCTGGAGTCCGATTGCATTCTACTTTCCAATTCCTCTTTGACCGCGTCGAACACAGCCTCTGCCAGATGAAGAGTCTCGCGCGCTTCGTGTTCTACAACGTCGGGATAATTGCCAGGGTAACGCGACTCAATCGCCCAGATCGTCAACTCGGCAAGGTCCGGAAAGGTCTCTTTGAAATTCCAGCCGCCGGGGATCATGTCGCGCAAGCGGTCAAGATCATGATTCTTGGGAAAATCCACCTCTTCAAAGACCAGAATCGCTTTGATGGCTTTTTCAGCGCATTGCTGCGAGAGAAAGCAAATCTGGCGCGGGAAGAACTCCCCGCTGTCCAGCAGGGCGTGGGCGGCGCGTAAATCCGTCTCTGCGTACTTCATCCACACCTTGGCTTCATCTGACTTCATATATTATTTTTCCCTCCATAAGGGCTGGACGCAAAATATCTCCCACAATATGACCGCGAGTTTTAATTTCCTCGGGAGTCGTGACGATAACATCCTTACTTATGGGAAGACCGTTCAGCGCGCGTAGCACTTCTATCGCGGTTTTTCGTTTATGTTCCACCTTCGGCATTACCACCAGCAGATCGAGGTCGCTGTCTTTCGTTGCCTCTCCACGCGCCCAGGAGCCGAATAGAATGATCCGCACGGGATCGAACCTGCGCGTAATCCTGTCAATGACTTCGTTCAGGCAGGGCGGCTGGGAAATCTGCGCGGCGTCCATGAGGTAATTTTACTTCAAATTACGCTCTGACATCCCCGTTTATTCTCCCGGATCGCCGCCCTCGTCCTACGTCACTCCCTCCAACACCGCGTCGATCCTCGACTTGAGCGTCTCGATGTGAAAGGGCTTGGTGAGGTAATCGTTCGCCCCCGCGCCCAAGGCGACCAGCCTGCTGTCCAGGTCGGTGAGCGCGGTGACGATGATGATGGGAATGTGTTTGAGGACGGGGTCAGCCCTGATCAACCTGCACAACTGGAAGCCGTCGAGTTCGGGCATCATCAGGTCAATGAGAAAAACATCCGGCTTGGAGAGGTATGCCATTTCGATGGCCGCGGCGCTCTGGTTCACGGCGATTGCATCGTAACCCGCCGCCCTGAGGGAAGCCTTGTATAAATTCGTGAAATCCTCGTCGTCGTCAACGACCATGACCTTTGCCATACAGCCATCCAATCGGTGATGAAATTTCTACGCCGTCATTAACGCATCCACAGCCTCTGCAAGTTCCCTCAAATTGCTCACCTTCAACACGTTATCGCACAACGGCGCGTAGCGGGGCATGTCGCTGTCGCCGTGCCACAGGATCGGGGGCTCGGGATTCAGCCAGATCGTGCGCGCGGCGCGGCGGGTCATCGTGGAGAAGATGTCGAGACGCGGATCGTAGAAATTATTGCGCCCGTCGCCGACGATGATGAGCGTCGTCCCCCCGTTGAGCGTGTCCATGAAATCGTCCTGGAAATTTTGCAGGGACCAGCCGAGGTCGGTGTTGTAATGTCCGCTGGGCATGCGCCACAAAACGGAGGCAATCGCCTCGTCCGCGTTCGAGCCGCTGAAGTCCTCCGAAATATATTCGAGGTGATCAATGAACGCGAAGGCATGAGTCTTGCGCACCTGTCCCTGCAACGCATACAGAAAACTCAACATCAACTCAGAGCAAAAACGCATCGAAGTGCTGATGTCGCAGATCACGACGATCTTCGGTTTGCGCGTGCGATCCTTGTGCAGGATCTCCATCGGTACGCCGTGATACTTGAGGTTCCTTCGGATGGTCGCCTTCGGGTCGAGTTGTCCGCTTTTGGCGCGCTTCTGCCGCAGGGCGATGCGCGTCCGAAGCATCGCGGCGAGTCGCTTTACTTCACGTTGCAGGATCTTTTTATCCTCGTCCGACAGCGCGTGGAACGGGCGGTTGATCAGATTGTCAACGCTTTCGCCGCGCGGCTTTTCGCTCAAATTCTCGGCGATGCGCTCGCCTGCAAACTGCTCGATCTGTTCGCGCATCCCCTGCATGTTCTGTTGGATCACGTTTTGGATCTGCTCGATGCGGTCGCGGCTCATGCCCATTTGCGCGAGTTGCTCCATCAATTCCCGCAACGCCTCGCGCACTTCGGGGAACGCCAACGCGCGCATCATGCGCTGCGCCATCCAGTTTTGATAGCGGAGGTTGTCCGCTTGATTCAATCCGACCATTCGACCCAGCGCTTCCAATTCCTCCCTGGATAACTGCTCGCCATTCATCAGCCTTTCCATCCGCTGACGCAGACTCTGCGCGAACTGGCGCATTGCCTCCGCCCACATTTGCGCCTCCTCAGGCGTCATGTCGTCCATCGGGTTTCCGCCCATCATCGGAGGCGGTTGCCCCGCGCCAAAGAAGAGAGGGAATAATTTATCGAACGTGGGGAGGTCTTTCACGTCCTTGATGAGCGTGGAACGCAGCGACAGGCGGAACTCTTCGCGGTCTTGAATCCCCATGATGTCCACTGCGGAGAACGCCTCCGCCGATTCCGCCAGGGACACGCGCACCCCGCTGGCGCGTAAGGCTGAGATTAACTGTAAGATACGGGATTCCATGATTCGAACCTTTGTCAGAACTAAAACCCGGATTACCGGTATGCTTCGCGGCGATGTTTAATTCGGTAAATGGTCACGAGTTTGGCTTTATCATCAATATCGTATAAAATGCGATATGCTCCAACTCGCAACGAAAAACCTGCGTCGTCCTTGAGTTTCTTTGAGTCGTTTGGACGCGGGTTTGATTCAAGAGCGTCAAGGTGACTAGCGATCAGGCGGGCGTAGTTTGAGGGAATGGACTCGAGATCTTTGTACGCCCGGCGGCGCAAGTCAACCCGATACATGTTTAATCCCCCAGTTTCAATTCTTTCTTTGCGATCTTCCAGGGAATTGTATCCTCTTCCACCGATCGGGCGTGTTTGATTTCTTCTGCGTCCTCGGCGTCTTCAAGGATGGAAACAATCTGCTTCCAAACATTCATGTCCACTACGACCGCGGAATGGCGACCATTGGGATCAACAACGAATTTCACTGAATTGAGAATATCTGTGACTGTCATGCTTTACCTCGGAACAATTATAAACTTGCAGTCAAGGGTCGATTCCGCCAGGACACAGGCGCCCCGCTGGCGCGTAAGGCTGAGAATAACTGTAAGATACGGGATTCCATGATTCGAACCTTTGTCAGAACCACTGCCTGGGCATGGAAAAATTATACTACTTCTTGATTCGCACCCTTTGTGTAAATTTCCCGAGGACTTTCCAATCTCATCCGGTCTCTGCCTCGGCTGCGGCGGATTGACGATCTGCCGCTTTGCCTTTTACAGATCCGCTTTGCGCTTCGGCAATGGCAGGAATATATCCAAATCAGGCGGAAGCGCCGCCTGATTCTGGTCGGTTTAGGATGATTTACCTGCCGTGGACAGTTTACTGTCGCACGCCTGTGTTAGCCCCTTCGATCCATACCGTGTTGGGGAACCTACTGGCGCTCCCCGGTATTTTTAGCGAAGCCGATGCCCACAACGCCGATCATTCCCAGGAATGCAAGCAAAGTGATCCAGAAACCGATCAGCGGCGTTTTGGAGAATGCCAAGGAATCGCTGGAGGTGAAGATTTTGACGCCGAAGAACCCCGCGCTCACCAGGGAGGCTGCCGAAAAGATCAACGACCACCCTAGCCATTTCCGTTCGGAGTTTCCTGCCGCTGTGATTGCGGCGACGATTGCCGCCAGGGCAGGCAGAACCAGATAGATGATGTTCCATCCCCGGATGGTGGCAATCCCAATGTTTCGGCTGAAAAGATCGAGCCATTTTACCCAGGGAAGGCTCAGTCCGATCAGGATCAGCGCGCACAGGGCATAAGTAGCAAACTTCAACCAGGAAGTATTCGATTGATTCATGGGGTCTCTCCTCTCGTTGGGTCAGTATCGTTTCTGTCTGGTCGTCATGCCGGCAGATTTTGTCATCTCGGCAAGCGTTGGTTACGTAATCCTTGCCGGGCAATCTCCTGCTCAAAGTTCATTCTTCGTGCCATCGGGTAGGGTGGCGCCTGTCAGGTTGGCTCCGAGAATGCTGGCTCCGTTCAGGTTAGCCATATACAGGTTGGCTTCGCTCAAATCAGCCCCGCCCAGGTAAGCCCCGTACAAATTCGCCCCTTCGAGGTTGGCTCTGCACAGATTGGCGCCTCGGAGGGTAGCCCCGTGCAGGTCTGCCTCGCGCAAATTGGCTCCGTACAGGTTCGTTCCTTTCAGCGTTGCTCCTTTCAAGTTGGCTTTAACCAGGTCGGCGTTCTCGAGGTCGGCGTCGCTTATGTCGGTCCAGCTCAAGTCAGCCTCACGCAAAACAACACTCTTGAAATCGCGTTCCCCTTGTCCGTAACGGTTTTTCAGTTCGTTGGCGTCCATCCTTGTTCACCTCTCGTTCATCGTATTGTCAATCAACAGCCCGCCCTCACGGCGCGAGCGCGCTCATTTCAGCAGGGACACCAGCCAATCCTTGACGGCCGAAGCGGATGGTTTGTCGCCGTAGAAGTAGTCGGTGTTGGAAAAGCCGAAGTAATGTGTCCATGGACAGGATTTGGGCGAGGATCCCTGGAAGGTTTTCTGTTTGAATAAATTCCCGTTTTGGGAGCGATAGATGGTGACCCGCCATTCATAACGGATGCGCTTGATCCAGTATGAGGCGATGCCAAAACCTGTCTTTGAATACGGGCAGGTTTGGAGGGTGGTTTCCTTTTGTTCCACACAGGCAACGAAATGCAGGGCGCCGGGAGTATTCGCAAGCGTATTCTCCGGCAGGGTAAGTTTCACGCCGGAAAGGGTGAGCCGTTTTTCATCCAGAACGCCAACGATGGGAAGGGTTTCCAAAGGCTTTCCGTTTTTGCAGAGGCTATCGGTCAGTTCTGCGATGATCTTTTGAGCCTCCGAGCCCTTTGACTTCGAAAAAAGATCGAGCGTATTGGAGCGCGCGTCATCCGCGCTTTTTCGACTGTCGTCCGTGGCGGCGGCTTCCTGGGCTTCGTCAATCTTTTCGAGCGCTTGATGGTAACTTTCCGCCTTCCGAAGCGATTCCGCCCATTTCAAATACGCCTGGGAAAGCGCATTCTGGGCGCTCTCCACGTCCTTTGGGGCGGAGAGTCTGACGCTGATTCTGAAATGTTGCAGGGCGTCCGAGTACTTTCCCTGTGTGATGAGGTATTCGCCCCACGCGCGCTGAAAGCCCGGCAGGTGGGCGCGCGTTTTCGCGGCGGAACTGTTCGAGGAGGTTGGATTTGGGTCGGCGGCAATTGCCTTGTCGAATTTGATGGCGGCTTGCGAGTAATCTTTTTTGGTTTGCAGGTCCATGCCCCAATCGAAGTAGGTGCGCGCAAGTTCCGTTTGAGCGTTGATGCGGTTTGCGGATTTCGGGTCGGGATCGGAAGCGATTGCCTTGTCGAATTTGCTGGCGGCAAGCGAAAAGTCCTTCTCTCCCTGCAATTTTTTGCCCCAGTCGAAATACGTTTGAGCGAGTTCCGCCTGGGCGCGCTCGAGGTATGTTTGTTCCCCTTCCTTCCCAGCCCACGCAGTCAGGGAAAAATAGACGGTTTCCGCCTCTGCGAATTCCTCCTCGGCGCGGCATTCCTGACCCCATTCCAGATACACTTCGGGGAGCGCGGCTTTTGTTTTCGACAGGGAGGGGGTCCCGCTGAATTTCTCGAGGACCAGCGTCAGGTTGTTGACTGCGCCGGCAAAGTCCTGCCGCTGGCGTTGTTCGGACGCCAGTTCGTACAATGATGCGGCTGCGAAATTGCCGGCTTCCGTAACATAGATGCCATTCGGATACGCGGCTCTATAGGCGAGATACGAATCGTACGCCGTTTTCCACTGCCTTTTTTCGTACAGAGAATCAGCCTTCAGGTAGGCGGCGCACTCGGCGGCTTGCTCCCGCGCCGGGTCCGTGAAAGAGGCGATCCGAGTCGGGTAAAACCGCTCCACATATCCCGCTGTTTCGACCAGGCTGACGCAATCCCGCCCGGCATATTGGGCGTTTATCTGGCGGGTGAGGATGAAGCCAATGCCGTAATATGCCAACGCAAGAAACGCCAGCGCTCCCACAGCGAGCGCCGGGATCATCCAGCGCAATCGTTTTGGTTTTGGCGCGTCTGGAGGGATCGGCGTGAACATTATTCCTTCCTTTCACCGGTGCAATCGAATTCGTTTGCAGTTTGCTTGCCTGAACACGTACCCATGCCATTTCCCCGGATCGGAAAATCGTTCTTCCAGAACCATGACGTTCCCATTTGTGCGCTGGGACGATCGTCCATTTCATCTCCTCGGCTGATCCCGCGCCTGGGCCGGCGACGCGGCGTATTATGGCTTTATCCGTTGCTGTGGTCGGTATGAAATAACCGACAAACAACGCCCACCTTTTTTTATTATAGTGATTTATTTCCCTGATTCATGTGATGATTGTCACGTGAAAGTCGTTGCTTTTGTCAAAAAACGGACGGCGGTTCCCGGATCATTTTTGGCGCGAGCGTTTCGATAAAAAAAGCCTCCTCGTTCAGAGAAGGCTTTTCGGTCGAAGCGATTTACTCAATTCCCGGAAAATCTTCCAGGTTCATCCGGTCTTTGCCTCGGCGGAGGCGGAGCGATGATCTGCCGCTTTGCCTTCTGCAGATCCGCTTCGTGCTTGAGCAGGACCGAAAGCGTTTCCTCCAGCGTGTCCTTATCCAGGTTGGACGCGTTCAATGCCACGAGCGCGTTCGCCCAATCCAATGTCTCGCTGATGGACGGCGACTTTCGCATGTCTCCGTTCCGTAACTTATGTACGAATTCCACCGCCTGCCGCGCGAGTTTGGGATTCAAATCAGGGACCTTCAACCGCACGACCGCCAGTTCCTCGTCTATGGTCGGGTAATCAATGAACAGATACAGGCAGCGCCGCTTCAACGCTTCGGATAATTCGCGCGTGTTGTTGGAGGTCAGCACGACGAACGGCTTGTGTTTTGCGGTCAGCGTTCCCAACTCCGGCACGGATACCTGGAAGTCGCTCAACATTTCGAGCAGGAAGGCTTCGAACTCCGCGTCGGCGCGGTCTATTTCGTCAATCAACAGAACGGTTGGCTTGTCGCTCAGGATTGCTTTCAGTAGAGGACGCTGTAAGAGGAATCGCTCGGAGAAAAAGACATCCTCCTCTTTGGCGAGTTTGTCCGCGGCTTCGGCGAGGGTCTCCGCTTTGCCGAGCGCGTCGTTCAATTTATCGCGTAACAACTGCGTGTACAGCAATTGCTTGGAGTATTCCCATTCGTACAACGCTTTGGATTCGTCCAGCCCCTCGTAACATTGCAGGCGGATCAACTCGCGTCCTGCCGCGCCGGCGATGGCTTTGGCGAGTTCCGTCTTTCCCACGCCTGCGGGACCTTCGGTCAGCAGCGGCTTGCCGAGTTTCTGCGCGAGGTACACGATCGTCGCAATCTCGTCCGAGGCGATGTATTTCTGTTTGTTGAGTCCGGTCTTTACGGTTGTCGTCGAGTCAAAGAGAGTCGTCATTTGGCACCTGTGTGGAACATCCCGAAGGTCTCATTAATAAACATTGTCCTGTCGCTCGAACCCTTCGGGACGATATGAACATCAATGGAATAGTATACCTCTCTTGATGTGGATTGAAGCAGCGGACTCGCATAATGGCTAACGGATGACGCCGACTGCCGGCAGTGAATGTGTATTCGACTCCTTCAACGGATTTCGAGTCGCACCGTCACTTTGTCGCCCTTCTCGAGGTTTTCCGCTTTTCGGACGCTCGCTTTGATCGGCACAATGTAGCGGCCGTCTTTGGGAAACAGAGAGGTCGTGAACTCGGTCCTGCCGATCCGCACGTGGACCGGGATCACACCCCAGCCATAGGTCACAAGCCCCGAGATCGCCCTTATCTCGCGGCTCTGTTTCGCCGGGACGGTAACGAAGAACCACGGGGCGGGACCGCGCCAGAACCAAATCCTGCCGTTGAATTCGATGTCCATTAGTGCCTTATCAGTACCTCTGAGAACCGTGGGCAGCGATTGCGAAGATTTATCCACTCTGACGCGCTTGCAATGGCTTGAAAGAAATCCAATACGTCATCCAACTCGGCGCACGTCCAGCTGTTGTAATCTGATTTGTCCTTCGATTTCAGCAGGAATTTGGCTGCGACCTTTCGCTAACGATTCGTCGTAAAATATCCCCATGCGGTATGTTATCCAGTACGAATCCCTGTAACAGGCTATATCTTCCACATTTGTATTATACAATTCTCTTCGTTCCCGGACAATCAAACTTTCATGCGCCTCAAAGCAGACATCACACTCTTCATCATCGCCGTCATCTGGGGTTCGGCGTTTGTAGCGCAACGCGTGGCGGGTCAATTGGGGAGCGTGTATTTGTTCAATGGGGCGAGGTACATTTTGGCGGGGTTGGTGGTGCTGCCGTTCGTTGGTCGAATTGGCAATTTGACCAACGTTTCGCGTGAGCAATACAAATGGATGTTTGCAGCGGGGTTCCTGTTGTTCGTCGCGGCGGCTTTTCAGCAGGCTGGGATGCAATACACGACGGCGGGCAACGCGGGATTCATCACGAGTTTGTACGTGGTGCTGGTTCCCATTGTGATGTTCATCGGCTGGAGGGAGAAACCGCACTGGCTGTCGGTCGTCGCGGTGGGGATGGCTGGGGCGGGCGCGTACCTCCTCTCGACGGGCGGCAGGCTCGAGGTCCGCGCGGGCGACGCGCTGGAACTCGTCGGCGCGTTATTCTGGGCGATGCACGTCGCTTTGCTTGGCAAGTTCGCCTCGCGCTTCGAACCGATGTCCTTTTCGGTGGGGCAACTGCTCGTCTGCGGACTCCTGAATCTGGTTTTGGGTATCTTCATCGAGCAGCCGGTCTTCGCGTGGACTTTGGCGGGCGCGGCGATCTATACGGCGGTCATGTCGCTGGGACTTTGTTATACGTTACAGGTCTGGGCGCAGAGACACACGCCGCCTGCGGACGCGGCGTTGATCCTGAGTCTCGAGTCCGTGTTCGCGGTGATCGCAGGCTGGGTCTTGTTGAATGAAACGCTTACTGGGATTCAGATCCTGGGATGCGTGATCATTTTCCTCGCGGTCGGGCTTTCTCAATTGAAGGGGTATTCAGGTACAATTGACCGAAACCACCTCGTGGAGGGCAGATGACCGCCAAAGTGATTTTGAATCCGTATTCGAACCGCTGGAACTCACAGAAGCGCTGGCCCCAGGCTGAAGCCGCCCTCAAAGCCGCGGGCGTTGATTTCGAACTGGTTGTGTCGGAGAGAAAGGGACATCTTGTCGAATTGGCGGAGGGGGCTGTCCGTGACGGGTTTTCGCCGATCATCGCCGCGGGCGGGGACGGTTCGATCGGCGATGTCGCCAACGGCTTGGCGCGAGCTGCAAAGTCCGAAGATGAAGCGCTGGGTCCGTTGGGGATCATGCCGCTCGGTTCCGCGAACGATCTCGTCTATTCGCTCGGTTTGCCGGTAGATCTGAACGCGGCGGCGAAGGTGATCGCGGCGGGGAAAACGAAGGCGATGGATCTCGGAAAGGTGAACGATAAATATTTCGTCAACAATTCGGGGGCGGGGCTCGAGCCGTACACCACGACGAAGCACGAGCGCATCCATTGGATCAAGGGCATGGCGCGTTACCTCGTCGCGGCGGTGTGGGCGATCATGGACAAGCCCGAATGGCGCGGGAAGATCGTATGGGACGACGACTCCTACGAGGGGCTTTTATCCCTTGTTTCCGTCGGCAATGGACGACGCACGGGCGGATTCTTTATGACGCCTCATGCCGATCCCTTCGACGGGAAGTTGACCCTCGCCTTTGGCTATCGCGGCACGCGTCTGGGATTGTTGACCGCGCTTCCGAAGGCTTTCAACGAAGGGGAGGGGAGTTACATCGAACTGGAGGGCATGTACGAGGTCCACGCGACGCGGATCTCCATTCATCTTGACAAACCTTCCCCCGCGCACACGGATGGGGAACTGTTTCCCGAGTGGATCAAGGATTTCGAGTACGAAATTTTCCCGAAGCGATTGAATATGATCCTGCCCTGAGATGACGACCGAACTTTCCTTCAAACCCATCAAACGAGATCTTTGGACGGACCTCGAAGAACTCTTCGGATTGAACGGCGCGTGCGGAGGCTGCTGGTGCATGTATTGGAAGTTGCGCGGCAAAGCCTTCGACGAGGCAAAGGGATATTCCACGCGCCAGATGCACAAATCCATTGTCGATTCCGGCGTTACGACCGGTTTGCTTGCCTACCTGCGCGGCGAAGTCGTCGGATGGGTGGCGGTGGAGCCGCGGGGCGCATACGAAAAACTGGCGCACTCGCGCGTTCTCGCGCCTGTGGACGATCAGGAAGTCTGGTCGGTGACGTGTTTCTTTGTGGCGAAGAAACATCGCCGCAAGGGAATCACCGTCGAGTTGTTGAAAGCCGCGGTCAAGCACGTCAAGAGTCAGGGCGGGAGGATCGTGGAGGGGTATCCGGTGGAGACGGAGAACGATATGCCCGCGCCGTTCGTGTACACGGGGACCGCCTCCGCGTTCCGTCAGGCGGGCTTCAAGGAAGCGGCGCGCAATTCGCCGACGCGCCCGATATTCAGGTACGTGATAACAAAGTAGTCAATATCAGTTTGGGACACGGTTTTCACGGAATGGACGGAAAAACCGGTAATTTTTTGGAAGGATTCAAGACTGCGCTGAAAAAACTCCCACCACGGAGACACAGAATCGGCGTAAGACGCCTGCGGCAGCGCCGATCACGCGCTCTCGTGAAGTACCGATATTCCATACACAGGTTTGAATGGCATTCCAGGACATTCGCAAAAAGCGAAAATGGTTGAGCGCGGAGGAGACCCGCATTGTTCTGCTGGCGTTGTTCCTTTTTGCGGGTCTGCTTGCGCTGAACATTTATCTCGCGCGGACGCTGCCCGGCGGGGAGCAGTTCTTCCTACGGTGGAGCGGCGCGCGCGCCTTCCTCGTCGAAGGGATCGAACCGTACGGCGCCGAAATTGCCAGCCGCGCGCAACTTGTCGCTTACGGGAGGCGGGCTTTTTCGAGCGAATATCCCTTTGCCCTGAACGACCCATTCCACATCGTGATGCTTTACGTCCCGCTGGCATTGTTCCCGGATTTTGCCGTTGCCCGCGGCGTTTGGATGTTGCTGTCCGAAATGCTTTTGATCGCGCTCGTTCACACCCTGATCCGTTCCCTGGAATGGGAACCGCCGCGCTGGTTGTATCTTCTGCTGATGGTCTCCGGGCTGTTCGGGTATTACAGCCTGATGGCTGTGGGCGCGGGTTCCCCGGCGATTCCCATGACGTTTTTGTTCCTTGCCATTCTGTATTCCCTGCGTTCGTTCGCGGACGAACTGGCGGGCGCGCTCCTGTTTCTTGTCGCCTATCAATGGGAGGTCAGCGCGCTGTTCTTCCTTTTCATCCTCGTATTTGTTTTTGCCAATCGCAGGTGGAGGGTGTTGGGCGGGTTCGGGATGTCCCTTGTAGTGTTGCTCGCCATCTCGTTTCTCGTTTATCCCGACTGGGCGCTTCCCTACGTGCGCGGCGCGCTTACAGATTGGTATCGAAGCGCGAACCTGACGTTCGGTCACGTCATGTCCCTGTGTTTCCCGGATGCAAGGGTCTCCATCGGCTCGTGGACTGCGATCCTGTTGGGCGTCGTCCTTTTTCTGGAATGGCTGGGTTCGGTAGACGCGCATTTCCGCCGCATCGTTTGGACAGCCTGCCTGTCGCTGGCGATCACGCCGCTGATGGGATTTGCGATCTTCCCATCCAACCACGCGGTTCTGCTCCCCTCGTTGATCCTGATCGTCATGCTCGTGTGGGAACGCTGGAGGCGGCGGCGCGTCTTGTACGTTCTGCTGATCCTGCTGGTTTCTTTTGCCGTTCCCTTCTGGTTGTATGCCCGCCTGATGGCGGGATACCCGAAACTATATTCCGACCTGCTGGCGGTCCTTCCGCCCGTTGCGGCGATCGTCGGTTTGTACTGGATGCGCTGGTGGGCGGTTCGTTCGCCGCGCATCTGGTTCGATCAAATAGAGGATCGGAAATGAAACCTCGTCACTATCTGGCTTTGTTCATCATTGGCTTGATCGTCCCGTTTGCGATCTCGCGCTTTCAACATTTGCCCGGCTACATGGACGCGGATTATTACTTCGCGGGCGGCGTCGAACTGGCAAAGGGCAACGGCTTCACCGAACCTTACCTTTGGAATTATCTCGACGACCCGCAGGGACTCCCGCATCCGTCGCACACCTATTGGATGCCTCTCGCCTCCATCGTATCCGCGCTGGGGATGTGGAGCATGGGGCAGACGACGTACGCGGCGGGACGCCTCCCGTTCATCCTCCTTTCAGCCTGCGTCCCCTTACTGACAGCGACTCTCGCCTTCGACATTTCCCGCCGAACGCGGCTTGCGATGGTTTCGGGGCTGCTTTCGATCTTTTCCCTGTATTACGCGCCGTTCATGCCCGTCCCCGACAACTACGCGATCTACATGCTGCTCGGCGCGGCTTTCCTCCTGCTTGCGCCGCGCAGCCAAAAATGGATTCCGCTCGCGCTCGGCGCGCTGGCTGGCGCGATGACCCTGGCGCGCAGCGACGGCCTGCTCTGGCTTGGGCTGGCAGGCTTGACTGTGATGTGGAAATCGGCACAGAGTCCCCTCTCCCTTTGGGAGAGGGTTAGGCTTGCACTGAGCAAAGTCGAAGTGGTGAGGGTGATTCCAGCGGGCTTGTTCATCTTGCTCGGTTATCTCCTCGTGATGGGCTGGTGGCATTATCGCAATTACTCCTTGTTCGGTTCGTTCATGACTCCCGGCGGCGGGCGGCTCCTGTGGCTCGAATCCTACAACCAGACCTTCAGTTATCCCGCCGAGAGCATTACCCGCGAGAGATTCCTGCAAGCGGGCTGGTCCGCCGCGTTGGAGGACCGTCTCAGGGCGTTGAACGCGAACGCCGGCAACGCCTTCGCCGCGCAGGGCGGCATCTTCCTGTTCCCGTTCATCCTCATCGGGCTGTGGGAACTGCGAAAGGAGTTTCGCACGAGGCTCGCGGCGACGGGTTGGTTGATACTTCTCGTTGTAATGACGTTCGTCTTTCCGTTCGCGGGCGCGCGCGGAAGTTTCTTCCACGGGGGCGCGGCGCTCCAGCCTTATTGGTGGGTCGCGGCGCCCATCGGCTTGGATCGTGTGATCGCCGCGGCGCGCCGGCGCGGCATGTTCGCGGATAACGCCTACGTTGTGTTTCAGGGGATGCTCGTTGTCCTCGCCGCGTCCATGACCTTGTATCTGGTCAACCTGCGCGTGCTGGGCGAATGGGCGACCGAGGACGGAGTCTACGCGTCGGTGGAGGAAAAGTTCATCGAAAACGGGATCAGCCCCGAGGTCGGCGTGATCGTCCGTAATCCGCCGGGCTATTACATCAGTTCGGGGCGTCCCGCCATTGCATTACCCTACGGCGATGAGTCGGTCATCCTGGAAGTTGCGGAACGTTACGGCGCGGGTCTTCTTGTGCTGGAGGGGAGCGGCACGTTCGATTGGATCCAGGAACTTTACGATAACCCGCAGGGAAACGGCGCGTTCATTTATCTGGGAGAGGTGGATGAGGCGAAACTCTACATCATCGCTCCCGAACGTTGACCCGCGCTTTTTGATCCCGCCTGCCGCGTTGCTTGGCGTCGGATTTTTTTTGATCGTCAGCGCGCTCACGTATCGGATCGGTTTTCCGCTCGACGACGCGTGGATCCATCTTACGTACGCGCGCAACTTTGCCCTGCACGGCGAATGGGCGTTCCGGCTCGGCGACGCTTCGGCGGGTTCCACTTCTCCGTTGTGGACGGCTTTGCTTTCGGTGGGATTTTTGCTCGACCTCGCTCCCTACGCATGGACGTTTTTTCTCGGCTGGGTCGTGTTGAGCCTGACGGCGGCGCGCGCGGAAGGCATCGCGCGCGCGGTCCTCGCATCCTATCGCTCCAAACTTCCCTGGGTTGGTTTGTTCATCGTCTTCGCCTGGCATCTGACCTGGTCTGCGGCTTCGGGGATGGAAACCCTCTTGCACGGATTGATCGTCCTGAACGTCCTCGGCATGTTGATGGAAAACCCGCCTCGTTACCTGACCCTGGGCTTGCTCGCCGGGCTAAGCGTCTGGGTGCGCCCCGACGGTTTGACCCTGCTGGGACCGATCCTGTTCACCGCCTTTCTTCGGGAGAATACGTTCAGAGCGCGCGGCAAGGCAATGACGAAGATATTCATCGGCTTTGGGATATTGTTCGTCTTTTATTTGCTTTTCAATCTCGCGCTTTCCGGGAAGCCCATGCCAAGCACCTTTTACGCAAAGCAGGCGGAGTACGGGGAATATTGGCTTTCCCGATCCTTGTCCGCGCGATTGACCGATTACATTCTGCCGGTCGTTGCCAGCCCGTTTGTCGTCCTTTTGCCGGGGCTTTTCCTTTGGATCCATAAAAGCATCCGTGAACGGAATTGGGGGACGATCGCCGGTCTGTTGTGGGTTCTCGGCTACATCGGGATCTATTTCATGCGCCTGCCCGCCTATCAGCACGGACGGTATCTCATTCCCGCCTTTCCGCCCTTGTATTTGTGGGGCATGTTGGGATTCATCGGATATGCCGCGAGGCAGGGGTCGAATCAACGGATCGTTTTGTTGTGGCAGGCGTCGCTCGCGGTTTTGATCGTTTCGTTCCAGTGGGTGGGCGCGCGGCAGAACGCGTTGGACGTGATCCTGATCGAAACTCAAATGGTGAAGACGGCGCAGTGGATGAACGAAAATTTGCCGCCGGAGGCGCGGGTGGCTGCGCACGACATCGGCGCGATCGGTTATTTTACGCGGAACCCTTTGATTGACCTTGCCGGGTTGGTCACACCGGACGTCGTTCCGTTCATCCGCGATGAGACGCGCCTCGCCGAATATTTGAATAACGGGCGCGTGGATTATCTCGTGACCTTTCCGGCGTGGTATCCTCAGATGGTCGCAGGTCGAACTCCGCTTTTCGAGGCTGGCGACGACGATTTTCCTTTTGACGATAATATGAGCGTTTATCAATGGAAATAGGATTTTGAAGGAATCCACGCTTGCAATTCGATTGTTTAATTGCCCGTCCGGGGCGAGTGTGCTATACTCCCATCAAGACCAATTTTCCAGGGATCGAGACTAATGATGAAAGAGATAACACTGATCATTGCAGACGATCATCCGTTGTTCCGTCAGGGTGTGGTGGATGTGCTGGCGCTCGAAAGGGATTTCCGCGTGATCGCGCAGGCGTCGAACGGGATGGAGGCGATCAACCTGATTCGCTCGGTCAAGCCGATGGTCGCCGTGCTGGATGTGAACATGCCGGAGATGAACGGTCAACAGGTGACTCACCAGGTCACTTCCGAGCATCTGCCGACGCGCGTGATCCTGTTAACCGGGTACGACGACGTCGAACAGGCGATCCACGCGATGCTGGCTGGGGCGGCGGGCTATTGCGCCAAAGAGATCGAACCGGACGCCCTGGCGCGCACCGTCCGCGCGGTGGCGGATGGGAAATACGCCATTGCGGGAAACATCTTTACCCGCCGCGAATTGGACGCCTGGATAGACGAACAAATGGAAGGCGCGCGCAAGTCCTATAGCGAGCCCGGCTCGCCCTTTCACCCCCTCTCCGATCGCGAGATGGAGGTCCTTTCCTGCGTCGTGCGCGGCATGAGCAACAAGGAGATCGCCAGCATGTTGGGGATCAGCCACCAGACCGTCAAGAATCACGTAACGTCCATCCTGCGTAAATTCAGCGTGGAGGATCGCACGCAGGCGGTTGTGTATGCGCTGAAACGCGGCTGGGTGAAGTTGCAGGATACGGGAATCAAACCTCAGGAGCATTAGAGAATGATGGAAAATCCATCCGGCCAGGAACTGGATCTTCAGCAGGAACTCGAGGAAACCACAAAAGCCCTGCGCGAGGTCACCCTGATGATCGAACAGAGTCAGGGCGAACTCTCCAAACTTACACAGCGCAATACCGCGATCACGGCTCACCTTCAACAGGTGCAGGGTCAGATGGACGCCATGCCGCCGCAGGAGATCCGCAACGCTTACGACTCCGCCCTGGACGCCCAGCAGCGTCTTTTTGTGATGCGGGGCCAGTTGGAAAAACTCCAGGCGGAAAAGAACCACCTGGAACGCCTCAAGGCTGTCCTTGAACGAGCCCAGGCGTCGCCGTCCAGTCCCGCCTCCGCTCCGGCTTCGGGCGGCGCCAAAGGCGGCACCCTGGCAAGCGTGGAGATGCTCGTCAACGCCCAGGAGACGGAACGCCAGCGCCTCTCGCGGCAAATGCACGACGGTCCCGCCCAGGCATTATCCAATTTCATCCTGCAAACGGAAATCGCCATGCGCTTGTTCGACGTGGACCCCGCCCAGGCGAAGGAGGAACTCAACAACCTCAAATCGTCTGCGATGGGAACGTTCCAGAAGGTGCGTAACTTCATCTTCGAGTTGCGCCCGATGATGCTGGACGATCTTGGATTGGTGCCGACCGTCCGCCGCTATGCCGATGCGTTCAAGGAACAGAACTCCCTCGACGTGACCGTGACGGTGACGGGCAACGAGAGGCGGCTCGAACCATACCTGGAAATCATGATGTTTCGCGCGCTCCAGGAATTGCTGGGGAACGCCGCGCGTCACAGCCAGGCGACCCAGGTCAAGGTCATGCTGGACATGGGGGAGGATCGCGTACGCGTCAGCGTGGACGACAATGGGCGGGGATTCGATCCCGACGCCGTTCAACAGGGAGGCAGCCTCGGGTTGAAATTGATACGTGAACGGGCGGAAATGCTGGGTGGAAATTTCGAAGTGGACAGCGCGATTGGAAGAGGCGCTCGAATTACTTTTGTCGTTCCAGCCCGTTCCTGATTTGTCCTCCGCATTTTCGGTAAATATCGCTCTGCCCGGCGGCAGAGCCTTACTTTTTTCCCAAATGATTAATTGGGGGTTATACTGTATAATATTTCAAACTGATACATCTGCCGATATTCCTGGCGGACACTGTGAGAGGAGAGTTTCCTATGCGTCGCGGAAGAATATTGATCTTGCTCATATTGATCGTGATCGTCGGTTTGGCGCTGGTGTATTTTGCTTTTGGCAGCCAGATCAGCGGGGGGTTGGGACCGGTTGTGCCGATCGCCACCGAGATAACTACAAAAGAGGTTTACTATGCCGTGCAGAATATTCCCCAGGGTACGGTGATCACCGAGAACATGTTGGGCACATTCTCCCTGCCTCCGGAACATGTGGTCGAGGTCATGTTCGAGAAGGGCGAGGAGGTGAATCTGATCGGTCAGACCGCGCGGTTCAACCTGGAACCCGGCACTTTGATCACCTCCTCGATGGTCGGCGAAGGCGCCGGTCAATTGCCTCCTCCTTCCTGGTCGTTCCAGGTTCCGGTCGGCATGGTGGCTGCTTCCATCCCGACGAATCGTCTCGCCACCTCCGCCTATGCCATCAATAAGGGCGCGCACGTGAACGTCAATGTGTGCATGACGCTTGTGGACGTTGATCCCGCCTACCAATCGCTGCTTCCGAATTACCTTTCCTCCATGCAGGATATATTCTTCCCGGAAGACGGTCGCCCCATTATCACGATTGACCCGGCGACCCCCGGAGAGGCGGCGCGGCAGGGGCGCACGGAACTCGATCCGACCTTCCAGAAACCCATCTACGTGGTTCCCTCCGAGCCGCAGCGCCCCCGCCTGGTGTGCCAGATCATCCTGCAGGACGTCGTCGTGTTGAATTTCGGAAACTTCCCCCTCAGGCTGGAGACTGCCGCTCCCGAGGATCCTGCCGCCCAGACCACGCCAACGCAGACCGTGCAAAACCCCGACATCATCACGTTGATGGTTTCCCCGCAGGATTCCATTTCCCTGAACTATTTTGTATACAGCGGCGCCGTGTTCTCGATGACGTTGCGTAATCCGAACGACACGTCCAAAATAGACGCGCAATCCGCCACGCTTACGAGCGTTTTGACCCAATACAACATTTCGCTGCCGTCCAAACTTCCATACGCTCAAAACCCTCGCATTGACTTCCTGTCTCCTCCTCTGTTGCCCAATGACATTAACCAGGTTCAACCGCAACAATAACCCACTTTCAAGGTGTGTAGCATGCCAGGCGAAAAAGTTCGTGTGTTGATCGTGGACGATGTTTCCGAGACGCGCGAGAACGTAAAAAAATTGCTGCAATTCGAGTCCGACGTGGAAGTGGTCGGCATCGCGCGCACCGGCAAGGAGGCGATCCAGGCATCGCAGGACCTGAATCCCGACGTGGTGCTGATGGACATCAACATGCCGGATATGGACGGGATCGCGGCGACGGAAGCGATCCGCGCAAAACAACAGGCTGTCCAGGTCGTGATCTTATCGGTTCAAAGCGATCAGAACTACATGCGGCGCGCCATGCTGGCGGGCGCCAGGGATTTCCTCACCAAGCCGCCCATGGGCGACGAATTGATCTCCGCCATTCGCCGCGCCGGCGAAATGGCGCAGGTCGAAAAATCGAAGGCGGCGCGCGTGCAATCCGCGCCCCTCGTCGGCATGCCCGGCGTGATTGCAGGTCAACGGGGACCGCGCGGAAAGATCGTCGTTGTCTACAGTCCCAAAGGCGGTACGGGTTGCACCACCATCGCGGTCAACCTGGCGCTTGCATTGAAGAATTCCGATACCCGCGTCGCCCTCGTGGATGGAAACCTGCAATTTGGCGACGTCGCCATGTTCATCAACGAACAGGGGAAGAATACGGTACTCGACCTCGCGCCGCGCGCGGAGGAACTGGACGCGGAGATCGTCGAAGAGGTCATGGTCAAACATTCTGCCACGGGACTTCACATTCTTGCCGCGCCGAACCGCCCCGAATACGCCGATAAGGTATCGAGCGCGCAGTTCGGCAAGATGCTCGAATTCCTCGCGCAACTGTATTCCTTCGTGATCGTTGACACCATGCCGATCCTGACGGACCTGACCCTGGCTACCATTGACGTGAGCGATCTCATCGTGCTTATCACCACCCAGGATATCCCCTCCATCAAGAACAGCCGCCTCTTCCTTGACCTATTGCAGAATCTCGGCATCCGACGCGACCGCATCATGTTCGTCATGAATCGCTACGACAGGAAGGTGAACATCACCCCGGAACGGGTCGCGGACAACCTGAAGCAGGAGGTCGCGCTGGTCATTCCGTCGGACGAGGTCACTGCGGTAAAGGCTGTCAACCGCGGCGTGCCGTTCGTGATGGATAATAAGAGCCAACCTGTTGCGCGCAGTATCTTAACGCTGGCTGAAAACGTCCGAACCCGGGTTGCGGCGCAGGAATCCGGCGGCGAATAATGTTTAGCGATTGCGAGCCGACAACTCGCAAGGAGATGTAAATCATGTCTCTCTTAAAAAGAATCGAACAGGGACAGGGGGGTGCCTCTTCCGGCGGGACCCCGTCTTCGCCCAACCAGGGCAGCGGTGAAGGATCGCGTCTTTCCTCGCTGCAATCGAGAAGGGTGAATGCGCCCATCACATCTCCGCAGGCCGGCTCTTACTTCGACCTGAAAACGCGCGTCCAGAACAAACTGCTTTCCGAACTGGATCCGACCATGGACATCAGCCGGACGGAGGAAGTCCGCCGGACGATCCAGGACCTCTTCGAGCAGATCCTCGCCGAAGAGAACATTGTGCTTTCCCGTCCCGAGCGCGCCCGCCTGTTCGAGCAGATCGCAGCGGAAATTCTCGGTCTTGGTCCGTTGCAGCCGCTGTTGGAAGACGACACCATCACCGAAATCATGGTCAACGGGCCCAAGAATGTCTACATCGAGCGAAAGGGCAAATTGCATCGCGTTCCCGTCACCTTCGAGAACAACGATCACGTGATGCGCGTCATTGACCGCATCGTCGCGCCTCTGGGACGCCGCATTGACGAGTCGAGTCCATACGTGGACGCCCGCCTGCCCGACGGCTCCCGCGTCAACGCGGTCATCCCTCCCATCTCGCTTGTCGGGCCCACGCTTACCATCCGTAAATTTTCGAAGAACCCCATCACGGTGGATCAACTGATCCAGTTCGGCTCGATCACGCACGAAGCGATCCAATTTTTGAAGGCGTGTGTGGAAGCCCGCCTGAACATATTGATTTCCGGCGGCACGGGTTCGGGCAAGACCACCCTCCTGAACATCTTGTCCGGCTTCATCCCGAACGACGAAAGGATCATCACGATCGAGAATGCCGCGGAGTTGCAGTTGCGCCAGGAGCACGTGGTCACTCTCGAATCCCGCCCGCCCAACATCGAGGGTCGCGGTGAGATCACGATCCGCGATCTCGTCATCAACTCCCTCCGTATGCGCCCCGAACGAATCATCGTGGGAGAGTGCCGCGGCGGCGAAACCCTGGACATGCTTCAAGCCATGAACACGGGTCACGACGGCTCCATGACGACCGCCCACGCCAACTCCCCGCGCGATGCGCTCTCCCGCGTGGAAACGATGTGCTTGATGGCGGGCATGGAACTCCCCGTACGCGCCATCCGTGAACAGACGGCAAGCGCCATTGACGTCATTTGCCACCAGGAGCGCATGCGTGACGGCACTCGTAAAGTGACCCACGTCACCGAGATCAGCGGCATGGAGGGGGATATAATCACCATGACCGACATCTTCGTCTTCGAGCAGACCGGCGTCGAAGCCGGAAAGGTCGTCGGTCGTTTGCGACCGACCGGGTTGAGGCCCAAGTTCATTGACAAGATCGAAGCGGCGGGCATCAATTTGCCGCCGTCCATTTTCGGCATCGGAGAACGGCGGCGCTATTAATTGCGAAGCAGGTTAAGGTTATGAATCTTATTCTGATTGGCGGCGCGCTGATTTTGATACTTCTGATCGTGGGGGTGGTGGTTACGATTGTGAGCGAACGCTCCCTGGTGGACGAGCGTCTCGGTCAATTCGAAAAGGACGAAGAAGCCAGGGAAGCCCAGCAGGCAGCCGTCCGATCCATTGTGACGGATTGGTTGAACCGCAGGGTCGCCAGTTCTTCGATGGGCGACCGGATCGCGCGCGAACTTGCCCGCGCCGACCTGAAGCTCAAGGTCGCGGAGTACTACGCGCTGGTGGTGATCTCCACAGTGGGGGCGGGCTTGGTCGCGTTCCTTCTTCAGCCCAATATTTGGTATATATCCTTTGCGATCGGCGCGGTTATTGGCTTCTTCCTGCCGCGTTTTTACGTAAGGCGGCAACAGGTCGCCAGGATCAGAAAATTCGACGACCAGTTGGGCGACATGTTGAACCTCATGGTCAACGGTTTGCGCGCCGGTTATTCGATCATGCAGGCGATGGAGGCAGTCAGCCGCGAACTTCCCTCCCCCATATCCGATGAGTTTCGACGGGTTGTCCAGGAAATGCAGATCGGCATTCCAATGGAGAAGGCGCTGGACAACCTCCTCCGCCGCATCCCGAGCGACGACCTCGATTTCGTCATCACGGCGATCAACGTGCAGCGGGAGGTGGGCGGCAACCTCTCCGAGATCCTGGATACAATATCGTTCACCATTCGCGAACGCGTCAGGATCAAGGGCGAGATCCGGGTGATGACGGCAAACGTTCGGGCATCCGGCGGAATTCTTTCCTTGATCCCGATCGGGCTCGCGCTGGCGCTTTGGTTCATCAGCCCCGAGTATATCGGTCAATTTTTTGCCGAGAACGGTATTATCGGTCAGCCGTTGTGCGGGATCATGGCGATCGCGGTCATCGTTGGGCTGATCGTCTCCGGTTATTTTGTGATGCAGAAGATCGCGGATATTGAGGTGTAACATGCCGGTTGTTGTATGGATCGCCATCGGTTTTGTCGTCCTGATCGTGGTCGTCGGCGTGATTTCGGTGGGATTGCGGCAGAGGTCTCAGGAAGAGGAGGATCCCCTGCAGGCGCGCCTGGCTGAGTACCTTCAGCGCGGCGATGTGGTTTCGTTGGAGGAAATCGAACTCTCCCAACCCTTTACCGAACGAGTCATCATTCCGATCGTCAGGCGGATCGGAGAGATCTCCGCGCGTTTTACCCCTCAAAAAGCGATCCAGGATACGGCGAAGCGGATGGAACTGGCGGGCAACCCCTGGCCCATAGATGCCGCCACCTTCCTTGCCATACGCTTCATTCTTGCCGTGATGCTGGGCGGCTTCGTGACGGCGATGTTTCTGCTCTCGCCGGAGCCGAACCTGAACGATAACGCCATCTTTATTTTCGGGGCGACCTTCGGCGGGTTCTACCTCCCGCACTTGATGCTGTCGAGCCGGATCACGAACCGCCAGAGGGAAATTCGCAAGGCGATGCCGGACGCGTTGGATCTGTTGACGATCTGCGTGGAGGCGGGCTTGGGTTTCGACGCCGCCATGAACAAGGTGAGCGAAAAATGGGATAACGCGCTGGCTCTCGCGTTCGCGAGGACCATTCGCGAGATACAACTCGGCAAGACGCGGCGCGACGCCCTCAAGGACATGGCGGACAGGCTGGGTATTCCCGAAATGACCAGTTTCGTCGCCGCCATCATCCAGAGCGAACAACTCGGCGTGAGTATGGCTAAGATTTTGCGCATCCAATCCGAACAGATGCGTTTGAGACGCCGCCAGGCGGCGGAGGAGGAGGCGCATAAGGCACCGGTCAAGATGGTCCTCCCCATGGCGTTCCTGATCTTCCCGACCATCATGATCATTATTCTGACGCCAGCCGCCATCCAGATCATGGCTTCATTCGCGTTGTAACTTTTTTTCAGGCAGGCTTTTACCGCATCGAGCAGCCAATTACATTATTTGGCGAAACGGAAAATTCGTGGAACTTCGTTTACGGCGTTTCTAATTCGTTATTCGTGAATAACATTCCGTGGTCCTATCGAATCTACCGATTGGCGTGGAGCGGGATAGACCTTCTCTTCCCGCCGGTGTGCGGCGGTTGCGGAAAGGCGGGAAGCGCATGGTGCCCGGATTGCCGGGCGCGCGTCCCGCACATTGCAGAGCCGTTTTGCGATAAATGCGGGATTCCGGTCCACAAGTCCGTTACCTGTGAAAAATGCGCCTCGAACCCGCCCCCGTATCGAACGATGCGATCGTGGGCGGTTTTTGATTCCCCTGTGCAGGACGCCCTCCACACGCTGAAATACCGCCGCAATGTGGGAATCGGGGATGCGCTGGCGCGCGATATGGCGGGATTCGTCCGTTCCCTGCAGTGGGGTGTGGACATGCTCATCCCTGTGCCGCTTGGAAAAAAGCGGTTGAAAGAGCGGGGGTATAATCAGGTTGGGCTGGTCGCGCGCCCGCTTGCGTATGAACTGGGGTTGCAATATGCCCCGCAGGGATTGTGGAAATCCCGGGATACCCGTTCGCAGGTCGGCTTGACCATCTCGGAGCGGAGGGAAAATGTCTCGAAGGCGTTTCAGGCTGAGGCGAAGATCGTGAAGCGCAGGTCGGTCCTGCTGATGGACGATGTGGCGACCACAGGATCCACGATCCACTCCTGCGCCGAGGCGTTATACTCGGCCGGCGCGCGGGAGGTATGCGCCGTGACCATCGCGCGCGCTCTTCCACACCACGACTTGACCCGCGTTTGACAATGGCGCGCTGCGCCATTGATAACCCTTTCAGGAGGTTCTGTATGGCGAACAAAATCGAAACCCTGGCGCGCAACATGCGGCTGGCTGACAACACCCGCGAATACATCGAGAGGAAAGCCGCCAAGTTGGAACGCTACCTTCAGGATATTGACGAGATTCGGGTCGAAGTGTCGCACGTCAAGGCGGCGAGGAACGCGAACGACCGCCAGGTCGCGCAGATCACCCTGCGCGGCAAGGGCTTCATCCTGCGAACCGAAGAGCGGGCGGACGATCTGCACGCCGCATTCGACACCGCGCTCGACAAAATGCAGCGACAGATCGAACGTTACAAAGGCAGGCATTATCGGGGGCGCGGGGACGGTCGTTCGGCGGCGGAGGTTGTCGAGGAGGAATGGCCCGTGGACGAGACCGGCGAACTGCTTCCATTGATCGCCCGCCGGAAGAAGTTCGTGCTGATTCCCATGACCGAAGACGAGGCGGTGGAACAGATGCGGCTGCTCGGGCACGACAACTTCTTCGTTTTCTTCAATGCGGAGCAGAATTCGATCCAGGTACTGTACCGTAGGCGAAACGGCACATACGGGTTGATCGAGCCTGTGCTTGGTTGACGGTTTGGAGGACGGTGGACAAAAAAACCAGTGGCGCCCGGCGCCACTGGTTTTATCAAGGAGTGAAAATGGAGTTTAACGACGATATGGACGAGGTCGAGACGATCTCGACGAGCGTAAACGTCGAGGAGGTCAGGGGACTGGTTTCGAATTTGATCAAAGCGCTGGGCGAGGATCCCCAACGCGAAGGCTTGAAGAACACCCCGCATCGGGTGGCGCGCATGTACACCGAACTGCTCGGCGGATACGACATGGACCCGGAACGCGTTGTGAACGGCGCGCTCTTCAACATCAGTTACGACGAGATGGTGCTGGTGCGCGACATCGAATTCTACAGTCTGTGCGAGCATCACATGCTTCCGTTCCTGGGGCGCGCGCACGTGGCTTACATCCCTGCGGGCAAGGTGATCGGTCTTTCGAAGATTCCCCGCATCGTGGATATGTATGCGCGCAGGCTGCAGGTTCAGGAGCGGATGACGCGCCAGATCGCGGACTTCCTTCAGAAGAATCTCCAGCCGCAGGGCGTGGCTGTCGTGGTCGAGGCGGTTCACCTTTGCTCGATGATGCGCGGCGTCAAAAAACACGACGCGCGCATGACGACCTCCGCCATGCACGGCGCCTTCCGCGCCAACCTGGCGACGAGACAGGAATTTCTGGATAACATTTCGCGCGGCGCCAAGCCGCTTCAAATCTGACCTTTGGAATTGGTCCGGCGAAACCGGCTCGATACTTCGGGACGCGCCTCCATCCACACCTCGGAGCGGAGGCGCGCCGCCGTTTGCTGGATGCTTTCGCGCGTAATGGGGTTCATGTAGTCGGGATGGATCTCCGCGAGCGGAACGATCACAAAAGCGTACTTCCAGAATTTGTCGTTGTACGGCTTTTCGTCGAACAACACAATGTCAATGTCTATGGTGCGCGGGGAGAATTTGTTTTCGCTTCGCCGCCGCCCCAGCCGGGCTTCGATGGGACGGATGATGGTCTCCTTCAATTCGACCTGCAAGAATTCCGTCTTGAAGAGGACGCAGGCGTTCAGGTAGTTCGGTCCCTCCGCGCCGACCGCGCGCGATTCCCACGCGCTGGAGACCTTCAGAACGTCGCCGTATTCGTGCAGTAACTCCACAGCCCTGAGCAGGTTGATCTCAGGCTGGATGTTCGACCCAAGATTCAAATAAGCCAGGTGAGTTTCACTCATCTCTGCTTCGTTCGATCTCCACGCCGACCGATTCTGCAAAGCGGACGGCGCCCGGTTTTTCCACGCGCACGATCACGTTCCGCACGTTCCTTTCTCCCAGGCAAATGCCAGCCAGGTCGTTCGCCAGCGCTTCCACAGTGAACCTGCCCGCGCTCTCGGCATGTGCCTGGACCTTTTTTGCCACCGCGCTGTAATCGGCGCAATCGTTGATATTGTCCGTTTCCGCCGCGCGGCGCGTGTCGGTGAAGAGGGTGACGTTGATCAGAATATCCTGTGGGCGTTTGCGTTCCCAATCGCGTATGCCGAGAATACCGCGGGCGAGCAGATTTTTGATGATGACTCTGTCCATGTTATGTTCCTTTTGATTTACGTGTAGTCAGATAGGCGTTTCCATGCCTGCAAATGGTTTTTCAAAAACCGGATCAGGCGCCGATTTTGTGACGGGCAGCGACAACCTGCAGGACCGCAATCAGATCAAATGCCTTCCGCCGTCCGCGTGGAGGATTTCGCCGGTGATGTATTCGGGGCAGGTGAGCAGGAAGATCAATGCCTGTTCCGCTTCGCCTTCCTTCGCCCATCTTTTCAGCGGGATGTTCTTTGTGATCTCCGGGTTTGCGTTCCCGTCGGATGGGGGGAGGATGGCTCCCAACGCCAGGCCGTTGACCGTGACCTTTGGGGCAAGCGCCACCGCCAGCGATCTTGTCATTGCGGCGAGCGCGGCTTTGCTGACGGTGTAGGGGAAGTGGTCCGCGCCGGGACGCAGGGCGCGCCAATCGAGGACGTTGACGATGCGCCCGCCCTGCGCGGCTTGCCGGGCAAAGGCTTGACTCAGGAGAAAGGGCGCGGTCAGGTTGATGGCAATGTGCCTCTCCCAATCTTCGAGGGAGGCGGTTTCCAGGGTGAGCGATTCGAAGATGGCGGCGTTGTTGATGAGGTGATCTATCGGGGTGGAGCGGTTGATGAGGGGGATCAGGTTTCGGGTTTGGGATGAATCGTCAAAGTCCGCGTGGAAGACCCAAGCCCGGCGATTGAGTCCGCTGATCTCGGCGCGCAGGGATTCGGCGTCGGCTTCCGAATGCGCGTGATGGATGACGACGTCCGCCCCAGCCCTGGCGCAGGCGAGCGCAAAGTTGCGGCCCAGCCGCCGCGCCGCGCCGGTGATCAAAACGGTTTTCCGGCCTAGAGGTTTTTCGTTCATCGGGTGGGATTTTAATACATTCCGCAGGATCGGGTTTTGGACTAATGCCATAAAAGTTATCCCGTTCCTTGACGCCCCTGTTTGGCGGTGTTATATTTTTCCCGCCGTTGTTTCGAATTTCAGCGCCATGATCCTTCCACAAACGCGAGGTGAAATATGGACAAGCATCAGACTCCTACAATGTATACAGGGGATATTGCGGCGGGGCAGGTTGACCCGTCGAAGGAATATACGATCGAGAGCCAGGAAATCAATTTTTCGGACGAACAACATGCGATCTGGGCTGATCTGTATGCCGGTATTCATCGCCCCTATTTGCTGGAGCATATCTGCCGTGAATTCAAGCATGGATTGACGCTACTGGAACTCGACCCGCTGCGCATCCCCACGGTGACGCATCTCAACGATCACATTACGCCGCGCACCGGCTGGCGCATCGAACGGACGGTCGTGCGGTACACCCTGGCGGACGATTGGTACAAGAAATTCGCCGAGCGCGTCTTCCTCATCACCGATTACCTGCGGACGCGCGACCAGATGGAGTTCACGCCCGAGCCGGATATGTTCCACGATATCTTCGGTCACCTGCCGTACCTGACCCAGGAATTCTACGCGCGCATCGAGGACAAATTTGCACCCGCTTACGTGAAGGCAACGCAGGAGGAGAGGGAGGTCATTAAGCGGCTGGCATGGTACAGCACGGAGTTCGGATTGGTGATGGAGGACAACCGCTTCAAGGTTTTCGGCGCGGGGACGATTTCGGGGCGCGCGGAACTGGCAAACACGATCATGGAGTTTTACCGTCTGAGCCGGGACAATGTGATTGATTACAGCGGTAACGCGTTCGAGCAATTGCGGGACCATTTCCTCAAGCATCGGGAAACCATCAGCCGCATCATCGAGGGCGTCAATGAACTTCACCGGCGGGGGCAGATGTCCTCGCAGGACAAGGGCTGGAACGTCGTCCGCGCGTTGTACGAGAATTTGGGGATCGGATACGAAGGATACCTGGGCGGCGAGGTGATCCTGGCGCCGTTCGACATCGAGACGATCGCGAAGATCCCGAAGACGGTCTACGCCTTCAACCCGATGTTCTTCGTCTGCGAGTCGTTCGAGCAAATGGACGCGTTGCTCGATTCCTACCTGAAGCCGATCGCCGAACGAAATTGACGATTATCAGTCGGGAAATACCGGCTTTTCCCTCTCCGTCAAATTGACCGCGATCGCGCCGCTGGCTTGGATGAGATTTTCCGGCGTGATCATGATCTCCTCGCCCCATTGACCCGCGCCCGTGCCGAGAACGGGTTCGTTCACGAGGCTCGCTTCGAGAAAGGTGCGGAATCCTTCCGGCTGCCAGCCAAAAGCGGGGATCGAACCGATGACGTATCCTGTGGTCGCTTTCACGACATCGGGGTCAGCCATTTTGATGTTGCGCGAACCGATTGCCTTCTTGAGATTCCCGGAAATCGCATTCTGGTCCGCGCCCAGCATTACAAGCACGCACTCGCCCGTATCCACCACCTGGAAGATCAACGTCTTCACCGCCTGTCTTTCCGAAATGCCCAAAACATGCGCGACGTTCGCCGCGCCCTTCTCGGTTTCGGGAGGAAAACTTTTTCGCTCATGGGGAATGTTCCGTTCGTCGAGGTATGTGTGGGCGGGGAGTTGTGTCATTGTCTGTTCCGTGACGCCAGGAAAATGCCGAGCAATATCAATATACCACCGAGGATCACGGCGGCGGAGGGGGTCTCGCGCAGGATGAAAAACGCGAGGATGGCGGAACCGATCGGCTCGCCCAGTGTGGTCACAGCGACGAACGCGGCGGGCAGGTAACGCAGCGCCCAGTTATACGTCGAATGTCCGATCAATTGCGGGATCGCCGCGAGCAGGAAGATCCAACCATAGGTTTTTGCTTCGAATCCGAAAGGCGATTTTCCCGCCGCGAGCATGATGACGATCAGCGCCGCCGCCGCCATCCCATACACCAAAAAAATATACGGCACGAGCGACATCCCCGCCCGCAATTTCCTGCCGATGATGAGATACCCTGTCACTGCCCACGCGCCCGCCAGCGCGAGGAAGTTTCCCCATATCGCGCCTCCCTGCATGACCTGACCCAACTCCGGGCATTGGATTCCATCCTGGATGCCGCACGCGTCGGACAACCCGATAATTGCCCCGCCCAAAATCGCCAACCCCAACCCGACGATCGCCGCGCGCGTCGACTTCTCGTTCAACAACATCGGCGACAACAACGCCACCCAAAGCGGACCCGTTGACACGAACACGACCGAACTCGCGACGGACGTGTATTCCAGCGAGGAGATCCACGTTGCGAAATGGACGGCAAGGAACATCCCCGACGCGATTCCCAGCGTGACCTGTTTGCGCGTGAGGCTTTTTAGTTCGGCGCGGTGACGCGTCAACGCGAAGGGGGCGAGCAGCAACGTGGCGAACGTCAGCCGCAGCGCGGCGATGACGAGCGAGGGCGCGCCGTCGGTTTGCGCGAAGCGGATGAAGATCGAGGCGGTGGAGACAGCCAGTATTGCAATGAGCAGGCTGAAGGGAAGGATGAAGCGGAATCGTCGTTCGGTCATCCGCTGATTTTAACCGCGTCCGCGCTTTCCCCGCGCCTTTCGATCGAATATTTCTGGTGATTGCCCACATCTCACGCGCAGCGTCTAATGCGCCAGGAGAGAACGCTTCCTGCGCAGCGTGATAATCGCCGAATATTTTTCTTGACACGCGTTCTTTGAGGTACTACAATTTTTCGCGTCAAAGTTCGTTCAAATCTGCCTGGGGCAGATCAATTCACACAAAGGAGAGAAACAATGGCTTTTGAACTACCCAAACTTCCATACGCGTACGACGCTCTCGAACCGCACATTGATGCGCGCACGATGGAGATCCATCATACGAAGCATCATCAGGCTTACATTACCAATCTTAATGGCGCCGTGGAGAAAACCCCCGAACTGGGGGGCAAATCGCTCGAAGACCTGCTGGGCAATCTGAACGCCGTCCCCGAAGCGGTGCGAATGGTTGTCCGCAATCACGGCGGCGGCACGTACAATCACAATCTGTTCTGGGAGATCATGGGACCCAAAGCCGGAGGCGCCCCCAAAGGGGGACTGGCAAAAGCGATTGACGCAGCCTTCGGGTCGTTCGACGCGTTCAAGGACGAGTTCACCAAATCCGCCGTTGGGCGCTTTGGTTCCGGGTGGGCGTGGCTCGTCAAAAAAGGGAACGGCCTGGCAATCGTTTCCACGGCAAATCAGGATAACCCGCTTTCCGAAGGCATGACCCCCATCCTCGGTGTTGACGTGTGGGAACACGCCTATTACCTGCTTTATCAAAACCGCCGCCCGGATTACGTCGCCGCATGGTGGAACGTGGTCAACTGGGACGCGGTCGCTGAAAAGTTCGGCAACTAGTATCCCAAAGTGATCTTGTCCGAAAATCGAAGCAAGATATAATAAGCGCATCCAGCAAGTTCACAAACCCAAAAGGAGAGGTTCCATGACTCATATCATCACCAGTTTGTGCGTCCGCGATCGCGGTTGTATCGAAGTATGCCCTGTGGAGTGCATGATCCCCGGTTTCCCCCTCAACGAATGGCCCTGGATCTACATTGACCCCGATACCTGTATTGATTGCGGCGCGTGCGTGCCGGAATGTCCCTACGCCGCCATCTTCCCCGAAGATGAGGTGCCCTCGGCGTACACGGCCAAGGGCGGCGAATACATCAGCCGCGCCGATCTGACGGGTCACTTCGAAGGCACCAACCATCACGGCAATCCGATCGTCCTCGATACCGCCAGGCAGCTCGAAGCCGGTGAAGTGATTGACCTCACGCCGGACATCCAGCCGAATTACGACTTCTTCAAAACCGGTCCCGGCTACGGCGCGAAGGACGTTGACGACGGCAAGTAAACTGCTTTACGAACAAGAGCCAGGCATCGAGCCTGGCTCTTTTGACTCTGCGGGATGAATTCAGCGTTACGGGTACATCGCGTCCATCAACAATTCCCCGCCGATCCGTTCCGCCTCCCTCGGGTTGTTCTCCTCCAGCAAAACGACGATCGCCAGCGGCGAAGCCTGCCAGTTGGCGAGCGTCCCGCCTATGAACCACGTGACGGGAGATTCCGCGCTCGACGCCCGCCCGACGTGCGACCAGTAATTATTCCCCGGCGAGACGTACGACAAAGCCGCCTCTTCCGTACCCGATGGCTGGCTCGCTCCGATGGGCTTTCCCAACGCTGGAAGCACCACCCAGCCATCCCTGGGCGTGTTCACTGCCAGCGCCACGCGCGGCGCGGGGATCGTTCCATCGTTGCTCAACGCGGCGGACGCCAAAACCATCTGCAACGGCGAAACGTGAATCTTATCGCTTCCATCTCCCGGTACAGGCGCGGGAGCGACATTCATTCTCAACTCCGGCGCGCTGAAAAAACCGAATGCTTCATGCACGGACTTCCATTGTTCCTGGTTGATGCTCACATGCCCGTACAACGCCATCGCAAACGGCTCCATCGCCGAATCGGCGGGATACATCCCCAGCGTCGCGCGGTTGATGAGGGGTTTCTGCGGGTCCAGGATGAGGTCTGCCCCGGTCTCCCGGAGGCGGTTCGCGTCGAAGGTGGGATGCGAAGCCATGACGAGGATCTCCCCGCTCTCGGCGTTGATGAGGATGACCGCGCCGCGCCGTCCCTTTATCAATTCATCCGCGCGGGATTGCAGGGACAGATCAAGACTCAACCGCACGTCCAATCCGTTCGGCGACATTCCGTACAGCAAATGGTCGAGCCAGATGGTCGAGGCGGGATTTCCGTTCAGCCCGCGTAGATATCCATCCAGCGCGGCTTCGAGTCCAGCCTGCCCGTACGTCGGTTCGTTGTAGCCGACGATGGGGGCGAGATCCGGGTACGCGTATTGGCGGGTGTACGAACCCGGCTTGCCGGTGGTAACGGTGATGAAGGCGTTCGACCGGTCCAGGATCGCGCCGCGCGGCACGTACCTTTGTTCGACGACACGGCGCAGGTTGTCGTTCCTCGCTAACAGGTCGGGTCCGCGGACGACGACCCACCACCCGGTTGCCAGCGCGGAGGCGAACAAGCCAAGCAGAAGAAAGCCGCTTAGCGCAAGGTAGGGCGCAGGGTTGGGGAGGGGCGCCGGTTCCTCGTCCATGTGGTTGCTGATGAAGAGCAGGAGCAGCAGGGCGATGAACGATGTCAACAGGGAGGAGCCTCCGTACGAGACGAAGGGAAGCGTGACGCCGGTCAAGGGCAAAAGGCGCACGTTGCCGCCGACGATCAGGATGGCTTGAACTCCGAAGTACGCCGAGATGCCGCCAGCCAGCAGCCTTTTGAAAAGGTCCGGGGCGCGCAGGGCGACGCGCAAGCCCCGGGTGAGGAGAATGCCGAAGAGGGCAAGCAAGCCCAAAGTCCCGAAAAGACCCGTTTCCTCCGCGATCGCCGCGTAGATAAAATCGGAGATGGCGACCGGCACGAGTCCCGGATTCCCCAGCCCCGGTCCGCGCCCCTCGACGCCCCCGTTCGCTATGGCGATCAGGGATTGAATGACCTGATAGGAACCTCCCTGTGGGTCGTCCCACGGATAGAACCAGGTTTCGATGCGGACCTGCACGATGTCAACGAAATAATATCCCGCAATGCCCACGACGATCAGGGAGAGGAGGCTGATGACAACGAGACGTTTGCGGTTTGTCGCGAGGTAGGTGAGGATGGTGTGCGTCGCGAGAAAAATGGACGCGGTGCCGAGGTCGCGTTGCGCGAGCAGGAGCATGATGACGATGCCGCCCAGGACCAGCGTGGGATACAGGATGTGAATGGTCTTCAACCGATAGGGAAGTTTGTCCGAAAAATATGCGGCGAGATAAATGACCAGCAGGAGTTTGAGCGGCTCCGAGGGCTGGAAGTACACGTCGCAACACCCAAGCCAAAGGCGAGGTCCATAGCCGCTGGGGTTGGTTCCGAACAGAAGCGTGAGGGCGGTAAGGATCAAGCCGCCGACCAGCAACAGGTACTTGTATCTTTGCAGGAATTTCAGGGATCGAAGCCGCATCCCCGCAAGGAAAACGATCATGCCGAGGATGAACCAGAGCGTCTGGCGCGCGCCGAATTCCGGTTCGAGCCTCCAGATGGTCAATATACCCCACCCGCTCAGTAAAGCCGCCGCAGGGAAAAGATAAGGATCGGCGTCGGGCAGGTATTTTGGGAGGTTCCGGTGGATGAGAAGGACGAATCCGCCCCAGGCAAGGATCGCGAACCAATGCGTCCACGGGAGGCTCGTTCCAAAGGCGCGTTCGCGCACCGCTGGCGAAAGAGTGTAGATGACCGCGTGCAGGAACAGAAATCCCCCTGCGATCTTCAACAGGTTTCCTTGAAGGACTTTATTCATGAAAGGTCGCGGAGCGTCCTCATAAATATTTGCCGACGAGCAGGTCCAGTTTTTGAAGCGTTTCGGGCGGGATGGCGTCCCTGTGGGTGATCATGGCGGCGGCGAGGGCGTGTCCGCATTCGCACTCGCGTTCGTATTTGAAGTTCCGCGCGAGAATGCGAACCGCCTCCTGCGCCAGTTCGGTGTTCTTGTTCAGGGTTTGGATGACCATTTCGACGGTAACGGGCGATTCGCCGACATGCCAGACGTCGTAATCCGTGACGTGCGCCATGGTCGCGTAACACATCTCCGCTTCGCGGGCGAGGAAGGCTTCCGGCGCGGCGGTCATGCCGATGATGGACATGCCCCACGAGCGATAGGTGTTGGACTCCGCTTTCGTGGAAAATCGCGGACCTTCGATGACGATGAAACTTCCGCCACGATGAACCACGCCTCCCGCCCCGCCGACGGCTGATTCCAACTGCCCGGAGAGGTCGCCGCAAAACGGATCCGCCGCGCCGATGTGAGCCACGAATCCCTCCCCGAAGAATGAACGGACGCGCCTGTGGGTGTTGTCGAAGATCTGGTCGGGGATCACGACGTGACCGGGCTCCAATTCCTCCTTCAGGGAACCGCAGGCGCTTATGCTGACGATCCTTTGCGCGCCCAGCGATTTCAAGGCGTAGATGTTGGCGCGATACGGCACCTCGCCCGGCATGATGTGATGCCCGATGCCGTGCCGCGCAAGAAAGGCGACCTGCAAACCCTCCAGCGCGCCGACGACGATGGGCGCGCTGGGCTTTCCGAAAGGGGTTTCCACTTGCAGTTCCCTCGCGTCCCGGAGCCCGCGCATGTCATACAAGCCCGATCCTCCAATGATCGCCATGATCGCTTGCCCGGTCATTGTGAGCCTCCGATTTCGTCTTGGGCGTTCGCGTGCGCCCTGCCATCGAACGAGTCGATTCGAAGTCTGAAGTTCGTGTTTCCGCATTTGAACAGGTCGCCGGTGATGATGACGGTGGGGGTGACGATCCGGTGCCTATTGAGGAAGGTGCCGTTGGTCGAACCCAGGTCTTCCAGCCACCACTGTCCGTGGTGGTAGGATATTCTGGCGTGGCGGGCGGAGAGCGCTTCATCCTCGAGGGAAACGTCGCAATGCGAACCGCGCCCGATCGTGATCTCGTCCTGCCAGAAACGGTACGCGTGTTCGCGTCCGTTTTCCGTGACGGCGCTTAGTTGGAGTCCGGGCTTTTTTTGTGAGGAGAGGATGTCGCTTTGCTGCCTGAGGTCCCGTCGAAGCGTTTGCAATACCCGCCAGAGAAATACATAGAGAAGGACGGCAAGACCGATCCTCAGCGCAAGGACGATTGTCGCGGTCATTTATTCGATTTTTTGGGTTTGAGCCGGTCGGTCTTCAGGTCAACGGTGTTCTGTTCGACGGTCGCCGTGGGTCTTTCGCTGGCGTTCGGGTCGTTGATGGGGGAGGTTTCCATGAGGTCGGGGCGGGGCGGAGGGTTATCCTGTCCGAAGATCAAAGCCACGCCCGCTAGCGAGATGACGTCGCCCGGGTACAGCACTGTCTGGCTGGTGCGCTGCCCGTTGACGAACGTGCCGCCGGTCGAGTTCAGGTCGAAGAGGACGTATCTTCCGTTGATGGCGCGCAGTTGCGCGTGGTTGCGCGAAATGCGTGGATCGTCAATGACCAGGTGATTTTCGAGCCTGCGCCCCACGTTGATCACCGTCTCTTTCAGGGGGTAAATCTTGACACCTTCGACAATGAGGAATGCGTTTTCGGGAATGGCGTCGGTGTTCCTGTCGTCTTTTTGCGAATCAATTGCCATGCCTTTTGTATCCTCCAATGGTTCGAGTTTATGGGACGCGATCACGGTCACATCCCTTTCCGAGTACGAGTTGTCGGTTGTGATCGCGATGGTCAATTGCGACGACAGGTTCAAGCCGACATCCCTGACCGCCGCGCCGATGACCTTCTTGAGGGCATCCATGACCCGGGAGTCCCTCCACTTTGGGGCAGAGTCGGAGGCTACGATCAACGTATACACGTTCGGGGCGACGTCCCCGCTTTCCTTTTGACTGACGATGTTCTGCCTGAGCGCCAGCGCCAGTTTTTGAATGATGCGGTCCTCGATGGTCACCCCCGGGAGAATCGCCATGATCTGGTCTTCGAAAAGAGACTGTAGCCTGGCTTCCAGTTGATCGAGTTTTGTGTTCATCATCGAACCTGTATAAACACCGTTGTTTTATTATAGGTGTGAGGCGCGAAAATCGCAAGAAGGGTGAAATTGCAGTTTTGAAACATCACAAGAGTTGCCCGCAATTGGGACAACTCTTGTCGTTGCTCGTGACGGCGAATCCGCAGTTGGGACAGGCGACGGGGTAGATATCCCCCAGGGGGGCGCCGCAGGCGATACACGAGCCTTCGCCGGTCGGGTTTGCCGTGTTGCAATATTCGCAGACGATCCGCCGCAGGCGTTCGGATAGTTCACGCGATGCGCCCAGCGCCGCCGCGGCGCGGTCAATCGTCCGCAACACCGATTCCCTCAATTGCATGTTTTCGATGTCCTGGGCAAGGTCATCCAGCCTGCCCAACAGGCTGAACGGATTGCGAAGGGCTGAAAAGGCGGTCTGACCCAGGCTTGCCGCCACCCCCAACCAGGCTTGCTGCCCGATCTCGATCATCACTCCGTCTGTGACGGTTTGGATCGAAACGGTCAACGCGGTCTGCCCACCGGACCGCGCTTCCATGCGCGTGGCGATCTGGACGGCGAGTTTATCCTCCTGCCCGACGGTCTGGGCATGCAGGTTGCCCCGGTTGAATTCAGCCATCAACGCGCGCGCGATGTCGTAAGGTTTGATGTTCCCGTACAGGATTCGTCGGTCCATGTTTTAGATTATAATCCTTTTACTGGCGGCGACGGATGTCGTCGTATTTCATGTATATCCATGTCTACGTTATGAAACATTTTTGGTTTAAGTTTCTCGGCCTGATCCTGGCGGGATTCGCCGTCAGCGTGGCGGCGTTTCCTTCGCAGGGGCAGGTTTGGGCGAGCGGCGAAGCGCAGTCCGGGGTTGTCGTCACCGTGACCTACAGCGAGCCGATCAACGTGCGCGGCGGTCCCAGCACGGTCTATTATCCCATCGTCGGGCGAGTATCTCCGGGCGACGTGCTTCCGGCGCTGGGCGTCTCGCCGGGCAACGAGTGGGTGCAGATTTCCTTCCCCGGCGCGCCGGGCGGGGTGGGCTGGGTGTACGCGGCGTACGTGACCGTTTCGGGCGGCGAACTGCGGGTGGTGGAGCCGCCTCCGACCCCGACTCCGCTGGCGACTGCCACCATCAACCCGACTTTTGCCGCGGCGTTTATTTCCCACCCCACAGAGACGCGGATGCCGACCTTCACGCCTCCGCCGCCGTTGACCGCGCCGCATTATACGGATGAGTCGGCGCAGCGTTCCGGCGGGCTTGCTTCGGGCGCGGTCGCGCTCAGCCTCTTGGTCGTTGCGATCGTGATCTATTTGATTTCGCTGGCGATCGGCAGGCGGTAGATTCCATGCTGGTCAAGGGAAAGGTCTTCTTGTTCGTCGCCCTGTTCCTGGCGTTATTGGCGTTGGGTTTGTTCAGCCCGCGGAACGACGTTGCGTCGGCGCAACAGCCCACCGGCTCCGTCCCGACGGTCACCGGCACGCCGGAGGGTCCGATCGTTAAAGTTGACCCAAGCCTCGATTTCATCTACGTCCACGCAGGTCCAAGCTCGTTCGATTATCCGAGGATCGGGGTCATGCTTGCGAACGAAACCGCGCCAGCCCTGGGCCGCGCTCGTGACAGGTTGGAATGGATCCAGATCTATTATCCAGGTGTGCCGGGTTCGCGAGGCTGGGTGTATGGTCTTTACGTGGGGCTTTCGCCCGGCGCTTTTCTGCCTTTGTTGGATATTCCGCCCACGCCCACAGCCGTTTCGACTCCCACGATCAACCCAACCTTGGAAGCCGCCTTTATCGGGCAACTGACTCCCACGCGCCTGCCGACGTTTACGCCTCCTCCGGCCCTTGACCTGCCCTCGTTTAATGATCCGGTCGCCGCCGAGAACCCCGGGCTTCCCACCGGTTTGTTGATCCTCGGTTTGGGTTTGTTCGGTTTCTTCGGCGCGGTGATCTCGTATCTGCGCGGGCGGTAGGGTCGTATTATGAATGGAATTCAGATGACGATAAAAAAGACCGGTTGCCCGGTCTTTTTTATCGCGAAGGTTATCTCGCAATTAGTTGTTGCAGGAGCAGGAGCCGCCGCAGGCGCACCCGCCTTCGTCGTGGGCGTGATCGTGGCTTTTCGCGCTTGGGCTGTCCACCGCGAAGCCGGAGCCGCGCACCGGGTCGTTGACGAAATCAATCCTGGCGCCGCGCAGGTAGTCAATGGATACCTCGTCCACTACCACCTTGACGCCGTTCGCTTCGATGGTGGTGTCCACGTCGCGGATGTTGTTATCGAGCGCCATGCCGAAATTCACGCCGCAACAACCGCCGCCCGCCACGTACACGCGCAGGGCGTAGCCTTCGAGGTTGCGTTCCGCGAGAATGTTCTTCACCGCATCGGTCGCCGCCTGCGACAGGGTGATCGTTTCGATACCGGAAATCGTCTGGGGGTTCGTTTCGAGTTCTTGTAACATCTGGCTCTCCTTCGTTGGAGTTGTGGTTTGAATTTCTATTGTGAGAAATCTTATCCTATTCGTGGATGTCTGTCAACTGTGGGAGGTTGACGGCGCCGGGAAAAAGCGCCTCGATAAATGATTGACACATCCCTGTTGGAGTCGTAAAATCCCCCCTGTTTGTCGGGCGAAAGTCCAAATTCTTCATCCTCAAGGAGGAAACATCTTAACATGTTTACAATGGGACTCACCAGTTTGGAGGAGCTCGCAATCTGGGCTGTGTTCGGCGTCGCATGGCTTGGATTGGGATACGCGATCTTTTTGCGAGCCCAGATCCTGCGCGAAGACAAAGGCACGGCAAAGATGCAGGAGGTTTGGGGCGCGATCAAGGATGGAGCGAATGCTTACCTGGGCAAGCAATTACGCTCCATTTTGCCGTTAATAGGCATATTGACCATTGCCCTGTTCTTTTCCGTTTACATCGTGCCGCCCACTCCCGAGGCGGTGGAGTGGCATTGTACCGCCGTTCAAAAGGTGGGACCTCCTCACGATGCGATCGAGGCATGTATCGCCTCCATGACCCCTGAGGGGAATCTTGCTGCCTACAGCCAGGTGCAGTTGCTGATCGGTCTGGCGCGCGCATTTGCGTTTGTCCTGGGCGCGGGGTTCTCGCTGACAGTCGGTCAGATCGGCATGCGTATGGCGGTGGAAGCCAACGTGCGCGTGGCGGCGGCTTCGAAGCGCTCGTTCGATGATTCGTTGCGCATCGCCTACCGCGCCGGAACGATCACCGGCATGTTGACCGACGGGCTCGGTCTGTTGGGCGGCACGACCATCTTTATCGTTTTGGGCATCGCCGCGCCGGATGCGCTGCTCGGCTTCGGTTTCGGCGGCACATTGCTGGCGTTGTTCATGCGCGTGGGCGGCGGCATCTACACCAAGGCGGCGGACGTCGGCGCGGACCTGGTCGGAAAGGTGGAAGCAGGCATCCCTGAGGACGATCCGAGGAATCCCGCTGTGGTGGCGGACCTCGTCGGCGATAACGTCGGCGACTGCGCGGGCATGGCGGCGGACATCTTCGAATCCTACGAGGTGACGATCGTCTCGGGGCTGATCCTGGGTCTGGCGCTCTGGCACATTACGGGCCGCCTCGAGTGGATCATCTTCCCGCTCGTGGTGCGCGGCATCGGCGTTTTGTCTTCGATCATCGGGACGTATGTTGTGCGCGGTGGACCCGGCAAGAGCGGCGACGCGATGAAGGCGATCTTTCGCGGTTTTCTCACTTCGGCTGCGATCTCAGCCGCGCTGTTCTTCGCCGCCGGTTATTTGTACATGAAGGACACGATGGCTGATTTTGGCGGCTGGTGGCGCTCCCCGATGGCTGTTGCGGTTGGCGTTCTGCTTGCCATTCTCATTGACCGCCTGACCGAGTACTTCACCGGAACGCACGCCACACCCGTGAAGGAAATCAAGAAGGCGGCGGATACAGGTCCCGCCACGTTGATCCTTCAGGGCGTTTCGGTCGGTTTCGAATCCTCGGTCTGGTCCGTCGTCGTGCTTGCGTTGACCATCGTCGCCTCCATTTTCATCTTTGGGACGATCCCCGGTGTCGAGGGCGTGGATCGCGCCACGTTCATCCTCTACGGCGTGGCGATGACCGGCATCGGCATGTTGACGCTGACCGGCAACAACGTGGCGATGGATTCGTTTGGTCCGATCTCGGATAACGCCAACGGCATCGGCGAGATGGCTTGGTCCGGCAAAACGGATAAGGAAACGAGGGACGCGCAGCAGATCATGGCTGATCTCGATGCGGTGGGCAACACCACCAAGGCGATCACCAAGGGCGTTGCCATCGGTTCCGCGGTGATCGCGGCGGTCTCGCTCTTCGGTTCATTTCTCGTGGATGTCTCCCGCTCGCAAACGACGCTCGGCATTCCATTGGCTCAGCAGATCCAGTCCATCGGCATCCGCGTGGATATTCCACAGGTGTTCGTGGGCATGTTGATCGGCGGCGCGCTGCCGTGGTTGTTCTCGTCGTTTGCGATTCAGGCGGTGAGCCGCGCGGCTTCCCTCATCGTTTTGGAAGTCCGCCGCCAGTTCAAACTGGGCGTGTTGGAAGGAAAAGTCAAACCGGATTACGCCCAGGCGGTTTCGATTTCTACAACCGCCGCGCAGAAGGAGCTGGTCTCGCTGGCGTTGCTCGGCATTGTGACCCCCATCTTCATCGGTCTGACCCTGCAGGTGGAGGCGCTCGGCGGTTTCCTGGCGGGCATCATCGTCTCTGGTCAGTTGCTGGCGGTGTTCCTCAACAACTCCGGCGGCGCATGGGACAACGCCAAAAAGTTGATCGAGGACGAGCCGAAAGACCCGGCGAAGAATCTCGGCAAGGGTTCCGAGCGCCACAAGGCTGGCGTGGTTGGCGATACGGTCGGCGATCCGTTCAAGGATACGGCGGGGCCCGCGCTCAATCCGATGATCAAAGTGGTGAATCTCGTGGCTGTGATCATCGCTCCCATTGTCGTGAAGTATTCGGGTAATTCCTCGATTGGCGTGTGGGTCGTCGCGGCTCTCCTGCTCGGCGTGCTGGCGTGGGCTGTGATGCGGTCGAAGGCGCCCGCGCAATCCATGAAGGCGGAGGTCGTTCCCGCCGCGCCTTCCAAACCTGCGCCCGTCAAACGCGCCGCCAGGAGTAACAAAAGAAAATAAGGAAGAATACCTGGACAGCCCGCCAACGGCGGGCTGTTTGTATTTAACCATGGGCGGGCGATGTGACGCCTCACGCGCGCTTTCTTGACACAAACCCTCTGCGCCTGTAAAATCCGTCTGCCTCGGGCGGGGACGGTCGTTTCCTCGTTCCGGGGCGTGAAACTAGAATCGGGTTATCGCGAAGGCGTCGGTCCTTCGTAACATTTCGAATCATCTCATCGAATCCTGGAGGAGTATCATGCAGTTTGACGTGGTTACAGCCACAGCCAGACCCCCATTGCCGTTGTTATGGTGGCTGGGACCGATCGCGGCGCTGATCGCGCTCGGCTTTGCTTTTTACCTGTATCGCCAGTTGATGCAATTGAGCGAGGGCAACAAAAAAATGGTGGCGATCGCGCAGGCGGTGCGCGAAGGCGCCATGGCGTACTTGAAGAGCCAGTACCGCGTGGTGGGGATGGTCTTTGCCGTGTTGTTCCTTTTGTTCCTGATCCTGTCCTGGTTCCACCTTCAAAACCCGATCGTGCCGTTCGCCTTTTTGACCGGCGGGCTGTTCTCCGGTCTGTGCGGCTTCATCGGGATGAAAACAGCGACCAACGCCTCGGCGCGCACGACCTACGCCGCGACGAAAAGCCTGAACAGCGCGTTGCAGGTCGCCTTGCGCGCCGGCGCTGTCATGGGTCTGGTGGTGGTGGGCTTCGCCCTCCTGGACATTACCGCCTGGTTCCTGTTGTTGTATAACGTGTTCCCCGTTTTATTCCCGGAGAATTTCATCAGCCTCGCCGAAAACCCGCTGCCGCAGATCACGGCGGTCATGCTCAGTTTCGGCATGGGCGCTTCGACCCAGGCTTTGTTCGCCCGTGTGGGCGGCGGCATCTATACCAAGGCGGCGGACGTCGGCGCGGACCTGGTCGGGAAGGTGGAGGCAAACATCCCTGAGGACGACCCGAGGAATCCCGCCACGATCGCGGATAACGTGGGCGACAACGTGGGCGACGTGGCGGGCATGGGCGCGGACTTGTATGAATCCTACGCGGGTTCCATTTTGGCGACCTCCGCGCTCGGCGTGGCTGCCATCGGTCTTGAGGGCGCGGACCTTGCCCACAGTATGCTCTTCATTTCCGCTCCGATCGCGCTGGCGGCGTTGGGAGTCGTCCTTTCGATCCTCGCATTGTTTGTGGTGCGCTCGAAGGAGGACGCGACGCAGGGCGAGTTGATCGGCGCGTTGAGCCGCGGTCTGTACGTGAGTTCGCTGGGGATCGCCATTTTCTCCCTACCGATCTTTTACTTCATGGGACTCCCGAACTGGTTCGCGCTTTGGATCGTGGTGTTGACGGGTCTCGCCGTCGGGTTGGCTGTCGGCAAATTGACGGAGTATTACACGTCCCATGCCTTTCTCCCCACCCGGCATGTGGCGAGGCAGGCGCATACCAGCGCCGCTACCGCCATGATCGAAGGGCTTGCGCTCGGCAAGCGTTCGAGCGGTTTACCTGTGGTTGCGGTGCTGATCGGGATCGTGGTCAGTTTCTACGTGGCGGGCGGCGCGGACAATATTTTGATGGGCTTGTATGGCGTGGGTCTGGCGGCGGTGAGCATGCTCTCGACGCTTGGTTTTACGCTCGCCACCGACGCCTACGGTCCGATCGCGGATAACGCCGGGGGCAATGCCGAAATGGCCGGACTCAAGCCCGAGGTCCGCCGCCGAACCGACCAGTTGGATGCGGTGGGGAATACGACCGCCGCCATCGGCAAGGGATTCGCGATCGGCTCCGCCGCGTTGACCGCGATGGCGCTGCTGGCGGCGTATCTCGAAGAGATCCGTCTCGTGCTGGGCGAACTGCGCGGCGTGACCGAGTTGGTCGTGAACGGGGTCGCGGTCAGGGTCGCCGAGTTGACCGTGCAGGACTTCATGCTGTATTACAACGTCAATCTGCTGAACCCCGCCGTGCTGGTGGGTGTGTTCAGCGGCGTTGCCACGGCGTTCTATTTCTCCGCGTTGACGATGAGCGCGGTGGGGCGCGCCGCGGGCGGCATGGTGGAGGAGGTCCGCCGGCAGTTCCGCGAGATCAAAGGCATCCTCACGGGGAAAACCAAACCCGATTATGCCCGCTGTGTGGAGATCAGCACCAAAGCCGCCCAGCGCGAGATGATCGGACCCTCCGTCCTTGCCATCGTCGTCCCCGTGTTCATCGGCGTGGTGTTCGGCGTGGCAGGCGTCCTGGGTTTGTTGACCGGCGCGCTGGCTTCGGGATTTGCGCTGGCGGTGATGATGTCCAATGCGGGCGGCGCGTGGGACAACGCCAAGAAATACATCGAAAGCGGCGAATACGGCGGCAAAGGTTCGAATGCTCACAAGGCGGCGGTCGTCGGCGATACGGTCGGCGATCCGTTCAAGGACACTTCCGGACCCTCGCTCAACATCCTGATCAAATTGATGTCCATGGTCTCGGTGGTTTTCGCCGGTCTGATCGTGGCGTTCGGCAACGGTCAGGGGTTGTTGATGATGCTGGTGGGGAGGTAGAAATATGCGCCTGCCGGGAGAGAAGATTACAAATAGAATCGGAATGGGAAAATAAGGACATCGAATAGGGCTTCCATGTTTTTTGGAAGCCCTATAATATGTCTAAAGACGTTTTGAAACTTGTATTCTCTGAGGTTCCGGACCATGGATAAACTAAGGACTCCTTCTCGCGTCAATAAAACATATTTGTACATGGGCTTTGTATGGATTTTGTCATGGGTGATTTCCTGGGGAAAAATAATCGTATTCCAAAATAATCTTTATTCCATTTTTATTGTAGACATGATAAAACTTGGCGTTGCGTTGGGAATGTTCATTTTGCCGGGGGCATTACTATATGTCATTTTGGCGGAACGTGAGGACAATTCATTATTCAAGCCGGATATACTTCCTGTTGGTTTTGCCCTGTCAACGGCGATCGTCGGAGTAATCGGCATTATTGGACGAATTTTCGGATTTTCATTTGATTTGGTTAAAGGCATATTTGCATTTGTCGGACTCGGCGAATTGGTGATTCTGGCATTTTTCAAGCCGAATTCAACGGAGGGTAAATTCCGTCGTTCGGATTATTTTCGAGATATTTTCGGGAATGTCCTGTTGATCCTGGCTTTGGTTCTGGCAGTCTCGATGACGTTTAATGGGTATCAGTTTTTCATTGACGACACGACCTATGCGGCTTATTTGACGAACTGGCAACATTCCGCCCGTTTGGGATTCGATAATATCGTCCATCACACAGGCATTATTGAGGACGAGAGGTTTTGGCTCGCCTTATATCCAATGGGCCAGGCGCTTCTTGCCGACCTAAGCGGGGTTCCGGGGATATTGTTATTCAGCAACTACGTTGAACTTTTCCTCGTGCCGCTCGCTGTAATCACTGCATATTGGTTCGCGCGCATTTTGGAGCTGTCGCGTAAAGCAGCCGGTCTCTCCGCATTCGTCCAGGTTTTACTATATACCATGATGATTGACGAATCCTGGCCCGTTGGCTTCTGGTTTTTTCAAAACATGGCGGAGGATAAGGTTTCCGCTGTTTTTCTCCTCTCCCCAGTGTGGTTTGCCTTTGCGCTGAAATTCCTTCAGCGAAGTGGAAAAAACAATGCTGCTCTGTTCTTTATCGCAGGGGCTGGCATTGCGTTGACTCATCCCGTGATTCTGTTTTTATCTTCTGTGGTCGTAATGGGACTGGCGATATTTTCGTGGGTGGCAAAAAGAACGGTGTGGCAGAGGGTGACGCAACTCGCGCTGATGTTGGCGCTCCTGATGGCGCCATACGCGGTAATGCGACTTTATGAGCATCCATCGCAGGCGCTTATTCCATTCGACGCAGAAAGCGTAAGCGAGACGTTTCAGGCGGAAAGATACGTTAACGTGGTAAGCGACCTCTTTTACGGACTTAACCCTGAGGTTTTGAAACTGATTGATATTTCCCCGGATAATTCCTTTTATTCTGCATATCAGATATTCAGGCTTATTCCCGTTTTTCTGGCGTTTACCGCTGCTGCCCTGTCTTTCAGAAAAATAAAGGAGGGGGCGTTGCAATGGTATATCGTTACCTGTGTTTTATTGATGATCGTTGCCGCTGTTCCGTACACGGGTTGGATCTTGGGACTGTTTATTTCCGCGCGCATGATCTCGCGCGTTTCGTGGTTCTCTCCTCTCGGTTTGGCGGGCGCGCTGGTTATCGTGCTGGTTTCCGAACGGTTGAAGACCGGTTCGATCTTCAAAAAGTCCGTGAAGTCGCCTGCGCCGGAAACAGGAAGATCCGATGAGGCGGTGAAAGGTGTGCTGGCGGGCTTGATGTTGACGGGGATTTTGATGGTTTTTCTGGTGCTTCCTCGCGCGCCTCACTATTTCGAGGTGTTGGATCATAATCGGCAACTGGCGCAGATCGGCAGTTATATTGATCGCAACACCAGCGGCGCAACAACGGTCATTGCCGTGGATTATTCGGACATTCAAATGTTGCCGGGGGTATCTGCACACACCTCGCTGATCTCGTTTCGGGAGGAAAAGGAGTACAATCCACATAATTATTTTCTGTCTGTTGAAGAAATCCACGAAAGAATGAAAGACAGTAATACCATTCGCTCATTGGACCCATCCGTTTCCGTTCAAGAAAGATGCGATCTAATTAATGGATATGATGTCGAGTTTGTAGTAGCGAGGCAGAACGATGCAAGTACGTATGCAGATCTGGTAAATACGTGTGAAAAGAAGATCGAATATGCGTTTGAGACGAAGGATATGGTGTTGCTGGAATTCAGATAGGACATTCGTCAGTAGCGGCGACAACCCGGCGAGGAAGTATCTATGAAACTCATAATTTATATGCCCGCATTGAATGAGGCGGGGAGCATAGAATCCGTCATTGCAAGTCTCCCTCGCTCATTGGCTGGGATTGACAAAATCCAGTGTCTGGTGGTTGATGACGGCAGCACGGATGCCACAGCCTCCCTTGCGTTGAACGCCGGCGCTTCTGTTGTTTCGCACGGGAAAAACCTGGGGGTGGGTTCCGCTTTTCAATCAGCAATCCAATTTGCCTTGGAACACGACGCCGATATCCTTGTGAGCATTGACGCTGATGGGCAGTTCGACCCCGTCGAGATTTCCTCGCTAATCCACCCGATCCTCGCAAACAAGGCTGATATGGTGACGGGGAATCGGTTTGGTCTTGGGATACCCGAGCATATGCCTCGCATTAAATATTGGGGGAACAAGAGGATGTCTCAACTGATTCGCTTTGTGAGCGGGCAAAGATTCCAGGATGTTTCCTGTGGCTTCCGCGCCTACAATCGAGAAGCCCTGATGCGCTTGAACAATTTTGGGGACTTTACGTACACCCACGAAACGATCCTGTCGCTTGTGTTCCAGCGCCTGCGCGTCCTGGAAGAGCCTGTCCGCGTCAAGTATTACCCTGCCCGAAAATCCCGTGTTGCAAGTTCCTTGATTCGATATGGGGTCCAAACGAGCAAGATCATTTTGCGCGTGTTGCTGGATTATCGCCCCATGCGGGTATTTGGTACGTTCGGCGGTTTCCTGGTGTTTGTCGGTATTTTGTTCGAGGTATTTTTATTGGGGCATTATGCTTTCACAGGAGCGTTTACGCCCTATAAGTCGGCAGGGTTTATTGGGTTGGGTTTTTTTGTATTTGGCATGTTGGTGTTGATCATTGCCCTGGTGGCGGATATGTTGAATCGCATGAGGATGAATCAAGATAAATTATTGTATGAAATAAAATGGACAAAGTACAAAAAATAGGCGAATCGAC
>JAANMT010000094.1_pt1 | contig 83406 bp, 66 predicted proteins | sample 7279711 | NCBI WGS metagenome assembly JAANMT01 (sample SAMN14094538, study PRJNA606508) | bioreactor metagenome | isolation source: A lab-scale SPAN reactor treating ammonium-rich wastewater day 1 | place: Ireland: Galway | collected 2017-01-16
GGTTGGCGCTTACATCCTAGCCGATGAACTCTTTTTTTTCACTCGCACATTAAAACTGTCGTCCTGTGAACCCTGAGGGAGAGGGGCCGGGGGTGAGGGGGAAGTGCTGAGTGTCAAGTGATGAGTGCTGAGGGAAGGGCAAACCGATTAAACCACAGAGGACACGGAGGACACAGAGCAAACACGAGCACACAGAGCGACTTTCACACTCCTACGCACACGTCGTTCTCCCCTCTCCCTGAGGGAGAGGGGCCGGGGGTGAGGGGGAAGTGCTGAGTGTCAAGTGATGAGTGCTGAGGGAAGGGCAAACCGATTGAACCACAGAGGCCACAGAGGACACAGAGCAAACACGAGCACACAGAGCGGCTTTCACACTCCCACGACGTACGTCCTTCTCCCCTCTCCCTGAGGGAGAGGGGCTGGGGGTGAGGGGGAAGTGCTGAGTGTCAAGTGATGAGTTGTGAGTGAAGGGCAAAACGATTGAACCACAGAGAACACAGAGGACACAGAGCAAACACGAGCATACAGAGCAACTTTCACACTCCTACGCACACGTCGTTCTCCCTTCTCCCCTTGTGGGAGAGGGGCTGGGGGTGAGGGTTCGGGGGCCGGGCGTATGGGTTATATTGGAGTCGGGGGGATAACGGAGATGAACCATGTCCGCTGTGCTTGAGGCGCGCGCGCTGCGCGTCGACTATCAGATCGACCGGCGCTGGCTGAACGCGCTGAACGACATCACGCTCCACATCCAGCCGGACGAGATCCACGGGTTGGTGGGAGAATCGGGAAGCGGCAAGACCACGCTAGGGCTGGCGCTGATGCGCTATCTTGTGCCCAATGCCCGCATCAGCGGCGGACATATCCTGCTCGACGGCGAGGACTTGACGACCAAAACGCCGGAGCAGATGCGTGCGATCTGGGGCCGCAAGCTGAACCTCGTGCCGCAGAACCCGCTGGCGGCGCTCAACCCGTCGTACACTATCGGCGAGCAGATCAGCGAGATCACGCGCCTGCACGCGGGGCTGAGCAGCAGGGCGGCGTGGACGGCGGCGGTCGAGATGCTGCGCAAGGTCAAGATCGCCGATCCGGACGTCGTCGCGCGGCGCTACCCGCATCAGTTGTCTGGCGGCATGCGCCAGCGCGTGTCGATTGCGATGGCGCTCAGCACCCGGCCGCGCCTGCTGGTCTTGGATGAACCGACGACCGCCCTCGACGTCACCACGCAGGCGGTGATCCTCGACCTGTTTCGCGAGCTGATCCACGAGAACCGCGCCGCTGCGCTGTATGTCTCGCACGACTTGGCGACTGTCGCGCAGTTGTGTGAGCGCGTGACGGTGATGTACGCCGGCGAGGTGATGGAGACCGCGCCCGCGTCCGCGCTGTATGATCGCCCGCTGCACCCGTACACCGCCGGCCTGCTGGCAAGCCTGCCGCGCCATTATGCCGATCAGAACGAGTCGCGCCTGCCGGTGATCCCCGGCGTTGCGGCAAGCCTCGCCGATCGGCATGCCGCCTGTGTGTTCGTGGATCGCTGTCCGGTGGCGCTGGCGGTCTGCCGTGCGGTCAAGCCGGCGCTCGACTCCACGCCGGACGGCCGGATGGTGCGCTGTCACCGCTGGCAGGAGATCGCGCGCGACGAACTCGTGCTGACGCATCCGCCCGAACGCGACGTGCCAGCGCAGGACGAAGCGCGAGAGGGCGCAGTGCTGCAAATCGACCGGCTGACCAAGCATTTTCAGGAGGGCGGCGTCTTAGCGCGCCTGATGGGACAGATGCCTAAGCCGGTGCGCGCCGTGGATGCCGCATCGCTGCACGTCAACCCGCGGTCAACGCTGGGGCTGGTGGGCGAGTCTGGCAGTGGAAAAACCACGCTCGCGCGGTTGATCGTCGGCTTGGAGCCAGCGGATTCCGGCGCGATCGAACTGCTCGGCGCCGACATCCCGTACGATGTCCGCCAGCGCACGCCGGAGATGCTCAGCCACCTGCGCCTCGTGATGCAGAACCCGCAAGAGGCACTCAACCCGTATCAGTCGATCGGCTACGCGATCGGACGGTCGGTGCGGATGTTCGACCGCACGCTAACCGATAGCCAAGTGAAGGCGCAGGTCGCTGAACTGCTCACCAGCGTGCGTCTGCCCGCCTCACACGCCGACCGCTTCCCGGCCGAACTCAGCGGGGGCGAGAAACAGCGTGTCGCCATCGCCCGCGCGTTTGCCGCCGAACCAACGCTGATCCTGCTAGACGAGCCGACCTCGTCGCTGGATGTCAGCGTGCAGGCCGTCGTGCTCAACCTGCTCAAAGACCTGCGCGCGCGCACCGGCACGAGCTATCTGCTGATCTCGCACGATCTCGATGTCGTGGCGTATTTGGCCGACTGGATTTGCGTGATGTACCTCGGCGAGATCGTCGAGCAGGGGCCGTCGGCGAGCGTCTATGCCGGGCCGTCGCACCCGTACACCGAGGCGCTCGTCTCGGCAGCGCCGGTGGCCGACCCGTCCGCGCCGCGCTCCGGTATCCGGCTTGAGGGCGATGTGCCGAGCGCGCGCGATATCCCGGCGGGCTGTCGCTTCCACACGCGCTGCCCGCGCTATCTCGGCGACATCTGCCGCACTGAAGCGCCCCCATACCGTGACGCCGGCGGCGGCCATTTCATCCGCTGCCACATCGAGGTTGACGAGCTGCGCCGCCTGCAAGCCGTCTCAACCCAGCAGGACGGGGACGCGTGATGTCGTGAGCGCAGCGCGGCCGGCGTTGGAACCTAACGGGCCTTCGATGATTCCGCCGGTTTCGACACGATCCGGAAGGCCGGATAGTCCGCCGCCACAGCCTCGAACGCCGACAGCGGCGCGTCTTTATCCACCGGAACGTGAGGCCGTGCGCCCATAGCCCGCTTCAGGTACGCCTTCAGGATCGGGGCGCGCTGCTCCACGGGGACTTCCTCGAGGACGACCGCCGTGCGCCGGCCGCTGCGGATGAACGCGTTCCCGTGCGTGGCCCGTACGTTCTGCACCCACTGCGCATCATCGCCTAGCATAGAGACCAGATAACGCTGTCCGTCGACGAGCGCCACGACGACGGGGAGCGAAATGATCCGGCCCGACTTTCTGCCCGTCACTTCAAGCGTGACGAGGAAGTTCGGCGCGATCCCCGACGAGTGGATGAACGCCCAGAAGTTGTTCTGCACGCGGGCGAGCCAATTCGGCCGCTGATCGCGGTACAGCCACTGCTTCCAACGGTAAAACCATCGCTGTGTGATACTGCCCTCTGTTTTCATGTCGGTTGAGGCCTCCGCGCGGCGTACCGTGAGTCAACGCAGCGCCCGCAGTCTATCCGGATTCACAATCGTGTACGTGGCCCTGATCTTACCGCCGGCCAGATCAAGCATGACAGCGCCGTACAGGCGGCCGTCAGCCGGCGTTGCACCCCGGCGCAGGCCGGAGGAATGCGGCGCGCGATTGCGCCTGCTGTCTCCCTCCCCGCCCTTACGGGAGTTGATCTTGGCTTTCGAGGAAGCGGATCAGGTCGAGCAGGTCTTGATAACCGAGCGCCAGCGTGTAAATGGCCGGCATGAGGTTTTCGCCGTAGGGCGGCACGACATACGCGTTGGGGTGCAGAATCGCCTCGGCGGCGTAATGCGCGAAGTCTTGCTCGGCGTATTCGGGCAGCAGGCGGCGTTCCTCGTCCCAGCGCGTCCATGTGCCTTCGGTGATCGGCGCGACATCGCCCGTCGCGTGACAGCCCGAACAGCCGAGCGTCGCGTTCTGTGTGCTGCGTTCCTGTCCAAGATACAAGAGCTGACCGCGCAGAGGATCGCCGGTGAGCGTGTCCATCACCTCGATCACGCGCTCGATGGACGTATCCTCGCCGATCGGCATTTGGCCGATATTTTCGGGGATGTACCCGCACGTCAGCGCGCGCGCCTTGAACTCCTCGCCGATAAGATACAGCTGTCCCAGCGCGGCGTTGATCGCTTCCGGGTCGGTGCTTTCAGCGAGCGCGGCCTGCGCATCAGCGACGCGTTCCGTTGTGTAGGCATGGAGGTCAGCAGGATCACACGAGACCGCCGCAGCGGGTGTTTCGGCCGCTGCCGGCTCCTGCGCGAGCACAAGGCCGGCGATCAACAGCAGCAGGCCGGCGAAAACGATCAGTGTGCGGTACACCTTGTTGTCCTTTCCCATTGGCCGCGAACCCGGCACAACCCGACAAAAAGCCCCCACAACATCGCGTCATGGGGGCTGGTCTCGCATCATTTGCAGTGGCGCACCGTAAACGTCAACGTCTGGGTGCGATCCGCTCAAGCCGACCTCTGCCGGCCGTTACGGCGCGACGTAGTTCGGATCCGTGGACTTGATGTACTCGATGATGTCCGCGAGATCCTGAATGCCAAGCTGCTGCGGATAGATGGTCAGCATCTGCCCGGCCTGATATCCGGACACGACATAGTCGCTGGGCAGCAGAATGCTGTCGACCACGTACTTCTCTGGCGTAAAGCCTGCCAGCGCCGGATCGGTCAGCCGTTCGTTGACGATGCGCGGCCACATCCCGTCGTAGTTCGGGCCGAGCACGCCGTTGTAGTGGCAGCCCGAGCAGCTGAGCCGCTGAGCGAGCTGGGTTTGCTCTTTGCCCTCGTACAGCTGTTGACCATGCGCCGGATCGCCGACGACCGTCTCCAACTGCGCAAGCACAGCATCGACATCGGTGCCGACCGCTTCGGCAGTGACCTCGCCGCTGTCACCGCCGCCGACGCCCGGAACGATCGCGAACTGCTTGACAGCGAGAAGATCGTCTAGCGTCCAGTCGCTGCCTTTATCCCAGTTCATGATGTAGTTCACGATGTCGTTGATCTGGTCGTCGCGCAGTGGCCCGCCGCTGCGTTGGCTCCATGACACCATCGGCGCGGGCCAATAGCTGATACTGGTCGGCCGGCCGTGGATCAGGGTGGTCTGGATGAAGCTTTCACGGGTGCCGCCCCAACCGAGCTGGTCGAGGCGCGAGGGCACGTCGGGGTCGTAGCCCAGATCGATAGCCGCCGACATGGCGCTGATCTGCTGCTCCCGTTCGGACTGAAGCTCCTCGATGCGGGCCTGACGCTCTGGATTGGCGATCTCGGCGTCGATCTCGGCGATGCGGGTCTCGATTGCTTCGCGGCGGCGTTCGGTCACGCCCTCGCCAGCCAGCTCGTCCTGAAGCGTGAGCTTCTCGGCTTCCAGCGTCTCGACCTCGCGGTTGAGCGTGTCGATCTCGTCATCCCACTGGGCGAGGTAGTCGAACCCGAACAGATGCGGGCTGTTGAGGGCTGGCGCGCGAAGCTGTGCGCCCCGGCCGTCGGTGCCGTGGCAGGTCGAGCAGTTGGCCGCGAACAATTCGGCGCCGCGCTCGATCGACCGGGCGCTGTACTGGCGGGTGAACGAGGCCATACGCGCGTTCTCGTTGATCGCAACCCATCCGACCAAGACCATGATGCCGACAAAGGCGATGGTCCCGACCAGAATGCGGTTCTCGATGCGCTCAATGAGCATTCGTCCGAATAGATGCATTAGCGAGTCCCTTTAGTGCTCAATCGATGCCCCTCGACCCATTCCCCCGGCATCGCTGCTGTGCGAAGCCGGGGGCTTATTGTTGGTGTATCCCCTCGCCCCTGCGGGACGGGGCAGCGCGCTGCTCAGGGAGAGGGGCGGTTCCACGTTAGTTCTGGAAGTAGGCGCTGTTCTCGTGGATGAAGATGTGATCGGAACTCCAGCGATACACTGGCGTGCCGTCATCCTTCAACACCGGGATCGGGTTGCCCTGATCGTCAACGATAACACCGCCGGTCTCGTTCAGCTCGACCTCTTCCCACTGGATCAGCACGTCGAGGCGCTTCAAGCCCGCCTGATTGTCGGTCACGATCACCATGCCATGTGCGTTGTAGAGTTCCATACTCTCGATTTCGAGCAGATGATGGAACTCCTCGATGGCTGCGTTGAGGGTCGGTGACGAGTCCGGAATGACCACGAACGGGATCCGTTCATAGCTCTGGGCGTTGTTCAGATGCGCGAGGTTAAGCTGGGCGATCAGATCCGTGCGGATGCTGGTCTCGTCGATCAGCGTGTTGAACTCGGCCACGTCCATGTCCGGCGAGTCGCTTTCGAACTGCGCGGTGGTATACGCTCCCGGCGCAAGCTCGGCGTATGGCACCGGCAGCAGCTTGCCCATGTGATTGTGAGCAGGCTCCATCGTCATCTCGTGGATGACGCGCGCGTCGGCCGAGGTCGCCACGCCGTATTCCGGCAGGCCCATGTAGCTCAGGATCACCGTGAACGACGTCAGCACGAAGCCCACGCTGAGCGCGAAGCGGCGGTCGGCGTAGCGGCGGCTCTTGGTCGTGTCGAGGTACGGCATGACCATCAGGAAGACGAGGTAAACGCCGGGGAAGATCACGCCCCAGAACACCTTGTCGCCGAGTTTCAGCGCGCCTTGAATCCATAGGAAGTACCACGGCGCGGTTGTGCCGATCGGTGTGATCTGCGGGTCGGCGTGGTTCTCAAGCGGCGCGTGATAGAACCACACGCACAGGATGACCAGCACCAGCGTCGTGACAGCGATCCACATGATCTCGCTGGTCAGCACGTCAGGGATGAAGTACACGCGCTTGTCCAACGGCACGCGCTTGGCGGTGTCCTCGCCGATGTTCTCGGACTTCGGCGGCAGGCTGTGGCCGTGTACGATCACCTTGTAGTAGTGAACGCCGGTGAAGATGAACAGCACCGCCGGAACCAGCAGCACATGCAGCAGGTAGAAGCGAAGCAGACCGTTGGCGCCCATTTCAGGGCCGCCGCGCAGCAGCAGGTTCAGGTTATCGCCGACGATCTTGGGCGGGGTCGCCTCGACCATCGACGCGCCGATGGTGACCGCCCACAAGCTCAACTGATCCCACGGCAGCAGGTAGCCGGAGAAGCTGAGGAACAGCGTGACGAACAGCAGCACGACGCCGGTAAACCACGTGAACTGTCTCGGCTTCTTATAACTGCCCGTCAAGAATGTTCGGAGCATGTGCAGCGTGACGATCAGCACCATCGCTTCCGCGCCGAGGCGGTGCAGGTCGCGCATGAGCTGGCCGAGCGGCACATTACCGAGGATGTTGAGCATGTTGCCGTAGGCGATCTCCGGCGACGGCGTATACCACACCATCAGGATCAGGCCGGTGATCGTCTCGAAAGCGACGAGATACGTCGACAGCCAGCCCAACCGGAAGGTCGGGTAGAGGCCGGTCATATCACGATGGAAGAACGAGGGCCGCATGTGCAGCCAAAAGCCGTCGGCATGGGGCTGCAGGCGCGGGTTCGGGCGGCGTGTCGGGGTTTCACCGCGCAGCGCTTCACGGACATCCTGAATGTTCATGCCCGACGTAACGCGCTCGACGATGTTGTCGACGCCCTCGAAGATCGCCTTTTTCAAGCCCTTCTCTTTGATGTCATCTAGGAAGGACGGAAACGGAAGAACTGACATTAAAGCGCTCCTCGACTCTCTACTTACGCACTACCGGTAAACCGGGCTTCCGCACCATGCGCAGGGCCGGTGACACGGGCGCCGGTATCGACGACGATTTGCGCGATGTCGTCAAGCGTGATGTCCGAGATGTCGATCGGCCAGCCATCGACGCCGTTGCTGCGAGTCTCCCCGTTATGGAGAACGACCGTCAGCGGGAAGCGGTCTAGGCCGCGCGGGGCCGGGCCGGTGATCCAGCGGCCGTCGAGGTGATACTGCGAGCCGTGACACGGGCAGGCGAAACGCGTATTGACCGGCTCCCACTTCGGCAGGCAGCCCAAATGCGTGCAGACCTGATAGAGCACCACGAGGCCGCCGTCGGCCATGTGCGCGATGTGAAACCGGCCCGCCGGCACGGTGATCGGCGCTTCGCCTGCGGCTGGCACGACATCCGACGGCGTATAGCGGAATGTGCCGCCGAACTCTCCCTCACGGAAACGAGGAAGTGCGTACCAGATCGTGGCCGCGCCGACCTCTCCAAGCAGCAGCACAATGCTGGCGCCCCAAATGTAGTACAGAAACTCGCGGCGGCTAACTGCACTAACTTCGACGGCTTGCGCTTTGGTAGGTGCGGCTGATGCCGCGCCTTGCGCCGGTGTTGCTGTCGCCATACGCTGGATATCCTTCACTCATTGCCCAAGGCCGCAGATGGGAAAATGGATCGCCAATCCCTCGGCTGCCTCCGCTCGACCTGACTGTGTGGATTTTATCACAAGCGCGAGAGGCATGTCAAAACTCAGACTCCGTCTCAACAGAGTTCCTGTGTCGCGCTATAATGCGCCTAGATCATGACTCGCAGAAACGAAATTCGCAACGATCCCGTACATTAGAGTGATGCCACATCCCGCAAACATCCCCGCCGCCACCTATGTCGATCATCCACGCAAGCTCGACGCGATGGTAGATGCGCTGCAGCACGAATCACTGCTCGCAATCGACACGGAGTCCAACAGCCTGCATGCCTATCACGAGCGGGTGTGTCTGATTCAGATTTCGAGCCGCAGCGCCGATTACATCGTCGATCCGCTGGCGCTGCCGAAACTGAACGCGCTCGGCACGCTGTTTGCCGACCCACGCATTGAGAAGGTGTTTCACGCCTCGGAATACGACCTGATGTGCCTCAAGCGCGATTATCAGTTCACGTTTTCAAGCCTGTTCGACACGATGATCGCGGCGCGGATTTGCGGCTTGCGACAGGTCGGGCTGAATCATCTTGTGCACGACTATCTGGGTATTGACCTTGACAAGAGCCATCAGCGCGACAACTGGGGCAGGCGTCCGCTGCCGCACTCCAGCTTGCGCTATGCTCAGTTCGATACGCACTACCTGCCCGAATTGCACGATCAACTGCTGGCCGAGTTGGAAGCGCGCGGGCATTTAGAGGAAGCGCGCGAGACGTTTGACGACATGGGCCGCATGACCCCGCCGCACGAGGGCCGCAGTTTCGATCCCGACGGCTACTGGCGGATCGGCTATCCGGCCCGCCTGACCCCGCGCCAGATGGCCGTGCTGCGTGAGCTGTACCTAGCCCGCGAGGCGCTTGCCGAACGCGCCAACATCCCCCCCATGAACGTTGTGCAGAACCGCACGCTGGTGGAATTGGCGCGGGAACAGCCCGCGAGCCGCGACGCGCTGCGCGGTATCTTCGGCCTATCGAACCACGGCGTTCGGCGTTGGGGCGACGCGCTGCTGGCGGCCATCGCGCGCGGCAAACATGCCGAGACGCCGAGCGCTCCAGCCATCACCCAAACTCCGCCGGATATCGCCGACCGCTATACCGCGCTGCACGCGTGGCGCAAGAAACGCGCCGAAGAACGCGGCGTCGAATCGGACGTGATCGTCACCAAGCAGACGTTATGGTCGCTGGCCTACAGGACACCGGCGACCCTCGAAGACCTCGACGACATCGAAGGACTCGGGCCGTGGCGCACGCGCACCTATGGCCCCGAAATCCTGTCCGTCATCGCCAAACACGAGAACGGAGCGAAGTCATGAGCCGCAGTCCCTTCGCTGACGAGTGGCGCGCCTGCCTGCGCGAGCACTACAAACAGACCGTGCGTGAAAACGATCACGCGACCCTAACGACCCTGACCGGCGTGCTGACCAACGTGGGCTTTCGCGAGGACGAACTGCGCGCCTTGACCCTCGAAGCGACGATGCGCGCTGAGGACGTCGCTGACGACTTCGTGCCGAACCTCGACATCCTGACGCCGCAGATGGAGAACCGGCACCCGGCCGAATGTCAGTGTCCGTCGTGCGTGGGCGAGAACCTCGTGCCACACGACGCCGACGGCCAACCCCTCACCGGCGATGCGCTGCAAGCGGCTGAGGAGGAGGCGCGTTGGGCGGCGGAACGCTCGCGCATGCTGGTCGCCACGCCGACCATCGCCGACGAACTGGACAGCGCCGCGCCCGACGAGACGCCCGACGAGGACTATCCGCGCCAAGACCCTGATGGGTTCACACAGCTCAATCTTTTCTAAATGTAAGAAGTTGAAGGTGCTGAGTGCTGAGTGACTACCAGCCTTCACCGCTCGTGGAACCCTCTGAAGCAGAGGATTGAGTCTGTTAACTTTCGATAACCTACTTCAAAGTAGGTTATCGAAAGTCGGTGGGTAAGACCGTCCGAATCGTGACACCATGACCTATCCCCGATTCAACGGACAGTTAGGATGTCAGGGGCAAGCGAGCTGCTCGAACCCTGCCGGCGTCTCTGCTTACACCGGATGATGATGCCGCTGCAAACTGCGCACCTTCAGCGGCTTGCTCTTGAGCGCCTTCATGCCTTGCACGCTGGCCGCCGCCGCGCTCATCGTCGTGATGATCGGGATGTTGAGCGACACCGCCGCCGCGCGGATCACCGCGCCTTCTTCGTGCGCCTGACCGCCTAGCGGCGTGTTGATGAGCAGGTCGATTCGGCCGGCGGTCATCATATCGACCACATGCGGCGAACCGTCCGAAATCTTGTTCACGCGCTCCACCGGTAGGCCGACGTGCTTGAGATAATTCGCCGTGCCTTCCGTCGCCATCAGCTTGAAGCCGAGCAGATGCAGGTCGCGCGCGATCTTAGCGCCGGCGCCCTTGTCATAGTCGTTGACCGAGATCATCACCGTGCCAGACTGCGGCAGGGAGACATTGGTCGACATCTGCGCTTTGACGAACGCGTGGCCGAAGTTGCTGGCGTGCCCCATGACCTCGCCGGTCGAGCGCATCTCCGGCCCCAAGCGCGCATCGACGCCGGGGAACTTCTGGAACGGCAGCACGGCCTCTTTGACGAAGAACCCGTCGACGTGCGGCTCCTCGGTGAAGCCGATCTCCTCCAGCGTCTTGCCGGCGGCGATCATCGCGGCATAGCGGGCCAGCGGCCGGCCGGTCGCTTTGCTGACGAACGGCACGGTGCGGCTGGCGCGCGGGTTGACCTCCAGCACGTACACCACGTCGTCCTTCACGGCGAACTGGATGTTGAAGCATCCGCGCACGCCCAGCGCCAAGCCGATCCGGCGCGTGTCGTCGCGGATGATCTCAAGGTGATACTGGCTGATCTTATACGGCGGCAGCACACACGCGCTGTCACCGCTGTGGACGCCGGCCTCCTCGATGTGCTGCATGATGCCGCCGATGATGACGTTCTGCCCATCGCACAGCGCATCGACGTCGACCTCGAAAGCGTCGTCGAGGAACTGGTCGATCAGCACCGGATGCTCGCCCCATGTGATATGCCGTTCGAGCCAGTCCACGAGCGAGACGTCGTCGAACACGATGCCCATGCCGCGCCCACCCAGCACGTAGCTTGGCCGCACCAGCACCGGATAGCCGATCTGGTTGGCGGCGGCTAACGCCTCCTCGATGCTGCTGGCGGTTGCGCCCAACGGCTGAGTGATGTCGAGATCGGCCATCAGCTTGTTGAACCGCTTGCGGTCTTCGGCAAGGTCAATCGTATCGACCGACGTGCCCCAGATCGGCGCGCCAGCATCGGCCAGCTTGCCCGCGATGTTGAGCGGCGTTTGGCCGCCGAACTGCACCAGCACGCCGTCGGGCTTCTCACGGTCGATGATGTTCAGCACATCCTCGGCGGTCAGCGGCTCGAAGTACAGCCGGTCAGCGGTGTCGTAGTCGGTGCTGACCGTCTCCGGGTTGCAGTTGACCATGATGGTCTCGAAGCCCATCTCGGAGAGCGCGAAACACGCATGCACGCAGCAGTAATCAAATTCGATGCCCTGCCCGATGCGATTCGGCCCGCCGCCCAATACGACGACTTTGCGCCGGTCAGTTGGAAACGCCTCGTCGTCCGCTTCATAGGTCGAATACAGGTAAGGCGTGTGCGCCTCGAACTCGGCCGCGCACGTATCGACACGATAGAAATTCGCCGCGACGCCCAACGCCTTGCGCCGGTCACGCACGCCGCGTTCGGTCGCGCCGACGATCTGCGCGATGTACGAGTCGGCGAAGCCCATCGTTTTGAGCTGGCGGAAGTCGTCGGCGGTCAGGCTGTCGAGCGTCGCTCCACGCGCCTTGAGCGATTGGTGCAGGCCGATGCTGTCGACCATTTGACGCACGAACCACGGGTCGAACTGAGTCTGCGCGATCACTTCATCGGACGACGCGCCGTCCATCAGCGCAGCGGCGACTTGAAACAAGCGGCGCGCGGTCGGAACGTGTAGGGCGGTGGACGGCACATGGTCGAGCTTGCTGCCGAACCCGTCGATCTTGATGTCGAGCGCGCGCACGGCCTTCTGCAGCGCTTCGGGGAAGGTGCGGCCAATCGCCATCACTTCGCCGACGGCCTTCATCTGCGGGCCGAGCACCGTGTCCGCTCCCTCGAACTTTTCGAAGTCCCAGCGCGGAATCTTGACGATCACGTAATCCAGCGACGGCTCGAAGCTGGCGGGCGTCACACGCGTGATGTCGTTGGAGATTTCGTCGAGCGTGTAGCCGACCGCCACCAGCGCGGCGATCTTGGCGATGGGGAATCCGGTGGCCTTGCTCGCCAGCGCCGACGAGCGCGACACGCGCGGGTTCATCTCGATCACGTACACGTCGCCGTCATCCGGGCCGATGGCGAACTGGACGTTCGCGCCGCCGGTCGCCAGCCCCACCTTGTCGAAGATCATACGGGCCATGTCGCGCAGGCGCTGGACTTCTTTGTCGGTCAAGGTCTGCGCCGGGGCCACGGTGATCGAATCGCCGGTGTGGACGCCCATCGGATCGAGGTTCTCAATCGTGCAGACGATCACGAAGTTGCCTATCGCGTCGCGCATGACCTCCAGCTCGTACTCCTTCCAGCCGATCAAGCTGTAGTCGATCAGCACGGAGTGGACGGGGCTGGCCTGCAAGCCGCGCTCGGCGATCTGCCGCAGTTCGTCGGGCGTATAGGCCACACCGCCGCCCGACCCGCCGAGCGTGAAGCTGGGCCGCACCAGCACCGGATAGCCGATGGTGGCGGCCGCGCGCAGGGCATCCGGCACCGACTTAACGACCTCCGAGGCCGGCGACTTGAGGCCGATCTCGGTCATGGCATCTTTGAACAACTGGCGGTCTTCGGCCAGCTGGATGCTGGTCATCGACGCGCCGATCAGCTCGACGTTGTGACGCTCCAGCACGCCGCGCTCAGACAGCGCCAGCGCGAGGTTGAGCGCGGTCTGGCCGCCGACCGTCGGCAGCAGGGCGTCGGGCTTTTCGACGGCGATGATCTGTTCGCAGATTTCGGGCGTCAGCGGTTCGATGTAGGTGGCGTCGGCGAACTCCGGGTCGGTCATGATCGTTGCCGGGTTGCTGTTGACGAGGATGATACGGTAGCCCTGCGCGCGCAGCGCCTTGCAGGCCTGCACGCCGCTGTAGTCGAATTCACAGCCCTGCCCGATGACGATGGGGCCGGAGCCGATGATCATGATGCTCTGGATGTCGGTGCGTTTTGGCATGTGCGGGTCGATGTCCCTCGTGATGGTCGTGTGCGATTCTCGCACAGACTCGGGCGAGGGTCAAACCCTGTCAATCCATGCTGTTGATGTGGTGTAAGGCCGCGGTGGTGGGGAAGATTGAACCACAAACGACGCAGAGCACACGGAATGGATCGCCCCTACGACTCCTTTCCTTCGTGTCCTCCGTGTCCTCTGTGGTTCAATCGGTTTACCCTTCTCTCGGCACGCAGCACGTCCGACTCACCGCTATCCCTGAACAGCGGTAGATCGTCGAGCGCGTTGACCGCCCTAATGGTCGCGCTGTGCAGCGGGAAGCTACCCGTCGCGCGGTATCAGCTTGATCGTCGTGGCACGCACATCGGGAACCAACATCGACGGCGTGATAGACGGATAATGCCGGTACTTGAGGCTGTACGCGGCGTCGATCCGGTCGTTGAGATCACCGTCCGCAGTGTCCACGAACTAATGTCCGCTTCTGCATGAGGGGTTCTCCTTTGCGCAATAGGTCACGATGGCTTCACTGCGGGCCTGCGCTGCCGTTCGTGATAGAGGATATACAGGCCGCTGCCAACCGTCAGCAGCGCGCCAATCCACGTCGCCAGCACCGGAATCTCCTGCCAGAACAGCAGTCCCCACATCACGTTGATCGGCAGCGACACATACTCGAACGGGGCCACCACCGAGGCCGGCGCTGCGCTGTAAGCACGCGCCACGAAGTACATGCCACCCGCCCACGCAAACCCCAACCCGAACATGACCAGCGCGTCGATCAGGGTGGGCGTTTTCCATGCGCGCAGCAGAAACGCGATGCTGGGGTGGGTATCGGGCGTCTCGGCGATCAGCAGTGACAGCGGCGCTAAGACGACCGCCGCGATCAGATACACCAGTGAGCTGTAGTACGTCTGAGTCGCGCTGCTGTCGGTGTGCTGCAGCTTGCGTGTGAGTATGACCGACAGGGCGTAAAACAACACGGAGATCAACGCAAACACCGACCCGAGGTTGAAGGTCGCCGTGCCGGGCCGCACCATGAAAAGGACGCCGGCGAACCCGACGATCAGCGCCACCCAACGGTACACCTTGACCTTCTCGCCCAAGACGACGACCGAGAGGATCGTAATCATCATCGGGCCGGAGAACCGGATCGCGTCGGCCTCCGCCAGCGGAAGCGCCGCGAACGCCATAAAGGCGGTCGTATACGAGAGAAACAGGAAGACACCGCGCAGATATTCGAGCACATGACGCTGTGTCGTGGGCAGTCCGCGGCCGCCTTCCAGCCGAAAGAGCAGCAGGGTAAGCGGCATGGCGACGATACTTCTCAGCAGCACCATCTCGATAATCGAGTAGTCGCCGCCGATCCACTTCACCACCACCCCTTGCAGCGAGAGGATGAACATCGCCGCGGCGAGATAGAGGATTCCCTGTACGTTCGCGCTCAATGACTTCATGTGCGGCTGTTTCCGGCCTTTCCTACCGTTTCTGTAACGCTTCCGCTGGCGGTCTTGGCTGAAAAGCACGACGGGTCGCGTTTCACACTGCGCTGCAACCCCCACTCGCGTTTTCTACAGGTCGGCGGTCTGGAGGATGGCCTGTGTGCCGCTACCCCTGATACTGCGCATCGCTGACGTGTTCCATCCAATGCACGGCTTGGCCCTCGACGCTCTCTTGAATAGCGATGTGTGTTACGGCGGTCGTAGGGGCCGCGCCGTGCCAGTGTTTCTCGCCGGCCGGGATCCACACCACATCGCCGGGATGGATCTCCTCGATCGGCCCACCCCAGCGCTGCACGCGCCCGCATCCCGCCGTCACCACCAGCGACTGGCCGAGCGGGTGGCTGTGCCATGCCGTGCGCGCGCCGGGTTCAAACGTGACATACGCCGCGCTGGTTCGTGCCGGCTCATGCACGTGGAACAGCGGATCGATGCGCACGGTTCCGGTAAACCAGTCCGCGGAGCCTTTGGCCGAGGGCTGCGTGCCGCTGCGCTGAATATCCATCTTGTACTGTCCTTTGCCTGTGTTCGATTCAACTGGAGTGTCACAGCGCTCAGTGGTTTCCGGTTGAGGCCGATCCTAAGTTATCCCCGCGTGATACCGGACACACACGCGCGATGTCTATGCTCAAGTATAGGCGCTGAGCTTCAATTAGGCACAAACAGACGGGACGGATAGACCATGCGGTTTACGCCGGACGTGCGGCGCAGTGGGGCATCCACACGCGGGGAATGCCGGTTGCATCACATCATCGCACAGCAGTGGTTCTATCCCGGCCCCGCCACTTTGGGCTATCCTGAGGATTGAACGATCCGCCGCTGGATACGATCCTCGCGCCCTGCTGCATGACCTGCGTGATCCGCTGTCGGTGATCCTCTCGTCGATTGATCTGCTAGAATCGCACAATCAGCGGATTCTGGACAACGTCTTGGCTGAGCACGCCGGCCGGATTGGCGGCAGCGTGGCGCGCTGTGCAGCGGGCGGTTGACGTCCTGATCGCGATTCTGGGTGGATAATCCAGCCCTGCCCAATGGGTAGGCCGGTTGGTATGCTTGCCACCTAAACGCCTGTATCATGCAGGAACACGCTTATCTTCCGACCTTATAGGCAGGGCCACATGATCCACTTTGGAACAGACGGCTGGCGTGCCGTCATCGCCGACACCTTCACCTTCGAGAACGTGCGCCACGTCACGCAGGCGCTGGCTGACACGTTGTTAGCCGACGCAGCAGGCGACACCGCGCCCTCAGTTGTCATCGGCTATGACACGCGCTTCTTGAGTGACCGCTTCGCCAATGAAGCGGCATGCGTGCTGGCGGCCAACGGGCTGCCGGTCTTGCTGACCCGTTCCGACACGCCGACCCCGTCGGTGAGCTACAACGTCGTCGCGAAGGGCGCGGCGGCCGGCGTCGTCATCACCGCCAGCCACAACCCGCCCCGTTACAACGGTTACAAGGTCAAGTCGAGCTACGGCGGCAGCGCCACCAACGACGCATGCAAACGCATCGAGGCGCGGCTGCAAGCGAACCTCGCGGCAGGCGTGACGCCGAACACTGTGGATTACGACGCAGCGGTCGAAAGCGGCGCCATCACGCGCTTTGACCCGAACTGGACGTACTTTGAGCATCTCGGCACGCTGGTGGACATCGACCTCATCAGCGGGGCCGAGCTGCATATCGTGTCCGACGCGATGTGGGGCGCGGGGCGGGGCGCGTTCAGCGGCTTTCTGCGCCGGTCGCGCTGCTCGATCACCGATATCCGTTCCGACCTCAATCCGGGCTTCGGCGGCATTCACCCTGAGCCGATCCTCAAGAACCTGACAGCGCTGGTGGCGGCGGTCAAGAACCGGCAGGCCGATGTCGGCCTTGCGACCGACGGAGACGCCGACCGGATCGGGGCCGTAGACGCGCTGGGCAACTTCATCGACCCACACCACATTTTCGCGCTGACCCTGCGCCATCTGGTCGAAAAGCGCGGCCTGCGCGGCGATGTCGTCAAGACCATCAGCACCACCACCATGATCGACCGCCTGTGCGAACAGCACGGCCTGACCTTGCACGAAACGCCGGTCGGGTTCAACCACATCGCCGACTTGATGACCCGCAACGACGTGTTGATCGGCGGCGAGGAAAGCGGCGGGATCAGCGTACGCGGACATATCCCCGAAGGCGATGGCGTGCTGATGGGCCTGCTGCTGCTGGAGGTGATGGCGGCGGCCCGCGCGCCTTTGCACGAGATCGTCGAAGACTTGCAGAAGAAGACCGGCCCCGCGCTGTACGGGCGCATCGATACGCGTTTGACGCATACCCTGCCCAAAGCCGAAATACGCGAACGACTCGTCCAGTCCGCCCCGACGGCGCTGGCTGGCGAGACGGTCGTCAAGATCGACACGCTCGACGGCGTCAAGTTCAAGCTGGCCGACGGCGGCTGGCTGCTCTTACGTCCCAGCGGGACAGAGCCTGTGCTGCGCTGTTACGCCGAAGCGCCGACCGCTGAGGCGGTGAAGGCTCTGCTTGTCGCCGGGATCGACTTAGGGACGAGTATCGTCTTGGGCGAGTAGAGAGGCAGCCGGCTGGTGATCCGTCGTTTTGCAGTCGTCGCAGCCCTTGCGGCGTATCTGCTGCTTGGATTATCCCAAGTTTTATCCCAAGATCAGCTCACGCTCACGGTAAGCGAGCCGGAGTTTTCGCGGCGGGCCAGCCCGTTCGGATTCGAGGAATGGGTCGCGCAAGGGATCCTCATCAACGAGGGCGACACCGCGGCCGTCGACATCAACCTCAGCGGCGAGGTGCGCGACGCCGACGGCGAAGCGATCGGGTTTGCGTTCGGCGTGCTGGTCGATGCGTGCGGATTAGGCGCGCCGCCCGACCGTCCGCTGGAACCCGGCGATTCGTCGCGCTATCTGCTGACGATTGAACTGGACGACGAGGAGTTCGTGCCGGCGGCGCTTGACATCGACGTGACCGCCACCAGCATCCCCGCTGCGCCGGTCAACCCGTTCCTGACCTACGCCGACATCACGACCGTCTATCAAGGTGATGTCGCCCGTGTGGAATGGACGCGGCGCGGCGAACTGCGCTTCGCCACCGGCTGCGAGAGCGATCTCTACACGACGTGGCAGTGGTACACGGTCGATACCGAGACCGGCGAGGCGTCCGCCATCGATCTGCCGTATCCCGATGTCTACACGCCGGAGATCCTCGACCGCCTCGCGCTGGAGACGCCGCAGGAAATCCGTAACGCACGCATTGCCTTTCACCCGGACTCGCGCCGGTTCGTCTTTCAAGATCGCATCAACACCGCGCTGACCGCCGAGCCGGACGGGACGTTCCAGCGCCTTTTGTGGGACGCGCTTTCGCGTTACAGCCTCGCCGGGTACCTCTGGCTGCCGGAGGAGCGCTATCTGGCTTACTATTTCGGCGCGTTCGGCGATCCGGTCATCTACTACACGGGCAGCATCGCCGGGCAGAAGATCAGCGTGGCGCCGCCTGAGGTCATCCCGTCGCTGATCGTGCCGGGGTCGACTCCAGACGGCGGGCGGGTGGTGATCGCGCGTGAGGTCGACGGCGTGGTCGGCTACGATCTGGCATCGACCACCGGCGGCGCGGTGATCCGCTTATTTGAAGGCAGCGCACCGGGCAACAACTACCCGGCGCCGGTCTACGCGCCTGCACCCGACGGCGGCGTGGACATCTTCGTCATCCGCGACATCGACGGCCAAGCGCGCTTGCAGTGCTATGATCTGCGGGCTGAGACACTCAACAGCCTGACAGTTCTTCCGCTTCGCCTCGCGCCGGATGAATCGGGCTGGTCGGCCATCTCGCCCGACGGTCGTTTGCTGGCGCTGGCCGCCGAGGGGCGTCATGGCGGCTTGTGGCTGATTGACCTGACGCAGTACGCGGCGTGCACACGATGAGGTCGCAAGGATGAAATTTCACGAACTCCGCGGCGTGATCCTCGATATGGACGGCGTGCTGTGGCGCGGCGATGTCGCACTGCCCGGCTTTGCCGACATCTTCGCATGGCTTGCCGAAAAACAGATGCCGTACTTACTGGCGACCAACAACAGCGGCAAGACTGCCGTCCAGTATCAAGAAAAGCTGGCGGCGTTGGGCGTGCCGGACGTGCCGGCTGATCGCATCTTGTCGTCGGCCATCGCGACGGCGCAGTGGCTCGGCAAGCGCTATCCCGCCGGCACGACCGTCTACGTCATCGGCATGACCGGCATCCGCGAGGCGCTCGACGACTCTGGCTTCGACGTCGTGGGCGAGGGACAGCCCGCCGAGCTGGTCGTGGTGGGCATCGACCGTGACCTGACATACGCCAAAGCCCGCCACGCTGTGCGCCTGATCCACGGCGGCGCGGCGTTCTTCGGCACCAACGCCGACAAGACATTCCCCGATGCGGACGGCATTGGCCCCGGCGCGGGCAGCATCCTCGCGCTGATCGAAACGGCTGCCGGCGTCGCCCCGACGGTGATCGGCAAGCCGCATCGCGCCATGTTCGACGCGGCCATCGACGCGCTCAACGCCGATCCCGCGCACGTCCTCATGGTGGGCGACCGGCTCGACACCGATATCGCTGGCGCGCAGGCGGTCGGCATGAAAACGGCGCTTGTCCTCAGCGGCGTCACCACCCCCGATACCCTCGCTTCCGCCGACGTGTGGCCCGATGTCGCCTACGAAGACCTCGCCGCGCTCGTCCGCGCATGGGCCGGCGACGCATGGATGACCGAGCGTATCCGTGCCCGTCGCCGTGCGTAGAGCAGCAAGCGCAGAGAAAAAGAGGGGGCGAAGGGATTTTCCAAAGGGCTTGCGCCCTCTGGACTCCCATCTCTGCGTAATCGCGCGGCACGCGGCACACTTGCGCGAGCGTGGGGCGGCCAGAGTCGTGCCACCAGTATGACGGGATGATGTCGATGGACGCTCATCACGCGGACGGGGCCGAAGCGACCTCGCCTCGATGCCCTACACGCGCCAAGTAAAACGTTCACCGGGGCGCAGGACGTAAGCAGCTTGACCAGCGTCCTCGGCGAGCTGGCTGAACTTAGCGGGGTCGGCGGTGTTGAACGTGAACATATCGTAGTGGTGCGGGATGACGAGCGGGATTTTGGCTTCGCGGGCGAGCGCGATGGCCTCGAATGCGTTCATGTTGGGCGGGGTTCCTTCGCCGCCGGCGCGCCCGTTGATCGGCAGCAGCGCGACATGCGGCGAGAGGGCGATCAACCGGTCGCGGAGGCCGGCGTAGACCACGGTATCGCCGCTGTGATACACGCGAATGCCGCCGAGGTCGATCACGAAGCCCAAGAAGGCGTGGCCGTGGTCGGGCGATTTCTCGAACTCAGGATGGGCGGCGGGCAGGGCGCTGATCTGGATGCCGTCGACTTCCAGCGAATCGTCACCGCACATGGGCAGCAGGCGGTCACGATCCAGCCCCAGCCCCACGGCGTGTTCGATCAGCGCGGCGGGCAGCACGAGTTTGGCCTGCGGCGACGCGGCGAACAGGCCGGGCAGCGTGCCGGGATCAAGGTGATCGCTGTGTTTGTGGCTCGCCAGCACAATGCGCGCGTTGTCGATCTCGCTGCCGCGGATGGGCGCGGTCGTCATGCGGATATGGGGTTTTGGCGAATTGGCGTACTTCGCGGTAAGGTGCTCAGAGAGGTATAAATCAGCGTAGACCAACCCGGCGGCGGACTTAAGCGCGAAACCGCTTTGGCCCAGCCACCAAATCGCCAGTTCGCGCGGGCCGGGCGCTGCCGATTCAATATCGCGCAGCAGAGCCGCGCCTTTCAAGATCGGTTCGATCATTGTGTCACTTCTAGGAGACGTTATGCCGGACGCACTGCCCATTATACCGACCCACACCATCGGCTCACACGCATGGCCTGCATGGTTGTTCAGCGCGCTGGAGGCGATGCAGCGCGGCGAGTACGGCCCGCGTGATTGGCTCGAAACGCAGAACGACGCCGTTGACCTCGCCTTGCGAGACCAAGAGGACGCCGGGATCGACATCGTGACCGACGGCGAGATGCGCCGTATCGGCTTCTTCACCGCCGACTTCTACAGCAAGTTCACCGGCCTGAAGGAACTGCCACCTCAGCGCAAGATCGGCATCCCCGGCCACGATCAACGCGAGAGCTACGAAGCCGTCGAATCGCTCGCCGCGCCGCACGGCATGGGGCTGGTCGAGGAATATCATTACGTACGCACACGCACCGCAAAGCCGGTCAAGATGCCGATTCCGGGGCCGTACACGCTGGCCGGGCGTATCAAGCCGGGCGCGGTGTACAAGGATCGCCTCGAAGTCGCCTACGCGCTGTCGGCGCTGATTAACGCGGAACTCAAGGCGCTCGTGGCCGCAGGCGCGACGCTGATCCAGTTGGACGAGCCGTCCTACGCCGTGCACGCCACGACTCCGCGCGAGTTCGTCGACCTGTTCAACCAGACCGTCGCTGGCGTGAACGCGAAGATCGGCGTGCATCTGTGCTTCGGCAACTTCGTCGGCCGGCCAGTCGCCAAGCGCACGTATCATCCGCTGTTTCCGTACATCCTCGACATGCACGCCAGCCAATTCGCGCTGGAGTTCGCCAACCGCGAGCTGTCCGAGATCGATCTATGGCAGCAGTTCCCGAACGATAAAGAGCTGGCGGCCGGCCTCGTGGATGTCAAGAACTACTACTGCGAGACCGCCGAGGATGTGGCGGCGCGGATTCGCACGGCGCTCAAGTACGTCAGCGCGGACAAGCTGAGCGTGACGCCGGACTGCGGATTTAGCCAGACCGCCCGCTGGGCCGCCCAACGCAAGCTCAAGGCGATGGCTGAAGGCGCCGCCATCGTCCGCCGTGAGTTAGCCGGCGGTTAGAGGGTGTTATGCACTTTGCCCTTCTCCCTCATGGAGAAGGGTGCAGCCAGAGTCTGCGGTTATGCGTCATCGACGTAACGCGGATAGGTGCGCTTGGCCGCGTCGGCCACCGCCAGATCAATCGTCACGGTGCGGAACCGCTGATCTTCGCTGGTCGTCGCCATCACATCGCCATCGGGCGCGATCATCCAGCCGACCCCGCCGGACGATGGAGTGCCATATCGCGCCGACGACGCGACATACGCGCCGCTGACCATCGAGAGGGCCTGCGCGCCGGTCTGCCAGCGGCTGACGGTCGCCGGCTCGTTCATGCGCGGCGTATAGATCAGATGGGCGCCCTGCCGTCCGTAAGCGCGGGCGTGTTCGGTGAACCACATCTCGGTGCAGATCAAGAAGCCGACTTTGACCGAGCCGACGTCGATCAGGTTGAACTCGCGCGGGCCACGGTGATACCACGACGCTTCCCAGAACCCGTCTTCATCGGGCAGGTAACACTTGCGATGAGCGCTGCGGTATCCGCGCGCGGCATCCCACACGAAACCTTCGTTGTAGCGGGATGCACCATCGTTGACGGGGCGTGATCCCAGCACCGCCGCGCGTCCCAGCTCAGGCAGGCGGCCAAGCCAGCGTTCGTGCTCTTTCACCGAGTCGTTCCAGACCGCCTGTTGGAACCGGCGCGTTTGGAAGAACCAGCGCGAGAACGGAAACTCCGGCAGCAGCACGAGGTCGGGCTGATTCTCCCGTACATGCTCTACCAACGCGGCCCAGTCCGTCGTGAGTCGATGGGGGCTGTCGTGCAGCTGCGTGACCGTGACGCGGATGAGTGATGACATAAAATGGGTCGAAATTAGCGTGTGAGTAACTCTACCCAGAGAATGCGCACAGCGCCAATATTCTCCCCATCCATGCAGCGCGACGGGCGCATTCAGAAAGGATGCGCCCGCCTCAAACGTGTTGGGTTGTGCTGGCCGGTTAATCGACCAGCGTGAAGGTCTGCTTTACGGACTTGGCCTTGCCGCCGACGCCCGCACGCCGCCCCTCGATCTTGACGGTCATTGGGTTGGATGGTGCGCCGCCGGGGAACAGGCTCGGGCTGACATCCAACGTGCAGCTTGTTCCGCTGCAGATGCTGCCCGCAGGCGTCCAGCTGATGGTGGCCGATACCGAGCCATCGACCGTCTTGAACTTGAACTTGTACTCGGTCAGGCGTGTGTCGCCGGTGAACTGCACGGTCAGTTCGTTCACGTTGACCGTGGCGTTCTGGATCGGATTGTTGAGTGTCAGTGACGACGGGATCAGGTCGGGCGTGATCCGGTGCTTGCTGCTGCCTTTGGCGATCATGAGGCCGTTTCCGTTGTAGGCTTTCACCGACCACTTGTGCAGCGTGCCTTCCTGCCACGTCCAGCCCAGCCCGGACAGGTCGGGCGTGACGCTGCACGTCCCGCTGCATGCGGCGCTGCCCACCGTGATCTTGATCTTCGCGCCGCTCACCGTGTTCTTGAGCTTGAGCTTGTACGACGCTGCGCCGGCTTCTGCGTTCCAACTGAACGTCGGGTTGAACTCAGCGATGGTAGAGTCGTTCGCCGGCGAGATCAGGTCAAACACGTTGATCGGAGTACCCAGTTCAACGCGCACCTGATAGCCGTTGGGAGTGGCGCTCAGCACGCTGATCGACACGTCGTCGGCGCTGTTGGTGTAGGTTTCGCCGGGAACCCACTGCGCGCCGGGGCCGTAACTGTCACTGCCCACCAACCACGCGGGTTGGGTGGTGCGATTCGGGTTGATGTCGTAGATCACCACCGCATCGGTATCGTAATCGCTGTTGAACCCGCCGAGGCTCTTTTTGTGGACTTCGACCACATACAGGCGTGACGTGCCGGGGATCGGGATGAAGATCGCGCTGTAGCTGCCGCTTTCGGACGCCAGCCAATCGTCGATCACCAGCGTCTCGGCGCGGTTGTTGGGCAAGGTGTAGACCTCGCCGGCCGGCAGCAGCCCGATTTGGCGCAGGTACCACAGGTTGCTCGGCGTGGCGAGATAACCGTAAGGCGAGACCGAGTAGTTGTAGAACGCATCGCTCATCACGTCCCACGGGTTGTCGTACGAATCGGTGTCACCGTCGCTGTTGTTGCTGTGGGGCATCCCGTAGCCGTGGCCCATCTCATGCGCGAAGTACGTCTGATCTTTCAGCGCCCACAACGGCAGCCACGCGACGCGCTGTGTGCCGCCATAACCAGTGCTGTAGCCGCCGAGCGCGTAGTCATAGTTGAACATCTGCCCGTTCAAAGCGATCACGTAGTTGTATGCGCCGCTGGTGGACTTCCCGTGCGCGGCGGCGCAGTCGTTGACATAAGCATCGGCAGCGTAATCGCCGAGGCCGTGATAATACGCCTGTGAATTTGCCAGCGTCTTCCAGCCGTACACCGTGCGCGTCATCGTGCTTGCGCCCCGGCTGACCGTCGACCAATAGCTGGCGAGGCCGGGGAAAGTGCCGCTGGTCATCGTCTCGACGTCCGCCTTGGTGGGCAGCGTCGATGTGCCGCCGGAGCTGAACTTACACAGCAGGATGTCCCAATGCTGCGTGCCGGTTGGGTCAGCGTTGAACCAGCGCGGCGCAGTGGTCGGGACGAGCGCGGCGGCCGTGACCCCACCACTGCGGGTCGGAACGCCGAGGACGACCTCGAACGGCGTGCTGCGCAGCGCCATGAGTCCCCCTGCTGCGTGGATCACGTCGTCGGGGATCTCAAGCGGGAGTGTTTCGCCGCTAAACGTAGTCAAGGTGTAGCTGGTCTTGTGCAGGGCAGGATCGGGCGCGTCCCAGTAACGCACGCCGATGAATCCGGCCAGCGGCCCGCCAGCGCCCTGCGCCGACAGCGAACCGGTGATGAGAATCAATAACGCGCTGAGAAGGGTGAAGGGAAGGAGTGCGGTGGTGCGAGACTTCGGCATGGCTGCCCCGATGACTGCTCGAACGGTTCACACCGACATCGTAACACTTAACCTTGTATAGATTTTGTCTACACGCCTCAATTGTTCATCAACACTTGGCGTCGCTGCTCCGGCGTATCACCGATCCGAATGGGGCGAACCGGCCCGGCGTCGATGCGTGTTCGGCGTGTCCCCGCCGCTGCCTTGCGCCGCGCCGAATCCTCATCCACAATGCGCGGCATGACGACTCATTCACGCTCCGCATCGCTTCTGCGCGCCGTCCGCCCGCCGCTGATCGCCTGCGCGCTGTACCTCGCGCTGGCATGCCTCGTTACATGGCCGGCCGTGACTAACCTTTCCGGCGCGTTTATCGGGCATCACACCGGCGACGCCTACGAGATGGGCCATCATCTGTGGTGGATGGGCTACGCGCTCAAGACCGGCCAGCCGGTGTTCACGCAAACCCTGCTCGGATATCCGGACGGCATCGGCGGGATCAGCCTGTGGAGCAACCCGCTGCAGTTCTTCCCGGCGTGGCTGTTCTCGATGGCCCTGCCGGTGGCGCTGGCGTATAACCTGCAAGTGCTGCTGACGATGGCGCTCAACGGCGTGACGATGGCGTATCTGCTATCGCGGATCGGCCAGCGCGCCGGCTGGACGTGCGCGGATCGTCTGCTCAGCGGCCCTGCGTTGATCGCTGGCGCGGCGTTCCTGACGTTCCCCGTGTTTCAAGGCCATCTATTCGGCGGGCACGGCGGCCTGATGGTGATGTGGCCGGTTCCGCTGTACGCCGCCGCCCTGCTTGCGCTGCGCGACGGATTCACGCGGCGGCGCTTCGGCGCGGCCGTGCTGTGGTTCGTCGTCAGCCCGTGGGGACACATGCTGCAAGCGATCTACGTGCTGCTGCCGCTGACCGGCCTATTCGTGCTGGCGTTGATCGCGGCGCGGCAGTGGCGGGCGGCCGTGCGCGTGACTGCCGCCGCAGCGCTCGGCGCGGTGATCTTGGTCGCGGTGTTCGCGCTGCCGGTCGCCGCCGACGCGTTCAGCGAGACGTACAGCGGCGATCAGGGCTATGTCACGTTTAGCGCCGACCTGCTTGGACTGGTCACGCCGTCGTTCGAGAGTCCGCTGCTGGGCGGCGTGTCGTGGTCGCGCGCGGTGCTGGGGACGAATCTGATCGAAGGCCTGACGTACTACGGCTTGATCGCGGCGGGGCTGACCGCGCTGGCGGTTTGGCGGCTTCGCGAGTCGCGCTGGTGGCTGCTGCTGGCGGTGATCGCGGCGGTGCTGGCGCTCGGCCCGGTCGTGAACATCCTCGGCCGACCGGCGACGCTGCGCCTCGACACGGTCGACAGCTTCGTGACACTGCCGTGGGGCTTCGCCTATAACCTGCCGGGGTTCAGCCTTGCGCGCACGCCGGGGCGCTTCAGCTTCACCGTGGCGCTTGCGGCGGCGGTGCTGATCGGCATGGGGACGATGGTGCTGTGGCAGGGGCGTTGGCGGGTTCTGGCCGTCCTGCTTGGCGTGCTGATCGTCGCCGAATACCAATCGTTCTGGCCGATGCCGACCCTCGACGCGACCATCCCCGCGCCGATCCTCGCCCTGCGCGACCGCGCCGACGTGCGCGCCGTGATGGATATGCCGTGGGGCAACCTACTGGCGGCGAAACACGGCATGTATTTGCAGACCGGACACGAAAAGCCGCTGATCGCCGGGCAGGTCACGCGCCGCACGCCGGTAAGCCCGGCTAAGCTCGACCTGCTTGAGACGTGGGTCGATCCGGCGCTGTTCGACGCGGTAGGCGTTGACGTCGTGATCGTGCATCGGGCGTATGACTCCGGCGGCGTTCTGTTCGGCCGGATCTCCGACGTGCTCGGCCCGCCCGCGTATGAGGATGCGCAGTTCGCGATGTTTGAAGTCCCGGAACCGGCTCATGCCGCGACGTCCGGCGCCGTCGTCGGCCCGACATCGGCGGATGGGACGCGCGTCACCGTGTACGCTTACCTGACCGAACCCGGTTGGATGACGCTCACCGGCGAGGTGCGCACATCAACCGCGCGCGCGTTCACCATCGCGCTGGACGACGTCCCTGTGCAGACGCGCACGCTGAACGGCCGCGATAGGCTGAACGTCGATCTGTACGCGGCGGACGCCGGTTTCCATACGGTGACGCTGGCCTTGTCGCCGGACTGTCCGACGGTGTTCCCCAGTGCCTATCTCTCGTGCAGTTCGCTCGGCGCCAGCAATCTCGATCTGGGCATCGCCCTGCTTGACGCGCCGCCCACGACGGCCGCGCTGGAGCAGGGAATCACGCTGCACGCCGCGCGCCTTCCCGACGACGTGCAGGCGGGCGGATCGCTCGACGTGGCGCTGTGGTGGGCGTTCAGCGCGGCGCTGGATGCTCAGACCGTGCGCTTCGTCAAACTGCTCGACGCCGAAGGCAGTGAGGTCGCCGGGCAGGATGTCGCGCTTGGGCCGATCCCGGCGCAGTCCGTCCGCGCCGATCGCGTATCGCTCGCCCTGCCCGCCGATCTGCCGCCGGGGGATTATGAACTGGTCGCCGGGTGGTATCGCCTGCCGGATGTGACGCGCCTCGCTGTCATCTCCGACGGCCCGCGCGCGCAGGACAGGCTGATTACGCTGGGAATCGTCCGCGTGCGGTGATTGCGGCGGCCCAGCGCGCGCATTACGGCTTGCGCCCGTAGACCGCCCATACGCGATGATGCGCGCGCAGCACGTCGCCGGGGAACCGCGCGGCGATGAGCGCGGCGTGTTCGTCGTCGAAGCGCTGCACGGCGTCCGGCGGAAGCGATGCCGCGATGCCCGCGCTGGCCCGGATGCGCCCGCGCCATGCCTCAGGCGTGTACATCAAGTCGATGTCGTACGAGAACGTCTCGATCCCGGTAAATCCCGCGGTCGCCAGATCGGCCAGCCACGCCGGATGTAAACCAGTTCCACCGCCCATCGTCCACGCCGGGTTGTGCTTAACGATGAGCGCCTCGGTCATCTCGACGAGGTTGCCGGGCAGGGGAATCCAGTCGAGGTGCGCGATCACCAGCGCGCCGCCATGAACCAGCACGCGCCGGGCCTCTTGCGCCGCCTTGGGCCGGTCGAACCAGTGCCAGCACTGGCCGGCAGTGACCCCATCGAACGCGGCATCGGCTTGGCCGGTGGCCTCCGCCGGCGCGACGCGATACGTCACATGCACGCCCGCCTCGTGATCCAACTGCGCGGCCTGTTTCAACAGCGGCTCTGCGATATCGATGCCCGTGACGGTACAGCCTGCTAGCGCACATCCGCGCGCGACCGTGCCGGTTCCGGTTCCGAGGTCAAGCACGCGCACGCCGGGGCCGATCAACCTCAGCGACGTCAGGCGTTCGAAGAATGACGGCGGAAATCCCTGCCGGTGCTTGGCGTAATCCGACGCAGTTTTTCCAAAATCGATCGACATGGCGTCCTCCGAGTGAGATATTCGGGGGTCAGGATCCGGCGGTCATCTGCCAGCGTATCACGTGTGTTCGATGATACTCGAAGCCTCGGATGTCGTGGATGACTTCGCGACGTTCGGGGGCATTCCACACTGTTGAATACCGGCGCTGATGCGCCGCCGCTTGAAGCGAACGACGTGTAGATGCTTCCGCTTTTTGTCGTATCGCAAAGAGGTACAGACAGCTTACACCCGCCGCGCATGGATCACCATTGTGCCGGCGTGCTTCTCGCTGAACGGCTCGTCTTTGTAGTCGCCGTTGACCTTCTCGACGCGAAAGCCGGTGGCTTCCAGCATCCACAGCGCCTCGTTGTGCGTATACCAGCGATAGCCGCCGGTGCGTATCTCCTCATGGACGAGCGCCTCGCCGTCGTAGATGCGATAGCGCCGGTGCTCGGTCACGGCTTGATCGATGCGGTCGGCCTTCATCACGCGGCGGTCGACTTGCAGTTTGCGACCATCCGGCAGGTCGGCCTTTGACCAGCCCACCCACTCGGAGGGGAAGGTCTTGCCGGCCGTCTGCTCCTCCTCGATGAACAGGTTGAACACCAGCTCGCCGTCCGGTTCGAGATGCCGGTGGAATCGGCGCAGTGTCTCGCGTACCTCGTCGCGCTTCATCACGCAGGCGAGGCTTCCGCACGGGATGTAGATCGTCGTGTACCGGCGTGGGATGTCGAGCGCCTGCATCGGTTGATGATAGAGGGTCGGCGCGCGCAGGCCCTGTTCGGCGGCGAGGCGTTTGCAGTGGGCGAGCATGTCGGCGGAGATGTCGACGCCATCGACGTCCATGCCGGCTTGAAGGTAGCTGCGCAGCAGGCGTCCGGTACCGCATCCGATGTCGAGCGCGGGGCCGCCGTTGGCGAGGATCACCGCCTTGTAGTACGCGTGATCCCAGCCTTTTTCGTCATACGCGGCCCACATTTCGGCCGCAAATCCAGAGTACAGCTCGGCTTCGTCAAAGTAAGCCATGTGAGGGGGTATCCTCGGTGGTGTCGATCAGCGAACGGGGCGGCGCATCACATCAGCATAGCGCGCGCTGGGGCGTGTGGCTACGCCCCAAAAGTGGAGTGCCGGGTGCTGAGTGGAACGTGATGAGAGAAGGGCAAGGGCGGGACGGGCACACCGATGGAACCACAAAGATCGCAAAGGACACAACGGGATGGAGTCGTAGGGGCGACCCGGCGGGCATTCACGACGTATTTTCGCGGCAGCATTCCGCCTTGTGGGCTATCTCCGTCCGGCCGAATTCGAGCAGCTTGCTTGTCCCTGACATTCTGACCGTCCGTTGCATTGGGGATAGGTCAACACATGCTCTGACCCCTGAATCCTGATCCCTGACCCCTACGTGAGGGTGACGAGGACTTTGCGCTGTTCGACGGTTGTGCCTTCCGCGACATGGATGCGCTGAACGGTGCCGGCGCGCGGCGCTTTCAGTTCGTTCTGCATCTTCATCGACTCGAGGATCACGAGCGTTTGCCCTGTCTCGACCGCATGACCTTCGGCACACAGGATGCTGACGATCAGGCCGGGCATCGGCGCGCGCAGCGTGACCTCGCCGCTGTCTGCCGCCGGGCCGCCGCGCCGCGAGAGCATGAGCTGGGTGCGCTCGTCCAGCACGGTGCCGCTGTACAGCCGGCCGTTGAGCAGGACTTCGACGTCCTCGTCCTGCCCCTCGACCACCACCTCGTGCTGTACGGTGTCCATAATGACGGAGTACAGCGTCGGGCCGAGCGCCAGAAAATCGACCTCGCGCTGTTTGCCGTCGACCCACACCGAGCCGTCGTTGCGGATGTCGATCTCGAACTTCTTGCCGTTGATGGTCGTCACATATTTCATAAGTGATGAGTCCTGAGTACTGAGTGCTGAGTGTACTACTGCGCAAGCCTGCGTGCGACGGATGCGCGAAGCGCACCGGTGATGCGCCCGACCTCTACAGAGAGGTCATAAAGTTCATTGAACGTGTTCTGATCGATATACCCGATATCCAGCGCGACGAACAACTGCGAGCGAACTTCGGCCGCGGAAGCCTTCGCGGTCACGAGATACTGGTGAAACTCCTTCGATCCGCGTTCGCTTCCTTCCGCGATGTTGGACATGATCGATACTGCGGCGCGCTGAATTTGACCGCCTAACCCGAAATCACGCGCCCACGCGCCCTCGCGTGTGACCTGATACACACGTTTTGTCAATTCACGCGCTTTCTGCCATGCGATCAACTCCTCAAATCCGTCAACCCCCGCCACGATCAACCCCACTCATCACTCATCACTCATCACTCGTCACTTCCGCTAGCGCGGAGCGCTAGCGGTGCATACGCTCGTAGCGGGTGAACCACTTCCAGTTGCTGGCGTCGCGCTTGGCAGGGGCGACCACCTGCGCGGCCAGTTGTTGATTGCGGTGTGCGACGAGCGTCGCGGCGATGGCGGCGTGCTCGATCTCCTCCTCGCTCGGGTCGGATTCGTAAGTCGTCATCGAGAAGCGCTCCTCGACAAACTTGGTATCGAACTGTCCGGCGATGAAACTGAACGAGTTCAGCAGGTTGATGTGGAACGGGATGTTGTGCTTGACGCCCATGATCGTGTACTCGTTGAGCGCGCGGCGCATCCGTAACATCGCCTCGCTGCGCGTCTCGCCGAAGCAGATCAACTTGGCGATCATGCTGTCGTAGTACGGCGTGATCTCGTAGCCGCTGTACACGCCGTGATCGACGCGCACGCCGGGGCCGGTCGGCGTAATCAGCGTGTTGATCTTGCCGACCGACGGGATGAACCCGTTGTACGGGTCTTCCGCGTTGATGCGGCACTCGATCGCCCAGCCCTTCGGGTCGAGCACGCTCTCGGTCGGCCCCATGCGCCGGCCGCGCGCGATGCGAATCTGCTCTTTGACCAGATCGACGCCGGTGACCAGCTCGGTGACCGGATGCTCGACCTGCAAGCGCGTGTTCATCTCAAGGAAGTAGTAGTTGCGATCCTTGTCGACAAGGCACTCGATGGTGCCGGCGTTGACATAGCCGACCGACTGCGCCGCGGCGATCGCCATGTCGCCCATGCGCTTGCGCAGTTCGTCATCCATGAACGGCGACGGCGCTTCTTCGACCAGCTTTTGATGCCGGCGCTGGATGCTGCATTCGCGCTCGCCGAGGTGGATCGTGTTGCCGTGCATGTCGGCGAGGATCTGGAATTCGATGTGGCGCGCGCCGACCAGCAGTTTTTCGACGTACACGCGGCCGTCACCGAAAGCGCTCTCGGCCTCGCGGCGGGCAGTCGCCAATGCGGCCGGCAGATCGTCGAGAGAATAGACAGCGCGCATCCCTTTGCCACCGCCGCCGGCCGCCGCCTTGACGATCAGCGGAAAGCCGATGTGCTTGGCGGCGTAGGTGATGATGTCCTCGTCGTGCATGCCCGGTTCCGTCCCCGGCACGACCGGCACGCCGTATTTCTTGACCGCCTCACGCGCGGCCTGCTTGTCGCCCATGGTACGGATCGCGGCGGGCGGCGGGCCGATGAACACGATGCCTGCGTCGGCGCACGCTTGCGCGAACGCCTCACGCTCGGAGAGCAAGCCGTAGCCGGGATGAATCGCGTCAGCGCCGGTTTTCTTGGCGGCCGCGATGATGCGGTCGATGTCGAGATAGCTCTCGCGCACGGGCGGCGGCCCGATGTGCACGGCCTCGTCGGCGAAACGCACGTGCAGCGCGGCGCGGTCGGCGTCGCTGTAGACCGCGACGTTCGGGATGCCGAGGTCGCGGCAGGCGCGGATCACACGGACGGCGATCTCACCGCGGTTGGCGATCAATATCTTGTTGATGCTCAGGGTCTCGCTCATGCACGGGTTCCTTTGGGCTGATGGGCCGCAGGCTAGCTCAATTCGCCCTCGGCGTAGCGGCGGCGCAGGGTTTTCTTGTCGAACTTGCCGACACTGGTTTTCGGGATTTCGGTCACGAACAGCACACGATCCGGCAGCCAGAACTTGGCGACCCGTGTGCTGAGATACTCCATGATAGCCTGTTCGGTCAAGTTCGACCCCGGCCGCGCGACGACTGCCGCCAGCGGACGTTCCGACCAGCGCGCGTCCGGCACTGCGATCACGGCGGCTTCCAACACGTCGGGGTGGCCCATGATCGCGCTTTCCAACTCGACCGTGCTGATCCATTCGCCGCCGCTTTTGACGAGGTCTTTGGTGCGGTCTTTGATCGTCATCAGGCCGTCGGGGTCAAGCGTCACGACGTCGCCGGTGCGGAACCATCCGTCGGCGGTGAAGCTCTCCGGCGCGACGTCCCGCTTGAAGTACTGCTTGATGATCCACGGGCCGCGCACTTGCAGCTCGCCCATACTCTGCCCGTCCCACGGCAGCTCGCGGCCTTCCTCGTCGACGATGCGCACCTCGACGCCGAAGACCGGGATGCCCTGTGACGCCTTGATGTCCCACCGCGCCTCTTGATCGAGCGATTCCTGTTCCACGCGCAGGATATTGACCGTGCCGATCGGGGACATCTCGGTCATGCCCCACGCGTGCAGGACGTTGACGCCCAGCTCGCTTTCATAGGCGGCGGTCAGCGAGCGCGGCATGGCCGATCCGCCGACGACCAAGCTGCGCACACAGCTGATGTCGCGTGCGTGCGCCTTGACCTCTTGATACAGCGCGTTCCAGATGGTCGGCACACCGGCCGCAATCGTGACGCGCTGCGACTCGATCAAGTTCGCCAGCGGCTCCGGCTTGAGATGTGGGCCGGGCATGGCGAGCGCCGCCCCGGCCATTGGCGCGGCGTAGGGGATGCCCCATGCCATCACGTGGAACATCGGCACGACCGGCAGGATGACGTCACGCTCGCCGATGCCCAGCACCGACATTTGATTGGCGGCCATCGCGTGCAGCACGGTCGAACGATGCGAGTAGAGCGCGCCTTTCGGGTCGCCGGTGGTTCCGCTGGTGTAGCACATGCCGGCGGCCATCCGTTCGTCGGTCGAGCGCCATTCAAAGTCGTCGTCGCTGCCGGCGATCAAGTCCTCGTAATACAGCACGTTGGGCAGCTTGGTCTCGACGCCCTTCGGCGCGTTCATCAACACGTAGTGCTGAACGTTGGGCGTCTGGTCGGCGAAGCGCTCATAAAGCGGGATCAGCGTGCCGTCGATGAACACGATCTTGTCGTCGGCGTGGTTGACGATGTACGCGAGCTGGTCGGGGAACAGGCGCAGGTTGAGGGTGTGGCACACCGCGCCCGCGCCGGGGATCGCGTAATACAGTTCAAAATGCTGGTACGTATTCCACGCGAAGGTCGCCACGCGGTCGCCCGGCTCGACGCCGAGCTTGACCAACGCCTTCGCCAGCCGCTTGATGCGCGGGTACATCTCGCCGTAGGTGGTGGTGTGCAGCGACCCATCGGGCAGCAGGGTCATCACGCGCTGGCGGCTGTGAACGTGCCGGGCGTGTTCCAAGATGCGGTCGATTGTCAGCGGATAATCTTGCATCAAGCCAAACATCGTCAACTCCAAAACAACGTATACACGATACGCCGACACACTTTACCGCGCTCAGCGCGCCAAGAACACACCGGTCTCTTTGCGGATGTGAATCGCGCCGTTGGCCGCGATTTCCGCCTCGATCAACGCCCGCAGCGCAGTGATCTTCTCTGGCGCAGCCCGATCGACCATCGACAGCATATAGTCGATCAACGGCTGTGCTTCGGTCACGCGGAGATGCGTCGGGTAATCCAGCCGTGCCACGTCATCGAACGCGGCGCCCAGCGTCTGCGCGCCGTCTTGCAAGGTAAACACGAGATGGACACCCATGAGGCCGGACGCTTCCGTCTCAGCGATTATGCCCGCGCGGACGGCCAATGCGTTCATCTCGGTCATGTGGTTGTGGCCGTTGGTCGCCGCCATCAGCACACCGCCGGGTCGCAAGACACGCCGCAGCTCGCGCACCGTCCCCGGCAGGTCAGGCACGTGATACAGCATATAGTTGGCGATCACGACGTCAAACGCGGCATCAGGGAACGGCAGCGCGGCGGCATCGGCTTGCTGATAGGTGAAACGCGCGGCCAATTCGCCCATGTAGGCGCGGTTATCGGCCAGCATCCCGTCGGAAAGATCAGTCAGCGTAACGTTCCAACCAGCAGGCCAACGGTCGCTGTTCTTACGCCACAGATCGCCACGGCCCGCCCCGACCTCCAACACACCGGCGCGAGAGCCGGCGGCCGCCAGCAGCAGGTCGAACAGATAGCGATGCAGATCGACATCAGTGACGGTGAACTGCTCGTGAAGGCGGATGCGCGCGGAAAGATTGTTCGCGCTGCTGTACTGCTGGCCGGTGAGGTAGGCACGGTCTTGAAACTTGGTCATCGCGTAGACTATCCGTCCAAAATTGCGAAGAGATCAGCGATCGGAATGTACAATCCCGGCAGTACGGGGCCTCCGTTAAATGCGTCATTTACTTTGAGTAATTGACCAGCACCGGCCGGCCCAAACTCGTAAACAGTTCGCGTTTCAGGGTATAACACCCACACAAGCCCCGTTCCCGCCTTGAGATAGCGCTGGCAGAATGACCCGACCTGCTCATCGTCGATATCGATTGACAGTTCAAGATCCTGCGTGCTCATCTCCGTACCTTACCCACCCCTCGCGCCGGCCCGTATCCCTCATCACTCAGCACCCGGCCCTCAGCACTATCCTAAGCCGGTGTTCGTAAGTCGAGAGATTCGGTCTCCCATCTTGCAGCGTTAGTTGAGCTTTACGGTGCGGCGTTTTCTCATCACTCATCACTTTCAACTTCGCGCTTAGAGCGGGATGTTGCCGTGCTTCTTGGGCGGGTTTTCGTCGCGCTTGTTCTGCAGCACGCCCAGCGCGTTGATCAGGCGGGCGCGTGTGTCACGCGGCTCGATCACGTCGTCTACAAAACCACGGCTCGCGGCGATATACGGATTGGCGAACTTCTCACGGTACTCGGCCGCCAGCTTGGCCTTGAGCGCTGCCGGGTCTTCCGCCTTTTGCAGCTCACGACGATAGATGATCTCGACCGCGCCCTCCGGCCCCATCACGGCGATCTCTGCCGTCGGCCATGCCAGATTGATGTCGCTGCGGATGTGCTTGCTGGACATGACGCAGTACGCGCCGCCGTACGCCTTGCGCGTGGTGACGGTGAGCTTGGGCACGGTCGCTTCACAGTAGGCGTACAGCAGCTTGGCCCCGCTGGTGATGATGCCGTGATGCTCCTGATCGGTGCCGGGTAGGTAGCCGGGCACGTCGACGAAGGTGATCAGCGGGATGTTAAAGCAGTCGCAGAAGCGCACGAAACGCGCGGCCTTCTCGCTGGCCGGGATATCAAGCACACCGGCCAGCACCATCGGCTGATTAGCGACGATGCCGACGCTGTGCCCGCCGAGGCGCGCGAACCCGACCACAATATTGGCCGCGTAGTCCGGTTGAATCTCAAAGAACGTGCCGTGATCGACGATGCGGTCGACCGCGTCTTTGATGTCGTAGGGCTTGTTCGGGCTGTCCGGCACCAGCGTGTCGAGCGCCGGGTCAGATCGCAGTGGGTCGTCGGGCGTCGCCACGAACAACGGGTCTTCCATGTTGTTCTGCGGCATGTAGCTCAGCAGTTGGCGCAGCATCAACAGCGTTTCGGTCTCGTTCTCGCCGACGAAATGGCACACGCCGCTTCGGGTGCTGTGCACACTCGCGCCGCCGAGATCCTCGAACGAGACCTCCTCGTGCGTGACCTGCTTGACCACGTCCGGCCCGGTGATGAACATATAGCTGGTGTTCTTGACCATGAAGATGAAGTCGGTGAGCGCCGGGGAATACACCGACCCGCCCGCGCACGGCCCCATGATGACGGAGAGCTGCGGGATCACGCCCGACGCCATCGTATTGCGCAGGAAGATATCGGCATAACCGGCGAGCGATTCGACGCCTTCGTGAATGCGCGCGCCGCCGCTGTCGTTGAGGCCAATCACCGGCGCGCCGTTGCGCATCGCCATTTCGAGCAGATGGCAGATCTTCTGCGCGTGCGTTTCGCTGACTGAGCCGCCGACGACCGTGAAATCCTGCGAGTAGACGTAGACGAGCCGGCCGTCGATCGTCCCCCAGCCCGTCACGACCCCGTCGCCGGGGATGCGCTGCTTGTCCATGCCGAAGTTGCTGGAACGGTGTTCGACAAACGCGCCGATCTCGCGGAAACTGCCGGCGTCAAGCAGGATGTCGAGGCGTTCACGCGCGGTATTGCGGCCGCTTTCGTGCTGCCGCTTGATCCGTTCCTCACCACCGCCCGCCAGCGCCCGCGCACGCTTGGCGCGCAGGGCCTCGACCTTCGGATCGGCGTGCTGGATGCTGTCCTTCTCAACCAAGGTCATAAACATACTCCCATCAAGACGGCCGCCCTCGGTGACGGCGCCACAACACGGTCACCCCAGCGGCCGCCAACAGTGCCACGGTCACCACGCTAAAGAACGGCAAGCGGGCACGATCGTAATCGGCGCGGGCAAACAACGCCAGACGCACTGTCACGGCGGCGGCTAGCCCGCTCCATCCCGCCAACGCCAGCGCCCATGCCGCACTCCCACGCCGCATCCGCCACAGCACCGCTGTCAGCAGCAGCATCGCCACCGCGCCCACTACGCCGAATACGAACTCAAATATCGGCGGTGGGCCGAAGACGGTGGTTCCCGCACGACCGGCCAGCACCGCGAGAACCAGCGCGGCCGCAAGGCTCGTGGCGGCAAGCCAGCGGGGCCGCGCACGGCGGCGGTCGTCGGTCACCATAGCACGAATTATAGACGTTTCGCCCATCATTTGTCAGCGCGTTGATGAATACGGGAGCAGGCGCAGAAGCATTAAGGCAGCACTGATTTATCACAGAGAAAAGCACTGTACACTGGGATGTTGGATCATCTCCGCATGCACGAACTAGGCCGAGCGATCTTACTGATGGCATTTCTCCTCAAACATCTTCCTGTTCCTCCTCCCATCGAGGATGAGCAATCCAAACATCTGCTCTATGTGCTGCGGGCGCTTGCCTACGCAGGGTTACTTGCAACCGCGGCCTTTCTCGCCGCGCTCTTTATTGTGCCGTTTCCTGAGTATCAGGCGACGCTCGTCAACGTCCAGCGCCTAGTTCTTACGATTAACCTATTTCTTTGTGTTTGGAGCCTCTATCTTCTCTCGCATAGAAACCTGCGTCTCGGCAGCACCCTGCAAATCTTCTCGCTGTGGCTGGCGCTGACGACGTGTCCCGACCTGATGGGCGTCAACCTGTATATCATCGCCGCCAACCACGTCGCGCTGGCGATTTGCGTCGGCGCGCTGTTGGGATGGGCCGGCGCGTTAACGCTCGGACTGGGCGGGTTCGTGTATCTGTTCCTCCAGCATTCGCAGATCATCGCTGACATGAACACCGGCCCGCTGCTGCTGCTCAACGACACGCAGATCCTTGTGATCGAGATGGCGCTGTATGCGTTGATGCTGGTGCTGACGGTGCTGCTCGTCTTCAATACGCAGCGGCGCACGGAGATCGGCAAGGTCACTGCCGAGGCGCTTGAGGTCGTGCAGTACGGCGAGCGCCAGCTTGCGGCGATCCTCAGTTCGATGGCCGACCTGCTGATCGTGGTCAATCTCGACGGCACGATTCTGCGCACCAATTCCGCTGCGCAGGCGGTGCTCGGCTATACCGAAGGCGAGCTGTATGGCGAACCGCTCAAGATGCTGATGGAGGGCGCCGAAGATCAGGCCGGTATCGAAACGCTGATCGGGGTGCGGCGCTCGGAAGCGCAAACGAACCGCTGCCTCAAGACCAAAGACGGCCGCTTGCTGCCGGTGTCGTTGTCCACGTCACCGCTGACGGACAGCAGCGGCGAGACGACCGGCATGATTCTGGTCGCGCAGGACTTGACCGAGCTTGAACAAGCACGCGCGCAGTTAAGCCAGATCAACGCGCGCTTCAGCCAAGCGATCCTGTTCAGCCATATCGGTGTATTTGAATACGATATGGCAAGCGGCGTGGTGACCACGGATGAACTCACACGCGAAATCCTGAGAACGGCCGGAATCGAGTTGTTTACCCACTACGACGATTATGCACGGATTGTATCCGACGACGACGCCCGAAGGATCACGGCCGCGCTGGATGAATACCGCAGGGGGGCGCGCAGCCAGTTTGAGGTTGAGTTCCGCGTCAATTCGGACGACGGCCCGCGCTGGATGATGGCCCGAGGCGCGATGTTGGATGCCAACAGTTCCCGCTTGATCGGGACGTATATGGACATCACACGGCGCAAGCGCGCCGAGATCGAGCTGGCGCGGCGCGACGCGGTGCTGCGTGCTGTCACCTTGACCTCGGAAGCGTTTTTACACTCCGGCAGCTGGCAGCTTCAAGTTGAGACACTGCTGCGATTGTTAGGCGAAGCCGTGGACGTAAGCCGGGTCTATGTGTTCCGGGTTCATTACAGCCCATTTGGACGCTTGCTGTGGTCGCAGCTGTACGAGTGGTGCGCGCCCGGCATCGTCCCGGAGGTGGATAATCCCGACTTGCAGAACCTCGATGTGCATGAGGTCGGATTCGCGCGGTGGCATGAACGAATGTCGCAGCGCCTTGCGGTATATGGCTTGATCGACGAGTTCCCGGACAGCGAGCGCGAATTCCTCTCCACCCAAGACATCCGTTCGTTGGCGATCATGCCGATTTACGTGCAGGACGAGTGGTGGGGCATGATCGGCTTTGATGACTGCGTGAACGCGCGCTTGTGGGGCGATTCGGAGATCGACGCGCTCCAGTTGGCCGCAGATAACCTCGGCGCGGCCATCCATCGCGAACGAGTCGAGCGTGAACTGGAGACGAACCACGACTTCCTGACCACCATCATGGATAACCTCGGTCAGGGGGTCGCGGTGGTTGACGGAACGGGACGGCTGTTGTTCGTCAACCCGGCGATGGCAGAACTGATCGGCGTAGAACGTGACGATCTGGTCGGCCAGATGGCGCGCCAGTACTACGACGAGGCGACGGCCCCGCAATATGACATAAATTTCGCGCTGCGCCGGCTTGGGCACGCATCGACCTACACCGCCCGCCTGCGCCGTGTCGATGGCGGCCTGCGCGATGTCATCATTACCGGCGTCACGCGGGTAGTGGATGGTCAACCCGACGGCTCGTATGCAGTGCTGACCGACATCACCGAACGCCGCCATCTCGAACAGCGTGAGTTGAGGCTCTCGCTCGAACGGGAGCAAATGCGCATCTTGTCGGACTTCATCCGCGACGCCAGCCACGATTTCCGCACGCCGCTGTCGATTATTCAAACCAGTGTGTATCTGCTCAAGCGCAAGGCTGAATCGCCTGATCAGATCAGCAGGTTGGAGACGGTCGGCGAGCAGGCGCAGCGGCTGAGCCGCCTGATCGACGGCTTGCTGACGATGCTCGAGCTCGACAAATCGACGCCGAGTATGGGCATCATCGACGTTAACGTGCTCGTACGCAACGCTGTCGACCGTGCCATCGAGTCTGTGCAGCAGGCCGGTCTCGAGATAGTGTTGAAGGCGTCTGATGAGCCGGTGTATATCAACGGCGAAGAAGGCTCCATGCTCAAGGCCTTGTCAAATCTGATCGACAACGCGATTACCTTCACCCCTCACGGCGGCACAATTACCGTGGAGGTCGTCGCAGACGAGGACACCGTTCGGATTAACGTGCACGATACGGGTATCGGCATCGATCCGTCCGAACATACCCGCATTTTCGAACGACTCTACAAAGTCGACAAAGCGCGTTCTAGTAATGCCAGCGGATTGGGCATGGGGCTTCCCATCACCAAACGGATCATTGACCTGCACAACGGCACAATTCGCGTTGACAGTGCATTCGGGCAGGGTAGTGTGTTCACCGTCGAACTTGCGCGGCAGAAGAAAGCTGCGGCCAGCGCTAAGCGGGGATATCCCTCGGCGTCTTCGCCCATCACCGAGGACGTCAAACTGAATTCTTAGGTTCGCAAACCGTCTCACATGCTTGACGTAACGCTGGAGGATGTGATAGCGAGCCTCGACATGGCGATTCGTGCGATCACATTCCCCTCGACCCACGCGCAGCCGTTCCACGTCCGCGGATCGCGCAGATACACCAGCCCGCTGCCGTCAGTCAGCTCGCCGGTGAAGCCGTAGGCGGTGCCGATGGGCGCGATAATCGGCTCGCCAAACGGATCGTACTCTGCCGCGCTGTGGTGGTGAATCGTCGTCACGCGGCCCGCCGGGTTGTAGACTGTCTCGTGTGGAAGTGCAATATGCAACATGCAACTAGAGATCGCCAACCGGAGCGAGCAATACCCCTTCAGCCGTGGCTGCACGCCGTTGGGATTGGTCAAGACTTACAAGCGGCGCGTCCGCTCGCTGGGCGATCGCAATGTATGCCGAGTCATACACCGACAGTGTATGCCTGATCGCTAAAGTGAGCGCCGTATCGAGGCTTGATTTGAGCGGCACGCGCTGGAGCGGCATCCGCCTCAGGTGCCCGACCAGTGTCTGTGCATTGTCCACCGGCATCTGATTGAATCGGATCTGTTTCCAAATCACGTTCGTACATTCAAGCAGCCCGAACTCGGGGATTAGCAGCCGATCATCCGCTGCCACATGCGCGAAGAAATCCCGCACGCTATCCGTGTACGGCCCCTGAATAAGGTATTCAATGACAACGCTCGCGTCGACAACCAACAGCGTCATCAGTGATCGCGATCTTCGCGGAGGAGCTGCAGTGACGACTTTGCGCCGGGCGGCGGAATCCACCGATCCTGCTCGATGTCGTGCTTGACCTGTTCCCACGCGTGAGGGTCTGGCTCGCCTTCAGCCACGACCTCCGACTCGGACACGTCAAACCGGCCGATCACTTCGGCTATGCGCGCCTTGACCCGCTCGTCAATCAGGCGCTGGAGTTCGGCGTATGTCATCTCTCCGATGGTGTCCATGATGTGCCTGCCTTTTCGCAACGGATCGCTGGCTTCTGGTCTGACTCCAATTGTAGCGCAGGTTTTGGACAGGTATACCGCGCGCGCAGGTACACCAGCCCGCTGCCGTCGGTCAGCGCGCCGGTGAAGCCGTAGGCGGTGCCGCTGGGCGCGACAATCGGGTCGCCAAACGGATCGTACTCTGCCGCACTTTGCAGCGTCCCGTCGAACACGCCGCGCACGCTCCCCAGCCCATCGTGCAGCATCCAGTCCCATGAGGCGTCCGGGTTGCGCTGGGCGAACATCCCCAGCGGGCCGTGCATGTAGTGGGTAATGTCCGATCGCAAGCTTCGCTCGGCAGGTGGGACTGCCCTTTTGAGGATCGATCTGGATGTGAATGCGTGGACGCGACTCATCACCGGCGGATTTGAACTGAAAATCATCGCGCTGCCGTAAATGCACTATAATAGAAACCAAACGAGATGGAGACCCAGCTTAATGACTGACCGAACAATTACGCTGCGCTCCGATCTGGTGGAGCGTTTAGAAACACTGGCTGAACGGCAGGGGCGGTCGCTGGACGACGTATTCAGCGAGCTGCTCAATACTTATGCGCCGGCAGCAAGCGGAAACTGGGCGCTGACGGTCGCGGAGGGTATGGAAGCCGCCGATATCGACTGGATCGACGACGACGACGCATCACTGAACAGCCGCGCGTATTTCCAGCAGCACCTGCGCGAAAAGTGGGAACGCATGCAAAGTAGTGGTGGGGGCGATGCCTAACGAGACGACCGGGATTCTCGTTGATGCCAGGTATCTCGTTGCATTGGGTTATCCGCACGACCGCAACCATGAGAAGGCAAAAACATTCGCCACCATCCATAAAACGGGATTGCTCATCCCGGATGTTGTCCTCGTTGAGGCGATCTACAACCTCCAACGGTTGGGTGGAACGGCTGCGATGGTTCGGTTCTCAAACCTACTCGTCACGCAAGCGCCGCAGTTCGTGCCACTATCCGTTGTGGATTTTGCGCGTGCCGTCGCGCTGATCGCTTACGGGCGCGAGGGGATAAAAAATCCGGCGCTCGTGTGAACGCCGGATTTCGCATGCTCCAAAGCCTGGATCAGACTCGAACAATTCAGCGGGGAACAAGTCGCCCAGTTCTACCAAGTCATTACCTTTCCTCAGCGCGAACACTGTCTGCGCTACGCCACGATGAACTCCAACTAAATCGGCTTTAGCGGTGAGCGGAGGAGGTCCCCCCTCCCCCGCCCGCCTTGAAGCTCGCTGCCCGTGCCAGCAAGGCTTCCGGATGCCACTCTACCACAGGTCCGGGAAGCACTCGCCAGCCGCAGCGAAATCGACAGGTTGTTGGGTTCGAGAGGTATGGCACATGACTCGCGTTTTCGTATTTACCAACCACAAGGGTGGCGTCGGCAAGTCCACATCCGCCACCAACACGGCTTACGGCATCGTCTCGATGCTGCGACACGCCGGCGCCGCCAATCCGCGTGTACTGCTCATTGATACCGACAGCCAGGCGCACGCCACGCTGGTCACGACCGGCTCGAAGGACTACGGCGCGGACGACAGCTTGTACACCGTGCTGATGGCCGACCGGCACAACGCCGCGCAGACCCTGCTCAACTGCCTGGTGCCTTCAACCTGGGACGCAGACCTGCACGTTCTGCCGGCCTCGTCGATGCTGGAAGGCGCCGAGCGCGAACTCAACGGGCTGGCCGGCGCACCGTATCGGCTCGCCGATCCGCTCAATCAGATCACGAATCGCTACGCCGCCATCGTGATCGACACACGACCGTCGTTCTCACTGATGACCGAGATGGGCCTAATCGCCGCCACCGACGCGATCGTGCCAGTCGAACCGCGCTACCTCGAGACCGTTGGGCTGATGAGCGTGGTCGGCAAGATCAACGAGGTGCGCGACGGCTGGCGTCAGCCCAACCTGCGCGTCAGCGGCATCCTCGTCACCAAGATGAACGCACGCATACGCGGGCACAAGTACCTGCTTGACGAGCTCAAGTCGCACAGCGTGCTCGGGCCGCTGCTGCTCGGCGTCGTGCCAGTAAATGAAGCAGTGTCGTACGCGCACCAGTGCCACCAGAGCATCTTCGAGTACGCTCCAACAGCGCCGGCCAGCAAGGCGTACATGGATATTGTCGCCAAGCTCGTCCGCACCCTCGCGGCAGGCGGTGCGGCATGAAACGCCAGAACCATCGCATCGACGAGCTGCTCGACAGCGTCACCGCCGACATGCTGGCCGGCGGACAACCACAGTTCACCGATACGGGCCTTCGCGTCGAGCGGTTGCTGCTTGAGATGGTGCGACCGGATCCGATTCAGCCGCGCCGCGTGCTGCCCGAGCATCTGCACTTCGACTTCCACGCCGGACGCATGACACCGACACAGGCGCTGCGCGGTCTCGTGCAGCTCGTTCAGGTCTCGGCACGTCAGCGCGGACGGCCGTTCAGCAACGTGCTCGAGATGCTGCCAAACCCCGACGACGATGCTGCTGACGATTCGGAGGTCCGACTCACAGCGGAGGAACAATTGCTGCGCGATCTGGTCAACCTCGCCGTCACGATCCGCGACGACGGCCAGGTCAATCCGTTGACCGTGGTCGATGTGTCGCACGGTGTGGTGCAGCAGTTTCGGATCGAGACCGGAGAGCGGCGCTACTGGGCGAGCTGGCTGCTGCGCGACTTCATTCCAAACTACACCGGAGACGGCATGATCCCCTGCATTGTGATCCCGACCGAGAACACATCGGTGTTCCGTCAGGCACGCGAAAACACCGCGCGCAGCGGATTGTCGGCTGTGGCAATGGCACGGCAGGCGGCGCTGCTGCTGCTCACCGTCCATGGCTACGAAATCCCGGACGGTGCCGTCACCAACGACTTTTACCGGCAGGCGCTCGACCTGGATCTGCGTGGCAAGCGTGAATTCACCGAAGCGATCCTCAGCGCCATGGGCGGCATGAAACGAGGGCAATTTAGCCATCTCAAATTGTTGCTCAAGCTGTCGGACGAGGCGCTGGATCTGGCAGACCGGCACAACATCGAAGAAGGAAAGCTCCGCCATGTCATCAATCTCGAGCCGGAATTCCACGCCGAAATTGTTCACCAGATCATCGACTTTGGCTTGTCGGCCAAGCAAGTAAAAGAGCTTTGCGAGGATAACGGTATGGATGAGAACGATGAAGAAACTCTGGATCGGCTCCCTGCGGCCGCAACCAAGGTTGCAAAGCTCACGCAAGCAGTCAAAACCCTATCTGCCGGAGATATTGCGAATGCCATCATCAAACAGGAAGGGGACCCTGAGATCGCCTTCGCTCGCCTTCAAGCCTTACATCGCATTCTCACCGACGCACTTAAACATTTATCAGCTAAGTAGAAATGTCTACACATGTAGACATTCTTGGATCTGAACCCATGAAACGAGTACGCGATCCGCCCTGAACAAACAAAAGGCCCACGTGCGTGAAAGCAGGTGGGCAGGGAGACTGTGTACAACATTGTGAACTCGACAATCACAATGTAGCACAGCCCTCGCCCTCCTGCAACTGACATCCGAATTCGCGCTGCGTTGTTTCGACGCGGCCCCTATTCCACATTGCCTGCTGCTGGAGGGACCTCATGCTTCCCGATCCTGTATTGCCCCATGCCTGTTTGCCGTCTGATGGTCCGATCGCATCAAACTGGACGAATCGCGAAACGAAAGCTCGCCACGATCGATCTGACAACGACACGCCGATCGGCGGTGCGTCATGACCGCGACGATCATTCCGTTCACGCGCATCCCGGATGCCGTCCTGCTCGATCCGCGGCTGACCGCGGTGCAGCTGCGCATCTATGCCGTCATCGCCCGCCGCCTCGGCAGCGATACCACGTCCGCATTTCCGAGCTACGCCACGATCGCTCGCGATGCCAACACCAGCCGCACATCCGCGATCAGCGCGGTGAAAGCGCTTATCGACCTCGGCTATCTGTGCAAGCAGACGCAGCCGAGCGGTCAGGGCGATCTGACCAGCAACCGGTACACGATCTGTGGCGCGGGGAGTCAAATCTTTGCACCACGTAGTGCAAATCCTGTACCACCCCTGGTACACAGTTTGGACCACGGTGGTACAGATCCTGCACTACCGGTGGTGCAAAATCTGAACCACGGTGGTGCAGATTTTGGACCCGAATCAGAATCAAAGAATCAGACTCAGAGTAATAAGACTCAAGAGATCCAGAACGCGCGCGAGCCCGCGCCCACGTCCGCCGCCGCCGCCGATCCTGACCTTCAATCGGTGCTAAATGACTATCAGGAAAACATAGGCACGCTGAGCTCCATGGCCACGCAGGTCGTCACGGACCTGGTCAAAGAGTGCGGTTCCGGATGGGTCCGGGACGCGATCCAGGAGGCGGTCATCTACGAAAAGCGCAGCCTCGCATATGTGCGCCGGATCCTGCGGGCGTGGAAACAGACCGGTCGCGCCGGCGAACGGAAGATCTTGCCGATCCGGTACGAACCGATTCCAATCCCGCAGATCGAGCCACTGGGCACGACGACGGACATCGTCTGGCCGCCGCCGGATCTTGTGCGCAATGCTGGCGTGACTCCGGACAGGTCGGATCCCGCGGCGGTCGCATGGAAGGCGATCTGCGACCGATTGCCGCAGCTAGGCCGGCTCAGCCGGATGGCGACTGCAGTCAATCTCGTGGATGGTGTTCTGACGATCGAGGTCGGGGATCCGCGCACGTACTCCGTCCTCACGGACACGCAGCGGCATCTGGTGGCTTTCGCGAGCCGCGAGGTTCTTGGAGGCGAGGGATCGATTGCGGTGACGATGGTTGAGCGCAAGCTCGGTGCTGCGGGCTGCTAGCCGAATCGGGGTCGCGCAACGTTGCTCCGCATCCGTCGTTTGCACACAAAGTGAGCGAGAGTCTGGTTACCCATGCACTGCTGCGTGGGGAGGTAGCGCAGGCACCGGAGACGAGCATATTCGCGGAATAAGTCGGACCCTACGCGACGGCAACCAGCATCTTTTGCTGAGTCCCGACGCAGCAGGTCCTGGCTCATTGCCGCGGCTCCACATCCTGCGGTACAGTCTGCCCTAGCGCGCCTTGCACCGTTCTGTGAGTGCCGGGCGCTGGTCACCCGCGCGAGGATCACCTGATGCCGCTGAGCCGCGATCAGTACCAGAGAGCCGTGGAGATTCTGACGCCGCACTTCAATGTGTCGGCGGACGACCGCAAGGCGCTGGTGAACGTGCCGCTGTACGGCTCACCGGTCATGACCAAGGTCAAATGGGACATGAAGGGTGCCGTGGCATTCAGTGCGCACTTCGTCGATGAGCTGGTGCTGTTCGACGACGTCGTGTCGGTGTGCGCCGTCCTGCGCCACATCGCGACCCTCGTCGGGGAGCCGACCGTGACCCGCATCGCAGACTTGATTCGCGAGATCGAAGGCGGTACACCCCGGCCCAAACCGGAGTCACCCGCGCGCCCCGAAAAACCCACTACAACCGATAGCCCGCACGCCTTCATCAGCTACAGCCGCAAAGACACGGCCTTCGTCGAGCGCCTTGAAGCCGCACTGAACAAGCGCGGCGTCGCGACGTGGCGCGATGCAACCAGCATCCCAGGGGGAGACGACTGGTACCAGAGCATCAGTGAGGGTCTCAAGCGCGCTTATGCGGTCGTATGTATCGTCACGGTCAACGCCGACGAGTCGAAATGGGTCCGCCGCGAGCAGCTGCGCGCCGACGAAGACGGCATCCCACCGATCGCTGTGCATCCCACGAAGTACCGTAACCCGCTTCATTTGCAGGAAGTCCAGCCGATCCTCATGGACGAGGACCACTTCGACGCCGGTCTGGACGCAGTGCACGACGCCCTGGAACGGTGCAAACGCGAGGCCAGGCCGGCGCCGCGGACGGATGACGCAGTACAGGAGTTCCTGCGCTGGGTCTTGACGGAAGCGCACGCCGACCTGCGCGACTCGTTGTACGTCGACCTTGCGGCGACGCCGGAACGTACACCCACGCTTCGCGCGAAGTCCCCGCTTGCGGGCGGGCTGGACGACGACGGTTTTGTATTCACCAGTATTCCGCTGGAGCAGGTTGATGGCGATGACCTGGCCAAAGCGGGCGAGGACGTGCCCGACGCCCGCGAGGCAATTCGTGAGATGCGCCGCGCGGTGCTGTTGGGCGACCCCGGCGCGGGCAAAACGACAACGCTCCTGAAGATCACTGTCGACCTGGCGCGTGCTGCCCAGTCCGATCCGACGGCCAGGCTCCCGCTTTATGTGCCGCTGCGCGAGTTCAACGGTACGCTGACGTTCGTCGATTTCGTGCGTTCGAAAGCGCACAACCTCCAAACCGAGTTTGAAAGCCTGCGCGAGCGTTTCGTGCTGCTGTGCGACGCCCTCAACGAGATGCCCCGGCGGGCTGAGGACGGGCGCGATCTCGTCACGGAGGTGCGCGACGAACTGAGCAACCGGACAGACTGGGTCGTCAGCTGTCGCGTGCGCGATTACACCGAAGACCTGAGCGCGATCCGTGGCACCGGCAAGATCCGCCTGAAGCCGCTGGATCCCCCGCGTATCCGCGACTTCATCGAACGCAAGTTCGCCGGATGGAAACTGGTGGACCGCGGCGCGGCGCTCTGGCGTGCACTCTACGGGAGTGATGACTTAGTCAAAGCCTGGGACGCCTTCGTCAAGCATGGAGCGGCTGATGGGTTTTGGGGAAACAAGTGGCTTCCTCAAAAGCCTTATTCCTGGTCTGAGGAGGGCCATGCATGGCGCGCCATGCGTGCGGATCATCGCAAGTTGATGATTCTCTGTCGCAATCCGTTCATGGCGAACGTGGTGTGCGCGCTGTACCGCCGCTCCGGCGCGCTGCCGGACAACCGCGCCGGATTGTTCCGCGACTTCGTCGTGAACCTGCTTCGGGCTGAAGAGAAGCGCCTGACCGACATTGGCCTCGTGTGGATCGGCGACGAGCCGATCCGTGCAGGCATGGCTCAGATCGCGTGGGCAATGGGCGCGCAGACCGAAATGCCTCGCGCCGACGCGGAAGCTATCCTGCAAGCGCGCGTTGGCGGACACGAACCAGCGGCGATGCTCACGGCCGCGACATCCGCCCAGATCCTTGACGGCGGGTCGTCCGTTCGCTTCACGCATCAACTGCTGCAGCAGTACTTCGCCGCCTCGGTGCTGGGCAGCATGAGGGATGAAGGGGACGATCCCGCTTCGATCTGGAAACCCGAGACCTGGTGGGAGTCGACGGGCCGCGAGGAAACGGCGATCCTGCTGGCCGGCGATCGGAACGATCCGCTCGGGGTCGCGCGTTGGATCGCGCCGGCACAACCGCATTTCGCCCTTGAACTGCTCTCCCAGCCCGACTTCGCTTTCGAGCTGAGCACGCTGGAAGGCGTGACGCGAGCAGCGCTTGTCGCCAGTGCAGAGGCGAAGGCGGGGATGGTCGACGTGCGTGGGCGTGCGGCGGCGTATCGGGTCCTCGGCAGGCTCAAGGTGGATGACCGGCCTGGCATTGGAACGATGACGGTCAGGATCGATGGCAAAGCGGTCGAACTACCGGAGTTTGACTGGTGCCCGATCCCGATGCCGGAGAGCGGCACGTTCTGGATAGGCGCCGATGATCGGTCTGACAACCCGCGGCGTGAAGTGGAACTGCGGTATGACTTCGCGATGGCGCGCTACCCTGTGACGTACCGGCAGTTTCAGGCGTTCGTGAATTCGGGCGAGTACGACGACAGGCCGTGGTGGGATGAGTTTCCGCCAGAGTACCAGCCCCACGCGAATAGTGAACCGGGCTGGCCGATCGCGAACCACCCGATCGAGACGGTGAGTTGGTATCAGGCGGTAGCGTTCACGCGCTGGCTGACCGATAAATACCGCAAAGCGGGCCTCCTTGACAAGGGACAGGAAATCCGGCTTCCGACGGAACAGGAGTGGGAATACGCCGCGCGCGGCACGGATGAGCGCGACTATCCGTATCCGGGCAAATTTGACCCGGCCAAGGGAAACACGTACGAGACCGGGATCGGAGCGACGACGGCCGTCGGGGTGTTCGAGCAAGGGGCGTCACCGTTCGGTGTATTGGACATGAGCGGCAACGTGTGGGAGTGGTGCATGAACAAGTACCGAGAGCCGGACATCTCGACCGTGGACGCATCGGGGGATATGCGGGTGTTGCGCGGCGGTTCGTGGTACGACGGTCCGGACCTCGCGCGCGCTGCGTCTCGCGACCGCGCCGCCCCGCGCAATCGCCGCAGCTACTACGGTTTCCGTGTGTGCCGTCCCCCTTCTCGATAGGGGTTTCTGATCACTGTGGGGGCGGTGCTGCGCAGCAGCAGGCGCGCAGCGCCAGCCCCCCCCGTTCATTCTTTTCGCGCGCGGCGCGAATCAGGGCACAGTACTTGAAACGCGTCTGCTCAGCACCAGATCACCCAAGCTGCGACGAGATGCTCAAATCAAGGCCGGGACACCGCCAGAAATGCGATAATATCATCGCTACACAAGCCGGTTGCATTACCTGTGAGGGACTGTAAGCGATGACGGAGAATCCGAACCCGGATAAGTCTGACAAAACGTCAGAACTCGATATCATCAAGATCGGATTCATCCGCGTGCCACGCGACCAGGTCTTTCCGCTCGTTATGGCTCTCATTGTCCTTACCGCAGGCGTTGGCATTGTGGTGGCCACAACCGGCCCATTTCAACTCGCCGGACTGGTCGTAATCGTGGTCGGTTTCGTGTGGGTAGCGTTTATTTACCAGAACGCCCAGAACCGTCGGAAATCCGCTGAGGCCGAACTGACCCGCGTTTTTGACCTCACGATTACCGTCCTGTCGGCGGAAAGTCGTCCAGTGAAGGGCGCACTCGTTACTGTGCTCGGCCCCGTCCCATTCACCGACAAACAGACGAACAAAGACGGTCGGGTCGTGTACAAGTACACCGGTCGCGACGCAAACAGCTACCGCAATCGCGACGTGACCCTGAACGCGACCCACGAAGGACGACACGCATCGCGCAGCGTGCCACTTCCGTCACAGACCGGCCACTTTGTGGACCTCGTGCTGTCCGCACCTGGCGCCCTTCCCGGTGATCCTCTGCCGCCCGCGGATAGCCCGCCCAAAGTGTCACCTGCGGCGCCGGCAGCCGTGCCAGCAGCCGCACAGGTGTTAGAACCAGAGAACGCAATGGCGCCGGCATTGTTCCAGCGTGTCGTGCAGGTGATTACGCCCCACGTCTCCAGTCAGGGCAATCAATCTGCGCTGGTCAATCGCGCGTTCTTCGGCTCTCCTGTGGTGAACAAGATACAGGTCGGTCAGGCCGCGGGCGTATTCGCAAACCACGTTGTTCGGACACTGTACGATTTCGATGGGAACGCCGCGATCATTACGCTGCTTGAAACCCTGCGTGCCGACGTGGGCGCGAACAAACAGCGCGAAATCGACACGTTGATCGAAGATCTTCGCTGATAGGACCGCATCATGCCGCTGACCCGCGAGCAGTTCAAGACGACCCTCCAAATCCTCACCCCTCACTTCGGCGGGACGGAAGCTGACCGGCAGGGTATTGTCAGGGCTGCCCTTCATCCGTCGCCGGTACTCGATAGTGTCACGTGGTCAGGCGGGGCAGACATTTTCACGCCTAATCTCATAACGAGGCTTGGGGTCCACGACGACACGATCTCTTTGATCGCACTCCTCCAACACGTGCGATCGCCAGTTGGCGATTCACACCAGACTGCAATCACAACGCTCATTGACGAGTTATCCGCTGCCGCTGCAGGCACGCCAGCATTTGTTTTCGTTTCGACACCGGAAAATCAAGGTCGACCCGTCAGGCGCCTGATAGACGATCTCACACGTTTGGAGGTCGCACACTCGATCGATCCGGATGGTTTTGCGCCCGGGACACCACATTGGTTCCGCTCTGTGGGCGACGAGATCAGAAAATCGCAAGCCGTTGTTTGGGTTGTCCTACCCTCCACGCTGAACTCAGAGCGGGCTCGGACTGAGATCGCGACTGCGGCGCTATTGGAACGCAAGATCTTCCCAGTCTTCATGGAAGGTGAGCAGTGGATCGACGTGGTGTGGGAAGAGTATATCGACGCCAAACACGTCGACATGCGCGGTGACTCCTATGCTGCTGGCTTGGCGCGACTGATTGCGGCGCTGCGCGGGACGGGTGACTTCAAGCCGGTGACGCCGGAGCCCGCCCCTGTGCCGGTGAGCGCCGAGCCTGAAAATCCGTACAAGGGCCTGTTTGCCTTTCGCGAGGCGGACGCCGATCGCTTCTTCGGGCGTGAGGCGTTGATCGAGACGCTGCTCACGCGGCTGAAGGCGCAGCTGGACGGCGACAAACCACGTTTTCTGGCCGTGATGGGACCGTCCGGTGCCGGTAAGAGCAGCGTGGTGATGGCTGGCCTGATCCCGGCATTGAAGAAGGACCGCATCCCCGGCGGCCGCGGGTGGACGATCCTCAAGTCGATCGCGCCGGGAAAGCACCCGATCGAGTCGCTGACCGACGCGCTGGCGCCGGTGCTGAGCTGGGCGCTGACCGCCGTGCAGCAAGACCTGAGCACACCAGGCGGGCGGATGCTCAGCCGGCTCGCGGGTCAATTGCCCGGTGAGCGCGCCGTCCTGTACGTCGATCAGTTCGAAGAACTGTTCACGCAGACAGCGGACGACGGCGAGCGCCAGCAGATCATCGACCTGCTCACCGGCGCGGCGACCGACCCCGACGGCAAGCTGATCGTGCTGCTGTCAATGCGCGCCGATTTCCTCGACCGCGTGCTGAGTTTCCCGCAGCTGGGGACCCTGTTCAACACCTATAGTGAGCTCGTACAGCCGATGACGATCGCCGAACTGCGCGACGCGATCGAGAAGCCGGCGCTGCTGCCGTCTGCCGGACTGACCTTCGACCTGGGGCTGACCGCCGAGATCGTGTTTGCGCTGCGGTCGCGCGGGACGGCGATGGCCGGCGCCTTGCCGCTGCTGGAGTTCACGCTCGACCGGCTGTTCGCAGAACGTGAGGTCCGGCGGCTGACACTGGCGGCATACGAGCGGATGGGCGGCGTCGAAGGTGCAATCGGCACGCACTGCGAGGCGGTGTTCAGCGCGCTTCTGGAAACAGCACAGAGTGCGCTTGGGCGGGTCTTTCTGCCGCTGGTGCACATCGACGAGAACACTGGCGAGCCGACGCGCAAGCGCGCGAGTCTGGCCGACGTGACGAAGGACGCGGATGCCGCGACGCTGGTCGAAGCGCTGGTGAAGAACCGCCTGCTGCAGACCGGCAGCGACGACGGTAGCCCGGTCGTCGAGATCACGCACGAAGCGCTGTTCCGGCACTGGCAGCGACTAGTGGACTGGATTGCCGTCGCCCGCAAGGATATCGCGCTGCTGAACGAACTGACGCGCGACGCCGCGCGCTGGGAGGCCAGCGGTCGCAACCGCGATCACGTGTGGCGGGGCGAACGCGCGCAAGCCGCGCAGGACATGCTCGCCCGTCTGCAGCCGGACTTGACGGACGTCGAGCGCGCCTTCGCTCGGCCAGAAGCTGAACACCTGCTGGACGAGATCGCCGACATCAACACGTCACACATTCGGCGCGACGAGATCAGCAGGGCGCTGCATGAACTGAACTACGAGTTACCGGGCGCAGGATTGACAGCAGACGGCCTGCCGGACATCGCGTGGTGTTACGTGGACGTGCCGGATGACCTACGCGGGAAAAAGGTCCCGTTCCATGACGAGGACGGTAGGGTCTATGGCAAATCCGAGATCAAACCCTTCGAAATCGCCATGTTCCCGATTACCTACATCCAGTTCCAGGCGTTTGTGGACGCGGACGACGGCTTTCGCAATCCCGAGTGGTGGCACAGACTCCGGCGGAAGGACAACCCCGATCAAGCACGGCAACCGCTGTTGAATTACCCGCGTGACACTGTGAACTGGTACGACGCTATCGCCTTCTGTCGTTGGCTGTCGTGGCGGCTTGGCGGCGTCTTCGATCTCGACAAGGTCGAACAGTGGGCCGTCCGATTGCCGACCGAATACGAGTGGCAGTGGGTCGCGCAGAACGGGATGGAGCGGCGCGAATACCCGTGGCTAGGTGAGTGGGACTTCCGGCGCTGCAACACCGCAGGCTCCGGCATCGGGCGCAGCACCGCTGTTGGTATGTTTCCGCACGGAGAAGCGGCGTGCCGGGCGCTGGACATGAGCGGAAATCTTTGGGAGTGGTGTCTGAACAAGTACCAAGAACCGAACATCTCGACCGTGGACGCGTCGGGGAATTCTCGGGTGTTGCGCGGCGGGTCGTGGAGCAGCAATCTTGACCTCGCGCGTGCCGCGTATCGCGTCGCCTACGCCCCGAGCTCTCGCAGCAGCTACATTTACGGGTTCCGTGTGTGCCGTCCCCCTTCTCGATAGGGGTTTCTGATCACTGTGGGGGCGGTGCTGGGCAGCGACAGGCGCGTAGCGCCAGCCCCAATTGAAGGATGGATGACTATAGACTACGGGCTGCTAGGGCACCGCTGCCCGCCATACCCTACGGCCGCGATCTCGCCGCCCTCACCGCCGCCTTCACGGAATTCATCCCAGAGGAATTGACGTACCGACTGTGACAGGGACTGTGGATCGTAGCCGCCGGGAACATAGCCCTCCGGGCCGACATTTCCACGTTCGCACACCATCGCGAAGAAGTTCAGGTCAGGCGAGCCATAGTCCGTGCCGCAAGGCATCCCGCCCCATGTCTCATTGGGTTCACCTTCAAAGCCCCACGCCTGCCACATCCACTGGCGCTCGTCATCCGTAAGACGATACGGATTATAGTTGCCGGCTTTGATGCCGTTCGGCCCCGTCCCTTCCGGACAGGGTGGAAGCGGGCTTGCAGTGAGCGCGATGGTTGGGACTCCATCAGGGGTCGCGATCGTGGCTGTCGCCGTTGAGGATGCTGCGATTGGGAACAAAGTCTTGAATAAATCGCCCCGTTGAGCTTCAGGCACAAGCGCAAGAACGGTAGCCGCACAGCTTACAGACCCAATCAAGAGGCCCAGGACAACAGGTATTGTCCAGTTTCTGGGTTTTTGCTGGCGGCCAGAATTCTGCTGATTCTCCGAGTCTGGTTTGTCCGGCTCTGGATCTGGCGGCATGTGTTCGATGTCCGGTGGGGTAGTACCGCCGGCCTTCGGCTCTTCGTTGTTTTCTTGTTCAAGTGACGACCCACTAATCGGAACTGGGCAATTCAGTCGCCCTGCGATGGCGTCGAGATCGGCTTGTTCACGCCGACCAACCTTGGACCTCAGCGCGGCGATCAGCAGGCACGTCACTTCGCGGTCGGGGATGTCTTCCTGGAACTGATCGAGCCAGCTTACCGCACGGACGGCGGTATTGTGGGAGTTCCCGCCCGGAATGAACTGCCCGAGAAGGTTGTGCGCGCGAGGCGATGGGCGCAGCGCCTCTTCCATAAAGTCGAGCCGGTCGCGCTCGAGTCTCCAGCCCGGCCAGCCTGCGAGGATTTCGACGAGGCGTTTGAAATCGTCTGCGTTGAGGGGCATCTATTCCTCCGTGCTGCCGCTGATTATAGTCACGGCGGAAAGCATTCTGCTAACACGTGTTTGAGCCCGCGCCGACGCCGGTTATACTCCGGGTGAGATCGGAGACACCTACTCAATTAGCTTATGAGCCTTTATGCGGGGTTGCCAAGTGATCTAGCCACGAGAATACGGCGGCTTCTGGAGCCGCACGTTTCTACCGCAAGCGAGCAGAAAGCCCTAATCACCGAAGCCTTCTACATCGTCGATCCACGGATTGGGCCTTCACTTGAATACGGAAGGTCCGCAATCGAATTCTCGCGGACCTGTACGAACCATTTGCTCGTGAATGTACGGTGCCTTCAGGGCAGCAACGAGCATTCGGTTTCGCGTTTGCTGCAAGTAGTACGTGATCAGGTTGGGAAATCCGATCAGGATCGAATTGATGACATCGTTGGGATGCTTGACCCCCGTTGTCCGGAAGCTCTTGCAGACAGCGAGCCGAACCCGACCAGGCCGGCATCACCCGCCCCTCCACCGGAAGAACCGCTGCAGACCGAAAAGACGCCGCCAGACCACCGCACGCCGACCGTGTTTGTCAGCTACTCACACCGGGATGAAGTGTTCGCAGCGCGCCTGATCGCAGATCTGCAGAAGGCCGGCCACGCCGTGTGGATCGACGTGACCAAGCTCAAGGGTGGTGACGAGTGGGTGCGGGCAATCTCCGAAGGCATCATCAATTCGTATGCCTTTGTCGTCGTCGTCACGCCTCACGCGCTTGACAGCACGTGGGTACAGACCGAGATTCTATGGGCTAAGCAGCGCGAGCGGTTGATTATCCCGCTGATTCTCGACGCTGCAGCGCTCGATTCAGTTGGATTCTTCGTATTGAATCCGTATCAGGGTGTCCGCTTCGATAGGGGATACGAGGGCGCGCTGTCGAGCCTTCTCTCCACCTTGCCGTCGCCGACGATTCCGGTTACGGAACAGGAGCCGCAGCTTGTCCCGGAAGACCACCCGCGCGAGGCTAAGCGCAAGCGCGAACGTACGCAGCGCGAATCGGAGCTCGAATACCTCGATCGTCTGCGCCTTGAAGTCCTGCTCAACACCGAGAAGTACACGGCGCTGGCCGGCCAGTCGCAGATCACGCGTGAGACCGGGTCCGGGCGCCTCGCGGCGGTCGTCATGCGTCCGGAGTTCGCGCTGTTGAGCGGCGATCGCGACCAGCAGAAAGAAGTCCGCCGCTTCGAGAACGCTGTCGAGGAAATCATCGCGCTGCGACGCGCCATTGTCCTCGGCGAACCGGGCGCCGGCAAGACCACGACGCTGTGGCGGCTCGCCAGCGACCTGGCGCAAAAGGCAATCGACGACTCGAATGCACCGATTCCGCTGGTGATCCGCCTCGGCCGCTGGACCGACGAATTCCAGACGTTCGAACGATTCGTGGCGCATGAATTGGGAAACCTCGGCCCGCACTTGAACGACCTGTTGCGCTCCGGACGCGCCGCGCTGCTGTTCGATGGTCTGAACGAAATTCCGGTCTCACAGCGCAAGAGGGACCGTGCGAACAAGGACCGGCAGGTCGAGCGCTTCATCCGTGAGCACCGCAATTTGCTTGCGGTTGTGAGCTGCCGGGCGCAGGACTACAACACCGACCTCGGCTTTGACCGCATCGAGATCCAGCCGCTCGATCCGATCCGCATCCGCGAGTTCCTAACACGATATCTCGGTTCAAACTACGGCGAGACGCTGTTCGAGAGGCTCGTTGGATCTGACGCGATCGAGACTGAGGGCCGATTCCTTGACTGGGCAGCGGACAAGATCACGGAAAGGGATCCACTGCAGGTGTTCTGGATCGAGCGGGCGCTGCCAGATGGTCTCAAATGGGGACTATTGGGGGGCAGGAACTGGTTCTGGACGCAATGGATCCGTGATCGTGACAATCCATCCAGCCTGCTCATGCTGGCGCGCAATCCGTACATGCTGAGCATGTTGGCGCAGGTCTATGAGAACACCGGCGAGCTGCCTCAGAACCGCGGCAAGCTTTTCGAGCGATTCGTCAGCACGTTGTTTGCCCGCGAGCAGATCATCCGTGTCGACAAGGTGACAAAACGCGAAAACTGGGCCGATGAGGCGGTCGACTTGCTGCACAGTTTGTCTGATCTTGCGTTCGAGATGCAGCTCAGACGGTCTGAAATCCGCGACGGCGAAGGTGATGCCCTGACCGTATTTTCCTTCTATGACGCGGAGCGATTTCTCAGTCAGCGCCAGCTCTACCTCGCCAATAGCGCGAGCCTGCTCTCGGTTGGAGAGTCGGTGCGCTACACCCATCAACTGCTGCAGGAGTACTTCGCGGCGGTCGCGCTGCGCGGCCGCGTGTTCGAGCAGTATGGATCGGAGACGACGTATCTCGCGAAGGATGATCTCGGGCTGAAGGCGAGCAGCATCTGGAAACCGGACCGGTGGTGGGAGCGCACGAACTGGGAAGAGTCGGCCGTGCTATTCGCTGGACTGTTTGCCGACGACTGCACGCCGGTAATCGAATGGCTCATGGACGCAAACCCGGAGGTCGCCGCGGATTGCATCGTCCGTAGCGGCGCAAAGACGCCGCGCGAGACCCTTCTGCGATTGCGCGAGCGATGGATCCCGCGCCTCACGAACCTGCGTGGCGATCCTTCGCCGCTGGCCCGGGCGGCGGTGGGCCGCGCGCTCGGCATGCTGGAGGTCGATGGCGAGCCCCTCGACAACCGTAAGGGGGTCAGCATCATCAAGCGCGATGGCATAGTCCTTCCCGATATCGAATGGTGCGATGTGCCTGCCGGCGAGTTTATCTATCAGGAAGGCCAGATACTAGCTCTGCCGGCATTCCAGATCGCCATATATCCCATTACATCGGAGCAGTATCTGACATTCATCGATGATCTTGAAGGGTTCAGAGACATACGCTGGTGGATCGGGTTGTCCGACGACAAATACCGCCGCAAGAATCAAAATGCGCCCGGCGAGCAGTTCCTATTGTACGGCAATCATCCGCGAGAGTATGTCAGTTGGTACGATGCGATCGCCTTCTGCCGGTGGCTGTCGTGGCGGCTTGGCGGTGGCTACGATCTCGACTTAATTGACCAGTGGGCAGTTCGACTGCCTACGGAATATGAGTGGGAAGAAGCCGCACGGGGTCCTAACGGGCTTCAGTATCCGTACGGCCACAGATTCGATTCGAGCCGGGGTAACACAAGTGAGACGGGGATTGGACGCACAAGCGCAGTCGGGATCTTCCCGGATGGCGCGTCTCCATACGGGGTGATGGAGATGAGCGGAAATGTGTCAGAATGGTGCCTGTCCAGCCACGAAGCCCCCAAGTTTAATACCGTGGCGGAAGATCTCGGATCCGATGAACCCAGGGTGGTTCGCGGCGGGTCGTGGAGGCATGATCGAGTCATTGCGAGCGCAACAGCCCGCGGTGAGGGTGATCCAGTCGATCGCAGTAGTCTTCTCGGGTTTCGTTTGTGCCGCCCTCCTTTGCCATAGGGATTTGTGAACGCTGTGGGGCGGTGCTGTGCAGCAACAAGCGCGTAGAGAGCCAGCCCCCTTTCTCACTTTTCGCGCGAAGCGCGGAAGCGGAGCGGTTGGTTCGGCGGGATTACGTGACGGGAATACTCATACAAGGCGGAAGCGCTAATGTCTGATTACGTGCCACCGGACGCCATCGTCAAAGACCTGTATCTCGAGATCACCAATATCTCGCAGGGCGTGAACGTCGCGATCTTCGTCTACGTCCTCACGACGCCGGAGTTCTCCGCGTCGGTCTCCGCCACGGTGTTCAGCACCCTGCTGATTGCGATCGCCAGCCTGCTGATTGTGGTCGTGTTCTGGGTTCGGTACTACCTCGACACAGCCATTCTGAACCGGTCGTTCACCAGCCTGTCGGTCACGTGGTTCTTCGCCTACGTCGTCGTGCAAGGCCTGAGCATCAGCCTGATCTCACGACCGCCGATGTGGTTCTTCGTGACGAGTCTGTTCCTGTTCTTCGGCGCCGGATTCTACATCCTGAACCTGCGGGAGATCCGGCGAAAGCAGCGGGCCGGGCTGCTGCTGACGGCCAACGGGTTTGTCCGCTGGCAGGAGAAGCGGCTCATCGAGCTGGTCGTGCTGTCGGCGGCGAGCTTCTGCGGCGGCCTGTTGGTGACGGCGTACTCGGGCCTCGCGCTGCCGGCGGCGATCGTCGCGCTCGGCTTTGCCTTGTGGCAGATCGCCGTGACCGAGAAGTACCGCACGTTTAAGTTCATCGAGGCCGGGGTGTGATGGCAGGGTGTGAGTTGGTGTCCGGACATCCAGGCGTGAGATTGCTTGCTAGTCAGGTACGAAAGGTTCTGTCATGCCCATAACTGCAGGAGACCTGATCGAAGGCCGGACTCCCGTCTGGACGACACTTGATGCGCCGATCCTCATGGCGCTCATGGTCATGCAGAAGCACGATTTCAGTCAGCTGCCGATCGTGGACGACCGTGGCCGCCAGCTTGGTATCGTGACAGCAGAACGCATACTTCGCACGCAGCGCAGGTACGGCGCACCACTGGACACTCTGTTGGTCGACAATGCGGCAACGAAGGCTGTTGTTGTCGCCCCTGATGATCGTTTGTCCGACGTGTTCGACCTGTTCGGCAAACACCCGGCGGTGCTCGTCGTCGACAGTGAACAGGTGTTGATGGGAATTATCACGCCGTGGGACGCGGCGTTCCACCTGCAACAGCGCGCCGAAGATATGATGCTGATCGAGGACATCGAGAAATCACTCAAGGAACATATACGCGCTTCCTATTCAGACGCGGAAACTGGCAAACTGGACACGGTCGCGTTGGAGAGCGCTATCGCGGACATCACTGATCCGACTGTGCGCAATACCCGGCGGCTTCACGCTGCGCTGCAGCGGTTTCTCAAGACCGAAGGGATCACCGCTTCATACCAGGCGGAATCGGTCACTGACGCGTTCTGCGAATTCATCGGCACACCCTCTACCTCCAAAGGGTTTGACGACCTCACGTTGAATCAGTACATCGACCTGCTGCTCGCTGAAGATCGCTGGGCGACATATCGACAGACGTTCAAACTTGAAGCGGCACATCTGCGTAAGCTGCTAAATGACGTACGGGTCATTCGGAACAAGTTCGCACACTTCCGTGATGAGATCGACAACGATGAGCGCGATACGCTGCGTTTCTGCTTGCAGCTCTTCGACCGCCACCCTGCGCCGGCGTTTCAGCCGACAGGTGTTTCAGATACCAGAAATCAGGAAGGACAGGCGGAAGACGAGGCCGTCCCGCCAGTTCAAGACGAGCTAGGTCCTGGTGAAAGCCGCTATGCGCGCCTCGCACTCTTCCTGCAGGAACAGCCACGCAAAATCGACCGCATCACGCTCCCGTTTGAAGAGGTCGAACGAGTCCTCCAAGGGCCACTCCCATCGTCCGCTCTTGAGCATCGCTCCTGGTGGGCGAATGACTCGGTGTCGCACGTTCAGTCGCAGCAGTGGCTCGATGCCGGCTGGCAGGTGGCGACTGTCAGCTTGTCCGACCAGCGCGTGACCTTTGCCCGCTCCGCCGAGCGTGAGCAGATGTACATCCGCTTCTTCAGCCCGATCGTGAACACGTTGCGGGAACGCGATGCTTTTCCTCTCAGGAATGTTCGTTTGGGAGGCAATTCATGGGCCGACCTGACGTGGCTTCCATACAATGCGTCGAGGCGACCAGGGGCCCTCGTATGGGCGTTTTCCCGGCGCAGCCGTTTCCGGGTGGAGCTCTATATCGACGCCGGCGACCAGGCGGAGACCAAGCAGATCCTTGATGAGCTTCAACGGAGTCAATCCGAAATCGAGCACGATCTGGGTCATGCCCTCGAATGGGAACGCCTGCCAAATCGGCGCGCGTGTCGTGTCGCGTGGTATACCGCAGGGCGTATCGATGACGAGCCGGAGACGCTGTCGCGTCTACAGGACTGGGCCGTCGAGTCGATGATCGCCTTCGAGCGGGCCATCGCCGATCGGTTTGTGGCGGCGGTTGCCGAGGTGCGTGGGGAGTGACTGATTGAGAGAACTCCGTTGACCAGGCTAATCGCCCGAGTCTCAATTTGAGCCTGGCAACTCGAGTTGCCAGATGTTGAGGCGCCTGTGTTTGCCGTTCTCGGTCCCGGTCAGCGTGAAGCCGAACTTGGGGTAGATACTATTCGCCGGCAGCTCAACTGGACACTTGAGCACGATTCGTTCTTGCCCGAGGCGTTGACACTCATCGACCAGTTCTGCGAGCAGCGCCCGTCCAATTGACTGACTGCGCACGTTCTCGCTGACAACAATGCTGTAAAGCGTGGATTGCTTGTCTCGACGATGTCGGAAGTGAACCAAGCCGACGATATCGTCATTTGCGGAAAGTGCAACGAGAAGTTCTCCTCTAGAAACAGAAGTGACAAGAGCGGAGCGGATCACAAATCCCAGTTCGTTCTTGTGACGGTCAACCAGTGCCTTGGCGTTGTCAATATCATCGAGGCGAGCACGACGGATGACGAAATTACCTCCAGATATCATAGTCGTCCTCGGCCATGCTTGCTGCGGTCCCGCCGCCGTGTTGGCTTTGGCGTGGCCTAATCTGAAGCAGCGAGACAGATTCTTGCTCATCGTCAACCAGCACAGCTTGCCCAGTGCGCTTTAGTTCGGCGATGATTGCGCGCAGTTCTCCGCCCATGTAGTCTTGACTAAGGCGGTTAAGTGCCATCACGTCATCACGTGACGTGAGCTTATGGCTCAAGATGATGTCACACTGTGACAGAACCTCCGAGTCAATTGCGGATGGTTGCTGTGTTGCGACTATCAGCGATAGCCCCGGTTGACGCCCCTCTTTTGCCCAACGGATTAGCTGTGCTTTTGCGAGTGAGCGGGTGCCGCCTGGAATGAATTGATGGGCCTCATCTAGCGCCATCCAGACTCGTGGCAACCTCCTCGCCAGCCCAAACTCCTCGCGGAGACGCGCATCGGAGCGAGCGCGGAATAAGTTGCGAGCGACAACTGATACGATCAGGTTGCGCCTACCGTATGCACCGCTCTCAAGTCGGCTCACGTCCACAACGTTTACAACACCCGGCTTGAAGATGTTGTCCATCGGCAAGTAATCGTCTTCCGTGAACAGATTCCAACCGAGAGCAGCTTCGAGCCGATTTAGGAGCGCCTCTTTTGAAGTATCCTTCGCCCGTTTGTCATTTTGAACCTGTCGAATGAGTGCCTTCAAAGTGAAGTGCGAGCGGTTCTCGCCGAGACTCTGTACAGCACGGAACAACACGATGCCCATGGGTTCATTGATGTTGGCATCGAACAGATCACACCATCCATCGGGGCTCAGATCGCTTGCGTTCAAACGCAGCGGATCGATTGTGACACCACGTTGTTCTAGTGCGGCGACAATGTCCCGGTCATAGAGATCCTCAATTGCACCAGGAACGAGCAACCGCACTTCGTAGCCTTTAGCGGTCAGTCCCCACTGATACAGGTCTGCGCTCTGCTTCTCGTTACGAAGAACCATGGTGTGATAGATACCCATCGGATCAACTATGATCGGAATTACTTCAGTACCACCGATGCTGACCAGTTCCTCGATGACTACACCCAAAGTGTAGGACTTGCCACTGCCCCGCTTTCCGCAAACCAGTACCGCTCGAGATCCTGTCGCGTCCAAGTAGGTATTTGACTGTGTAGCTGTGTCGCGCCCGAGCATGAGCTTCATGATGGTTTTGCCCCTATCCTGAGCAACGGCACGATTGACTCTTGGTAGGACAGTCCGCCGTGCACGCCACTATCGTTCGAAGGTATCTTTGCCCCTAAGTACGGATGATGTAGAACGTAGAAGGGCACGCTGCCACATTCAAACCGTGAGTAATGCTCGTCATGTAACTGGTCGGGTCTGCTTTCGCTGAATCTTGGCTTGGAGCCTTTGAGGCTGAGCTGGACCCATTGATGCTCCGTCTTCCACAAAATTCCATGGTCTGCCACAACATAGATGCAAGCAGAGTTCCCGCGATGGTTCAGGACAGCTGCAAGGCGGTCAATATCGTTTCGTATTGCCGAAAGCGCGCCGCTGATTTCGGATCTCGCAAGTTCCCGTTTGCTATGCGCCAGTCCGTCCAGTCCTTGCCGCATGATCTGCAAGTAGGTGGGCTGTTCGAAGCTCAGATTGCTCAGTTCGGAAAGAATCGCTTCGAAGTTCGCTACGGAACGTGTTGGGATCTGAGCGAAGATATGGTCGGAGATGATATTGCTTTCCGGTTCCCAGTACGTAAATCCGTATGCATTGCGGAAACCGCGACGCATCAGCCGCCAGAACAGCGTAGGTGAACCCACAATGGCGGAGAACCCCACATCGGGATTGACGTGTTTGGGATCATCACCCAGTCGAAATGTCACGCTAGGACCGTCTACAAAACATGGCTGTGCTACGAGATCCCAATCCAATACGTCTTCGAAGCTCAGACCGTCGATCAACAGGAGAACAACTATTCGCCAATCATTTGCGACAACATCGGCCTCAATCTGATCAGCGATAGTGCGTGTTGTAACTAGATGCGAACGAAGGTAGCTCAAATGTTGGTGCATCTGAGCGTTGATCCGTTCGATGGGCGGGAGTCCGAGACTTGTGACACGTGGAAATCTCGCGTCAAGAGCCGCATTGCTCGATAGCAGCAAGGTTGGGAGCTCGGGCGCAGGCGCGTGTTCATCAAGTTCAATCTGAAAGGCATTGGCGTCGCTCACGATGCGCACAGTCTCGCTCAATGCAGTTGGTACGAGTGGATGTACCTTAGCTATGACAGGTGTTCTCGACAGCATCGCTTCGAGCTCATCGACACTCAATGCCAGCTCTTCCACCCGTTACTTCCTTACTTTGCCGACGTTGATCCTAATGTGGCGTTTGTCATAGAGTGACTGCAACAGGCGCCAGAAGTCTTCATTCGTTGCATTGGACCGCTGGCGCCACTCCACCAGATCGACGAAGTCATCAGGGCTATTCACTGGCAACGTCCCTAGAAGCTGCTCCTCAGAATGAGTCAGACTGATCGCCTGGAATCGTTCATCCATCGTACGGAAACGTGTGGATGCTTCGCCAAGCCGATCACGCACGTCCAACACATCGATGATGAGTTGGTGAAAAGCACCCGTCTCGCTGTCTGGGAAGTCCAGCAAGACCTCATGACTCCTGGACATATTGCCAAGCTCATGTGCACGCTTCTCCAAGTTCTCTGCCAGTTCAATCAGCGAATTCGCCTCTTCACGCAGGTTTTGCTCGTCGTCCGTGCGCATGTTTGTGAAGGAGGGTGAATGCGCCAAGTTCAAGATCTTTTGGCGTTCTTCCTTAGCCTTGGCTTCAATCCGCTCGCAGAGCTTCACAAGCTTTCTCTCGACGTCGTCAACTAAAAGGCGGTAACTCTCCTTGGGATTGCCGACGTTGTACGTTAAGGCCGTACCCATCTGGTCGCGTGCGTATAGTCCTTTGGCCGTCAGTGCTTGAGAGTACCGGTTCTGAAGCTCAATGAACTGGCTTTCGGCCGAGTTTCGAACGCGGGTTACCTCGTCCTTGAGGCGTCGCAATTCGGGCGCATGCATTGCATGTTTGGGCAGGGCATCTAGTTTCTCGCTCTTGCTACTTATTTCACCACGAATCTGGCGGGAAAGATCGGCGAAGCCAAGCGCTTGAGCTTGAGTTTGTTCCCCCATCTGCTGCAGTTGCTCAGACAGGTCTGAACCGGTCTCGACAATTCGAACCCAATCTTGGTAGTGCTTGAACGCCTCATCTAGATTGTCAACGCTAGCATTAGCCTTAGTAGTTGCCTCTTGAAGGGACCGTATTTGACCCGCTACTCGACACAGCACATCTTTCGATAGGACCTCGTCGGTCAACTGATCGTGAAGCTCTCGAACACTTTCCTGCGCACTCTCAGTCTCGGCTCGGACACCTTGGGTAACAGTAAGCAAGCGGACACGGAGCACGTTGATCTGCTCAACGTAGTCCACACTTCCACTGACCCGGTTTGCTAGGGGCTGTATGTAATGTTGGGGCACGCTTCTTATTGTGCGTTGGGCCGAAACTAGCTCACGTCGTAGGTCCGTAAGCTTCTCCTGGGCGAAGTCCTCAAGCTCTTTACTGCGCGCTTGAACAGCACGCCCAAGGGTGTGTACCTTTTGCGGGTCAGGGGTATTGGTTTGGCGCTGTTCCTCAAGGACTTTTTGGAACTTATCCCATTCATCTAACAACGAAGTCAGGCGCGGTACGCTTCCAAAGCCCTTCATCAGTGTGTCGAGATCTGCCTTGAACGAAGTGAGGCTGCGCGCAACGCCGTCGAGATCGACTGTCTGCGATGGTTTCTCGCGTAGCAGGTGCTTCTGATAGGTTTCAGCAATCTCGCGCCGTTCAAGTAGATCAATGACGATATCGATCTCCTCATCAAGATATCCAAGTTCGAGCGCAGCGGCCCGAACGGATCCTATCTCCAGGCTACGTACTTCCACAGACTTGCCGCTGACCTTGACGCGCTGTACGTGGCCATCCTGGAGCCATCCCAAGATCTGCTGCTCGAGTGGATGAAGGGTGAATCGAACAGATCCTTCGCCTGATCTGCCTTCCCACTGTTTAACGACTTCGAGAAACTCCCCGAAATTCTTGATGAATGCATCGAGAGATGTAGAAGTGCGGCCAAGTAAGTTTGCGATCTCAGTTTTGGTACCCTCGCGCTCTACTTCCCCTCGCTTCTGATAGATGTTCTCAAGACGTGCCAGTGCTCCGACATAGTCGACCTTGAGCGTATTACGCCAGTTACTGGCACCCACAAGCGTTTTGTACTTGGCGCCATATCTGGCATCTAGAATTCGTGCAACAGCGTTTTCCGTGATGTGCTCGTCCGAAACCCCGCCCAACCGCGCACCAACCCGCGCATTGAACAAATCTTTGATGACGGTACGCAAGAGCTCCGGCTGGATTGCCCCGCGAATCAGCTGATCGACACTTTCGGGAATCAGCTTTGCTTCCCGTTTCTCATCAAGCAACGCATAGATGTTCATGAGTACGAGCGGCGAAACATCGTAGGGCGACCACACATCCTGTAGTTGCTGACGGATGTTCAACGGAATGCCCTGCGGCCGGACGTAGAACATATTCAGGGTAATTGAGGCGACATGTTCATCGAGGTCCAGGGTGGCTTCGAATGCTTCAGATCGGCGGCGTTCTGGGTCTGCTCGAAGATCGCTACACAACGTGAGTCGATATTCGACAGCGACGTCACCGTCAATCGTCCCATCCTTGCGGTCCTCGTCTTCCCAAAGAATACGCACGTGGACCCTGCGTGCTGGGAATCGCTGGGCAATCGACTGAAATGTGCCGCGGAATACAATGGTCTGGTTTGAGGCCATTGTGGAGGGCCGTTCTTCCGCGACTTCCCAATCCTTGAATACCACTGTCTTCAGCAGATGGGAGAATACCCGAATCGTGCGCTCACGCGTATTGTCGTGGTGCTCACCGTAGACTCTGCGAAAGTCCCGAATCGTCGACGCAAACCAATCCGTTTTCTGCAGACCAATGTGAAGGCCAAACAGTGTGACGCCACGCAAAGAGTCATCACCGACGCTGATAACAAGCTCACCCAGGGCCTTCATTCGTAGCTCTTCAAGCGCTTCCACCATGCCTCCGTAGTTGCGCTGGACATGAATGGAGACGCCATTTGTCGGATACGCCGCGGCTAACTTGACCGCCGGCTCGAAGCGTTCCGGATCTGATCGGACTATTTGATTCTGCAGCGCGCGACGCGTGACGTTAGGGATCTGATCGTTTCCGGCGAACGGAATGGCACCACCGATAAAATCGTCAACCAGATCGATCGGATCGTACGGCTGAACACTAGGGTTGGAAGTGAAACGTTTGACCATCCGATGGAACGCGTTGACGACCGTACGTGGACCGTTCGATAACTCTTGGCGTGCGGCAATCTCGCCTAGTGAGCTTAGGGCTTCGGGCGACACGACGCGGTCAGCAACATCGCGAAAATCAAATTCGCCGGCAAGTAGATTCCACAGATTCTCGGCAAACTTGTCGTCATAGATTGCGGTGAGGTCAAGGCTGAAGTTCCGCATTCGATGCAGGAGATCGTCTCGCATTTCACGGATTACACCGACTTCCTTAAGCGGAATTATCAACACCAGACCGAACTTCAGATAGCCCGCCCGCGTTGAGAGCGTATCCACAAGCGTGAAGAGCGGAGCGATGGGATCGGAGGAAGTCTTCATCCGGGGCTCAATGTACTGCTGAACCTCATCAGGAAGAACGAGCAACCCGTCATATCCTGCTTCAGTCACTAACCCAGTCACATTCTCGAAGAAGGTGATGTATTCGCTGGCCTGCGGTTCGAGAATGAAACGCCCCTGCTCCACCCACTGCCGGAGCACGGCTTCACTGACGTCGTTTGCTTTCGCCTCGCGTTCGATGCTTCGTCCGGTCGCTGCGCCGTACAACGCCTCCAGTTTCTCAACCAGATGGGGTGCTCGCGACATGAGCTTATAGCGTACCCAGGCGTAAATACCAGTCAGCAGGTCGGGAAGGTGAATCAGTTTGAAGGGCGGAACAACAACAACGCCAGATTCCTCGGCCCGCTCCCACAGGTACAGAGCTGTGCTCGTCTTACCGTAACCATACTCGGCCGTGATGTACCCGCCGGGCGCACGAGCATCTTTGACCGCCTTGATCAACTTGCGCTCAAACTCATCGACACTAAGCGATCCTTCACCCCCATCGGCAGCGCGATTGATCGGCACATAGGTATTCACGTGTCGCTTGTAGCTTTCTTCGACCTTCTCGGGATCGCGTAGGAGGTCGGACGCTGTAAACGTCGGAACCACTTCGTCTTTCTTAGTGATAAAGTCAAGTCCCTGAATGCTCATTCTCATTTTCCTATGCGTAGCACTGGAGAAGTTGCCAGAAATTGCAGCTTGGAGGCGGTGATATCCGCTGGAAGACGTTGAACCGCCCGATTGTCCGGATGGCGTGCTCGATGTCCTCAAGCGAAGGGAGATCCAACCGTACCTGATGCATCCGCAGCTGCACCGGCCTCAACGAAATGAAGACGATCGAGTCGACGTTCAACAGTGATGCTCTTGCCATCAGATCACGCAGTTCATCTTCATAGTGCGGCGCGTTATCGATGATCAGAACGGATGCAGCATTGTCAGCCGGCTCAAAGAGCTGGCGCGGAAGGATGATGTGCCGCGCGTCTTCAAGAATCCGCACCAGCTTCCAAGCGACGAGTGTCTTGCCTGTGCCACGCTCGCCAAACAAGTTGATTCTCTGACTCGGAAACTGCAGGTGCTCCAGAATGGTCTCGCAGACAGCTTTTTGATGCGATGTCATAATCGAATCTGGTGAGCGTTGCTTGATTTCGTTGACCAGCTTCATCCACTCGTTCATCGCGCGAGATCCTGCAACGAGGGGAGCCTTTTGAGCCGCACGAATCTGCCATAGAAACCTGCAGACGTTCCAGCGGATATCAACTCGGGAAATGTCGGTATCGCCCAATCAAGGACTTGATCCAACGACTCGGGCGAAAGGAGGCACACTTTAGAAATTGCTTCTCGCTTCTCTGTGGTGAGCAAGATATCGACCCCAGTCACAGTGCTCTCATTCCGCAACGCCCAGGCCAAGGCAAGAACCGCGAGCTCTGGCTGACAGAAGTCTCTGCGACGAAAAACGCGATCCTTTGCGTCGGGGCTGTTCGGATGGAGCACTGGCGGATCAAGAGCGAGCATCCACTTGTGAGCGCCAGTGAGACTCTTCCGACTGAACGCTACCTCGTCGAACTCGGGGACATTGAGTGCCTCGAACGTCCGATAAGCTTCGTCAATCGTCTCTTCAACCTGACGATCCAGATACGGAGAAGTCAGTTGGACTTCGTGAGCAGCCCAGTAGCGATCGCAGCAGTTGCGGTAGCCCCACGATTGAGGGAAGGTCATGGGGTCTTCGGCGTCCCAACCGGCGTACATTAAGAAGTGCAGAATATCACCCCGAGCTTCCTCACGGATATCAGACAGTGCACGACCATTCTCACTAATGGTCACACCGTCTTTTGAGCGCTCTAGAATTCCCATTGCATGCGCGATATACGGCAGTTCCTGTCGCGTCGCCACCCCGCCTGACGTTAGGTACTCCAGCATCTCTTTGGAACTGGAGAAGCTGGGATTTTCGATTTCAGACAGTATCGAAATGGTTGTTGAGACGTTGTCGGGGTTGGCATCCGGTGGAACATGAATGCTTAGTTTCGTTGCAGCCATTTCTCGAATTCGTCCCTATACTTCGGTGAACCTGCCTTGTAAATCGCTTTGATCATCTGAGGGTTACCACTATTGACCATCTCGACCGTCTCAGCCATGACGACTAAGTTGTGCGCAGCCCTGTACATCTTTTGGGAATTCAGCCGATCTAGATCGTCACAGAGGCGACACCTGTGACCAGTGAGCGCCTTCCACTCTTGGAACTGGCTGAAAGTAATACCTTTCTGTAGCTCTGAAACCGTACTGCCATACGAGATATTGTATGCACGCATGAATGGGAGAAACACTTGTCCAAAGCCGGCAGACTTGAGCCACGTTGCCGAGTCAAACGAGTCTGCGCCGATTCCTTTGATCATCGCAACAAGTGAGGGGGTTCCGAGACCGAAAAGATGCACGCGCATGTCGTGTTGATGAGCGACGGCAATGACGTGCCGTGCGATTTCGATCGCAGACTTAGTTGCGACATTTATTTCGCTGTTTTGTCCTTGCGTACCGAAACTGCCGAATCCGATTTGGCGCACACCAAGTTGGATATAGGCTTGCAGACATGCTTCAACCTGTTTGTAGGTGTGGCCTTGAACTACGGGCATCGCGCGCGGCTTGAGCTCATCAGGCATTTCTTGGAAGAAAAGCGTGCTGAAACGTATCGTGTCTTGGACTTTACGGTCGACGATCTCGGTTGTATCCTGTGAAGTTGGTACATGGTCAGGAAGGGTATAGACACTCGCCCACCGATTCTCTCGATAGGCGCGTAGGAGTGGCATATACAATTCCTCGTACTTCGTACGGCCAAGCTGGACGTAGTACCCTCCACTGTCAAACGTAACGTTGCTATTCTCCTCGGCCAGTTCTCTCGCAAGCGCCAAAGATTGCTTCTGAACAAACATGGGCGTGATCAAGATGTCTTGTAGAGGGTGCAAATGCGTGCCTGCGGCCCCAACGTGATTCCGAATCTTGCGTATGTCACTAGGACATACGGTCATTGAGGCGACAAACCGCAATTCATTGTTCATGGTCTTTGAAGTGATCTGCTTTCCGTGCATTGCTCTCGCAAGCTGATTGACAGGCACGAGATTGGCTCAGAGCGTGAAAATTGAAAAATCGTCCGTGAAATCGTCAGTCTCATCTTCTTCGGAAGCCAGCGAGTCGATGACTCCGAAATCGGGCAGTTCCTGAGGCGGGTGGGCGGCTAGAACGCGCCGCCCAATGTCGGTCAGGCGCCAGTTGTGGCCATCGCGGCGCACTGCCTCAAATGCTTCTAGAACCGCGAGTCGGATAGGCACATCAAATCCCGACGTCTCACTGCCGAATACAACCTTCTGCAGTGTCGAAATGTCAGTCGTCGCCAGCCGATCGATTGCGGACAGTAGCACCGGCATACGAAGTACTCGTTGACAAACGTGTTCTAGACAGTAGTACCGCAATTCACTGAGCGAAAGGCTCACGGCTTCGGTGAAATGCATCGGACTCCTCGCATGTTCACTGAAGTCCACATACGAGTGAAGACCTGCCATATACCATGCGTCAAAGGCTCCTTGTGGATCGCCACTATCGCGTCCAACGTACGAGACCATTGCTTCATAGAATTGCATGGTGCCAATATCAGGCTGCTGTTGAGCAATTGACTTTCCAACAACTATGGTCTCAAAGAATGCACGGGACGACGCATTCGCCGGCAACAACGGACTGGGACAATGACTAAACACGTGACCGCTACCATTGACCGATGTCTCGTTTCGCCACGATGCCAATCCGAATATGCCGTTTCCCAATAGTCGGAAGCTATCGTGATAGAAGAGGGAAGCGTAAGCCAATTCCTTGGCGAAATGCTCCTCCTCTGGCAGTCGATCTAGCGCTCGCAAGCGAATCTCTTCGTGGTGCAAGGGATGTCCTGCTTCCGCGAGTATCTCGCGGAACATTGCGACGCGGCTAGACCTTCTGCGCTTGCTCGACATTCTTTTGTTACCACCAAGACCACGCGCTTCCATACGTCTCAGAATCTCACCACGACCAGGGGCGTTGCGATAGGGCCTAAGCACTTTCTTGTCGTCAAGCCTAACGGCTAGCTCACAAAGCTGTCTCTGTGCTTGTATGGTCGCTTGGACAATTCGCGGATCCGTTTCTAGCGGCTCGACGCCAAGAAGCTGTTTTCCTCGGCTAGATGTCATTCTCTTTCTAGCGTTGACTTCGATTTGGCGGATCCGTTCTCGCGTCAGTCCGTACATCTGCCCGATCTCTTCGAGAGTTCGGCTTTCGCCGTCTCGCAATCCTGTACGCAATTCAATGATGGTGCGTTCACGTTCGCTAAACCTCTCAAGCCAGGCGTCAATAGCCTCTGAAATGAGACGCAGCTCCACTATCTCATCCGTACTCTGCGCAGAAACGATACATTCGTCAAGATTGAGCCGTTCTATCGAGTAGTGCTGCGCGTCAGCCTGGCGGAGGCGGCCAATTCTCTGTCGTCCCTTCGTTGTCGAACCTTCCGTTGCCAAGTCAAGCGCTTGCGCAAAATCGTCATCAAGTCCGTTTTCGTCAAATATGAGTTCGTTTTCGTGCTCTTGCTCTGCTTCTCGTAGTCGTGCGAGCTTCTCTTGCATATGAATCGGTATGCGAATCAGGCGGCCCTGATCTGCGATCGCGCGCGTAATCCGCTGTCTTATCCACGTTGCAGCATAGCTTTGGAAATGCGCCCCCTCCGACTCGGAGAATTTGTCAACCGCCGCAACGAGCCCAAAATAACCCTCCTGGAAAAGATCACTGAAGTCAAGTCCTCGTCCTACATAGCGTGTAGCCATGGTCAATACGTAGCGCAACGTTCCCTGCAACAGCGTCTTCCTCGATTCCTCATATTCGCAAATCACGCGTTCAATATGGTCATTGAGCACGCTGTCGAAATCACACTGGAACGCTTGGGGACGCAATTCATGCGTGAAAAGCGATGCGAAGTAGAAGCACTTCCATCCCGCACGTCGAAACTCTTCATCATCGCCCCGATGACCGATACTGGCTTGGAGAGCCAAAGGTACTGCGGTATGCGGATCACTGAAGAAATCCTCTATCTGCGCGTCGAGATCATTCAATTCGAACTGCGATGTGCCACATGCACGACAATTGGCGTTGAACCATGAAAGCAGCACTTCAAACTCCTGTCGGAGTTGTTGAAACGCATTCTGCTGGAACGGCAAAGTGTGCGGCACGACTTGACGACCGCGTTCTATGCGCCGCGTTAGTGGAAGATACTCTGCTTTTCCGGCAATCACGGGCAACTCAGAGATATCTTTCAGGAGTAACGACAGCATATCAGGTCTTGCTGGATTAGCGCGTGATGACTTGTCTCCACCGCGCTCGAAACTTGATCGCATCTGGCTCTTTGGTTGCTGCGTATCAATAGACTTACACAGTATAACACGACTCCCGCTATGCTTACCTTAACTCAGTGAATATCTGCGTAATCAACCGGACGTGACGATGCTCACGTTGTATGTTGAGTTGCGCCGTTGGATCCCCGCTCCGCAAGACAAGCACACCATCTCGCAAGTCATCAGCCGTTATCTGGTGCCGGAAGCCTACGCTGCACGCAGCGTCTGTAACTTGCCCAGCGCACACAAGTGCGGGCGGCGCGCGACTCATGACCTATAGGGTGCCAACTCGCTCGTAGGCGAAAGGTCGGTCAGTCCAAGGCAAAAGCGGGTGGGTGCGAAGCTTGGTTCATTGGCTCGCCGTCAATTCCATTCGTTGAGCTATCGCGTCTCCTTAGGCTGATCATAGTGATGCAACGCGGGCACTTTTCAGGTGCCGGCGATGCCGGACTTGACGACCCACCGATCGCACACATGGCGAGGTCGGGCGATGTCCTCCGCCCTGTTGCGCGCCGCAGCCGCCACGTAGCATTTCCCCACCCCGTGCATCTGCGGTGCAACGCGCCACGCAAGCTAGCACGCCACCCCACCGGCGAAAGCCGCGGGCGGCTTCGACTCGGTGCGCGGCGTGGGCTGGAGCCGCTGCGCTCAGCCGCGCACCGGTCGCCCTTCGGGTCGCGGGTGGGGATGCCCCGGCGTGCTGGGGGTGGGGCGTTGTTGCACCTTAACATATGCACAGTGGGACACCGGTCACACGGATGCGCCGTGTGATGGCCGCGTATGCTCGAAAGGGCGCGCTGTAAACCCTGCCCGACGCCGAAGCGCGTCGACGCCCTCCTACAGGTGACCGCTCTGTCCCGACTGTGCCAAACGCCCCCGGACACTCCGGTCCGGATCCCGTACACCGTCGTGGGTGCGATGGTCGCAATCGATCATCGACTGGAACGGCCAACGTCTTGAGCAGGTTCGTGCCTGACTCGGGACGCACCCAGGCAGAACTCTACGGGGATGGGCGCACAGAACGGACATCGCTCCGCGTCGTCTTCGGGTCTTCGGATCCGAAGGCGGCGCGTTTTCGTTTCCCACAACATGACCCCCTGAATGGAGGTGACCGATGCGAATACGCACGATCACGCACGTCCTGATCGCCGGCAGCCGCGACGCCCGTCCGGACATGCTGGCCTACGCACGGCAAGCGGTTCAGCGCGCGCACCGGCTCGGCTGGACCATCCTGGTTGGCGACAACCCGAAAGGCGTCGATCTGGCGGTGGTGCGCGAATGCCGCCGGCTGAAGGCCCCGGTCATCGTGGCGGGCATCGCCCCGTTTCCGCGCAACCACGGCTGCAAGCACGGCCAGTACGTCAAGGTGGCGCGCGAGCTGTATCGCGGCGCCGGCGGGCAACCGCTCGGCGGATACACCGTGCGCGACCGCTGGCTGGTCGATATGTCCCAGCACGCGCTCTTCATCTGGAACGGCTACAGCCCCGGCACGCTGGCGGGCTACGAGTACGCCGTCCAGCGCGGCAAGGATGCGCACCTGAAGGACTTCAGTCCGTGGAGGAACAGCCATGTCTGAGTCGGCACGGCCCATCATCGCGGAACGCAGTCAGCGGGAAGCGGGCGGCAAGTGCTGGTGGTGGCTGAGCGGCGACACCTATCCGCACCGCGATCTGCTCAAGCGCCATGGCGCACGGTTCAGCAGCCGGCGACGGGCGTGGTACTGGATCGGCGAGACGCTGCCGGCAGCGATCCAGGCGCTGGTCGGCGAACCAGAAGCCCCATTGCCTGAGCCGGTGCTGCCGCCGGCACTGGAGCGGCAGATTCTGGCCGTGCTGGCCGAAGACGACGCGCGACGGACAGCGGCACACGCCGTCGAGCCGATGCCCGACATCCCCGCTGAGGAATCACCGGAAAGGCCGATGATTCGCGTCAGCAAGCCGGCATCGCCTCCGTCAGACGGCGCGCTGGACGCCGTGCAGGACGCGATCCGGGCGGTGAAGCGTGAACCGCCGATGACGCCGTCCGCCCCACCTGTGTCCACGGGGCGTCTGGCGCGGATCGATCAGGCGTTCTGCGGCGAGATCACCGGCAGCATCACCGGGCAGGTCTTCTGTTACGGCTATGCAATCCATGACGGCGTCGCGGTCTACATCAATCTGGCCGGGCCACGCATGGCCGTCGAGGCGATCCGCGCGAAGCTGAGCAAAGGCGGGCACGTCACGGTCGTGCCGCCCGATGCGCCGAGCGTCGAGCTGACCGCCGGCGAAGGGAACACTGGCATGTACCACGCCTACCTCCACTACCTGCCGGAAGCGCGGTTCGCCTCGCTGATCCTCGTGCACGCGTGGGCGGTAGCGCCGAACTACGGCGGCAAAGCGACGACGTTCATCTTCCGCATCAGCGACGCTCAGGCGGCCGCCAAGCTGGCGAATCACGTGACGCAGCTCGTCAACGTGCCGGTGTTCGAGGCGTGGTCGGCGTATCTGTACGACGCAGGGCAGCGCGCCATGCTGGTGCGCAAGACACGCGCGGCCGGCGGGATCGACCTGCTCACCGTCGATCTCGACGTCGATGCGTGGACGCGTCTCATCACCGGCGGGCTGGAGCAGGGCGTCATCGAGCTGCCCCAACAAACAACTTGAGAGAGGAACAAGCCACATGGCACGTGCAGAAAGCAAGATGATCATGGGCTATCTGCCCATCGAGGAGCGCCACTATCCGGCGCTCCTTTCGTTAGTGGCACCGGCGCATCCAGGCGTCCGGCTGCTGGATCCGTTCGCCGGAGAAGGCGCGTTTCTGCAAGCTGCGGCGATGGCGTGGAAGCTGACGCCCTACGCCAACGAACTGGACGGAGAGCGAGCAGCCGCCTGCATCGTGCGATTCGGCCTGACACAAGCGGTGCGCTGCGACGTCGAGCGGTTGGTCGCGTCGAACAATGCGTTCGGAGCCGCGTGGCTCAACCCGCCGTACGACCACGATGCAGCCGCCTCCGGCAGCAAGCGCGTCGAGTTCCGCTACTTGCGCCATGCCTGGAAATGGGTGCAGGATGGCGGGTTGGCGATGTGGTGCGTCTACCGGCAGCACGTCACCCGCGAAGCAGCGGCTTTCCTCGCCAAACACAGCAGTCGAGTCGACGTCTGGGGACTGCCGGGCAAGCATCTCGGGCACTACGACCAGATCGTCGTCTGCGCCGTGAAAGGCGAACCGGCCGACTCCGCCGCGCTGTTCGAGCAGATCCACCGCGCGCGGGACGAGCCGCGTCTCTTGACGGTCCAGTCGGAGCCGGTCTACACGCTGCCCAAGCCGCCGGTCATCCCGCGCTTCGTGTTCGCCGCCGACATGCTGGACGAGACGTCCGGCCTGCGCCTGATCGACGAGCAGGGAGCGTGGCGCACGAGCGGATTTCAGGCCTTGCTGGAAGTGCCTCCGCCACCCGCTCAGATCGAGCCGGTAGTCGCGCCGCGCCCGGGACATCTGGCCCTCGTATTGGCGGCCGGCGTGGCCGACGGGGCCGTTATCGAGTCCGGTGAATACGGACGGGTGGCGCTGCGTGGCAAGACGCGCCACGTCGAGCAGATCGCCCGGGTCGAGGTCGAGGCCGACCCGAACGATCCGGACCGGCAGGTCAAGAAGACCACGATCCGGCTCAAGCCGACCACGACGCTGACGCTGCTTGGCGCCGATGGCACCACGGTCGAGATGGAAGGCGACGAGGCGCTGCTCGGCTTCATCACGGCCAACAAGCGCGCGCTGGCCGACTACCTGAACGCCCGATTCCAGCCGATGTACCGCTTCGACCTGGACGCGATCCCGAGCGGTGCGCAGCGCTTCAGCCACTGGCTGGACAGCATCCGGCTGAACGGGGTACACCGGCTCTACGCGGCGCAAAAACACGTTGTCGCGGCGATCACGCGCGGCTTACAGGATCGCGACAGCATCCTGCTGGTCGGCCAGATGGGCGTGGGCAAGACCGCGATCGGCGGCACGGCAGCGGTCGCGATTGCGTCTCAGATCGCCACCGCATTTCAGACGTCGATGCGCCCGGAGCAGGTCGTGCTGATCGTTGCGCCGCCGCACCTGATCGAGAAGTGGAAGCGCGAGGTGTTGAGCGTGGCGCCCAACGCCGCCATTGAGCGACTCGACCGGCACGAAGACGTCAGGCACTTCATGGATCGCGCCGAGGCGCTGCCTGCGCATGTGCCGAAGATCGGCCTGATCAAGCGTGACCTGACCAAGCTGGGCTGCGCGTGGGAGCCGTCGGTCGTCTGGCGTACGGAGGCGTCGCCGCTTTGGCATCTTCGCCAACCGATCCCGGACGGCTATGAACCGCACCAGCGTATCCGCCGTGCGCGCGTGCCGACCTGCCCGCACTGCGGACAGACTGTGATGCAGGAGAAGAAAGGCGTGAGCGCCGCTGCGTCCGAGACGTGGCTGAACGGCGGAAAACGAACCTGCGCGATCTGCCACACGCCGTTGTGGCGCGAAAGCCGCGACCGTGGATCGCAGCCCAGACCAGGCGAGAAGTATCCGTCGCGGAATCCGCGCTATCGGCTGGATGAGTATCTCAAGCGCATGTTCCCGGACCGGGTGTATTTGCTGATCTGGGACGAGGTGCACGAGGCGCAGCACGGGGATACAGGCAACGGCGAAGCGTTCAGCCGGATGGCCGGCCTCTCCAAGAAGGTGCTGGCGATGACCGGCACGCCGTTCAACGGGCGCTCGTCGTCGATCTTCAACCTCGAATACGCCATCAATCCGCGCGTGCGCACACGCTATCCATGGGGCGGCGGAAAACGCCTGAGCCGAAAAGAGCGCGGGTCGCGCACGTTTCAGGACGTGGTGAGCGAGAACAGCAGCCAGCGCGGGCGCGCCGAGTCGCGCTGGGTCGAACACATGGGCGTGCGCGAGCAGATCGTCGAAGAGCGGCCGTCCTACGACCGCGACACCGGCGCCTATACCGGGACGTCGACCTACGAGCGGCCGTATCAGGAAGCGCCGGGCATCTCGCCGCTGCTGGTCGCGGAAGTGCTGGATCACGCCGTGTTCTTCAGCCTGGGCGACCTCGGCAAGGCGCTGCCGCGCTACGAGGAAATCGCGCACCCGGTCGAGCTGGACGCGGATCTGTATGCCGAATACGAGCGCACCCGCCAGCGGCTCAAAGACTACCTGATCCAACGGCGCTGGGAAGGCGACACGACCTTCCGCGGGGCGTACTTGCAGTGGGCGATGGGTTGGCACAACGCGCCGTTTCGCCCGTATGACGTGATCCACAACCTGAAGCACCCGATCACCGGTGTGAAAGAACCCTACACGGTCGCCCGTCTGCCGAGCTACGGCGAAGATCGGATTTTCGCCAAGGAGCAGGCGCTGATCGACCGGGTGCAGGCGGAACTCGCCGCCAATCGCCCGTGCGTGATCTACTTCAGGCAGACGGCAACCCGCGACATCCAGCCGCGCCTTGAAACCCTGCTGCGAAGGCACGTTCCGGAAGCGCGGACGTTCATCCTCAAGAACACGGTCGATGCCGAACGGCGCGAAGCCGTCATCGCACGCGAGATCGCCAAGGGCACGAACGTCGTGCTCTGCAATCCCGAGTTGGTCAAGACCGGCCTCGACCTCATCCACTTCCCAACGCTGATCTTCTACGAGCTGGTGTTCAACCTCTCGACGTTGATGCAAGCGGCGGCGCGTTCGTACCGGCTGAACCAAACGCACGAACACTGCAAGGTGATCTACCTGTACGCCGAAGGGACGATGGAGCAGACTGCCGTGCAGCTGATGTCGCGCAAGCAGCGGGCGGCCAAGCTGCTGACTGGCGACATCGGCCTGACCGGGCTCGACGCGCTGACCGAAGGCGAAGGCGGTTTCGAGGAAGCGCTGCTGGACGCGATCGGGCGCGACGCGACGCTGCTCGACCCGTCGCAGATGTTCCAGTCGGCGAACGCGGTGAGCGAGATCGACCGCGAGGACGCCGCCTACTGGAATGTCGAGGTGGAAGTCCGCAGTGAGGGTGAACCGATGATCGTCAGCCCGGATCCCTTGCTTGTCACGGCATTGGACCTTGGCGCGACGGTGACACGCGAGGAAACGGCGCACGAAGCGCAAACCGTGCCGATGACCGCCAGCGCGTATCTCGACTCGGTCACGCTGATCGTCAGCGAAGCGCAGTGGCGCAAGTTGCGAACCGAGCTGCTCGATATGGCCGCATCCGGCGCGTCCCACACTGACCTGTCCGACTGGCTGTCGGCGAACCGGGTCGTCTTCCCCGGCTGTGAGCGTGAAGTGGCATCGCGTTTGCATGAGCTGACGTCTATGGCCGCGACGGCCGTTAAAGCGGACGATCCAGCGCAGCGCGTTGACCCGGTCGAGCCGCTCGTGCAGCTAGCCAGACCGGCACGCGAACACGCATCCAAGATCGTGCCGTTCCCGCAAACAGAACCGGCTCGCGACCATGCGTCCGTTCGACAGCTCGCGTTGTTCTGATGCGCGATGAACGCGACGTGTTCTTTGACGCACTGTTGCACCGTATCGCGACGCACGACGAACCCTGCATCACGCTCACCGCCATCCACCCGGACGGCAGCCATCCCCATCCGTCACGCCATGTCCGTGTCGCAGATAAGGCAGCGCTGCGCGATGCGCTGGTGGACCTCGACGCGGCCAACCGGCAGGGTTGGGGTGCGTTCGTGGCGATCGGGCTGCGCCGTCCGGGCTTGAGCCGCTGGCAGCGTGGCAGCGTGGATGATGTCGTCGCGCTGCCGGCCGTGTTCGTCGACATCGATGACCGGTCGCCGGATGCGCTTGCGCGGCTGCGCGGGTTTCGCGTGCCTCCGTCGTGCATCGTCCACAGCGGCGGCGGATTCCACGCGTACTGGTGACTGGAAGAGCCGACCCGCGCGCTGGACCAGGCACGCAGCGTGCTGCAAGCACTGGCAGCTCGCCTCGGTGGAGACCACACGAGCGTCGCGCAAAGCCTGCGCATCGTCGGGTCGGTCAATACCAAGCCGGCCCGCCAGGGCGCGCTGTGTCGGCTCGTGCATCTCTATGACCGGCGCTACCCGCTGGACGCCTTCCCGCTGCCGGCACCACGTGTCCTGACACCGCCGACCGCTATCCAGCTACCGCTCAGTACCGTTACTGAGCGCATCGGGCAGGTCGCCGACATGCTCTCGCTTCAGGGATTCACGCGGCGCGGCGACTGGCTGAACGGGCCGTGTCCGAACGCGGAGCGGCACAGGCACGGCGACCGGCATCCGTCGTTCGGGTTCAACACGCGCACCGGTTACGGCTTCTGCCACGTCTGCGGTTCCATGCTGCTGAAGGACTTAGCACGACTATTCGGTGAGCGGATAGGAGAGAAGTAGCCAGAAATCATAGGCTTCGGGCTCTGCCCGTCTGCCTTGTCCCTCGTCTTCTGCAATCCAGTCGTTGATTTGCTTCGCGTCGGCAAAACTATCGAGCAGTCCAAGCGCATTGGTTCGTATGCCGAACAACTTGTGCATGTCGTGTTCAAGCCCGCTGCAAAGCCATGAATGCGCGAAATCAGAATAGCTGTAACTGACAACGTCATATCCAAGCGGTGTACCCGATGGATCGACCGATATGCCTTGCTTGATACGTCCTGCGATTCCCTCCATATCGGCTTCTTCTTCAATCCATGCCTTCTGGAGGTATTTGGGGAGGGCTGCTCCGATGAGATAAAGATCCGCAGTGTCAATGTCAAACCGCCGGACAAATGCTCTGGCATGGTCCGGTGAATAGAAAGCTGAGTTCCGAGCCATAGCTTCTACGTAATCGTGGCTGCTCCACTTGAGCGCGTGATCAAGCCGGGTTTCGGGAATACCGAAATCGACTGCGGCCTGACGATTTCCGGGAATCCAGCCCCAAAGAACTGAAAACCTTCGGCGGCAGATGCAATTGGAGAGGCTGATGAGATTACCGCGTGGAAGCAGCTCGCCGAACGGCGGCGGCCAATCTGGACGCCCAGGATGAAGGAGGAAGTAGCCACCGGAATAGAAGTCTCGAAGATCGATGGGTTCCACAACAGTTCCTCGCTATCTGATTCTCCGAAAGGATACGACATGGCAACATATGACAACAAGCAGAATGCCTCGCATCCACCAACAGTCGTCACACTCACACTGCCTGACCGTTCTGCGCTCACCAACACAGGCACGATCCTCGTCCAGCGCGGCGATCTGGCACGCATTCACCAGTTCACGTACAGCCACATCGGCGACCTGAGCGAAATCATCGCCGAGGCATTGATCGCACTGGACACGGTCGAAGCCGATCCACCGGTGATCCCGGAGGCGCCGGCTGCCCCTCCGCCGGCCAGAAAACCCGCGACGCCGGCCAAACCTGCTCCGGTCGCGCCATCCGAGCCGACGGTCGATGTGCCGCTCCGGAAAGGGACGAAGGCGGTCAGGATCAGCCACCTCAAGATCACGGCCGGCGACACCGACGCCGCAGCCTATCGTCAAGCGGTGCTGCTGGCGGGCCGCCTGATCGACGGCAAGCTGTGGGACGGCGAGACGCCGATCCGGTTCGACGACGTGCCCGGTGTCGCCCGCAAGATGAAGTACCTGACCGACGGCGATTTCGCCCTGTTCAAGCTGGAGGACTTTGTTCAGATCGGAGGCATCCCAACCGACAGCCAAACTGATGCATTGCTTTAGCCCATCGCCCAGTCAACGGAGACCCAACCTCATGACCGACAACAACCCCAGCCAGCTGACCCGCGTGTTCAAGATCGGCGCAGCCCGCATCGTCGAGACCGAGGTGATGTCCGGCCTCAGCAGCGACCAGGTGCGCGAGCTGCTCAAGACGACTTACCCGGAAGTCGCCAATGCAACCGTGCGCGAGCGCGATGAAAACGGCCTGCGCGTGGTCGAGTTCCTGCCACAGCCGGGACGGAAAGGATAGCCAGTGTTTACGAACCTGATGAGTCAGGTCGATCTGCACCAATGTCTCGTATCGATTGCGCCGGTGGAGTTACAGGGAATGAGGCTGCTCAAGGAGCGGCCTCATGTTCTTTCCGCGTCGAAAGCCATCCCGCGCCCGCAGCTGGTCGACGCCGTCACAGAGCTGATCGCCTACACCGACCAGTGTACGGCCGCGGCGCACAAGCTCGCCGGCATCGGGCCGGTTCCGCTGAGGGCCGTGAGCGTGCTGGAGTTCGGCATATGAACATCCTGACCGAGACTGCCGCGCTTTTGTCCGCCGCTCTGACCACCGATCCACTGCTGCTGCTGGCGTCGGCGGTGGCGGCATTCGACCCGTTCTGGACTATCGAGGATGAGGACGAGGCTGAGCCCGACCCGCTGGAGGTCGGCCTGCGGGTCGCCCGCGGCGCGTTTCCCGACGTGTACGCCGAGGCCGTCGAACAGATGCGGCAGGGCGCGACCTATGCCGAACTCGACCGGCTGATCTGCAGCAGCATCAGCGCCAAAGGCATCCCGCTCAACTCGTGCTGTGTCGATCTGACGTACCACTTACCAGCAGGGACTAGCCAAACCAAGTGTAACTAGAATAGGCGGCATCCGGCTTGGATTAATATGCCCATGTATTCTCCCTAAATAGCTTAACCTCTTCAGGCTGTACCTTTTCTCCAGCGTCAAAAACCGAACCCACAACGATCTTTGATACTCCCAGCGCACTTTTCAGATCATTGCTGGAGATCCATTCGTTTTCCCAAAGATCTGCGGTTTCTCCACTTACAATCTTGCAGATCGGTTCATCGCTTGTGAACTGAATACCAACCGCGCTCGGTTGCGTCACACGTTGTAACCATATTTCGAGATAGCCATTATACGGTACACGAGCCATCTTTTTCCGCACCTTCATCCATAGTCGGACCTTTTCTTCTTGAGTTGAGACAAGCGAGATCAGGTGACTCAGGATAGCGGCAACAGTCGGAAAAGTGGATGGGGAAACGAATCCTATGTCTGTCGCTACTGCAACCAGCACTTCAAGATCATCATCAGCTCCGACAGGTTGGACTGAAATCTTGTCATAGAACTCGCTAACCAAGCGCCGAAGTGCCCCACTGTTGGGGAATCGCTGCCCAAAGGAGTGTAGTCTCAGGAGTTGTTTCTGAATCGTCTTGGCATTCGCATCCCCTAAGTCCTGCAAATCGAAGCCGGCCAGCTTAGCTGGCTTAATCGCCCCTTCAACAACGTTCGTGTTCAAGAGGGTTTTCGATACGCCTAGTCTCATCCCGACAGCCCGCAATTTGTCGCTGATTACTTTCAGTATCTCTTCAGCCCGATCATCGCTCTTTGCGAAAATCCTGTAGTCGTCACGGTATCTCAGAATGCGAAAATCGGTCGGTTCGCCAAGCATGGAGGTGATCTGTTCATCAACAAACCCAAGAACGATCTCTGCCACGAAGTCCATTAACACGGAACCTTGTGAAATACCGTTGGTCTGCCCATACCGACCTGCTCGGATGAACGAATCAATCTTGTTTCCTAGTACGTCTCCTCCTCTATTCGCCTTTGCTACTTCCCGTCCATGAAGTGCCCAGGCAATACTATGTGTGTACAGAGAACCGTAACAATCTGTTACATCGGTGTGAAGAATGTGGCTAAACTCCAAAGAGTAGATCAAAGATCGCTGCTCAACTGCTTGCCACCAACTCTTGACCTGTGTCGCTGTATCGGTCTGACTATCGTCAGACACCATCGGAACACTACAGCAGTAAACAGCTCCGGTTTCGAACTCTGAAAATTTTCTCTGAATATGCTGCCAGTTGTTGGGCTTACATACCAAATTGACCAATGATATATAGATGGCTGGGTGAATTAGCTCAATTGGTCGCCAAGCGAACTTGCCGTCCTTATTTGACAGGCGATGGTAATTCACGTCCGGAAAGGAGCTTGGCTTCTTGCCTCTAGGTTGAAGTTCCAAAAAACTATTCCCGTCTAGTACCCTCGCGACGTCATTCAAAATCGGTTCAAAGCTGATGTAGCTCGGTATATCTGCGTTGAAGTAGCTGCTTCC